>Ga0210408_10005755_pt1 | contig 10832 bp, 9 predicted proteins | sample IncBWH4MmetaG_FD_155471 | JGI IMG/M metagenome (GOLD analysis project Ga0210408, IMG submission 155471) | Forest soil microbial communities from Barre Woods Harvard Forest LTER site, Petersham, Massachusetts, United States - Inc-BW-H-4-M | ecosystem: Environmental > Terrestrial > Soil >... | reverse complement strand
AACAGGTAGCGCCGCAAGGGACCATGCCACGGCAGTTCGCGATCGATCCTACCGGCGGTTATTTGTTCGCCGCGAACGAACTAACGGGGAACGTCGTACTGTTTCGCATCGATAGCACAACGGGGCGGCTCTCGGCCACCAAGACCGAGTTGAAGATCGATGTGCCCGTTTGCATTGTGTTTGTTCCCGTAGAGCGATGAGTTTTTTCTCCGGCGGTGTTGGTGCCGTGTTTTCACACTTCTGCAGTTAGGAGATCGAGACTTTCATGAGACGAATCCGGTGCGCGCTGTTCTTGATGGTTGCCATCGCCCTCACGGCTCTGGCAGGGCCTACAGCTTTCGCTCAAGACGACGATTTCTTTGTTTATGTCGGGACCTACACCGGATTCAAGTACGTGCACCACAGCAAGCCTTACGGATTTGGAGACAGTCGGAGCAAGGGGATTTATGTCAGCCGCTTTCACCTGGCTACGGGCGAACTCAGCGAACCTGAGTTGGCGGCCGAGGTCGTCAATCCGTCATTTCTGGCAATTTCTCCGAATCACCGGTTCCTGTATGCGGTCAGCGAAGACCCGCTCTCGCTGGGGCCTCCGCTCGATCATTCGTCATACGTGAGTGCGTTTGCGATTGATTCCGCAAGCGGCAAGCTGCGACTGTTGAATACCGCTCCCGCCAGCGGCACGAGCACCTGCTACATTTCGATGGATCGGACCGGAAGATACGTCTTCATGGCCAATTTCGGGAGCGGGAGCGTGTCCGTGATCCGGGTTAGAGACGACGGATCTTTGGGCGAGTTGACCTCTTTCATTCAGAATGTTGGCCACAGCGTGGACCGGTCGATTCAGATGGAGCCGCACCCTCACTGGGTCGGGCCTTCGCCAGACAATCGCTTCGTGGTCGTCTCAGACCTGGGCATGGACCAGGTGCAGATTTTTCGCTTTGATGCGGAGACTGGGAGGCTTTCGCCACCCGGCCCTCCCTTTGTGAAAGTTTATCCCGGGGGTGGTCCGCGCCACTTTACCTTCGACCTCGCCGGCAAATTTGGTTACCAACTTAGCGAGATGAGCGGGACCGTCGACGTCTTCGCCTGGGACCCTTCCCAAGGGACGTTGACCCTACTGCAGCGCGCTCAAACCGTCCCCCATGATTTCTTCGGCGGCAATCACAGCGCGGAGATCGAGATCCATCCAAATGGAAAATTTCTCTACGAATCGAACCGGCGGACCTACAGCGAGACGCAGAGAGCGCCTGACACGATCGGAGTCTTTGCAATTGATCCGGAGAAAGGCACGCTGACCCCGGTGGAACAATCATTGACGGGCGGTATCATGCCGCGCAATTTCACGATTGATCCGAACGGGAAATACCTACTCACGGCGAACCAGCTATCAAACAACGTCGTGGTGTACGCAATCGATCCTGGTACTGGACGGCTTTCGAAGACGGGCAAAGAGATCAAAGTGGACACGCCAGTCTGCCTGAAGTTTATTCCGGCGAGTCGTTAAAGCAGGTATGAGTGGGGAAGACCCTCGGAGCAATTATCATATAATATAATTGTTTCGTTTCGGAATCCTCGGTCTGCAAGAGTCTGTGAAATGAAGAAACTTCCGCTTGTTCGCGCGCTTGCAGTTCCTGTGCTCTTGTTTTGGGTCTTCCCTATTTTGACGAATTCCGCAGTTGCTCCCGCGAACGCCTCCTTTCACAATGCACCTGCGTCCGCGCGGGCTGTGAAGAATCCGTACGTGGGACAAGCCGAAGCGGTTCAGGCTGGGAAGACGGTCTACACACGTAACTGCGGCGCGTGCCACGGAATCGCCGGCCGGGGTACGGGCAACGTTCCGCCTCTGGCGCGCGGACCTGCGCAGAGCGCAACCGATGGCGAGATCTTCTGGTACGTCACGCGCGGGGACGCGGACAATGGTATGCCCTCCTGGGCGCAGTTGCCGGAAAAGCAACGATGGGAGGTGATCACCTATCTCAAGTCTCTGAAGAATGCGGCGTCAGGGTCCGCGCACGAGTCGAGCGAAGTCGCCGAACCGACAACCACGAAGAAATCCACAGCGCCGCCGCCCAAAGCTCCATTCACAGACTATCGGTATGAGAAGCCTGGAACCATCCGCCATATCACCCTGCAGGACTTGCCGGAACCGTATGCGACCGAGTCCGCCACCGCTGGTCCGAAAGTTGTCGCTCGTCCGGCGGATGCCTGGCCGAAAGCTCCCGAAGGATTCAAGGTGGAGCTATATGCGACGGGTCTGACCAATCCACGCATCATCCGCGTTGCTCCCAACGGAGACTTCTTTCTGGCGGAGACCAGTGCCGGAGACATCAAGGTGTTTCGCGGAATCACTGTTGATGGAAAACCCGAGAGGGTACAAGTTTTCGCCACCGGTCTCAACACGCCCTTCGGAATCGCCTTCTACCCGCTGGGACCGGATCCTAAATGGGTGTACGTCGCGAACATGGATTCGGTTGTGCGGTTTCCGTATCACAATGGCGACATGACCAGCAGTGGTCCGTCCCAGCATCTGTTCGACCTGCCGAGCGGGGGCCACCACCGTTCCCGGGATGTGCAGTTCACCCCCGATGGAACGAAGATGTTTGTTTCGGTGGGATCGCACGAGAATGTCAGCGACGCTCCTGAAGAAGAGAATCGCGCGGATATTCTTGAATACAATCCCGACGGCTCGGCGATGCGCGTCTACGCATCCGGAATTCGCAATGCGGTCGGCATTGCCATCAATCCGAAGACGGGCGAGTTATGGTGTTCCGTAAACGAGCGCGACGGGCTGGGCAATGACCTTGTACCCGACTACATCACGCATGTTCAGGAAGGCGGTTTCTACGGCTGGCCCTGGTGGTACATGGGCGGTCACCAGGATCCGCGCTTCCCCGGAAAGCATCCCGAACTGAAAGACAAAGTGATCACCCCCGATGTGCTCCTGCAGCCGCACAATGCGTCCCTGCAAATGACGTTCTACGAAGGCAAGCAGTTTCCAGCAGAGTATCAAGGAGACATCTTCGCGTCTGAGCACGGTTCGTGGAATCGTTCCCCGCGTGCGGGATATGAAGTCATTCGCGTGCCTCTGCACCAGACCGGGCACGCGACTGGAGAGTACGAAGATTTTCTCACCGGATTTGTAATCGATGACGACAGTGTCTGGGGACGACCCGTGGGAGTGGCCACGGCGCCCGACGGTTCCCTGCTGGTGAGCGATGATGCATCGGGATCCATCTGGCGCGTTATCTACGCGGGCAAATGAATAAGCGGTACGCGCCCAGATTCCATAAACGGTAAGCTGCAGATAACAAGTGAATTGCCTCAGTGCTCGCAATTTTAATTATGATATGATATTAAAAGTTTTGCGTTTTTCAGATCAGGATTGACGAACCGGACGATGAAAATCAATCCCAACAAATGCGTCGCCTGCGGAAACTGCACCTATGTATGCCCCATGGGGGCGATTTACGTGGATCCCACCATCAATCGGGCCACAATTGACCGCGACGAATGCGTGGAGTGCTACGCCTGCTATTACGGTTTGAGCACTGAGCATCTGAATCCGCCGATCGTGCGCCTGATCCGCAAGATTTTTCAATGGGGCCGGCTGCGGTTCGATCCGGAACCCGACATTTGCCCAACGGCCGCCTTTGAACCCGACGACCTACAGTGGCCTCGCGTGGTGCGCCGCGCATTCTCCGATCCGCGCGCCACGCATGAGTCCACCGGAGTCCAAGGCCGCGGCACGGAAGAGGTAAAGACCAACGACGTGACAGGACGGGTGAAGTGGGGTGAAGTAGGATTCACCATCGAGTTCGGACGGCCCGGCGTAGGAGTGTGGATTCGGGATATCCAGAAGATGACGTGGGCGCTCGCCAAAGCGGGCGTTGCATTTGAGAAGAAAAATCCTTTCACTCTGCTGATGAGCGACGTGAGCACCGGAACTCTGCGAGAAGACGTTCTCAACGAAAAAGTTCTGTCGGCCATCGTCGAGATCAAAGTGAAAGTGGAGCAGACGCAACAGATCATTGAGCTCGTGCGCGAAGTCGAAAAAGATGTCGATACGGTGATTGCTCTCGGTGTTGGCACACGCTGTGACGAAAACGGCGAAGAACATCTGGTGGCGCCGATCCTCGAGAGCTTGGGATACAAGCTCGAACGGGCCAAGACCAACATGGGGCTGGGACGAATCACGAATTCCATCGAAAGCAAAAAGCAAGAGGAACCCAAAGAAGTTCCCAGCGAAACCCGATGACCAACACTCTGCATCGTTACGGGGACTCGGAGAGCTTTCGCGACGACTACATTGTGTTTGCTACGCCCAGCAATGACAGGAATGATGTAAACAGTATCCCCAAGCTGAAGAAATTTCTGGAAATGGCATTGCCCTTCAAGCCGGTGAGCATCGGTGATCCGGTCCACGGCGGCACGCTACGGCCAGCACGCAACCTCCACACCACCTCGAACTGGAAGCGCGACATGACACCGGACTTCCGTGCCGTGATCGACGGTATTGATACTCCGGCTTCGGTGGTAGCGATCTTCGACAATCAGTTGGCCGCAAAACAGTTTTTGAAGCTGGTCGCGGACGCGGACCTCGGCCTATCCATCAATATGTCAGCATCGGTCGAAGGCGCAAAAGAATGTTGCCATTTCGCCGGGGTCACTCGCCATAGTGTCGGCTATTCGCTAGGCTTCGAAGGCTCAACCGACAAGTTGCCCAACAGCCAGCAACTCAAGTTGACTACGATGTGCGGTCACGGCATGGTTTCGGCCAGCTTGGCCAAGAAGATGATTGATTGGGTGAAAGAAGGCCGTCGCACTCCCGCCCAAGCTGTCACTTACATGGCCCGATTCTGCTCGTGTGGTGTGTTCAATCCGGCCCGCGCTCGCCGCATCCTCGATGAGGCGCGGAAGAAGATGGAATGAACCGGAAGCCGAGTCCACGAAGCTGAAGGGCGAATCGAGACGTCCATAATGGCATCGTTTCTGGCTGAGCAAATCATTGGGTGAGGGACCTGTACTTGAACCTCCGGGTGTTCGCGCGCGTTCTCTGTTGGCTTCTCCTTGCTCCGTTAGCGGGCTTGTGCCAGTCCGACTGGCCGACGTACAGCCATGACCCTGCAAGCACGCGCTATTCTTCGCTGAACCAGATCAACACTCAAAACGTGCAGAACCTCGCTCGTGCGTGGACCTACCACATGAAAAAAGAAGGGCCGCGCCCGACATCTGCGGGTGCAGTGGGCCGAGGTGGTGGGCGGCGCACATCGCAGGCCACTCCGATTGTGGTCAACGGCAAGTTGTATATGCCGACTCCGTATGGGAACGTGATTGCTCTGGATCCCGAGACGGGCAACGAAGTTTGGTCTTTCAAAATGGATCACGGGCGCCCTGCCGGACGCGGCGTAGCGTACTGGCAAGGAGACGCGAAAACGCCGGCCTCGATTTTGTTTGGAACGAGCGACGGGCGCCTGTTTTCGCTGAATGCCGAGACTGGCAAACCCACAGCAGGGTTTGGTGTAAATGGCGCTGTGGACATCAAGACCGGCGTTCTCAACGGATTCCCCAACGCTCAATTCGATGTCACTTCGCCAGTCACAATCTACAAAAACCTTGCAATCACGGGCGGGCAGGTGCAGGAGGCGCCAGGCACTGGGGCGTCAGGTGATCCGAGAGCCTGGGATGTACACACCGGGAAACTGGTATGGCGGTTTCATTCGGTGCCGCATCCGGGAGAAGTCGGCAACGAAACCTGGCCTGGGACGAGTTGGAAAAATCGTTCAGGGACGAATGTCTGGGGTTTCATGAGCACTGACCTCGAGCGAGGGTTGGTCTTTCTTCCGTTCGGTTCGCCGAGTTCCGATTTCTACGGCGCGGATCGGAAAGGCAAGGATCTGTTCGGCAACTCGCTGGTCGCGCTTCATGCCGACACTGGAAAACTGGCGTGGTATTTCCAGACCGTTCATCACGACACCTGGGATTACGATCTGGAATCGCCCCCTGTGCTGATCGACGTGGTGCAGAAGGGCGAGAAGATTCCTGCGGTTGCCATTATTGGAAAGGCCGGGTTGATGTTCATTCTCGACCGGCGCGACGGCAAGCCGATCTTCGGCGTCGAAGAACGTCCCGTGCCGCCGAGTGACGTTCCGGGTGAAGCAAGTTGGCCGACGCAGCCCTTCCCTTTAAAACCGCCTCCCTTTGGACGGCACAGCTTCAGTCCCGACGAAATTGCCAGCGTGACGCCGGAGCAAAAGAAATTTTGCACTGACCTGCTGGCGACGGAAGGCGGGTTGAGCAGCGGCGGACCATACAACCACTACGGAACCAAGCTCACTATCGTTTTTCCGGGCACGCTGGGAACAACCAACTGGCCAGGGATGTCGTACAACCCGGAGCTGGGCTATCTCTTCATTAATACGGTGAACGTCGCGGATGTCGGCAAGATCTCGAAAAACGAAGATGCCGCGGATCCTGCATACGAGCGCAACAGTCCTTGGGGGATGTATGCGCGCTTCTGGAATAACGACAAGTTCTGGCCGTGTCAGGAACCACCTTGGGGAGAGCTCTGGGCGGTCAATGTCAACACCGGCGACATTGCGTGGAAACAGCCGTTCGGCGTCATCGAGGAACTGGATGCAAAGGGAGTTCACGGAACCGGGACTCTGAATTTTGGAGGCTCCATCACGACGGCTGGGGGTCTTCTGTTTATCGCCGCGACAAACGATCAGCACTTCCGTGCCTTCGAAGCGGCAAGGGGCAAGGTGCTATGGGATACGAAGCTTGAGACCGGAGCATACGTCACGCCTATGACCTATCAAGGTAAGAGCGGCAAACAGTACATCGTCATCGTGGCAAGTGGCGGCAGTTTCTACGACACGACTGCAGGCGACTCGGTGATTGCCTTCGCATTGCCGTAATCAACGATGTTGGGCACGAGCATTCGGCTCGTTCTGTCTCCTTTTCGAGAGCACACGGGTCGGGACGCAGTGCTCGAGAATCGAATCAGAACTGGGTATTGATGTCGCGGTGTGAAGGTGGATTGATTAGAGATTCAGGAAGGAATACGTCGAGCAAGAATCAAAAGGCTGCCGCCGAATAAAGCTCGGCCGCAGCCCGACCAAAGAACTCTGCTACTGCTTGTCGTATACCACCACTTCGTGGAAGGGCTTGCCGTCCTTATCCGTGCCATCCATGGTAAAGGTTGTCGTCTTGCCGTCTTTGGACAAAACCGACTTACTCTTTCCCGGCTTTCCATTGAAGTTCCAGGTGTGTTCGATGGTGTGATCGTTCACTCGTTTCACCGTGACGGTCACGTTTTCTCTGCCGGTGACCTGAACGGGCTGCCCTTCGATGGGTTTGTAAGTCCAGGTGATAACCTTCCCCTCCGCAGTGGTTTCATTGATCGTCACCGTGCCGTCGGGTTGAATGGTGCACATATCGACCTTCGGGGGCGGTCCAGGGAATTTGGATTTCGCAAAGTTTGCGGACCAGGTTCCGGCGAAGCCACCCGCGGGCATGTCGGCGGCGGCGAGGGTCAGCGACAGAGCTAGGAGCACGCAAGGCAAATGCATCATCCGCGTCTTCATGGCTGATATGATAATACTAATAGCAAACGCGTCAAGTCCTTTCTGAAGTAGCACAGGTTGCGCTGAGGATGCGTGATGGAGCTGCCAGGCTTGGTTTTGGAAGGGCCAAACGATATATTCGTGGCCCCGGACAAGGATGGCCAGGCGCGCTTCCCTTCGCGCTCAGATCGCGGCAACCTCAGCCACTCTAGCCAATATGATATTATCATTTGCTCAACCCAGCAGAACTAGAAGAACTCTGGACAGCCCGTGCGCACGTACCGCGTGTTTCAAAAATGGAGTCTAGTTATGCGACTTTCGCAAGTTCGCTTCTTTGCGCTCTCCTTGCTGACTCTTCTCTGTTCGTACCATTTGTTGGCTCAGAGCTCGCCTGCGACTGGCCCCTTACTCGTGGCGAATAAGGGCGACAACAGTCTAGGCATCATCGACCCGATCGCGGGAAAGCAGTTAGCAGAGATCCCTGAAGGCGGTATCACCGGCCACGAAGTCACAACCTCGCGGGACGGAAAAATCGCTTATGTACCAATCTACGGGAATTCCGGTGTGGGCCAGCCGGGAACCGATGGCAGCAACATGGTGGTCATTGACCTGGCCGCACGGAAAGTCATTGGCAATGTGGATTTCGGCAAAGGCGTGCGTCCCCATTTGCCGGTGATCGGTCCGAAGAATGGTTTGCTTTACGTCTCTACCGAGCTCAATCGTTCAATCACAATAATCGATCCGGCGACGTTGAAAATTGTCGGTTCAGTTCCAACCGGCCAGGCGGAGTCGCACATGTTTGCGATCACGCGCGACGGGCGCCGCGCCTATACTGCCAACGTCGGGCCGGGCACGGTTTCGGTTCTCGATCTTGAGGCCAAGAAGACGCTCGCGATCATTCCTGTTTCTCAGCAGGTCCAGCGTATTTCACTCGCGGTCGATGACAGCCTGGCTTTCACCTCCGATGTCACGAAACCTCAACTGGCCGTTATCGATACTGCGACCAACAAGATCAAGACGTGGATCCCGCTTCCCGGCCTGGGCTATGGATCGGCGACAACTCCGGACGGACGATGGCTGGTCATCGCCCTGCCACTGATTCATCAGCTCGGGGTGATTGATCTCATGACGATGAAAGTTGCGCACACCATCGACCTACCGACGAGGCCGCAAGAAGTTTTAGTGTCGCCGGACAACAAAGTGGTCTACGTCTCCTGCGACCAAAGTGGGAAAGTGGCGGTTATTAACGTCGCCGACTGGACAGTGAAGTCAATTATTGATGCGGGTCCCGGAGCGGATGGTCTCGCTCTTGCGATTGGGCAATAGGCGAAAAATTGGCGTTCGGCGGATATTCACTCCCGGATCGAGGAAACAGAATGAGCCAAACCTACAGAACAAAACTACTGTGTGGCACAGGTCTGGTCTGCATGACCTTGTGTCTCTTCGGCTCCGGCACACTGGGGACGGCCCAGGTGGCAGCGAAACCACCTGTGAGCACGCCCAGTGCCGGGGGCAATAGTTTTGACGGTCCCGGAGATGTGCGCTACTACGCAGAGCGAGATTCGCAGGACAGACGAATCGACATGTTCATGGGGAACTGGCGCGACTCCATGCCCCGTCACATTCTGGGTTCGCTGGTATTGCGAGACATTCTCACGCGAGGAGACAACTTCGCCCCGCCGCAACCCGGCGCCATTCTTCAAGCGGCGAACTACCTCGCTTATGGCCGATTGCAGCCGCGCGATTCCACCGCGCCTTCGCGCCTGGAGCGCGAACAGATGGTCTATTACGTGGTCGGCGGCACAGGAGAGATCTCGGCAGGCGGCAAGACCGCCGCGCTGCGCAAGGACATTGCGGTCTTCATTCCTGCAAATCTCGAATTCGTGTTGAAGAACACCAGCGATGACGACCTCAAAATGTATGTTGTCAGCGAGCCGACTCCCGACGGCTTTGTACCCGCTAAGCGAATGCTCGTGACGGATGAGTCAAAGGTCCCGGTCAGAACTCCGATGGTCGCGTCCCCTTACACGATCCCAGGAGCGTCCGGTCATTGGGCTCACATCGTGAGAGACCTCTTCTCGAAAACCGACGGGCTGGCCACAATCGGCGACATCATCACGGTGACGATCGCACCTTTAAGCATGGGTGAGCCGCATCCTCACAATCCCGGACAGGAAGAAATCTGGGCGGCGATCGACGGCAAAAGTCTCGCATTCCTCGGCAGTGAATTGCGGGTGCAGCACCCGGGCATGGCCTACATGATTCGGCCGGATCACTCCATGACGCATTCGAACATTAACGACGGCGACACACCGGTCAAGTTCCTGTGGTTTTCCGGGAACTCGATCAAGAAGTAGCCGCAGAGTCAGGCTTTTCGAGGTTCCGCGCCGGCTTCGCTGAGGATTAGAAGCCTATCCATGGTTCGACCGTTCGCCAGAAGTGTGGTGCTCGCGGCTTTGTCGGTTCTGGTTATTCTGCAACTCAGCTGCGAGCGACGGAATCCCGTGGCCATTCGCTTGGCCGGGGACGAATGGTTCCTTGGTTCGCTCACCAAGACTGGGCTGATTGCGGAATTCGAAGGCAAGAATCATGTTCGGGTCGAGGTCTTGCATAAGAACGATCGCGCGATCATGAGTGACCTTGATCGCGGCCCGCGCCGAGGCGAATCGGTGGACGTCATCGTCGTACGCCACCGGTTGCTGGGTGCTCTCGTGCAAAAGGGGCAAGTCCAGCCGATCGATTCTCTTCTTGGTGATTCCACTTTGCATGAGAGCAGCTTCGAACCACGTAAGCAACTGTTTTCGAACTGGTGGCGAGAGCTGAGTTCCTACGACGGCAAAATCTACGGATATCCCTACACTGGCCTCACGACCTTCCTGTGTTATCGCAAAGATCTGCTGAACGACCCCGTGAACCAAAGCGGGTTTCGCAGTCGCTATCGTCGGGACCTCAAGCCTCCAACCACGTGGGAGGAGTACATGCAAATAGCAGGGTTCTTCACGCGTCCCAATGAGCACTTCTATGGCACTTACATTCAAGGCAAGCAGAGTCTCGCGCTCTGGTACGAATGGCTGAACCTGATTTACTCGTTCGGCGGGAACCTGCTCGACTCCGAACACGGATGGGATTATGGCGACATCGTAGTGAACTCTCCCCAAAACATTGCCGCCACACAGCAATATGTCAAGCTGATTCCATTCAGTCCGCCCGACACCCTGAACTACGGTTGGAACGAAGCGCAGTCGGCGCTGCAGCAGGGGCACGTAT
>Ga0210408_10005754_pt1 | contig 10832 bp, 8 predicted proteins | sample IncBWH4MmetaG_FD_155471 | JGI IMG/M metagenome (GOLD analysis project Ga0210408, IMG submission 155471) | Forest soil microbial communities from Barre Woods Harvard Forest LTER site, Petersham, Massachusetts, United States - Inc-BW-H-4-M | ecosystem: Environmental > Terrestrial > Soil >... | reverse complement strand
CGTGGATGAAGTCATTAAGCGCGGTTACATCGACAACAAGAAACTCGGCGTAACCGGCGGAAGCGGCGGCGGATTGCTGACCAACTGGGTGGTCGGCCACACCGACCGATTTGCAGCGGCGGTGGCGCAGCGCGACATCGCGAGCTGGGCGCACTGGTGGTACACCGCGGACTTCACTTTGTTTCAGCCGAACTGGTTCAAAGGCGCGCCGTTCGATCAGGAGGAAGATTTCAAAGCGCGTTCGCCGATCACCTATATCAAGAACGTGAAAACACCGATGATGTTCGTTTTGGGCGAAGCCGATTACCGGACGCCGCCGGGCGCAGGAGGCGAAGAGATGTTCCGAGCGTTAAAGTTTCGAAAGATTCCGACGGTGATGGTGCGGTTCCCAAACGAATCCCACGAGCTCTCGCGCTCCGGTCAGCCATGGCATCGGGTCGAGCGATTGCAAAACATTGTGGGCTGGTTCGATCATTGGCTGATGGGCGTGCCGAAACCGGAATACGAAGTCGCTCCAAAAGAAGAAGTGCCAGTTAAGCGCGAGACCTCGGACCAAAAGCCCGCCAAACCACCTAGATAAGAGTGACAAGTGACACGTGACGTGTGACAGGTAGGCAGGATGGTGAACCGTGGCGTGACTGAGATCTCGCCGCTGGTCCCCTATCATTGATCACTGACATTATGGCCTCTTCGTCGCTTTGGAATCGCTTTCAGCGGCACTTTTTGCGTTACGACGATCTGGGTTTCTCGATCGACATCAGCCGGATGAAGTTTCCTGACGATTTTTTTGCCGGAACGGGACAGAAGATCGACAAGGCGTTCGCAGCCATGCGCGATTTGGAGGCCGGCGGCATCGCAAATCCGGACGAGAAGCGAATGGTCGGGCATTATTGGCTCCGCAAGCCGGCGCTGGCTCCGAACGCGGAATTGCGCACAGAGATTGAAAACACCAACGCGCGGATCAAGAAATTCGCTGCCGACGTGCACGGCGGGAAAATCAAGAACGAGCGCGGCGAGAAATTCCAGCACGTGCTCTCGATCGGGATTGGCGGCTCGGCTCTCGGTCCTGAATTCGTCGCCGACGCGCTCGGAACACCGCGCGATCCGATGGACGTTTACTTTTTCGACAACACCGATCCCGACGGATTCGATCGCGTCTTCAATAAACTCGACAACGATCTGGGCCGCACGCTCGTCATCGTCATTTCGAAATCGGGCGGAACCAAGGAAACGCGCAACGGGATGCTCGAAGCGGAGGCGCGGTTCAAAGCAGCAGGCCTGGATTTTTCCAAACACGCAGTCGCGATTACCGGAGCCGGAAGCGATCTCGACAAGCACGCGGAGAAAAACGGGTGGCTGGCGCGTTTTCCAATGTGGGATTGGGTCGGCGGTCGGACATCGGTAATGAGCGCGGTTGGGCTCGTGCCCATGGCGCTGCAAGGATTCGAGATCGACAATTTCCTAGCTGGCGCCGCTGCGATGGATGAGCGGACGCGAACAACTGACTTCCAGCAAAACGCCGCGATGCTGCTGGCATTGATGTGGTTTTACGTGGGAGACGGTCGCGGTAAAAAGGACATGGTGGTGTTGCCGTATAAAGACCGTCTACTGCTTTTCAGCCGTTATCTCCAGCAACTCGTGATGGAGTCGTTAGGCAAAGAAAAGGATCTTGACGGCAAGATCGTCAATCAAGGGATCGCGGTCTACGGCAATAAGGGGTCGACCGATCAGCACGCCTACGTGCAGCAATTGCGCGACGGCGTTCTGAACTTCTTTGTTACCTTTATCGAAGTGGCGAAAGATCGACATCAACCCGCTTTTGAAATCGAACCCGGAGTGACCAGCGGTGATTATCTGCACGGGTTTCTTCGCGGGACGCGCGCGGCGCTTTACGAAAAAAACCGCGAGTCGATCACGGTCAGTATTCCCGAAGCGAACGCGTTCAGTATTGGCGCATTGATCGCTCTCTACGAGCGCGCGGTTGGATTTTACGGATCGCTGGTCAACATCAATGCTTATCATCAACCGGGGGTGGAGGCGGGAAAGAAGGCGGCCACTCGATTGCTTCAATTGCAAAGCCAGGTCCGGCAACAACTTTCCCGCGGAAGCGGAAAGATCTCCGAAGAGGTCGCTCGGGCGATCGACGCCGACCCGGAGGATGTTTTTCACGTATTACAACATCTTGCTAGCAACGACCCACGTGTGCAGATTTCCAAGGGTGAAGGACCATCAGAGGACAAATTCTCCGTCACGGAATAGGTTCTGCTCGATTTGAGCTGAGTATGAGCCCCAAGGAATCGCATAGCGAACCGCCGAGTGTCGCGTGGTCGGATGTGGTAAAGTTTATTCGCCAATTCGGGCACGACATTCGAAACAATTTGAACGCGGTCGAACTTCAATCTGCTTATCTGTCCGAGCTGGCGGACGAGCATGAATTGAAAGGCGAAGTCCAGCGCCTCCGGGAAATGGTCTCTGAACTTGGAAGCGGTTTGCAAAAGTTGAGCGCGGCCCTAAGTCAAACCACTCCCATCGTCATCGAATATGGTGCGGCGGATTTCGTCGACGATTTGAAAAAGAAATTGGCGAACGATTTTCCCAATAGCGCCGGCAACATAATCTGGAACGTGCAGCTGAAGGACGAACAGCTGGAAATCGATCCGCAGATGGCGCACCAAGCGGTGCTGGAACTTTTCGCGAACGCGTTTCAGAACGAACGCAACTTGAAATCAATCGCGGCGAAAGTTTACATCGACCCGCCTTCGCAAACTGCCAGTCCGGCTCGGACCTCCGGCGCTGCAGGCAACGGACGCTTCGTGTTCGAGTTGCACGAAACAAAGACGAAGTTCGAATTGCCGACCGAAAACTGGGGACGCGAACCGCTTCGACACATGAGTCAAGGGCACTATGGCCTTGGATTAAACCGGGCACGCGTAATTGCCGAAGGGCACGGCGGAACATTTGGCGCGAATTACGAAGCGGAGACGTCGATGCTCGTAACGAAACTGACTTTGCCGATTCTTCGCGAGAATTAATCGCCGTGAAGGAGAAGAGTCGAATTCTAATCATCGACGACGAGCGACCGATCCTGCTCACCCTCGAAGCCCTGCTCGGGCGCCACGGATTCGAAACCGAAACAGCCGCCACCGCCGCGGCCGGACTCAAAGCGCTGAAAAACAAAGCGGCAGCGCTTGTCCTTCTCGACCTGCAATTGCCGGACGCCGAAGGATTGGAAATGCTCGACAAGATCAAAACCGAGCGACCGGAAATTCAGGTCATCATCCTGACCGCGCATGACACGCTCAATAACGCGATCGAGTCGATCAAGCGCGGTGCCTATCACTTTATCAGCAAGCCGTACGCGCCGGAAGAGCTTCTCAGTCTCATCGAGAAAGCCTTGGAAAAACAATCGCTCCTTCGCGAGACCCAAAAGCTTCGCGCGAAGACGGAAGAGCTGGAGAAGCGCCTGGAAATCGCGGAGACGAGATTGATGCCGGTGTTTCAAAGCAAATCGATGCAGGAGATCGAAGAGTTGGTCAATTCAATGGCGCCGTCGGAAGCGAACGTGCTGATTACCGGCGAAAGCGGCGTCGGCAAGGAGGTCGTCGCCAACTTAATTCATCATCGCAGTCGCCGCTCGGAACGGCCGATGGTGAAACTCAACTGCGCAGCGTTTCCCCAAACCATGATTGAAGGCGAACTCTTCGGTTACACGAAAGGCGCGTTCACCGGTGCGATGAACGATTTTCCTGGAATGATCGCGGAAGCGCACGGAAGTACGCTGTTCCTTGACGAGATCTCCGATATGCCCGCCGATTTGCAGACGCGATTTCTCCGCGTACTTCAGGAACGCGAATATCGCCCGCTTGGCAGCACGCGCACTATGAAAGCAGACTTTCGCGTGATCGCAGCGACGAATCGCCCGGTGGCGAAGGCGCTGTCCGAAAATCGGCTGCGCTCGGATTTGTATTACCGGCTTAACACATTTGAGATCAACGTCCCGCCATTGCGCGAACGAAAGCAAGACATCCCGCCGCTAGTCGCGTTTTTCGTAAAGCACTTCGCGCAGCAGCTCAGCAAACCCGAACCAGAGATTGCGCCCGAAGCGTTTCAGAAACTGCTCGACTATTCCTGGCCGGGAAATGTGCGCGAACTACAAAACGCGATCGAGTACGCCGTGGTCCTGGCCCGGCAAAACACAATTGGGACCAAAGAACTTCCTCGCGAATTGCAATTGCCTCCGGCATTGCAACAAATCGAACGTGCGATCCCAACCCAGGGCGTCCCAAGTCTGGACGACGTCGAGCGGATCACAATCCTTCAGGCATTGGCCCAATGTCGCGGCAACAAAAAGAAAGCGGCCGAGCTCCTCGGCATTCAACGCCCAACGCTCTACAACAAGCTCAAGCGCTACGCCATCGAGCTCTGATCTCATTTTGGATTTTCGGTTTTAGATTTTAGATTGGATCTAAGACCGACAATGGCGACTTCGCAAAATCTGGACAAAGTTTTGGCCCGGGCCGAGGACCAACTTGCGCTCGCCGGTAAGCAGCGCCCGACTGAAGTTCTCCCCACCTACAAAAAGTTCCTTAAGCTGGAAGGACATCGGCTGCGTTTGAAACATCAAGCCGGCGGCGGCGGTCGCGAAATCTGCGGGCGGCGCGGAGAATTAGTCGACGTGATTTTGCGTCACGTATTCGCGGCGGCGGCGAACACACTCGGGACACAGACCACGTCGCTGGCGCTGATCGCGCTTGGCGGATACGGCCGCGGCGAGCTCAATCCGTTCAGCGATGTCGATGTAATGCTGCTGCACGGCGACGGCGCGGGAAAGATTTCTCCTTATGTCGGAGAAATGGCCGAGCAAATTCTCTATTTGCTCTGGGACATCGGGTTCAAAGTGGGACATTCGACGCGCTCGGTCAAAGAAGCGCTCGAACAGGCGAACACTGACATGCACACAAAAACAGCAATGCTCGAATCGCGTTTCCTGGCGGGCGATCAGCTCCTCGGCCGCGAGTTTCGCGATCAATTCCGAGCGAAATGCGTCATCGGGTCGGAACGCGAGTACGTCGAATTGCGAATGCGCGATCAGGCCACACGCCACGCGAAGTTTGGAGACAGCGTTTACATGCAGGAACCGAATTTGAAAAGTGGCTGCGGCGGTCTGCGAGACTATCAAAACCTTCTCTGGATGTCGTACTTCAAGGAAGGCGCGCTGACCACGACGCACTTGGTCGGCGAAGATTGGTTGAGCGAATCGGACCAACGCCGGATCGAGACAGCCTACGATTTTCTACTGCGGTTGCGGACTGATCTACATTATCTATCCGGCCGCGCAGCAGACGTTCTCTATTTGAATCAGCAGCCGGAGCTGGCCCAGCGTTTACGTTACAGCGAACAAGAAGGGCGGCGCGCCAGTGAAGCGTTGATGCGCGATTACTACGAGCACACGCGCAACATTTTCCGGGTAACGGAGAGAATCACCGAGCAATTTGCCAGCGGTTACGCAACAAACCGCACCCGGTCGCTCTTCAGCTTTCTGCCGTTGCGACGCGGCGGCCAAATCAAAATGGGATCGTTCTTTATTCGGCAGGGACAACTTCACACGGATCGGCGCGATTTGTTCAAGGCCGATCCAGTCGAGATGATGCGGGCGTTCGAGCTGGCACAACAGAACAACGTCGATCTAAGCCCGGAGCTCGAAGATTTGCTGACACGCTCACTCAAGCAGGTCACGCGCACTTATCAATACGCCAAAGCGCCGCGCGAGATTTTTATGACGATCTTATCGCGAAAAGGCGAGGTCGGGCGCGCGCTCCGCCTGATGCATCGGGTCGATTTTCTCGGCCGCTATATTCCCGAGTTTGGGCAGCTGACCTGCCTAGTGCAGCATGAATTTTTCCATCGTTACACCGCCGACGAACACACTTTGCTCTGCATCGACAAACTCGACGCGCTGGTCCAAACCACCAATTCGAAGTTGATCGCATATCGCAAGCTTTTCGAGAGCCTCCAGGAGCCGTTCGTTCTTTATCTTGCATTACTCCTGCACGACACCGGCCGCGCGGTCGGCGCGCGTCCGCATTCCGAAGCGAGCGCGCTCTTCGCGCAAAGCGTTGCCAAACGCCTGCAGCTCTCGCCGGAGCAACGGAAGTCGCTAATTTTGCTGGTGGATCATCACGTCACTCTTTCGAACACCTCGCAGCAGCGAAATCTCGACGACCCGGCGACGATCGTGGAGTTCGCGAACATCGTTCGGAGCCAGAAAAATCTAAACGCGTTGATGCTGCTGACGCTGGCCGACGGTCAGGGCACAAGCGGTCAAAGCTGGTCCGACTGGAAGGAATCGCTGGTATGGCAACTATTTCAGGACGCCTCCCAGTACGTCGCCGATCAACAATCCTTTCACGAGCAAACCAAGATTGAGCGCGACAAGTTGGAAGCGGCCGTGGCGGCGGAGCTGCCAGCCGACTACGCGGACGAAATCGAAGCGCAGTTCGACTTCATGCCTGACAATTATTTCCGCGCGTTCAATGTTCCCGAGATCGTCAATCACCTACGATTGTTTCGATCTTTTTTCGAAGACGCTTCGATCCATGCAGACCGACCCCTGCAAGCGGCGATCGAGTGGGAAGCGTTTGACCAATTCGGACACAGCACCGTTTCCTTCTGCACCTGGGACCGCCATCATCTTCTGGCGAAGATCGCAGGGTCGTTTTCGGTTGTTCCGCTCAATATCGTGAGCGCCGACATCTTTCCGCGCGGGGACCAGACTGCTCTCGTAATCTTTAGGGTTTGCGACATGAAAGAACGCGCCGTGACGGAGAAGCGGGATCGCGACCTTGCGGAAAACACGCTTCGTCGTGCACTGGACGTCGAGACCTTCGAGTTCGCGCCGTTGTTGGAACAGGCGCGACACAATATTCAACACCGTCGCCAGCACGAGTTGGAATTCCCGACCGGAATTGCCATCGATAACAAAGCGCACCCGGCTTACACTTTGATTCAAATTGAAACTCCGGACCGCGTCGGACTGCTTTATGATTTGCTGACGGCGCTCGAACATGAAGGCGTCAATATCGGTCTATCGCGCATCAACACCCAAAAAGGAGCCGCGATCGATACATTTTATATCAACGATGCTACTACTCGCGGAAAAATCACCGACTCGAATCGGATCGCCGGCCTGCAACGGCGTTTACGCGCAGTCATCCTGAGCGGACCGGTGAGATAGGTCGAAGCCGAATCGGCTGGCAACGGCGGATCGCCTGCTTATCGTCCCGCAATTCTCATGAACGCGCTGATCCTTGCCGCCGGATACGCGACTCGACTTTATCCACTCACGCTCAATAAGGCGAAACCGCTCCTGGAAGTTGCTGGGAAACCGATCATTGAATGGCTCTTAAACAATCTCGTCTCAGTTTCCGAACTGGACACGGTCTACGTTGTGACAAACAACAAATTCGCCGGCGATTTTCAAAGCTGGGCGAACGCCTATCAGGATCGAACCGCCTCCCCCAAGGCTGCGGCGGACAGGCATCGTAAGTTCAAGATCAAGATTATTAACGATGGGTCAACGAGCGATGACGATAAACTCGGCGCGATCGGCGATATTACTCTCGTTCTAAACCGTGAGAACCTCGCGAACGACGATTTGCTGGTGATCGCCGGCGACAATCTCTTCGAGCAACCGCTGAACGATTTCGTCAAAGCTGCCAAACAATCACCGGCGACTGTCGCCGTTCACGACGTTGGGAATCTCGAGGCCATGAAAAAATACGGCACTGTCAGCATCGATCACAACGGCGTGATCACTCACTTCGAAGAAAAGCCCGAAAAACCAAAAAGTACGCTGGCGTCGGTGGCACTTTATTATTATTCCCGCGAGATCTTACCGCTATTCACGACTTATCTCGCCGCCGGTAACAATCCAGACCAACCAGGTCGTTTCCTGCAATGGATTTACTCGCGCAAACCGGTAAAGACTTTCCTGATCAAGGGCCGGTGGCTCGACATCGGCAGCAAGGAAACGTTGGAGAACGCGGACAAAATTTTCGCCAGGAAATAGCGACTATTTTAAACGGCCTTCGTCGAACTCGATGAGGTCGAAATAGGTCCTAATGTCTTTGCGACCCGCGCCACCGGATTGTTTCAAAAAATGGCTGAAGCGCGCTTTCTTAGCGGCGGTGTCGGGATGGCGTGAGATCATCGCCTGGTTCCAATGTTCGATTTCGTCTGGCGGATGCCTGGCGGAATTTTCCCGGACCCAATTCAAAATCGCGTCGTCCTTGTCCAAACGATGAACCGCGTCTTCAAATGCGTCGCCGTCGATCTTGAGGAAACTCAGCAAATGTTTGTCGAAGCCGACTGTCTTATAGTTGTAACCGTCGAGCAGGCCCTTGCGGCTTAGCTTGGCTTTGTCGATCAAGCGCGGCAGATGGACATATCCGCCAAGCTTTTCGTACGGACTGCGCGGGTGCAGTCTTCGCATGGCAGCGAACTAGGTTGCGTGCAAAGGCTGCGTGGCAGCGAGCGGCACTTTCGACTCGCTTTTCTTTTCGGCCGCCTTGGTTTCTGACAAGAGCTCGCCTTGGGTAAGCCCGGCCTGCCCAATCGCCAGCTGTCCGGAAAACATTCCGCCCTTCTCAATCGCAATCGACTTTGCGGTAACGTTGCCCTCGAGCGTGCCGCCCTTGCCGATGGTAACCGAGCCAGTGGCGATGATTTCTCCCGACATCCGGCCCTTAATCTCAATGTTGTTCACTCGCACGCGTCGAAAACACTGAATATCGGATTTCCGTTCGACGATCATGTTTTGGGCGGCGATGCGGCCGGGAATTTTTCCCACCAAGTTGAGGTTCATCGAATCCTCGCATTCGAGATTGCCGCGCAGCTTTCCTTCGATAAAGGCGCAGCGACAAATCGCGCTCGTACTGCTGAGATCGCCCTTGCTGGTCAGAACAATGTTACCGCGAGTGCGAATGCTGCGGCTAAAGCTGGTGGTAATTTTGTAATCCCGCAAATCGATATGCGCACTGCACCCGGGACAGTTGGTCGACGTCGCAGCGTCGCTAACTTCGTGTTTCCGCTTGCACTCGAAACAGGAAACAACGCGACTGCGTTGCCGGCTCCAGATCGCTTCCAGCTTTCGATGAAGGGGGAGCTCTTCCAAAGGAGCGGCCGCGTCTCCGGCCTTTGCTGCCGGTTTAGGGGCTGAAGGGGAAAATGAGCGGCCGCACTGGCGGCAAATCGTTGACTTCGCCGCCACGTATTCCATCTGCTTAAAGCCACAGTGCGGGCACTCCACACTGGCCTTAGCAGGCGACGACTTGATCACACGTTCAGTAAGCGAGGGTCAAACAATCTTAAGCGCGCGCGAAGGCAGGCTTGGCTGATTCTTCGTGGCGAACAACTTCTGGCCGGCTGGACGAGGCGGCTTTCACGCTCATCCCGCTGGAAACTTCCGATTTTCCGATAAAGGTCGCGCCTTCTTCAATGATGAGCCGCGCCGCCTTCAAGTCTCCCTGGAGCGTGCATTTCGATTTCAATTCACAGCGCTCGCTCACGCTAATGTTCCCCTGCACTTTGCCGTAAATCGTGATCGATTTGGTTTTGATCTCCGCGCGAATATCCGCGTTCTCGCCCACGGTCAGGGCTCCATCGGAATTGATCTCGCCTTCAACTTTGCCGTCGATCAAAAGCTCCTTTTGGAACTTGATCGTGCCCTTGATTTCAACGTCGCTGGAAAGGACGTCTTTGCCAGAATGTTCAGCCATAAACTTTTTATACTCGTTAGTTGTTGCTTTCGGTTGGTCTCCGTAGGCGGGTTTGTTGGAATCATCGTTCCCGGAACTCAACGATCCTTCGCCGATCGACGAGACCGTTCTTTGCGGGATAAATTTTTTCAACACGCATCATCATTGCAATGGTTATTCACATTGTCAACCGGTTCAGCCTGTAAAACTCAGTTTTTTACAATTTACTAGCAAATCGGAACAATTTCGCCGCTCCATTTTGACCCCATAGAACCGGATACCGCGGACCTTCTCCGGGAGCACGGTCCAAAATCCAACCCACCGAACACTGAGGAATTCCCGATCCAACAAGGCTCGCAGAATTTTGAGCAACCCGATCCCGATCGTAGACAAAAAACCACTCAACCTACCGGTTCTGTAGCATTTCGCGGGCTTGCTGGAAATCCTCCGTCAGAAAAAATCGCGCGCTTTCAGCGGCGCCCTCCAAAGCTTCATGCGACCTCCCCAAGATTGAAGACTGGGCCCGCCTGGATTCGAACCAGGGACCAAGGGATTATGAGTCCCCTGCTCTAACCGCTGAGCTACAGGCCCTTTTCGCCGCTTCGAATTAAACACAGCAAGTCCGTGGTGACCAATCCGGAAAAATTCCGTAAATCGTCGTGAAATTTGATCGAAAAACGCGCGAAATATGCAACAATCTATTTCTCAAACAGCCCCCTTCCCTTCGTCTCAGTTCACTATGAATATCTCGTCTCATTTCAGCAAAGCACTCGCCGCCACCTTTCTCGTCACGTCGATCGCTCAAACCTCACTTCCGGGGGAAAGCCTTCCCGACATGCGTCCGGCGCTCGTCGGTAACGGACCAAAATCGCTGGTTAACTTGATCAACGGCCGGCACGTAATGGAGCGCGGCTTCCAGCACGGCGCGCTGTATTTTATTGCTCGAATCGACCCGAATGGGTTTCCTTCTTACTCAAAAATCTACGGCGAAACAGACAAGATTAGGCCGCTGCGGGACGAGGTTCGCGAACGGCTGGCTGAAGCGCGATTTATCCCCGCCGTCTACCATCATCAACA
>Ga0210408_10005753_pt1 | contig 10833 bp, 9 predicted proteins | sample IncBWH4MmetaG_FD_155471 | JGI IMG/M metagenome (GOLD analysis project Ga0210408, IMG submission 155471) | Forest soil microbial communities from Barre Woods Harvard Forest LTER site, Petersham, Massachusetts, United States - Inc-BW-H-4-M | ecosystem: Environmental > Terrestrial > Soil >... | reverse complement strand
AACGACGACCCTTCTGGTCAAACCTACTTCCCCCCTTTCGCGTGCTTGCCGATGTAGTCGATGGCATCCTGCACGGTGCGGATCTTTTCCGCATCTTCGTCGGGAATCTCGATATCGAAGGCCTCTTCGAAGGCCATCACGAGTTCAACGGTGTCGAGCGAGTCGGCGCCCAGGTCGTCCACAAACGACGCGTTGTTGGTGACTTCGCCTTCATCTACGCCAAGCTGCTCGACAATGATCTGCTTCACTTTTTCGTCAACGGCTGCCATTAGTTCTCCTCTGTGGGCGCGCGGTGCGCGGGCCCGATTCGATATCGTGTTCGCTAGTCCTGGAACTCTTCGGTACGGGTTTTATGACAAATTCGCGGTTGCTGATGATTTGGTTCCGTTCGTCTTTTAGGCCGTACCCTACGGCCACAGATGTTGGTTGCGAAACAAGTAGTCTAATTGTCCGTATGAATTCGTGTAAAGAAACGGGCGTTGTTGCGCCCGCGCAAAGTTCCTTCAGATTCCGTTCATCCGGCGGGATTTTCCTTCAGCATCCTAACTGCTAGCGTGGAAATGGGTCAACGCGCCAAGTAATCGGATGCTTGCGGCGTGACCCTGTTCCGCGCCGGTCCTCACTTGGTGGAGTATTGATCGCGCAAGCGCGTTTGCCGGCTGATCATCGGAATTTCCTCCCCGGCTATAAAGACGCGCTTCACGTCGGTTTTGACGTCGAGCGGATCGCCGTTGGAGACCACGAGATTCGCGGCTTTGCCGACGTCGAGCGAACCGTACTGATCGGCGATCCCCCAGATCTCGGCGGCATTCAGGGTGATTGCTTTCAGAGCTTGGTCGTTGGGAAGTCCGAAAGCGGTGGCGAAGCCGGCCTGATAAGGCAGGTTGCGGGAATTGTGGGCGTCGAATGATGCAAACGCAATCTTGATCCCTCGCTTATAGAGTTCGGACGGCAAGCTATAAACGGCGTCGAAACGCTCGTCGTCTTTGGGCGTTTCGTAGATGGGCCCGACGATCACGGGCACTTTCAGGCTGGCTACGTAATCGAGCACGGAGCGCGAGTGGCTGATGTGGTTGAGCACGAACTTGAGATTGAACACCTGTGCGAGACGAACGGCGGTCTCGAGATCGCTGGGACTCTCGGCGGCGAGTACGACCGGCCGCTTGCCGTGAAGGTATGGCAGTAACGCTTCCAGCTTGAGATCGCGTTTCGGCGCGGAGGGTTCCGGCTTCTTGTCGCGCACAGCATCAGCTCTCTTTTTCTCGAAATCGTTGAGGCGCTGTTCGTAGTCCTGCGCGTCGAGGAAGGCCTGGCGAAGTTGGGCAGCCATGCCCATGCGGGTCTGCGGGAACTTTCGCTTCTCCCACGATTCGTTGCGACGCTGCGTGCCGGTAAAGTTGAGCGGCATCGCGATGTCGCGAATGAGCAGCATTTCGGCGGCCGACGGGCCGGCGAGCTGAGCGAAAGAATCCTGGCCGGGAAGAGTGTCCGAGTTTTCCGGAGCTACGATGACATTCGTGATCCCATTCAGGCGAGTTACCGGAATCAGTTCGGACTCGGCATGAAAAGCGTCGTAAACATGCATGTGCGGCATGATCTCGTCGCTCGTTTCGATAAGGTCGTTGGTCATCTCCTCGGCAGAAATTTCGGTAAGCCCGAGCGCGGTCTCGGAATCGATAAGGCCCGGGTAGACGGTCATGCCGGAGATATCGATGACGCGAGCGTCTTTTGAGGCCTTGATGGAGGAAGCGGGACCGACGCCGGCGATTTTGCCGTTTTCGATCAGGATGGCGCCGTTTTCGATGACGCCGTGCGAGATGGTGAGGAGTTTGCCGCCTTTGAGGACGACGGGCTTCTGCTGGGCAGGGGCCGGGAGAGAGCAGAGTGCTAGCGTGATGGGAAATATCGCGGTGGCGAGGCGAAAAGCTTTTGACGGCAGAGAACGGTGAGAACAACCGCAGAGAGCGCTGAGAAAAGCCTTTAACGGCAGAGGACGCAAAGAAAGGCCGCGAAGGGCGCAAAGAGAAGCATTTACCACAGAGAAGTTTCGCGGAGAAAAGCCGCGCACAGGAGGGTGCACGCCACACAAAAATTTTTCTGTCATTGGCCCTCCGTGTAGTGCGGCATGCCGTAGCGCGGCAAGGAACGATCGAAGTAGACGTCGCCATCGATGAAGACTTTGTTCGGAACGGCCGCGCTGGATAACGGATATCCGTCCCAAAGAACCAGGTCGGCATCTTTTCCTACTTCGATTGAGCCCACGCGATCATCGACACCGATGATCCAAGCGGCATTGAGCGTGATCATCTTGAGCGCCTCGTCTTCGGTCGCGCCGCCGTAACGCATCGTCTTGGCGGCTTCCTGATTCAGACGGCGCGTGAAGTCGTCGGAGTCGCTCTTGATGGCGACGCGAACACCTTTGCGCATCGCGATGACCGCGTTCCACGGGATTGCGTCCCAGGCCTCGTGTTTGTAGCCCCACCAGTCGGCGAAGGTGGCGATGCCGATGTTCTCGGCGGCCAGTTTCTCGGGGACTTTGTAAGCTTCGAGCGCGTGATGAAAGGCGCGAATCTTGTAACCAAATTCCTTGGCGATCGAGATTTCCGTAAGGAATTCATCGGCGCGGTAGCAGTGAATCTGCACGAGCAGTTTGCCGCGAAGCACGTCGGCCAGTGCCTCAAGCTTGAGATCGTGCTTCGGGGCGCTCGCGTCCTTGTCCCCGCGCTTCACTTTTGCGTTGTAGTCGTCCCAGGAGCGCAGGTAGTCCTGGGCCTGCACAAATGCTTCGCGTTGTACTTCGAAGTTCCCCATGCGCGTGGAAGGAAGCTCGTGGCGACTGCCGTATACACGCTTGGGATTCTCGCCGCTGGCGAACTTGATCGAGCGCGGCGCACCAGGAAAGAGCATGGCATCCCGGTTCAGGCCGTACTTGTGCTTGATAACGATCGCCTGGCCGCCGATCATGTTGGCCGAGCCATGTAGAAGGAGCGAAGTGGTCACGCCGCCTGCGAGCGCGCGATAAATCGCTTTGTCCTGGTAGTCGAAGGCGTCGATCATCATCATCTGCGGCGTGACAGGACTGGTGGCTTCGTTCACATCATCGTCGAGCGCGATGTGCGAGTGCGAGTCGACGATGCCCGGCGTCAGGTACTTGCCTCCCGCATCGACTACGGTCGCTGAGGCCGGAGCGTTGAAGGTGTCGCCGACCGCAGCAATCTTGCCATCCTTGATATAAACCGCACCCTTCTTGAGATTGCCGTGGGTGACGGTCATAACGTAGGCATTGGTGATTACGACGCCGTTGCGAGGTTCAGGGGAAGGCTGCTGGGCGGATACTGCTACGGCCACCAGAACCGTCAGCAGCAGGAAAAACAGGCTTACTTTTGTCGTATTACGACTCATTCCGGGATTTCTCCGAAAGCTAATTGCCAATCGAGGGCCGAATTGTAGGCGCGAGCGAGCAGGCGGTCAACGCGAACGAGTTGCGGAAAGCAGGGCGAGGCCCGAAACTGCTTGCTATGCGAGCCGTCATTCAGCGAGTGAAGCGGGCTAAAGTGACCGTGGCCGGGGAAATCACCGGGGAGATTGGTCCCGGGCTTCTGGTGTTGCTCGGGATCGGCCGCAGCGATGACGAGGTTGCGGCGGATTATCTGGTTGCGAAAACGGTTGGATTACGCGTGATCGAAGATGACGAAGGCAAAATGAACCTGTCGGTGCAAGACGTGGGCGGCGCGGTGCTGGTGGTCTCGCAGTTTACGCTGTATGGCGATGTTCGCAAGGGCAAGCGGCCGTCGTTCGACGATGCTGCGCCGCCAACCGTGGCGCGAAGGTTGTATGAATACTTCGTTGGACGAATTCGCGCGACCGGATTGCGCTGCGAGAGCGGACGGTTCCAGGAAACGATGGACGTGGAACTGGTCAATGAGGGGCCCGTGACGATTTTGGTGGATTCGGAGAAGGAGTTCTAGGCGAGCCTTTCGCAGAACTCGGAGTGCCTGGAATCCCATCTTAGCTTCGCAACGACCGCGAAACGAAGGTGGGGCACCCACCGAGGTTGAATTTCCGCGACGGTTTATTCAGCTACAGGGACCGCAAAAAATCGAGCAGTGATTGCTGGTCTGCCGGCGCCAGTTCATTAAATCTTCGTACCACGTGATTTGCCTCCGACCCGCGAGACCGGTGTTGCTGAATCGCGTCCAGCAGATCGGCGGTTCTCCCATCGTGCAGAAAATAGAGCCTCTGTCCAACGCCCCACAAAGGCGCGGTACGAAACTCGTCAGGGCCGGCTACGCCTTGCGAAACACCATCTGCCAGATTCTGTCCCATGTGGTGGAGGGCAAAATCAGAGAAGGGGTGATAGGTCACATTACTCATGCCGGTGAACACGGATGACCCACTGGTCAGCGTGTCAGAGTGGCAGAGCACACAACCCACCTTCGTGAAGACTGCTTGCCCATTCGTGGTGTCGGCGTTGGGCTGTACGGGCGTGGGTGGAGCGGACAGTCGGATCGCGTCGACAAACGCGTCCAGGTCCGAGATTCCGTTCTGCGCTTCTGAGTGCGTATCTTCGGGGGTCTGGTTGAACAAACAGCCGGAGACGCCGTTGCGTTCGTCGGGCATCACGTCGTTGGTAATGCCCATCTCGACGTTGTACGCTTCTCCCGAAAACAGCATGATCGATTTGTTCTGCGCCTTCCAGCCAAACTTGGAAATGGTGCCATCGTTTCCGCTGATGTTGAAGCGTCCGCGTATCTCTAACTCCACTTTCCTACCGGCATTGGCTGCCAAGTTTGCCTTGAGCATGGAGTCGAGGGTGCTGTCGACAAGACCCAATCCAAACAGCGGCGTTGGAATTCTGAAGATCACATTGTTGGCGGCGAGTTGAGCTTTAAAGTCTGGTTGGGCGAGACTGCATCCCACCGCGTCGGTTCTACCGGTGATGTTGAATAAGTTGTGGACACCGCCGTCGGGCGTGCCGTCCGAGTTGCGAATGAATCGGGCCTCTCGGACGGGCCCACCCACCGTGATGAATGGCGGGATGACGTTGGTCGCCCCCATTGCCGTGGCGACCGCGATCTGGGGATTCGGTTGGGGAACTTGTGGGCTGTTCACGCCGGGACTTGAGCCCAAGATCGCGGGTTGGGCGTGACACGAACCACAACTGGTCGAGTTGAAGCCGGGCCCCAGGCCACCATTCCCGGTTCCGGGCGGTTGATCGGGAACGCCTTCCTCTTCCACAAATTGAGCTACTCCATTCGCATATGCGGCCTGTTCGGCTGCGTTCAGAGATGGATAGAAGCCTATTACTGCTGCCGTAGCGCTTGTGTTGATGACCGCACCGGCGCCGGGAGGGCCGGATCGCGGTCCAGGATCATGAGGCGCTCGTTGCGATGTTGCGATTGCGACTGCGACCAGAACGGTTCCGATGATCGCTAACCTCTTCCAATGCGTCATTTCACACCTCCGCGTAGGAACGCACACGTCCGGTAATGAGCGAAACTCATTTAAAGTCGCGCGATGTTGATGTCAGCTATCTTGGTAGCGCGTGAAACCTGGACACAGAACCGATCGCGAACAGTCTTGGGGCGTTTTGGCCAGCTTGCTCCCGGCAGTCTGCTGTTCGCGGGCTGGAGAATTAGGGATTTGTGCAGCAGAACTTACATTCGAATGGTGACGCAGTCAAACACCGGAAGTACACGCGACGCCGCCATCCCACGCACACACTACTTGTCCGGACGGCCAAGCAGAGTAGCCAGAATCAAGGAGTCGGAATCAGGCAGAAAGACGCGCCTTCAACAACCGAACCCGACAGTAACCCAACGACACTTTGTATGCCTACCTGTGGATTCTAGTTTCCGAACATGGCGGACAGCGAGTTCTGCGCGATGTATCTTTTGCGGTCGAACTTTTTCCCGGTACTCGCGCCGGACATGTAGCGGATCTGGCCGAAGATGGGGCGCTCAAACCAGGGCCGGTCAAATTTCCCGACGATCGACCAGGCAATGCCCGCATAGCCGTTCGGATCGCGGCCATCGAGTTCATATTTGTCGTTGAGGCGCACTGCAATCGGGTGGGCCTGCGCGGGCGAGGGCGTCCATTCCAGAACTTTCTTGGCCCAGTACATGCGCATGTAGTTATGCATCCATCCCGTATTCACCATCTGCATTTGCGCAGCGTTCCAGAGAGGATCGTGGGTCTCGGCGTTCTCGAGTTGCCGCTCGTTGTAGAGAACGGGACGCGCATCTTTCGCATGCTGGGCGAGCGTGCGGTGTGCCCACGGTTCGCCGCACTCGAAACCGTCGTAATTGGGATTGTAGTGAACAAGGTTGATCGATAACTCGCGCCACGTGATTAGCTGGTTCAGAAACGCTTCTTTGGTCACCGAGGGTGCGTCAGCATCCTGCACAGCGAGAGCGACGGTGAGTGGGCCGAGGTGTCCGAAGTGCAGATAGGGCGACAGACGGGCGGTACCCTCGAGCTCGGGATGGTTGCGTTCGCGCATGTAGCGGGTGAGTTTGTGGCGGACGAAATCTTTGAGCAAGCGCAGCGCTTCGTTCGTGCCACCGCGCCAATCGGAGACCGGCTCAACAGATCGATCGATGTTCCAGCCTTGGGTGAGAGCCGCCACGTTGATTCCGGCAGCCGCAACGGACGCGAGCCCGCGTGCTTTGATCGATGGAAATTTGGCTTGGGGATTCGTCGACGGGATAAGAAATTGTTTGAGCTTCGACTGCAGACGTGGACGAAGGATGTGTGCGGCGTATTGTTCTTTTTCCAGGAGCTTCGAGGGAACGACGACATCGGCGTCGACCGTCCAGAGCGGGACCTTGATTTTCTTCGAAACCGTCACGCGCCAGGCTTCGGCCTGACGGAGGGGATTTTCGTCGCCCACGAGGAGCGCGGGTTTCAGCTCCTCGCAGAACCGCAGCAGGCTGTGGTCGGGAAAGCGTCGCAGGACGAATCCAACGCCGCGCTTCTCGAGCGCCTCGGCTATGTCGCCAATGCCTTGTGCAAGAAAGGCGTAATGACGGAGATTCGCGGGTGGGAAGGGACGCGGAGCGAAGAAGACGACGATGGGTTTTCCGACCGCGTTTGCCGCTTCAACCGCGATATCGAGGGCGGGGTTGTCGCGCCCACGCTGCGCGCGCTGCATCCAGTAAACGACGCAGGTGCCATCGGGGTTGGGCAGGCCGGAGCGGCGAACGGTGACGCGCGGATCGTCTGTGAGTTTAAGGAGTGGGTCCATTTTTGATCGTCTGGAAAAATTTCGCGATTTGGATCGAGCGATAGATGAGAGCAGCGATGGAAGAGATGCTCGGTTTTTCTCGCGGCCTTCAGGCGACCACGTCAGCAACGCGGGCGGCATCGACGCAGGCGCGCACGTCGTGCGTACGAATGATGTGCACCCCTTTAAGGATGGCGACGGTTTCGGCGGCAACGGTCCCATAGACGCGATCCGGGATGGGAGCGTCCTTGCCGTCGCGATTAATCATCCGCCCGATGAAGGATTTGCGGGAGACGCCGGCCAGCAACGGATAGCGCAGCTGGTGAAACTCCTCGAGGCGGCGAAGCAGAGGATAGTTATCTTCGAAGTTCTTGCCGAAGCCGAAGCCGGGATCGACGGCGATCCGTTCGCGCTTCACGCCCGCCATGGTGGCGGCGTCGGCCCAGTCGCGCAATTCACGCTTGGCGAGCATCACGATGTCGGCGACTGGCGTTAGTTTGCGCCACTCCTCAGGCCGGCCGCGCATGTGCATCAGAACAGCGCCGCATTTCAATTCGGCAACGGTCTTGGCCATCTTGGCGTCCCAGCGGAAAGCGCTCACGTCGTTGACGATCTCCGCACCAGCTTCGACGGCAGCCCGGGCGACGTTGGCCTTGTAGGTGTCGACGGAGATGACGGCGTTCGGTCGCTTCTGCTTCAGCTTGATGATCACGGGCAGAACGCGTTCACGCTCTTCTTTTTCGGTCACCGGCTTGGCTGCCTCCGAGGCTTTGCCGGAGCCGGACGGGGTCACGCGCGCCCCGGGCCTGGTGGATTCGCCGCCAACGTCGATGATTTCAGCACCTTGGTCGAGAAGCCGAAGAGCGTGTTCGACAGCTTTGTCGGGATCGAGGAACTGGCCGCCGTCAGAAAAAGAGTCAGGTGTGACGTTCAGGACGCCCATCACGAGCGTGCGCTTGCCGAGAGCGAGAGAACGCGTTCCGATGTTCCAGTCGAAGACGGTGCGCATGGGGTGAGATTCTAAATGAGGTGCCGGGTCTTAGGTCTTGGGTGTCAGGCCTTAGGTGTCAGGTCTAGGTGTCAGGAATTCGATGTGCGGTATTCGCGCTTAGGATTCGGCGTTCACGGTTGGGTTCGCATTCGATTTTAAGCGTGGCGAACGTGTAACACGCTCCCCTAAGGCCCAACACTTGAGACCTGACACCTGGCCGCGAACGGCCTTGTTTTCGGTGCTAAAATAACTGCAACGCGATGCGACCCCTAAGGTCCGGCTCCGTCTTGCTGCTTCTGCTTTGCCTTTGGTTGGCAGGTCCTCTTGAGGCAGCCAAGCAGAAGCCTCTTTGGGCGCGAATCGCGACTATTCTCAAAGAGCCCGATCTCGACCATGGGTTCTGGGGCATCGAAATTGTCTCGCTGAAGACGGGGAAGATTCTCTATTCGCAGAATTCCGATAAGCTGTTTACTCCCGCTTCCAATACCAAACTGTTCACAACGTCGGCAGCGCTGGCGCTGATCGGCCCCGACTACCGCTTTCGAACTTCCGTAGAGACAACGGGTTTTCTTGACAAGCACGGGCGGCTAAGTGGGGACCTGCTGCTGGTAGGGCGCGGCGATCCGAACCTTTCCGGGCGCGAGTTGCCTTACGATCTGCGCACCCAGCGCAACGATCATCCGATCAAGGTCCTCGAAGATCTGGCCGACAGCCTAGTGCTCAAAGGCGTGAAGTATGTGGACGGTGATCTTATTGCCGATGATTCCTTCTTCGCATTTGAGCGCTACGGCGAGGGCTGGAGCCAGGACGATCTGGTGTGGGGCGATGGCGCTCCGGTATCGGCGCTGACGATCAACGACAACGTCGTTTTTGTGAATATCCTGCCGGCGGACCGCGCGGGAGAGCGGGCGTTCGTCAGTGTCGTGCCATTTGCCGATTATTACCACGTCGATAATCGCATCATCACCACTCCCGCAGGTTCCACCCGGCGCATCTTTTTCAATCGCGAGCCCGGCTCGACGGCGCTGACACTGTGGGGCGAGATGCCGATCGACGATCCAGGAGCCAACGAAGCACTGGCGATCGCGGATCCAGCAGCTTTTGCGTCAGAACTGTTTCGAAGCCTGCTCGAGAAACGGGGCATTACGGTTTACGGGAATGACCGCGCGCACCACACGGAACTGGCGCGGCTTTCGACCTTCAGTGTGACCGCGACCGCGGAGGCGAGAGGTGGCGGCGATCCTTCGCGCCCTATTGCGCTGAACCCGCAGCTGGTGCTGGCGAGCTATGACTCCAAGCCCCTGATCGAAGACATTCGCGTCATCAACAAAGTCAGCCAGAACTTGCACGCCGAGATTCTGTTGCGCTTGCTGGGACGGGAGAGAGGAACCGCCGCAACCGTGGACAGCGGATTGGAAGTAGTGCGCGGGTTCCTTACGCGCGCCGGCATTCCAAGCGATCAATATGTTTTCTACGATGGCTCCGGGCTTTCGCGGCAGAACCTGGTCACTCCGCACGCGGTGGTGGAATTGCTGAAATATGCCTCGCACCAGTCGTGGGGTGCGGCGTTTCGCGACACATTTCCGGTTGCTGGGATTGATGGATCTCTTGCTGATCGTCTGAAAGGAACGCACGCGCAGGGCCGGGTCCATGGCAAGACCGGGTCGCTGGGCGGAGTCAAAACGCTGTCCGGCTACCTCACGACGGATCGCGGCGACGATCTCGCGTTCGTTATCCTGTCGAATAATTTCAATGTACCCGCGAAGAAAGTTACGGATGCGATCGATGCGATCGTAGATACCATCGTCGAAGATGATCCCTCCCGCAAGTGATCCAATCTAGCCGGGACGCCGCGCCGCTTTCCGGAGCCGCGCCGGAACAGCGACTCCAGGACCCGTACCCGTCGGTGGCTTTTTCATTCCGTTAAGAAGGTCCCTGAGGACGATGGCGTTGTTGCGCTCTTCGTTCTTGGAGGCGTAAAGCAACGTCAGACGCTTTCGCTGGCCTGTCATCCGATAGAGCTCCTGCAGTTGGGCCGACGCCTCGGGACTGGCCAATTCTTTCAGGTAGCGACGGCGAAAGATGGCCCACGCCTGTGGGTAGGCATGATACCAGTGGCGCAACTCGTCCGAGGGAGCCAGGTCACGGAGCCACGCGTCCAGGGCAGCATCCTCTTTGGTCAAGCCGCGCGGCCACAGGCGGTCCACCAGCACACGCGTTCCATCGGTTCGGGAAGGCTTTTCGTAAATTCGCTTGACCGTAACGCGCATGGCGTGGCTTTGTATAGATATTGTACGTCCGAGGAGATGCGAATGGTTCGCGCCCCCTCGGCATTTCGAGGACTCATGAAATTTTCTGCATGCGGCAGCCGCTGCCGGTTCTGGATACGCCCCGCGGGCATTGCTCTGGCAAGCGCGATTCCGTTGTTGTTGCTGTTGGGGTGCGATGTTGAGCGGCGCAAGTCCGATGCGGAGCTTGGTTTAAACGCGCAGCAGGCTGCCGGGCGCAAGGTGTATGACAAGTATTGCGATCAATGTCATGAACCTTACTCCTCGCGAGGAAAAAAGGGCCCGGGACTGAAAGGCGTCTTCAAGAGAGAGTACTTGTCGGAGAGCGG
>Ga0210408_10005752_pt1 | contig 10834 bp, 14 predicted proteins | sample IncBWH4MmetaG_FD_155471 | JGI IMG/M metagenome (GOLD analysis project Ga0210408, IMG submission 155471) | Forest soil microbial communities from Barre Woods Harvard Forest LTER site, Petersham, Massachusetts, United States - Inc-BW-H-4-M | ecosystem: Environmental > Terrestrial > Soil >... | reverse complement strand
TCGCTTTGGGAGTGGCCGAGTGCCAGGCCTCCGCGCCGGCTCCATGAATCACCAACAGAGAGTACCCGCGATGTTCCGGATCGTCCGAGGAAAATTGCGTGGTGATCTTGGGATTGCCGTAACCAAAAAAGCTGTTGTAGGGATCGACGACGACGAAGCTATCTTCGACCTGGTCCATCATTGGGTTGGTGCAGCGGGCCGGAATGACGATATCTTCAATGCCGTCGCTGTCCAGGTCGGCGATGAGCGGCTCGATTCCGATGAGGGAGCAAGTCGATCCGAATTGTTTCTGGACGAAAGCATTGTCGACGGCGGGCTTGGCCACCGGAGGCAGGGACGCGGGTTGGGCGCTCAGCGTGACGCTTAGCCACAGACAACACGCGATCACAGAAGGAACGGAATTTGGGAACAACATAGAGCTACATTAATCCCGTTGGGGGGGCAGGCAACACATAAAGATGGGGCGTGGGTAGCACGAAAGTCACGTGCTTTAGAAAACGGATACGAGCTTTGCCTCGAGCGGGCGGGTCAAAGACCCGCCTCCGCACAGTCCATCTCCGGGCCTACCGTTTGAAATGCTCCCAACCTTGGGCGCGCAGTTCGAGTCCCACGCCTTGGTCATTCATGAGGATGAGTTGCTGGTTGCGCGTGACGTGGCCAATTTGGGTGATGTCGACGCCTGCGATTCGGGGATGGACTCGCTTGCCACGAGGCACCGTGAAAAGCAGTTCGTAGTCATCACCGCCATGCAAAGCGAACTGCAGATCGACTTCGTGGGCTGGTTTCCCTACGCTGGCACGGGCTATAGCCGGGGCCTGGATCTGCGCGCCAACACCACTCTCTTCGCAGATATGCCCCAGATCTGTGGAGAGGCCGTCGCTGAGATCGATCATGGCCGAGGCGAGACGTTTTTCGAGCAGAAACTGGCCAACCTCGATTCGGGGGACGGGATGGAAGTGCCGGGGAAAATCGGCTTGCCGAAGTTTCTTGCCGGAGAATAGCAACTTCAGCGCGGCGGCGGCGCCTCCCAGCGCACCGGTTACGTAGATTCTGTCTCCGGGGCGGGCACCCGAGCGCCGGATTGCTTTCCCTTTGGGGACCGATCCGATGACTACAATGTCGGCCAGAATTCCGCCCGGACTTTGTGCCGTATCTCCACCCGCGAGGCTCACCTTGAACCGCTCGGCCAGTCCGAGCAAGCCTTTGATGAACCGGTCAACCCAGGGTTGGCGCAGGTTTTGTGGCAGGGCAAGAGACAAGAATGCGGCGACGGGCGTGCCTCCCATGGCAGCGATGTCGCTCAGGCCGCGGGCGAGGCAGCGATGCCCAACGACTTCGGGGAAGTGCCACTCGCGCCGGAAATGAATCCCTTCCAGGCTGAAATCGGTAGTAACCAAGGCTTGGTGACCGGCGGGTATTTGCAGGATGGCACAATCATCCCCGATGCCTGCCGCAATCCCTTTTCTGCGAGTCGCGCGACTTCGGATGCGAGAAAGGAGCAGTTTTTCGGCGAGAGGCACGGTGGCTCAATCATATACAAGCGGGGGGGCTTGGGCGCGTCGAAATATGGTACGAATTCCGACATCGCCGCTGGGCAACCGCTGCCGACTCCCATCCATCTAACAAACCACTGCGACTGGTGAGCGTTGCTAGGAGTTCAAGGGTTGCAACCCCTCAGACCATGCCGGATTGTTCTTTACACTGCAGAAGTTTACCGCTGGTAACCCGCCCAGGTACCGTGGGTTCCGCCTGCCTTTCGTAACCCCCTGGGTCGTTGACAGGACGAATCTACTTTGGTACCGTTGCGAAGCTGCTTCCAAAATACTCTGGCCGAGCTAAGTGCCGCATGCGGTTAGGATTGCAGGCACAGAGATTTCGGGCCTGACCCTGGTTCCGGTAGGACGGAGCGATTTACTGGCCTTATTCCCGAAGGGAAAAGGTAGGATCGCCGCAGGGATCGGGCGTTAGGATCTACACGGCGAACCTGCCGCGATAGTCGATCCGATTACTTAACGAAAGGGAAATATTGCGTAAGCGTTTCTACATACTTTTCGTAGCGCGTGGCGAGGATGGGCAACTCCGTAAGATTCCCATTCCAGTCCACTATCTGTACGTATTAATTGTGGGAGCGGCAATCGGGGTCCTAAGCCTGACCGGAATTGCCAGTTCCTACATGCGAATGCTTCTGAAGGTCTCCCGCTTTAACGAGCTGCGGACTCAAAAAGACGAGCTGAAAAATCGCTATTCGCGGCTGGAGCAGGTCGCGCAGGAACGAGACATTCAGGTCGCGTCCCTGGGTTCATTGGCCAGCGAAGTTTCTTCCCTCTACGGTTTGAAGTCGGAGCCTACTCTGGTATCAGAAGCTTCGGATCACATTCAGGACGCCCAAGTTAGTTCTTCCCTGGATCGGCTTTATGCGCTGAAAGACACCGCTCTAAGCGGCGCCGCCGCGACTGGGATCTCTCTCGGCCTGACGCGCAATGTGACGACAGCGGACTGGCTACGTGCCAATTCAGCTCCCAACCTTTGGCCGGTAGAAGGTCCGGTGACAGGATCTTTCGGAGAGCGAACCGATCCGTTCAACGGCGAAGGTGCGTTCCATAGTGGAATCGATATCTCGGCTTCCTACGGGCAGCCGGTCGTCGCTCCAGCCGATGGCGTAGTGACTTTCGCCGATTTCATGGGTGGATATGGGCGGGCGATCGCGCTTGACCACGGTCACGGAATTACCACCCGCTACGGGCATCTTGCGAGCTATGCGGTTGTTCCCGGACAGTTTGTGCGACGGGGCGATACGATCGGATATGTCGGGCTGAGCGGTCGCAGTACCGGTCCCCACCTGCACTACGAAGTCCGCATTAATGACACTCCAGTGAATCCCCATAAGTTCCTGCGGCTCACTTTGGCCCACAGCGGCGGATTCGCAGCGGGAAGCTAGAAGGGCAGCTGTCAGCTCTCAGCTTTCGCACGCCAACCATTGTGGCAATTAGCACTGCGACCTCCATCCCACAACATCAATATAGGCTTGCTGAGGGCTAAGAGCTCACAGCTTCACTGCCTCAATCCCATCCAGCGCTCCGAAACCACAATAGAGTTCCCTGGATTCTGGGGATCGTAGCGCACCGACGTTGGCAGGCCCAAGCGGCAGGAGTGGAGGTTGATCAGTTGCCGCAAGTAAGTAACGTCCTGCGAGGCTTCGTAGGATACGCCAGCCACGTCGTACTGAAAGATCAGGAACGTGGCAGGCTTGCGCCCCTCGGGCTGCATTTCCTGAACGTCGATGACGGTTCCGTCGGTAATACGGCCGACGCGGTCGAGCCACGCCCGCCGTTCCCGTTCCAGCTCATCCGGGCCCTTGGGCTTGCGACGCAGCAGGAGATACGCGGCCAGCAGAGCGCCCGCGCCACCCAAGATCATGGTATAGAGGCGAATTGGAATCATGACTTCCGGGAAAAAACTGCGCAGTCAACGGCTACGATGTCCTAAACAGCCTAAAGCTAGATGATGAATCACGAAAGACATTCGTGATTCCAGCGATTGAGGCACAGCGATTCAAGGTTGCCTGCTAAGCGCGGCCCTTTTTCGCCGCGGCGGCCATGACCCCGGCTTTTTCCCAGGGACGCTTCGGCCGCTCGGCTGCTGGCTTGTCGCGATTCTCGACGCGATCGTATTGATACGATTCGCTGACCGTGCCGAGCGATTCGTTGTATAGCGTAGGCAGGCCCAAGCCTTCCTTTAATTCTTCTGTGAACTGTTGCAAGGCCTTCAGATGGTCGGCGGTTGCCGGGACTTCGGTCTTGGCGGTCTTGAGGAACTGCTGGTATCCCTTGTTGACCAGCTTCGAAATTTCGCTGCCAATCAGGTAGCCGGGATAGGCAAAGATCTTTACCCCGTCGTCGCCGTTTTTTTGGATGGCGGCGGATACGTTGTACTTCTTCAGGAACACGCGCCCTTGCGTGCCCGGGGCCTCGAGCAGATCAAAGCCGTGGTCGCGGAGCCAGGCCAGCGCCTCTTCATAAGTCCGTTGTTCTACCTTCGATGCCATTTCGTCCTTCGTTCTCGCTTAGGTTAGATGCGGCTCCTTGAAAAAGGTACGCTGCCCGCATCTTCGGTGGAACCAATCAGTCTCTCTTATAATCCAAAGAGTCGTTGCTCAGGCTTAATTTCGCCTTTAAGGAACATTACGTAGGTCACGGCCATCGAGTTTGAAGTTTATGCAGCCTTTGTCTCCAAATATCGCGGAAGTGCCTAGTTCCTCGACACATGCAGACGGGAGCGATCCGCTCAGCAGCCTCACTTTGGGGCAGCATACTGTGGATCGTATCGGCAATACTCCTTTGCTCCGGCTGGCACGCATCGGCAGCGATCTACCCGGAGTCGAGATTCTCGGCAAAGCTGAGTGGCTTAATCCCGGCGGCTCGATCAAGGATCGCGCCGCTTCCAACATCGTGGCTCAAGCCCGGGCCAGTGGCAAGTTAACATCCGGTAAAATTCTGCTGGATTCGACCAGCGGCAACACCGGCATTGCGTATGCCATGATCGGCGCCGCACAGGGTTTTCCGGTCACGCTGTGCATGCCGGAGAATGTATCGGTCGAACGTAAGCGCATCCTGCAGGCCTACGGCGCTAACATCATCTATACCGATCCTGCTGACGGTTCCGACGGCGCTATCCGCATGGCGCGCGAACTCGCCGCCAAGCATCCGGATCTGTACTACTATGCCGACCAGTATTCCAACGACGCCAACTGGCAAGCTCACTACCATGGCACAGCCAATGAAATCTGGCAACAGACGGAAGGACGCATCACTCACTTCGTGGCGATGCTGGGGACGAGTGGAACTTTCGTCGGGACGACTCGGCGGCTCCGGGAATTGAATCCGCGCATCCGCTGTATTTCGCTGCAGCCGGACTCGGCCTTCCATGGAATCGAAGGCACCAAGCACATGGCTAGCGCGATCGTTCCAAAAATTTACGATGCTTCTTTGGCCGACGCAGACCTTGGCATTTCTACCGAAGACGCTTATGCCATGGCCAAGGGTTTGGCCCGCGAGGAAGGTTTGCTGGTGGGAATATCGGCGGCTGCGGCCGTAGTCGGCTGCCTGCAACTGGCGCGGCAGTTGAAGAAAAATGAGCGTGCGGTTTTCGTGACGATTCTGTGCGACTCAGGGGACAAGTATTTAAGCGAGAGATTCTGGCAGGAATAGCAGACGTTCCACCGCAGAGACACAGCGTCACAGAGCAGACATGAAATGAATTGCTTTTGGACTTCTCTGTGACGCTGTGTCTCTGTGGTCATTGGTTTTATGTTGAAGATCGAGCGCAAGAATTACGAGTCCCTTCGCCAGCACGGCGAGGAAACATATCCCCATGAGTGCTGTGGGATTTTGCTGGGACAGATGGACGGGGAAGTGCGCACCGTGACATCCATCGCCCGTTGCGGCAATACGCGCACAGATTCGCCTCAGAATCGCTATCACATTGATCCGCGGGAACTGGTTCGCGTCCAGCGGGAAGGCCGGGAGCGCGGCGAAGACATCGTTGGGTTCTATCACTCGCATCCCGACCACCCGGCGCGCTGGTCGCCAACTGATCTGGCTGAAGCGCACTGGTTGGGTTGCTCTTACGTGATTACGAGCGTGGAGAAAGGGAAAGCAACGCTGACGAATTCGTTCGAACTAACGGGTGGCGACGAGAGCGACAAGAAACTGGTGGACGAGAAGATCGAAGTGGAATAAGCAGAGCGAGCTACGTTTCTACAGGGATTGCGTCAAATACGTCTGTACAGACGTTGCTTGCAACGTCTCGGACGAACTGAATCCCGGGGCTCCGTTCCGGCATCATTTACCAAGATGACGAAGATCCACATACCTACTCCTCTGCGCCAATACGCCGGCAAGCAGCCGACGGTCGAGGTTAAGGCCGGAACCGTCGCGGAAGCTTTGTCCGGACTGGTTTCCAAGCATCCTGAACTACGGCGGCATCTTTACGCCGACGACGGCAAACTCCGTTCTTTTGTGAATGTTTACCTGAATGACGAAGACGTCCGCTACCTGCAAAAAGAGGCCACCGCAATCAAGGACAGTGATACTATTTCGATAGTGCCTTCGATTGCCGGAGGCTGGTGAACCCGTACCAATCAATGAATTGCGGATGGACCACTTCCCGAATGCCTCGCCACAGCGCCTGCTGTTGTTGTCCGTTCCGTTGTTGTTTCTAGTCGTCCAATTCGTAATCATTAAAATTAGCGTCTCTGAACAGAGGTTTTATGGCCACCATTACCGAAGTCAAACCGACGGAAGCGAAACCCGAAGTCGCCGCTCTTAGCAATGACGAAATCCTGCGCTACTCGCGTCACTTGATCATGCCCGAGGTGGGCATGGGGGGTCAGCAGAAGCTCAAGGCCGCTCGTGTGCTGTGTATTGGAGCCGGCGGGCTGGGTTCGCCATTGGCGCTTTATCTGGGAGCGGCTGGAGTGGGCACGCTCGGAATCGTGGACTTTGATGTGGTCGATTACACAAACCTCCAACGGCAGATCATCCACACAACAGCCGACGTGGGGCGCAAGAAACTAGATTCTGCCGCTGAGAAGCTGAAGGCGATCAATCCGTTTCTAAACATTCGCAAGTTTGAAACTAAGCTGAGCAGCGAGAATGCGCTCGAACTGTTTCGCGAGTTCGACATGATTGCCGATGGCACCGACAACTTCCCCACCCGCTATCTGGTGAACGACGCTTGCGTGCTCACCGGCAAGCCCAACGTTTATGGTTCGATTTTCCGCTTTGAAGGTCAAGCCAGCGTTTTCGCGACCGCAGACGGCCCGTGCTATCGATGTTTGTATTCCGAACCGCCGCCACCGGGACTGGTCCCCTCTTGCGCGGAAGGTGGAGTGCTGGGCATTCTGCCGGGCCTGGTGGGCGTAATTCAGGCGACCGAAGCCATCAAGCTGATTCTTGGCAAGGGTGACCCACTCATTGGTCGGCTGCTGCTCGTCGACGCCCTTGGTATGAAATTTCGCGAGCTCAAGTTGCGTAAAAATCCCGACTGCCCCGCCTGCGGAACGCATCGCACCATCACAAAACTGATAGACTACAACGAGTTTTGTGGAATTCGCGGTGAAGAAAAAAGCCAGGAGAAACCAGTGGAAGCAGGAATTTCCGAAATACAAGTCGAAGAGCTCAAGCGGCGTCTGGACGCAGGCGAGGACCTTTTCGTACTCGACGTGCGTGAGCCCCATGAATATCAAATCTGCAATATCAACGGACACTTGATCCCGCTCGGCGATCTGCCGAAGCGCGTGCACGAACTTGATTCCAGCCGCGAGATCGTGGCACATTGCCGCTCCGGCGTGCGCAGCGCCAAGGCGGTCACGTTCCTCCAACAGGCTGGATTCAAGAAGGTGCACAATTTAGCTGGCGGGATACTGGCCTGGGCAGATCGCGTCGATCCCAGAATGCCCAAGTACTGAAAAATCCGTAGAGGCGGACGCCTCGTCCGCCTGGCGCGCTTATATCCTGCCCAGTTCGCATGATGAGTGGGACCGCAAAACTGGAGACCAGAATTTCAAAGCAACGATGCAGGACTTTGTGCGGACGTACGCTGGCCGTGCCGCCACGACCGAGGACTTCAAGGCAGTGGTGGAAAAACACATGACGCCGGAAATGGCTGCGTTCGGCGGAGGAACCATTTTTTCGATGAATACGTCCAGGGGACGGCGCTACCGAGCTAGAGCATCCAATCTACTTTCGATAACGATGCCAGCGGCGCTGTGGTGTTTGGTCTCCAGTTGACGCAATCCAACGTCAACGAACATTTCCGCATGCTGGTACCGATTTATCTCGAATTGGCGGACGGGCGCACTATCTTTCTGGGACGGGCCCGCTTAACCGGAATACGACCTTAGAGCAAAAGATTGCGCTGAAAGGCACAAAGGAAAACCGCGGCGACCGCGATTGGTGATTACGAGAACAAACGGGGAGCTTGAGGCTCCCCGTTTCGCGCGCTAGATCAGCAGCAGATCTACTTGCTGCTGCCGCTACCGTCCATGCTGGCTGATTCGGTGCCAATTGCCAGGCCGTACGTCTTCCCCCCGAAGTGAATTTCAGCCAGGGACCTGCTGCCATCGTCGTTGTTCTTCACCACGGCAGCGTCTCTGGCTGGTTTTTGACTCAGGTCAATCAGCCGCGCCGGGGTTGTGGCCACGACCTTCTTACCCTTCAAAATGTTCACCTCAACATTCGGACCGCTGCCATCCCACTGCACCGAGTAATCACCTGCGGGCAATTGCTTCCCACTCACTGTAACCGGATCCAGCAACTGCATCGATCCCTTGTTGGCAGCCGCGAATGCGGTGTTCGCAAGCAACAGAGCCAGTCCCACCAGCAAACTCTTGGAGATACTTTGGAATTTCATGACACTCCTTTTTCTTTCCCGATAAACGTCGGGAATCGTTTGTGGGCGGCCTGGACTCGTCTTGCACGAAAAACTTGCGTTTTGCCGCGAAAGACTTACAATGCTGCCGCGGGGTTAAGGAGAAAGCGCGTGGCCGCAAGACCGCGGGCTCTCTGCTGCAGGGATTGCGTTCACCTGGGCCGCCAAACCGAGAGTGAACCAGTCCCTTAACCCCTGAAATTGTTTCCTGAAAGTCGGCTCGGCTGGTTGGTCGTCCGAACTTCCATCCTCACTGTGTCTAATACGTCGTTAGAAGCCAGTTAGTTCCCTTGCTACAAAGCGCACTTATTCACTTGGACGCTTCATCAGCAGCGTCGTTAGCAATTGAGGCAGCTTGTGACTTGCACAACATTTGTTGTCTATCACTACGCACATTTTGTTACGCGAGTTCACAAACTTTCACAAAGCTCACATCTAAGAATGCCCGTTGCACGCGGCTTTCCAACAGACTCAACAAGAATGTGCTGATTACAAGCGAGAAGTACATCGTGCGATGACGTCAGGTGTCCGCTAATGGATTCATCGCGTTCGGAAGCGAACAGCGGATCTGTGTTAGGCCGTGCGAGCCTACGTGATCTCGAGAATCACTTTCCCGAAGTTTTTCCCCTCGCCTAGTAATTGGTATGCCTCGGCGACACGTTCCATTGGCAACGCGTGCCCAATCACGGGATGCAAGTGGCCCTGCGAGGTCCAGGCGGAAAGTTGTTGCCAGGCTTGGTTCATCAACTCCCGCTTAGCTGATAGATATGTCAGCCAGAGTCCGTGCACGCTCGCGCCCTTCGCATAAAGCAGCCGTGTGTCCAGCTTCGAATTTTGACCGGTCGCAGTTCCGTACACGATGACGCGGCCGAAATCCCCAAGGCATCGCACGCTCTTGGTGGTGTGCTCGCCACCCAACATTTCAAACACTGCGTCTACACCGGAGCCCCGGGTCAGACCTTTGATCACTTCTTCGTAATCGTGCTCTTTGTAGTTGATACCGTGCTGCAAGCCGAGTCCCTTCACTCGCGCAAGCTTTTCATCGGAAGACGATGTCCCATACATTTCCACGCCGAGCAGCTTTCCGATCTGCACCGCCGCCGTTCCCACGCCGCCCGCAACTGCGTGAATCAGAACTCGAGAAATAGCACCAGCAACCGGTTTCGCCGGCTCGATGAGTCCGGCCTTCCAGTAGGCGAAGTACGCCGTGAAGTAGTTCACTGGGAAAGCCGCTCCCTCCTCTGCGGTCCAGTTCGCCGGGACCTTCCACAACAAATCGGTGCGGGCCGCGACGCGCTCGGCAAACGCTGCCCACTGCGTATAGCCCATCACCAGCCGGCCATCGCTCTCCCTTGCGCCACAAAATTCGCGGCCAGCGATTAAGGGAGGTTTCGGCGTTCCCGGATAGCCGCCTTGAGCGGTCATGAAGTCGGCGAAGTTCAACCCGCCAGCCCGCACCTGGACCAGTTCTTGTCCCGCGCTAGGCACGGGATCTGGAACGTCTCCTACTTCCAGCACTTCCGGCCCACCTAACCGACTGATGACAATGGCTTTCATATCCCGAAAAGTCTACCAGCAATCCGCCCGACGTTTCGATCAGTTTGCTTATCACCTGGGGGACTGTGACCTGCGTAATCTCGCGGGCTTCCCATCAGGTATATACTTCCACTGGAATATTTGTAGGATGCCTCTGTCTGATTTCTGGACAGATTTTAGGGACTAGATTTGAGGCACAGAGAACGGAGCGCAGTTTCATAGCCGTTTCATTCATAGGCTCCGCATATAGATCACTGGCCGCAATACATGCGGCGGTTATGCGGCCGGTGCGGAACTCCACTTGGAGTTTAAGCACGTGGGTTCCGAGGAGGTCCATCCGTGGACTTAATAGCGGTTCGTCTACTATTTGTTATTTTTGTTGCTGTTACTTGCTACCTTATTCAGCCCTTCGGTCTCGATCCCAAGCTGGATGCAGGAGTTGGGGCACTGCTCGGCATTGCGATCGTCACCTTCGAGTGGCGCTTGCGTTTGGTGAGCCTGAAACGTCTGATCGGAGCCGCGATCGGCAGCGTGCTCGGAATTTTCGGTGCCTACCTGTTCGCCCTCGTGATTCGCAACAGTATTCCTCCGGGGCACACTCAGAGCTTCCTGCAAATTATGGTTATGCTTTTGATGGCCTACGTTGGACTGATCGTGGGCGCCAACAAAGGCGATCTGCTCAATCTGGCGGCGCTGGGCGGCGTTTTCGGCGGCGAGAAGCAATCCCGGAAGAGCTACAAAATTCTGGATACCAGCGTCATTATTGATGGCCGCATCGCCGACATCGCCGAGACCGGCTTCCTGGACGGCGTCATCGTGACTCCACAATTTGTGCTGCGCGAGCTCCAACTGGTAGCCGATTCGGCTG
>Ga0210408_10005749_pt1 | contig 10839 bp, 8 predicted proteins | sample IncBWH4MmetaG_FD_155471 | JGI IMG/M metagenome (GOLD analysis project Ga0210408, IMG submission 155471) | Forest soil microbial communities from Barre Woods Harvard Forest LTER site, Petersham, Massachusetts, United States - Inc-BW-H-4-M | ecosystem: Environmental > Terrestrial > Soil >... | reverse complement strand
GGTGTCGATGAAGCGGCTGGTGAGCGCCGCGCAGACGATCGGCACAATACTCAGAAGCGACAGACCAAAAAATTGGAAGAATCCGCGGAAATAAATCCGGAATGTTTCGGCCAGAATGTTCCGGCTTGGCGGCTTAGTTTCCCATTTCTGATTTCCGATTTCTAATTGCTGATTTGGGAGTTCCCGTTGAATGGGCGGGACCTCGATTTGAAAGAGCCCAGGAATTTCCGAAGCATTTGTCCAATCGTTCTGATCGACGCGGCGAGCCGGATTTTCCGGTAAGACGCGACCATCGGCTTTCCATTCACGCAGGGTGGAAAGATCGGCCGGTCCGTAATCTCTTCCCAGAACTTGAATGATCCATTGCTCGGCCATCGCTTGATCATGCAACAAGCCGCATGGAGAATCCAGAGCAGGGATGAGACTACTCTTAATAGACGGTCATTATTATGTTTACCGGTCGTTTTTCGCGATCCCGAACCTGTCCAACTCGCGCGGCGAACCAACCAACGCGATTTTCGGTTTCACCAAAACACTGCGGTTGATGATCAAACACTTGCAGCCGGACCTCGGCGCCGTGTTTTGGGACGAAGGAATGCCGGAGCGGCGAGTGAAACTCCAACCGGCCTACAAGGAAACGCGCAAGGAAATGCCGTTGCCAATGGTGCCGCAATTGGGATTCATCCAAGAAAAGCTCACCGCGCTGCTGGGGTTCGAAAATATCTCCGTGCCGAATACGGAAGCCGACGATTTGATGGGCTGTTACGCCATGGCTGCCTGCAAGCGCAAGGGCATAGAAGTGATTTTGGCAACCAATGACAAAGACCTATACCAACTAGTCGGGCCGTGCGTGAAAGTTTACACGACAGCCAAGGCTGATCTTGCCTCACCTAAAGATGCATTCGCGTTGCTCGGCGAAAAAGAAGCGACGGCCAAATGGGAAGTCCCCCCGAAGATGATCGGTGATGTGCTCGCGCTGAGCGGCGATTCCGTAGACAACATCCCCGGTGTCTCTGGTCTCGGCCGCAAGACTGCGAGCGCGCTAGTCCGGGAATTTGGTGGGCTTGATCGCCTCCTAGCTAACATCGACAAGGTGAAGAGCGACAAGATGCGGATCAAACTCACCGCCGCGCGCGAGCAGATTGTTCAGAACCGAAAAATGGTGGAGCTTGATTGCCACATGGAGCTACCAATCCCGATCGACGATCTGCAGATCAAGCCGGATTACCCGGCGCTGATCAAAGAGCTCGAGAAATGTGAGTTCAAATCGCTTTTGGAAGAAGTGAAGGCCGAAGCAGTAAAGGTGGGAAGCTCGACTCAGGTGGAGCTAGGATTGTAAGCTCTTCAAACGGTTCGTCTTCCACCGTCCGAAAAAATCGTAAAAAATTCGAACGCCAGACGCTGCCTACTGTCCAAGTTAACAGGTTAAGGCGATTCGGGCGGTTGCACGTTTTTCGTATTTGCTGTTTCTCCTTGGCGTGCGCTGCCCGAATCTTTTTTTGCTCAAAAGGCTGCCCACTCATGAACTCTGTCGGAGCCAACTGCGGAGTTGCGGCACAGCCAATCAAAATGGTTTCATAGCCGCCGCGGATTATGCAGAGCGATAATAGCCGGTTCGGCCTCCGCGGTTTTCTCATCGACGCCCCCGAGTTCGGCACGTTGCGGGGCCGGGCTAATGGCGCCGTTTTGATCGACAATGGAAAGATCTCCGACGTCGGTGACTTCGACGACCTGCGTCGACTTCATCCAAATGTTCAATGGGTTGATCGTCGGCCGGCCGCAATTTTTCCCGGGCTGATCGATTGTCACACTCACCTGCCCCAATATTCAATTGTGGCGCGGGGTGAAAGCGAGCTACTGCCTTGGCTGCGGCAACATGTTTTTCCGGTTGAGCGCGAATTTACTGGACCGAAGGCGCGCGCCGAGGCTCCGCAATTCTTTCAGCATCTTGCCCGCAACGGCACCACCACCGTGATGGCTTACGCGGCGATCTACGAAGATAGTTGCGATGTCGGCTTCGAAGCGGCCCGCCAAAGTGGAGTGCGCACCATTCTTGGCAAAATGATGATGGACCTCGGGTCCTACGGCCAACTCCAGCCGAAGAAAGTGATTTCGATTTCACTTGTGGAAAGCGAACGGCTCTGCCGGAAATGGCACCGCGCCGAAAACGGTCTGCTCGAATACGCTTTCAGTCCGCGTTTCGCGGTTACTTGTTCGGAAAAAATGATGCGCGGCGCGGCGGAACTGGCGGCGCGATTTGAAGCTTATCTGCAAACTCATCTGGCCGAAAACCGCGAAGAGCTCGAAAGGGTGCATCATCTCTACATGGGTGCGCGCGATTACACCCACGTCTACGAAAAGTGCGGTCTTCTGACTGCGCGCACCGTGCTTGGACATTGCATTCATTTGAATCCCCGCGAGATCGCGGCCATCGCCACCGCGCAATCGAGCGTAGCCCATTGTCCGAGCTCAAATCTTTTCCTCGGCAGCGGTTTGATGAAACTTGATCAGCTGTTGAAAGCCGGAATCAATGTCGGACTCGGCTCGGACGTCGCCGGCGGACCGGAACTGAACATGTGGCAAGTGATGCGTTCTGCGATCGAAGTCCAGAAAGCGCGCGCCGCCTACGAACCGAACCTTCGGCCGCTTCGTCCGAGTGAAGCATTTTATCTGGCCACACACGGCGGTGCTCGCGCCCTGGGGAAAGCCAGGATCATCGGCACACTCGACACCGGAAAAGAAGCCGACCTGATCGTTGTCGATCTTGCCTCGCTCCTGCCCTACGCCAATCACAACGGTTTAGCCAAGCTGGCGGCCGAAGATATAGTCGCGCTCTGCATATATCGTGGCGGGCCGCAGGCGAATCTCGAAACTTACGTGCGCGGACGCTGCATTTATCGATCGCCCCGCATCGCTCATCAGCCATGAAAAAATCGCAGATTGTCGATCCAATCGATGTCGCTTTGCTCGAAGACATCGGCCAGAGCGACATCACCACGGATTTTTTTGTTTCGAAAGACGTTCAGGCCGCGGCTCGGCTCGTTGCCCGAGAGCGCGCGATCGTTGCCGGAACAAGAACAGCGGCCGACGTGTTTCGTCGCGTCGACCCACAATTGAAAGTCGATGTCCTTCGAAAAGATGGTAGTGAAGTAGACGCCAGCGACAGTGTGCTCGCCATCGAAGGCGCGGCTGGTTCGATTCTCAAAGCCGAGCGCGTCGCGCTCAACTTTTTGCAGCGCTTGTCCGGAATCGCGACGTTAACGCAAAAATTCGTCGACGCCGCCGCAAACGAGCACGTGAAAATTCTCGACACCCGGAAAACGACGCCCGGGCTGCGCGCTCTTGAAAAAGCCGCAGTCGTGGCCGGCGGCGGAGCAAATCATCGATTCGGTTTGTTCGACATGGTCATGTTGAAAGATAACCATCTTGCCGCCAGCGCCGGATCCGACGCGTTAGCGAAAGCCGTGCGAAGATTTCGAGAGACGCATCCCGGCATTCAGATCGAAGTCGAGGCTGACACCCTCGCGCAAGTCCGAAGGTTTCTCGAGATCAAAGGCTTCGATGTGATTCTTCTCGATAACATGAGACCAGCCGAGATTCGTGAGGCCATTGCATTCGGCAAAGGCAAAGTGAAATTTGAAGCCAGCGGCGGGGTTACTTTGAAGAATATCCGCCAAATCGCAGCCACCGGCATTGACTTTATTTCCATCGGCGCGCTCACCCATTCGCCACGCGCGATCGATTTCTCACTCGAGATCATACATGTTGGCGCGTGATCGACTCCGTGCCGAGAAATTGCGTGGCGGGCTCATCATCGGTCGCGAGGTCGTTGTTCTCGAGCAAACGGAATCGACCAACGACGTAATTCGCCAAATGGCTGCCGGCGATTGGCCAGAAGGCCTTTGCGTTTTTACCGAACATCAAACCGCGGGGCGCGGCCAGCGCGGCAACAAATGGGAATCCGCCGCCGGCAAAGGTTTGTGGTTTTCGATTCTGCTTTGGCCAAAGATCGATATCAAAGAATCTGCCCGCCTGACCACCTGGGCCGCCGGCGAAATCGCAGGCACGCTGGAAGTTGAATTCGATTTGCAGGCGACAGTGAGGCCGCCGAACGACATCTACATTGGTGATCGCAAGATCGCCGGCGTGCTCGTTGAAATGCGGGCGCAACCGGGGCGACCGCACGTCGCGGTTGTTGGGATCGGTCTAAATGTAAATCACGCACCGACGGATTTTTCGGAAGAACTGCGCGACCGCGCTACATCACTCGCCATTGTTCGTCGCCGCCGATTAGATCGACATCGGCTCGCGCTGGCCTTGCTGCGGAATCTCGACCGGACTTACGCGGAACTCTTTGGCTGAAAACTTTGCAGAGCGCGCAATTTTTCCAGTCCACGACCGCTGTCGATCTCCTCGCGCGCGAGATCGATTCCCACCTTTAGATCGCGCGCGAGACCAGCTACAACAAATCCGCCGGCGGCGTTCACAACCGTCATGTCGCGTTTCGCTCCACTGATCTTCCCCGAAAGAATGCCTTCGATGATTTCTGCATTCTGTCGCGCGTCTCCGCCCTGCAATTCGCTCACCGGCGCGCGAGGAATGCCGAGCCAGCTCACATCCAGGACCGCTGAACTCGTCTTTCCATCGGCTAATTCGGCGATGGTCGTCGCGCCGCTGATCGAAATATCATCCATTCCGGCACCGTCGTCGCCGAGGCCGTGCACGACCCACGCGCGTTCGCGATCGAGTTGGCTCAACGCATCAGCGAAAATCCCAGTCAGACGTGGGTCGAAAACTCCGATCAGCTGCCGCGAGGGTCGCGCCGGATTCAAAAGCGGCCCGAGCAAATTGAAAACTGTTCGCTGATTTTCTCGAGCAAGCCGCTGGCGCATTTCAGCAAGCTCCCGGAACGCGGGATGATAACTGCGCGCAAAAATGAATCCGAGTCCATTGCGCTTTAAACTTTCTTGCAGCTGCTCGGGCGTGAGATCGATGACGATCCCGAGTTGTTCGAGGACGTCCGCGCTGCCGGAGCTCGAAGTGACCCGTCGATTGCCGTGCTTCGCCACGACCCCTCCTCCGGCCGCAACCACGAACATGGCCGCGGTTGAAACATTAAAAAAATCGAGCCCGTCGCCGCCGGTCCCGCAAATGTCGACCATCGGCCCGGACAATTCCGCCGGATCGATCATCGGATCGATTGCGCGCTTCATCAACTGCTTCACGAAGGCGACGATTTCTTCCGCGGTCTCGCCTTTTTTGTGCAACGTGGTCAGGAACTCGGATTTGAGCTCGGCGTCAACCTGCTTGGACAACAGCTGCGCAACTGCAAGATCGACGTCGCCGGAGTTGAGGTCGAGTTCGTTGCGGAGCTTTTCGATCAGCCCTTTCATGTCCGCGCGGCTAACCACTCTCGGTAAATCTTCGGCGAGATCTCCGACGGTTTGATTTCGCTCCGGCCGCCCCAGAAAACGTTCGTGTAAGAAACCGGAATGCCACCGGCGGCGAGATGCCGATCAATCGCCGCCTTGTGTTCGAGCAACCGCGGTTTCTCGGTGCCGTGCGCCACCGCCATGATGTTCACGTTCTTAAACTCCGGCCCCGCTTCGCGCCAGTAGCAATGCGTCAGAATGTGATGACGCCCAACTTCGCCGCCCGTTTCAATTTCGCGGCCGGGAGGGATCGCCCAGTGAAAGAGCGCGTTGAACCGCGTGACGCGGACTCCGGTTTGCGACGGTTTCACATGTTCGAGAAACGTGGAGAAGCGACCGATTACTTTGCGCGCGCTCAAATTTACGGCCACCCGATAGAATTCCTCCAACGTCACGCCAGCCTCTTTAGTCCGCGCAGCCCACGGATTCGGACGAATCTCTTCCGGCGCGAAGTCGCGTTTCAGCGCGAGCAAAACTTCCCATTCGCGCTCGTTAAGATCGACAACCTCCACGCGGATCATTTTCGCGGGCTGGTCTGACTTCTCTCCGGGCTCAATCGCTTTCCGACGAACATGCCCGACGCCGAGGGTGAAGATTCCTTTTGCCGGCATGATCCGAAATTTTTCCGCGCTAACTTTACTCGCGAGCAACTGGCAATGCTTTTGCAGCGAAAATCCGTGCGGAACCTTGAGTGTGGTCCAAAGCTTGTACTCAGAACCTGCCGTGACCGTATCGGTAGAACGCACGACGACGTGTCCGGAAAACGGATCGCGCTGAAACATCCAATCAAACGCGCTGTCGATTTTCTCTTCAGGAACTTTCCAGGCGATCAGCGCGCCGTCGGCGAGATTCGTTGCCAGCAGCGTTTGCCGGACGCGCCGAATCGTTCCCGCTCGCAGCATCGCTGCGATCCGTGCCATCACTGTGTCGACATCCACGCCGGAACGTCGCGCGACCTCCTCGAACGGCTCGCGCACGAAGCCTTCGATCTTGTCTTCCGAAACCGCGAGGATCTTCGCGTTGATCGGATCATTGTGCTCGACTGCCAGCATGAAAATCAATCGAATGTTAAAGCGCGATTGTCCAACCGCGCGGAAAACTTATTGCGGCGGCTTTTGCTCATCGTTCGCACCCAGCCATTCGCGTAAGCGCTGTCTTCGCAATTCGAAAGTCTGATGGAGCTGCGGCCGCTGATCGGGAGTCACCACCCCCGAGATCCGATCCTCGCCGCGCGACAGAATTCCTTCGGTCTCGCGCAGATCGACCGCGCGCCGGTTGGTCAACTCATTGTCGATCTCTTGCAGGATCGGCCGAATCTTTTGGTCCTGTTCCGGCGTCAGTTTCATCTCCGTCCGCCAGCGATCCGGAGTATTGCTGAACCAGCGTAGCGGATCGCGCTCGCGGCGCATTTCATCCTTGGCCGAGCCCATGACCAAAAAAGCGCCCGTCACCGCGCCCGCGACAAAGCTTGCGAGTACGAGAAAAGCGATCTTCCATCGACTGGCGGAATTCATGCCTAAACAAAACAAAGCAGCGGCGCCAAAAGCGATCTTTTTCGACGCGATGGGTACGCTGTTTCATCTGACCCACGACGTCGGCCATCACTACGCTTTGGTTGGAAATGAGATCGGTCTGAAGTTGGATGCCGCAAAACTCTACCGTGCTTTCAGCCAAGCGTGGGACGCAATGCCGCGGCGCGAACCGATCGACGGCCCACGCGAGGATGACGACAAAGGTTGGTGGCGGGAATTGGTAGAACGCGTGCTGGATGATGTCGCGCCATCGCTGAACGAACTCGATCGCGACAATTTTTTCGAGATCGCTTACGAACACTTCGCCGAGGCGGGCGTGTGGGACCTTTATCCGGAAGTTGTCGATGTTCTGGAAAAATTGTCTCGGCGATTTCAACTCGCGGTCGTTTCAAACTTTGACGGCCGGCTCCGCATGATCTTGGAGCACCTCGGCATCTCCAGATTTTTCGAACATGTTTTCGTTTCCAGCGAGCTCGGGGCCGACAAACCCACCGCGGAAATCTTTCGGCGCGCGCTAAGAGTGGTTCGTCTTCGGCCAAACGAAGTTCTCCACGTCGGCGACGATCCCGAGCGTGACTGGAAAGGCGCAAGCGCCGCTGGATTGTCGATCTTCAAATTGGATCGAAAGCGAAATTCGCTCCGCGATTTACTCAAACAGCTTTAGCCACGAATCGACATGAATGAACACGAATTGGGTCGGCCGGGACTCGAACCCGGAACCAACGCCTTAAAAGGGCATTGTTTTACTAAGTGAGTGTCTCCACGTTGCTATTTTATTGCTATTCTAAGCACGGATTCCGTCTATTCTTTAGGCAATTCATACCGGGGGCGGAACCCTTGTAAACGGCTGGTATTACATCCGATGCGGTTGAAGCCACCGAATCCGGTCCTCCGATGGAAGCAATCGTCCGGCTTACGGAGTGATCGTGACTGTCGCCTTATTGTTTTCGAGCGTGTAGCCCGCTCCTTTGCTCAGAGTCATGGTCGCTGTCTCATTGCCTTCACTGCGCTCACCACGGTCTTCGATCGAATGCAAGGTGACGGTGGCTGAGGAGTGACCGGCCAGAATAGTGACGTTGTGGCCGGTTCCACTAAGTGTGTAATCACTTCCTCGAGCGGCTGAACCGCTCATTGAATAAGAAATTGTAAGGGACTTTGACACCGTTCGTTCAGCGAAAATCTTAAAGGTCGCATAGGTCGGACTCCGGCTTTCGTGAACCGTTGTCGGAGAGACTGATATCCCGATTTCAGGACTTTCGCTGGGCCTAGGAGTAGGTGTAGGGGTTGGTTTCGGAGTCGGCGTCGGTGTTGGTTTCGGAGTAGGTGTTGGAGTAGGTGTCGGTGTTGGAGTAGGTGTCGGTGTCGGAGTAGGTGTCGGTGTCGGAGTAGGTGTCGGTGTTGGAGTAGGTGTCGGCGTTGGAGTAGGTGTAGGTCTGCACTTCCCGGCGCCGCCCGCGGCATAGATCGACTGCACTTCAGTGGCCGTAAGAGGACGACTGAACAGTTCCAACTCGTCGAGCGCTCCGGCCATCGAGCCACCGACCAGGTTGTCGGCATCACCGCCAAATACAAACCGGTTCGTGCTATAGCCAATGCTGAAAGTCGAGTCGTAGCCATTGGCTGCGAACGTCGTCGATACCGGCGCGCCGTTGACGTAAATCGTCATGTCGGTGGCATTGAAGTTCACAGCCCGATAGACGAGGGCCACATGAGTCCATTGATTTAACGGCAGTGAACTGGTCGTAATCCATTCAGGTGCTTCACTTGAGTTTTGCAGCCCGATGCCAATATCGCCGTTTGCATCGAAAAAGGCGAAGTAGCTGGCATTCGCGCCAGGTGTTATCGCCTTGCCAAGTATGAGTTCGTTACCGGTGTTGCCGCCGTTGAACTGGGTAGGCTGTACCCAGAAATCGAATGTGAACCCGGTCGCGGCAGTGACACGAAGAGCCGGCGAATCGGGCACACTAATAAAGTGGTCTGAACCATCGAAATTGAATGCATCGTTTACCTCGCCAGGCCCGAATGTAGCGCCATTAACCGTGCCGTCGTTGCCTCCCTGAATATCCTTTGCGTTGTCGTCGCCCGGCCACCAGGCGACCATGTTGCTGGGCGGAGTTACGCAGGGACACTTGCCCCCGCTTTGGGCGTCGTAGATTCTTTGAACTTCCCGTTGAGTCAGAGCGCGATTGAAGATTTCGACTTCGTCGATGACTCCAGCGAAAAATCCTCCTGTGTTGTCATTAAAGATCGCGCCAATCTCAACCGGGGTGTTGTTGGTGCCGATACTACTTAGGGTCGATGAGCCGGGGACCAGCGCGGCCATGGTATCGGCGCCGTTAACGTAGATCTTCATGTCCTGCGTCGTTGGGTCGAACGTGCCGGCAACGTGCGTGAATACACCAGTAGCGATTGCGCCCGACGTTTCGACGCACTGACTGGAGAGGCCAGTGGAGGTGCCATTCAATACGCACCACTCGACAGTTCCGCCCGCAGGAAGATTTAGTAAGTAGCTCTTGCCGCTATCCAGGTTGCTATCGTACTTCGAGAGGATTACGTGGAAGTTGGAGACATCACTCGGGTTAATCCACGCATCGATCGTAATTGCCCCGCTTATTTCGAGATTTGGGCTATCAGGAACTAGGACGTATTGATTACTGCCGTTCAGGCTGAATCCGTGCGCCACCTCGCCGGCCGCAAACCCAGCGCCATTCTCGAGCATCCCGTTGTTCCCATCCTGAACATCGTTGGCATTGTCGTTACCCGACCACCAACTGACCATGCTGGCTGGAGCCGGTGCACACGAGCGACATTTCCCCGCGCTGCCGGCATTTTTTATAGCGAGAATTTCACTCGCACTCAGCGCGCGATTGAACACTTCGACTTCATCGATCAGACCAGGAAAATGGCGTCCACCTACTGCACTAGGTTCCGCGCCGATGTAAACCGGCGCATTGGTAGCCTCAATCAAAGTTCCCGGCGAGAATACAATGGACGAGACAACAGCCGACCCGTTAACATACACTATTAGGGTCCCGGACGCCGAATCATACGTCACAGCGACATGTGTCCAGGTGTTAAGCGGAATAGATCCGCCTGAGATCACACCAGATTCACCCTGAGGCATTCCACCACTTATGTCGGCGGCGAGGCTGTAACTATTAGGCGATCCGTTGTTTTGGATCCAGATTGCCCACGAGTCTCCATTGGGGAACGTTTGGGCCCATTTCGTTATGATGCCGCCGACCAAGTCACCGCTTGACCCATTCACGCTGCTCGGGTTAATCCAGGCATCGACGGTAAGGCCGGTTGTAAGTTTTAAATTGTCAGGATTCCCGATCGCAACGTCCTGATTCGAGCCGTTGAAACTGAACGCTTGTCCCACCTCGCCCGATGCGAAGCTGGCGCCGTTTTCGAGTGTCCCATCGTTGCCATCTTGAATGTCGTTGGCATCACCTTCGGCCGGCCACCAACTGACCATCCCGGAAGGCGGTGTGACACAGCTAGGCACCGATTGCGTTGGCCCAAGTCTTACAAACGGGCCCAACAAAAGAATGGCTAAGAGCAAACCTGGGTTGCGTGCGATTTTTCTAAATGCGGCCCTGGCGGAGGTAAGAGCCACCGCTCGCAGGTTTCCGCATACTGAGTGCGGAAGCGGAACGTTTCGATTCGTTCTCGTGGCGCGATTTTATTCAGATTGCGCGCAAAAAGTCAACTCTCGTTAGACGTCAGGCATTCATCAGAGAAACTGTTCCCTCCTAGAAGAGGATCCGCTCAACTCGTGGGCGTAGTGAAGAATCAGCCTGGTTTTGTTCTCGAGCGGATTCGTCTCGATCTTGTCCGGCACTTTCCCGAATGCGTATTCGAAGAACATCTTG
>Ga0210408_10005746_pt1 | contig 10847 bp, 8 predicted proteins | sample IncBWH4MmetaG_FD_155471 | JGI IMG/M metagenome (GOLD analysis project Ga0210408, IMG submission 155471) | Forest soil microbial communities from Barre Woods Harvard Forest LTER site, Petersham, Massachusetts, United States - Inc-BW-H-4-M | ecosystem: Environmental > Terrestrial > Soil >... | reverse complement strand
GCCGGCTTGCCCCAGCCGATCTTCTCGGCGACGGCATTGAGCACGGCAAGGTTCTTTGGATGCTTGGCCATCAGCTTGCGCCGAAACTCGAGCGGGTCTTGTCCTGCGGCTTGCGCCAGCTCATCCATGAAGCATTCGACATAGATCGCGTTGTGGTTGACGTTCACGCCGCGCCAGAAGCCCGGAATGATGTGCGGATTGCGCATCGAATGTTCGATCAAGAGATTGGGCACGGAATATCCGAACGCGGCTTCTCCGCTCGCGTTGAGGCCGGCGAAGGTCGCGGGATCCTTGCCGTTGACCAGGCCTTCGGGCCGCAGGCTGAACAGGATTGACTGTCCGGAGATCCGCATGTGCAGCGCGGTCAGATTGTTGTCGGCATCGAAGCCGCCAACCATCTTGCATTGTGTGATCGGGTGATAACGGCCGTGCGTCATGTCCTCTTCGCGCGACCATATCAGCTTGATCGGCGTGCCCGGCATCTGCTTGGCGATCTCGACAGCCTGCCGCACATAGTCGGTCTGGCCGCGACGGCCAAAACCGGTGCCAAGGAGCTGTTTGTGGACATCGCACTTGTCCGCCGGCAGGCCGGATCCTTCCAGAACGGCTGCGAATGCGGCCTCGCCGTTTTGCGTTCCGCACCAGACCTCGCATTTGTCCGCGGTATAGAGCGCGGTGGCATTCATGGGCTCCATGGTGGCGTGGTTCTGGTAGGGATAGCTGTAGACCGCTTCGACCTTCTTGACGGCGCTACCGAGCGCGGCTTTGGCGTCGCCGTTCTCATTGCCAACAAAGGCAGGCCCGGAATCGAGGCCTTCCTCGAGCCATTTTGCGATCGAGGCCGACGTCACCTTGGCGTTTTCGCCTTCGTCCCAGACGATCGGCAGCGCATCGAGCGCGGTCTTGGCGTGCCACCAGGTGTCGGCGATCACGGCAACCGCGGTATCGCCGACCCGCACCACCTTCTTCACGCCCTTCATGTTGGCGATCTTGGCTTCGTCAAAGCTCTTCAGCTTGCCGCCGGTGACCGGGCAGTCCGAGATCGCGGCGTTGAGCATGCCCGGCAGCTTGACGTCGATGCCGTAGACCGTCGCGCCCGTGGTCTTGTCGGGGGTGTCGAGCCGCTTCAGGGCCTGGCCCGCGATCTTCCAGTCCTTCGGGTCTTTCAGCTTGACGTCGGCCGGCGGTTCGAGCTTGGCGGCTGCTTCAGCCACCTTGCCGAAGCTCGTGGTTCTTCCCGTAGGCTTATGCGTGATTACGCTGTTGGCGGCGGTGCATTCACTGGCTGGCACCTTCCATTCGTTCGCCGCCGCCTCGACCAGCATCATGCGCGCGGCGGCACCCCATTTGCGCACATAGTCCTGTGAGGAGCGAATGCCGCGGCTGCCGCCGGTCGAGAAATCGCCCCACACCCGCTTGCGCGCCACGTTCTGGCCTGGCGTCGGAAATTCAGTGGTGACTTTCGACCAGTCGCAATCGAGTTCTTCGGCGACCAGCTGGGCGAGGCCGGTAAGCGTGCCCTGGCCCATTTCCGAGCGCGCGATACGGATCGCGACGGTGTCGTCGGGCTGGATCACGACCCAGCAGTTGATTTCGGGCGAGCCGTCGGCAGCGCGCACCACGCTCGGGCCGCCGAAGGGCAGGTCGAGGCCGAGCGCGAGGCCGGTGCCGACCGCGGCGGTGCCGATCACGAAGGCGCGGCGATTGAGTTGAGGCTTGACGTAAAGATTCATTGTTGCCTCCTCAAACGTTGGCGACAGCATGGATCGCCGCGCGCACCTGCTGGAAGGTGCCGCAGCGGCAAATGTTGGTGACGGCCTCGTCGATGTCCTGATCGGTCGGCTTTGGCTTCTCCTTGAGCAGCGCCGCCACCGCCATGATCATGCCGCTTTGGCAATAGCCGCATTGCGGCACATCGTTTTCGATCCAGGCCTGCTGCACCTTGTGCAAGGCGCCGCCGGAGGCGAGACCTTCGATCGTGGTGATTTGCTTGCCCGCGGCATCGCTGACCGGCACGCTACAGGAGCGCACCGCGACGCCATCGACATGGACGGTGCAGGCGCCGCATTGTGCAATGCCGCAACCGTATTTTGTCCCGGTTAGTCCGACGTTTTCCCGGATCGCCCATAAAAGCGGCGTATCGTCTTCGACGTCGACATTGATCGTTTTTCCGTTGATGATGAGGTTTGCCATCGCGATCCCCTTGATTGGCCCAATCCACCAATTGGGCTTCACGGAAATCTAGAACCCGGAAATGGGACCGTTCAAATCAAGAAAATCTGCATTTGCAACGAGGAACATTATGGTTGTATCGGTGTTGCGTCGCGTGAGCCTTACTCCTGCCCGCGCGACTTTCTGCTACCTTTCGCACCCGCACACGATCCCCTAGGTTTGCCGTCGACGGCGGCCGAACCGGCCGAACCATCAAACAATAAGAAGACAAGACAGGCGGGCGAGGGGAAGACGCATTGAGCGTACAGGCAAGCGGGCGCATCGAGGTCACGCGTGGCGCCGGCGGGGGTTCTGGTGGGCAGGTGGCCGCCTATTTGTGGGTCGCGGCGCTGCTGGCGATCCTGGGCTTTCTCGTCATCTATCCCGTCCTCACCCTGCTATTGGGGGCGCTGACCGACACCAACCCGGTGGTCGAAGGCCTAAGTCTCAGCCATCTCTCGATTGCGAATTTTCTTGTCGTACTGAAAAATCCGAACGTTGCGGAAGCGCTGTTCAACACGCTGATCGCTTGTGCGGGCGGCACCTTGATCGCGGTCGCGATCGGATTGTTGTTTTCCTGGATCGTGGTCCGCACCAACACGCCGTTCAAGGGCTTTATCGCCGCCGCCAGCATCCTGCCCCTGTTCGCGCCGCCGCTTGTCGCGGGCGTGGCGTGGTCGATCCTGGGCTCACCCAAGACCGGCCTGCTCAACACGCTGTTCAAATGGGCCGGCCTCGATTTGCGTGTCGATTTCTATTCGCTGGCGGGGCTGGTGTTCGTGTTCGGCATCTATTACGCGCCCTATGTCTACATGTTCACTTCGTCGGCGCTGCGCAACATGGACCCGAGCCTGGAAGAGGCCGCGGAAATTTCCGGGGCGAGCGCGTTCTCGACGCTGTTCACGGTGACGTTTCCGCTGATCATGCCGGCGATCGTCTCCGGCATGCTGTTGTCCTTTATCGTCATGCTCGGCATCTACGGCGTGCCGGCGGTGTTGGGCGCGCCCGCTAACATCAACGTGCTGACCACTTACATCTTCAAGCTCACCAACTGGTCGCCGCCGCTCTACAACACGGCGGCAGCGGTCGCGATCATCCTGATGGTGGTCACGGGCTTCTTGGTGTTCCTGCAGCAGAGGGTGCTGAGCGGCCGCAGCTACACGACGGTGGCCGGCAAGGCGTTCCGGCCCCGCGGCCTCGATCTCGGGGGATGGCGCTGGTTTACCTTCGCTCTCGCCATCGTCTATATGCTCGTGGTCGTGGTGCTGCCGATGCTGGCGTTGATCGTGGCGGCATTCCGCAAATTCATGTTCATCCGCGATGCCGCCAGCCTGTTCGACCCGCGGCAATATTCGCTGCTGCACTTCAACAGCATCTTCGACAATCCGCTCACCATGAGGTCGATCTACAACGCGGTCGAGGTCGGCATCATCACCGCGATCGTCGGCGGTACGCTGGCATTCGCGATCGGCTACACCATTCATCGCACCCGATTGCCGAGCCGTCGCGCGATCGACCTGATCTCGACCGTGCCGGTCGCGATTCCCGGCCTCGTGATCGGCGTCGCCTATCTGTGGGCGTGGATCGGCATTCCCGCCGGGCTCTACGGCACGATCTGGATTTTGGCGCTGGCGTTCATCGCGCGCTTCATGCCGGACACCGTGAAGGCGCTGTCGACTTCGTTCCTGCAAATCCACCGCGAGCTTGAGGAAGCGGCCTGGGTTTGCGGCAAGGGCATGCTCGGCACCATCGGCACCATCGTATTGCCTTTGGCGCGGCCGGGCGTGATCGCGTCCATGACGCTGTTGTTCGTGCTGTCGATCCGCGAACTCGGTTCGTCGCTGTTTCTCTACACCAGCAACACCATGGTGATGTCGGTGCTGCTGCTGGATTATTACGAAGGCGGCAATATCGGGAAAACCGCGGCATTCAGCCTGGTGCAGACCTTGTTGCTCGGGGTTTTGATCGGTGGTGCCAACTGGCTGGCGCGCAGTGCCGCCCAGGGCAACATCGTGCAACGGATAAGATAAACCGGATACGATAATGATGAAATTGGGAGGATTGCTCATGCACGGAAAGTTCGTCGCACTCGCAGGCGTCGCCGCCGTCGGTCTTGGCCTTACGCTCGGCTGCACGCCTTCGCAGGCGGAGGAGAATTTCGGCTCGCCCGAATTGATCGCGGCGGCAAAGGCCGAGGGCAAGATGGTGCTCTACACCGCGAACTACGCCGAGGTCGAGCAGGACGTCATCAAGGAATTCAACAAGCGCTTTCCGGAGATCAAGGTCGAGATGGTCCGCGCGCCGGGTGGCCAGCTCATCACCCGCGTCAGGACCGAGGCTGCTGCCGGCAAGCTGATCGCGGACATTGTCGATCATTCCGACCGCGCGCTGATGCTGCCGCTGGCCGACCTGTTTCAGGATTACGCGCCGCCGAACGCTGCCGACTATGATCCCGCAGCGCTGGTCTCACCAAAATTCTGGCCGCGCATCACGCCGGTCTGGTCGATCGCCTACAATACCGAACTGGTGAAGGATCCGCCCAAGACCTGGATGGACCTGACCAAGCCGCAATATGACAAGTTGATCGGACAGGTGTTCGCCCAATCCGGCGGCACCACCTGGACCCGCGTCATGTTCGAGCGCCAGGTGCTCGGCGAAGACTACTGGTCGAAGCAGGCCGCTACCCATCCGATTCTCTATCCGTCGGGCGCGCCGATGTCGGATGCGCTGGTACGCGGCGAAATCGGGCTGGGTCCGCTGCTCTATAACGCGGTTTATCCCAAGCAGAAGGAGGGCGCGCCGATAAAGATGGTTTTTCCGCCCGAGGGCGTGCCGGCCAATCCTTACGCAACAGGGGTTCCGAAGACCGCGGCCCATCCCAATGCCGCAAAGCTCTATCTCAACTGGTGCCTGTCAAAGGAGGGGCAGACCTTCATGATCAAGGAGCAGGGCAATCTCACCTCCTTGAAGGTGGCGCCGGTTTATCCCGAAGGCTTCGATCCCAAGATCGTCAAGGTCTGGTACCCGAATTTCGATCAGTATGTGAAGCTGCACGGCGATTGGGTCGCCGATTGGGACAAGATCTACGGTTATCGCCAGTGACCGGTGGGCGCAAACAACCGGTGGCATCATGACGGCGACGCTCGAAGTCACCGACCTGCGCAAGCAGTTTGCAATCGGCCGGCCGGCGATCGACGGCGTGAGCTTTGCCGTGCCGGCGGGCGAGATCGTCGTGCTTCTGGGGCCGTCCGGCTGCGGCAAGACCACGACCTTGCGCTGCGTCGCGGGGCTCGAACATCCGACGTCCGGCGACATCAGCATTGCCGGCAGGGTGGTGTCGTCGCCACAGCGCGGCATCCTGGTGCCGCCGCGTTCGCGCGATCTCGGCATGGTGTTCCAGTCCTATGCGGTGTGGCCGCACATGACGGTGCGGCAGAACGTGGTTTATCCGCTCAAGCACCGCAACGTCGGCCGAGCCGAGGCCAACCGCAAAGTCGACGAGGTGCTCGAACTGGTCGGGCTATCCGAATATGCCGACCGCGCCGTGGTCGCGCTGTCGGGCGGCCAGATGCAGCGCGTGGCGCTGGCGCGCAGCATCGTCTACCGCCCGCAATTGCTGTTGCTCGACGAGCCCTTGTCGAATCTCGACGCCAAATTGCGGTTGCGGCTGCGCGATGATCTGCGCGTGATCCTCAAGCAGACCGGCATGACCGCGCTTTACGTCACCCACGACCAGGCCGAAGCGGTCGTGCTCGGCGACCGCATCGGCGTGATGCGCGACGGCAAGCTGTTGCAGATCGGCACGCCGAACCAGATCTATAACCGGCCGGCCGATCTGTTCGTCGCCAATTTCACCGGCGCCACCAACGAACTGTCGGGCACGCTGGTCCATTGCGACGGCGAATTCGGCGTGGTTGATTTCGGCGGCGGCAGGCAGGCCGAGGCGGCATTGCTGCATCCGCTTGCCTCGGGCGAGAAGGTGAAGATCGCGCTGCGGCCGGAAAACATCGCGATCGGCCAAAAGAACGGCGGCAATTCGTTCACCGCGCGGGTCGTCGAGGCCCGCTATCAGGGCACGCAGACCGTCTATGACATCGATCTGTTCGGCCACCGGCTGGAGGTGCTCGAACTCGGCAGCGCGGCACGTCATCAGGTCGGGATTGATACGCCGATTTCACTGCCCAAGGAAACCTGCTGGGCCTATCGCGACAGCGGACCGTCGTCGTACGATTAAGGCGCTGCGTCTCGAACCACGAGGCCAGCGGTCAGGCGCTCGGCCCCAATCCCAGGCTCGCATAGATCCGCCGCGCGTAGGCGCCGAATTCATCGGTGGTCTTGATCGGCAGCGCGCGGGGAAACGGCAGGTCGATCGGAAAATACTCCGCCATCCGCGCCGGGCCCGCGGTGAGCACGGCGCAGTGCGAGGCGAGGAACACCGCCTCCTGGATCGAGTGGGTAACGAAGATGATGGTCTTGCCGCTCTCGCGCCAGATCCGCAGCATTTCGAGGTTCATCTGTTCGCGCGTCAGCGCGTCGAGCGCGCCGAACGGTTCGTCCATCAGGATCAGTTTCGGATCGTGGATGAAGGCGCGCGCAATCGCCGTGCGCTGCTGCATGCCGCCGGACAATTGCTGCGGATATTTGTCCTCATAGCCGGCAAGCCCGACCAGGTTGAGCAGATCGCGTGCCCGCGCGCGTGCCGCTTTCATCGGCATCCCAACGATCTCCGCCGGCAACAGCACGTTGTCCAAAATGGTCCGCCACTTCAGCAGCAGCGCCTGCTGGAACACCATGCCGATGTCGCGCGCGGGATCGAACGGCGTTTTCGCGTTGCCGATTTTGATCACGCCGCCGTCAGCGTCATGCAGCCCGGCGAGTATCTTCAACACCGTGGTCTTGCCGCAGCCGGAGGGACCGACCAGCGAGACCAGTTCGCCCTCCTGCACGTCCATGGTGACGTCGGAGACCGCGAGAAATTCCGCACCCTTCGACCGATAGACTTTGCGCACGTTGCGCAGGCTGATGAACGGCTCGCTCACCGTCACGCCAGCCATTTCTCAAGATGGGCGGCCACGAAATCGTCGTCGCTGAGATCGGCATGCTCGTTGCAGACGCGGTCGATCTCCTCGATCTGGCCGCGGCTCAAGCCTTCGGCCGGATCGAGGCACCAGATTCCCCGCATCAGCCCCTGCCGCCGCAGCACTTCGTGGCAGCCGGCGATGCAGCCGTGAAAATTATTGGCGACGTCGAAGAACGCGCTGTTGCAATCGGTGACGCGGGCATCGAGCGCCAGCAGATCGGCCGGTATCGTCGCCTGGCCTCGCGCCGCGCGACACATCTCGAATTGCCGGATCGCGGTCGCGGTCCATACCGACCAGTGGCCGAGCAGGCCGCCGCGGAAATAGGTGCGGGTGGTGATGCCGTTTTCGCGGAGGTCGAACGGCAACACAAGATCGAGCAGGATATGATCGTCATTGCCGGTGTAGAGCGCGATGCGGTCGAGCGCGCCGGCAGCTGCCACCCCGCGCAGCACGTCGAGCGTGCGATAGCGGTTGAACGGCGCGATCTTGATCGCGATGACATTGTCGATTTCGGCAAAGCGCCGCCAGAAATTCGCTCCGAGAATGACGCCGCCGACCGCCGGTTGCAGGTAGAAGCCGACCAGCGGAATTTCGCGCGCCACCGCCCGGCAATGGGCGATGATCTCGTCTGCGGACGCCGATTTCATCGCCGCCAAACTGAGCAGGCCGGCATGATAGCCGATGCCGCGCGCGGTCCTGGCTTCGCTGATAGCTTGCTGCGTCGGGCCACTAAGTCCAGCGACCATGGCGAGCGGCCGCTTCGTCCAGCTTGTCGCGGTTTCGGCGGCGAGTTCCAGCACCGGCCGATACAGATCGACATCGCGGATCGCAAATTGCGTGGTGTGCACCCCGACTGCAAGCCCGCCGCTGCCGGCGTCGATATAATAGCGGGTCAGCGCGCGCTGGTGTTTTTTGTCGAGCTTGCGGTTGGCGTCGAGCGCCAGCGGATGTGCTGGCAGCACCGTGCCATCGGCAATCAGCCGCCGTACCTCGGGTTTCATCTCGCTATGATGCATGGCGATCCCTATCCATATTCCGGGCCGGCAACGGCGAACGGCAACTCCGATGGCTTGGCGGTGGCGCGGCCGAAGCGCATGCGCTGAAACGGCCGCTCGATGGTCCAGCCGGTCGCGATCAGACCCTCCAGAAATTTTTCCTGCGAGGCGACCGTGTCGATCAGCAGCGGGCCGCTCTCGCTGCTGATGATGTCGCGCACCAGAGCGAGCGCGCGATCGGGACTGTCCGCGAACAATGGACCAATGTGGCGCGCCGTGCGGCCGTCGCGTACCAGCGTGCTGGCTCCGCCATTCGACACCAGGCGCGAATGCGGACGACCGCCAAGCTCGCCCAGCAAGATGCTGCGGTCAAAACCCATGGCGCGGGTATCGCGGGCGATCAGTTCGCCGAGCGCGAACACCGAAGGCGGCGCGCCGGCTTTTTCGGGCGCCGAACGCTCAAAACGAAGCCGCCGCAATTGCAGGGTCGGTGTGAAACCGAGCGGGCCGTAGACCGCAGTACCCGCGGGCGTGGCATCGAGCCAGGCCGTCAGCCCGAGTTTTATCGCGGTGTTGAGGCAGGTATCGACCAGTTTTGTCGCGATCCCGCGGCGGCGCCAGTCTGCCGTCACCAGCACCATGCTGATCCAGGCGTTGCCGGACGAATAAGGGAGCAGCGCCGCGGTCGCGACCGGGCGATCCCGATCGCGCACACCGAACACGACTCCCTTGGCGAGGAAGAACCGCCAGTCGGCTTCGTTCTGATTCCAGTGGGCTTCGATCGACAGCGCAAGCCCGCTCGCCGCGTCGCGGGTGTCGAGCTGGACGATCGCGATGTGATCAATATCGGCCATCGCGCACCTCATATTTGGTGGGCTTGCCGAGGCTCGGCATTGACCGCGCGACCCAGTCGGAGGTCCAGGCGATCAGTTGCGCGGTGTCGACGACGGGCAAGCCGAACAGCTTGACCGCTTGCGACGTGTTGGTCAGCCATGCCGTCGGCTCTTCCTTGCCGACGATGACCGGCGCACGGTCGAGCAGCGCGCCAAATTTTTGCGCGAGATCGCGCACGGCGAGGATTTCATGGCCTGAGACATTGATCGGCGAGGTCGGCACTTCGCAATGCGCAAGACAGCGCAGCGCCTGTGCCGCGGCATCGCCCTGCCAGATGAAATTGACATGGCCGAGGCTGATGTCGATCGGCTTGCCTTGCAGGACTTTTGAGGCGATATCGTGCAGCACGCCGTAGCGCATGTCGATCGCGTAATTCAGCCGGAACAGCCGGCCTGGCGTTGAAAATTGGCGCGAGAAATATTCGAACATGCGCTCCCGCCCGACGCAGGATTGCGCGTATTCGCCGGGCGGATTGGGCGCTAAGTCCTCATCGGCGCCTTTGCCGTCGACCGGCACGAACGGATAGATGCAGCCGGTCGAGAACGCCACGATCCGCGAGTCGCTAAACGCTTGCGCGACCAGGGCAGGGACATGCGCATTCATCGCCCAGGTCAGCGACAGATCGCCCTCGGCGCCGAATTTGCGGCCGGCCATGAAGATGATGTTTTGCGTTTTCGGCAACGCCTTGATGGCGGTTTCATCGAGCAAATCGCAATGGATGGTTTCGATTCCGCGCGTCTTGAGCCAGGTCTCCACGCCGGGTTCGCTGAAGCGGGCGACGCCGATGACGCGACGACCGGGCGAAGCGGCCTTGGCTAGTCCCGCCAGCGTCGGCCCCATCTTGCCGGCGACGCCGAGGATCATGATGTCGCCGTTGACCTTTTTCAGGTCGTCGATCAAGGCCTGGCTTGGCCGGCACAACAGATCGTCGAGCGCCGCGATGTCTGTGATCGCCTTCGGCAGATTGTCGCGCATCAGCAGCATGCGTCTTCCTTTTTCTTATTGCAGCCTGACGTCACGGACCACGAACAGCCGTTCGAGGCCGAGTACCAGGCCGTACAGCGCGACGCCGAGCAGCGTCAGCAGCACGACCGCCATCACCATCGCCGGCGTATCGAGCGAGGATTGCACCTGTATCATCAGATAGCCGAGCCCGCGCTCGGAGGCGATGAACTCGCCGACGATGGCGCCCGCGACCGCCAGGATAGCGCCGACCTTCATGCCGGAAAACACGTAAGGCAGTGCTCCCGGAAGCTGAATCTTGCGGAACAGGATCCAGCGCGAGCCGCGCAGCGATTTGACGAGATCGAGCAAATCCGGCTCGACCTCGCTTAAGCCGCGCGCGGTCGTCAGCAGGATCGGGAAGAAGCAGATCGAGAACGCGATCAGGATGTTTGCCAAAATGCCGTAGCTGAACCAGACGATGACCAGCGGCCCGAGCGCGACCTTCGGGATCATGTTCAGCGTCACGAACAGCGGCAGCAGCATCAGGCTCACCAAAGGCGACCAGCTGAACGTTACCGCGAGTGCCACGCCGACCAGCGCGCCGAGCGCGAAGCCGCCGAGGATTTCCGCGGCGGTGACGGCGAGATTGGAGGCCCATGCATATTTTGCCGAAGCGAGCGTGCCAAGTGCTGCGAGCGGGGAGGGCAGGATGAATTTCGGC
>Ga0210408_10005744_pt1 | contig 10848 bp, 10 predicted proteins | sample IncBWH4MmetaG_FD_155471 | JGI IMG/M metagenome (GOLD analysis project Ga0210408, IMG submission 155471) | Forest soil microbial communities from Barre Woods Harvard Forest LTER site, Petersham, Massachusetts, United States - Inc-BW-H-4-M | ecosystem: Environmental > Terrestrial > Soil >... | reverse complement strand
CGCCGCGGCCAAGCTCGACGGCGTCAGGAAAGTGCTGCTCGCCGACGCGCCCGTATACGAGCACATGCTGGCGGAGCCGACCGCGGCGCTCATCGTTTCGCTCGCCGGACCGTATGAGGCGATCCTCGCGCCCGCGACCACCAACGGCAAGAACATCATGCCGCGGGTCGCGGCGCTCCTCGACGTGATGCAGATCTCCGAGATCAGCAAAGTCGTCGCGCCCGACACTTTCGAGCGCCCGGTCTATGCCGGCAACGCCATTCAGACTGTGCGCTCGCTCGATCCGAAGAAGGTCATCACCGTGCGCACCGCTGCATTCCAGGCGACCGGCGCTGGCGGTTCCGCGCCGGTTGAGCCGGCGGCCGCTGCCGCCGATCCCGGTCTGTCCGGCTTCGTCGGCGAGGAACTTTCCAAATCCGAGCGCCCGGAGCTCACCTCGGCCAAGATCATCATTTCCGGCGGGCGGGCGATGCAAAGCCGGGAGAACTTCACCAAATATATAGAGCCGGTAGCCGACAAACTTGGCGCCGCGGTCGGCGCTTCGCGCGCGGCGGTCGATGCCGGCTATGCGCCGAACGACTGGCAGGTTGGTCAAACCGGAAAGGTCGTGGCGCCGGACCTATATATCGCCGTCGGCATCTCAGGTGCTATTCAGCATCTGGCCGGCATGAAGGACTCGAAAGTCATTGTTGCTATCAACAAGGACGAGGAAGCACCCATCTTTCAAGTCGCCGACTACGGGTTGGTGGCAGACCTTTACCAGGCCTTGCCGGAACTGGCCCAGGAGCTTGAAAAACAGTTGGAAAAGCGCGGTCGTTGACCGGAGAGGGCAGGCACCTCGTAAAAGGTAACCGGAGATGGTCGAAGTGAAGGAGCGGCCGAAGACGCGCGGCGATCATGGCGGCGCCGCCCATACCATCCGCAAGGTTGGCGTGATCGGCGCGGGTCAGATGGGCAACGGGATCGCGCATGTCTGCGCGCTCTCCGGCTTGCACGTGTTGCTCAACGATATCGATGTCGAGCGCATTTCCGAGGGGCTCGCCACCATCAGCGGCAATCTTGCCCGCCAGGTCACTCGCCAGCGCATTACCGACGAGGAGCGCCATGCCGCGCTCAAGCGCATCAGCCCGGCGCAGACGCTCAACGATCTCGGCGATTGCGATCTGGTGATCGAAGCAGCCACGGAAAAAGAAGAGGTCAAACGCAAGATCTTCACCGCGCTCTGCGCCGGCCTCAAGAGCGACGCGATCGTCGGCACCAACACCTCGTCCATTTCGATCACGCGGCTTGCCGCCGCAACCGACCGGCCGGAACGCTTCATCGGCATTCATTTCATGAATCCGGTGCCGCTGATGGAGTTGGTCGAGATCATCCGCGGCATCGCCACCGACGACGGGACGTTCGAGGCTACCAAACAATTCGTCGGCAAGCTCGGCAAACAGATCGCCGTCTCCGAGGATTTTCCCGCTTTCATCGTCAACCGCATCCTGCTGCCGATGATCAATGAGGCGATCTACACGCTTTACGAAGGCGTGGGCAATGTCGAGGCGATCGACACGGCGATGCGGCTCGGCGCGCACCATCCGATGGGCCCGCTGGAGCTTGCCGATTTCATCGGTCTCGACACCTGTCTTTCGGTCATGCAGGTGCTGCACGAAGGGCTCGCCGATTCGAAATACCGGCCGTGCCCGCTGCTGGTGAAATACGTCGAAGCCGGCTGGCTCGGGCGCAAGACCCAGCGCGGCTTCTACGATTATCGCGGCGAGAAGCCGGTCCCGACCCGGTAGTCCTACCGGGCGGGCGTCCCTCCCCGGGGGAGGGACGCAAGTGCCTCAACGCTTCGTAATCACGACTTCCAGATATTCCGACGGCACGACCATTCCGTTGTCGGCGGCTTTGTTCATGCGCGCGATCAGAGCAAGCAGGTCGCTGCACAGTGCGGCTTGCTTCGGCGCATCGAGCGCAGCGAACGCCTTCAGCATCGGGCCATAAAAGGTCTTGAAGACGTGGACGAAGTGCTCCGGCTCGCGGTAGCGGAAGTTGAAGTAGCGCGGCTGCGTCTTGATCGAGACCGATGCGGGTCCGAACATCTCGGTGAGACGGTCGCGCGTGCCCCAAAGCGCCGGCGATCGCACGCCCTCGGGTGGCGGCAGGTATTTGCCGAGCGTCTTGAACAGCTGGCCGATGAAGCCTTCCGGGGTCCAGTTGGCAAGGCCGATCCGGCCGCCCGATCTGCAGACGCGAACGAGTTCCGCAGCCGCGCGCTCCTGATTGGGCGTGAACATCACGCCGAAGGTCGAGACCACGACATCGAAGGAGTCGTCGGCGAACGGCAAGGCTTCCGCGTCAGCCTCCTTGAACTCGATCGTGAGCCCGTCAGCATTGGCGCGGGCGCGGCCGCGCTCCAGCAGCGCCGGCACGTAATCGGTCGAGACGACATTGCACCAGCGGCGCGCGGCGGCGAGGCTGACATTGCCGTTGCCGGCGGCGACGTCGAGGACCTTCTGCCCGGCGCGAAGATCGAGTGTCTCGCAAAGCTCTTCGCCGACGATCTGCAAGGTCGTGCCGACGATGGCATAATCGCCGGACGACCAGGCGGCCTGCTGCCGGGTTTTCACCACGGCGAGATCGGGCGTTGTGGCTGCAATTTGGTCGGCTGGCTGGATCTTTGTTTGTGCTGCGGTCGCCATTGTTGTCTCCTTAGCTGTTTTGCGCGAACGGCTCCGCGCTCGGCGCGGGAGTTCGCTCACCGTGACCGTGACAGCGCGCGGCGCCGATGTCGTTGAGGGCATCTTTATTTTCGCGGGAGAATTCCGCGATTTTTGCCGGCGCTGTGTCGGCCGCCTCGGCGCGTTGTGCGTGCTCGGCGAGCAGTCGCGCCACTTCGCTCGCGTGCGTCGCGATCATGAAATGCGCGGCGCCGTCGACGGTCGTGTGGTTCGCGCCGCCGATACCCTCGCTGATCAGCGCACAAAGCTTTCGCATCGCCGGATGACTTGCCTCACCGCATACGACGAGCGCTGGAATATCGAGCGCCGACAGCACATCCACCGACAACCGGAAGCCGTATGCGCTCGCCCAATCGGTGATGTTCACCGCCGTTGTCGTGACTGCGTACTCGCGTACCCGTTGCGGCCACGAGGCGAAGGTGCCGGCGCCGCCGTAAAAGTCGATCATGGCCGCGATGGCATTCCGCTGGCCGCCGCTGAAGGCGGCCGCATAGGCCTCCGACATCCGCCCGAATGCCCGGTAATGCTCGTTCTCGCCGCTTTCCAACAACAGCTCGATGGCCGGCGGTTCCAGCATCGCGATGCTTGCGAGCCGGACCCGGTTGCGCAGCGCCACCGCAAGCGACACGAGGCCGCCGAAAGAATGCCCGACCAGATGCACCGGCTCGCCGGCCGTGCGCACCACGGTTTCCACCACCTCGGCCAAATACGCGATGGATGGGTCGCCGGCGGGGCGGCGTTCCGCTGTTCCGCCGTAGCCCGGCAGGCTCGTGGTCACGCAGCGGAACTCGCCGTTCCAGGACGCCATGACCGGCCGCCATGCGGCGCCGGTGCTGCACGATCCGGGCACCAGCACCAATGTTGGCCCGGCCCCGCTTTCGTCGTAGTCAATGTTGCCGCGCACATCCTCGATCATGCTAGCTTCCTTATTATTCGAGTGAGCGACGATTGCGCGCTCGCCTTTGCTGCGCCGAGGATTGCGCGGCAGCGCCCGGTAAGGCTTTGCCCTTACCTTGATTTGTCCATGAGACCAGCTTGATTATTTCGTGAGAGCTTTGGAGAAGCGGCGACGTGCAATTCCTCTTTGCCGGCCATACGCTTGACACCGATCGGCGCGAGCTGCGCCGGGGTGAGGACGTCATTGCGGTCGAACCGCAGGTGTTCGACCTGCTGGTCTATCTGCTGCAGAACCGCGACCGCGTCGTCAGCAAGGACGATCTCATCGCTGCGGTCTGGCGCAACCGGATCGTTTCGGACTCGACCTTGACCAGCCGCATCAACGCCGCGCGCAAGGCGGTGGGCGACAGCGGCCAAGAACAGAAGCTGATCCGCACGGTTCCGCGCAAGGGATTGCGTTTTGTCGGCGACGTGCACGCGCCATCGAGCGCAGAGCAGCCGGCGCACACCGCCGCTGCCACCGACGAGATCCACGAGCCGCGCGCGGCGCTTCCGCTGCCCGACCGGCCGGCTATTGCCGTGCTTCCCTTCATCAATATGAGCGGCGAAGCGGAGCAGGAGTATTTTTCCGACGGCATCAGCGAGGACATCATCACGGCGCTGTCCAAGCTGCGCTGGTTCTTTGTCATCGCCCGCAATTCCTCGTTCGTTTACAAAGGCAAATCCGTTCACATGAAGCAGATCGCCGAGGAACTCGGCGTCGGCTATGTGGTCGAGGGCAGCGTGCGCAAGGGCGGCGACCGCGTGCGCATCACCGTCCAGCTCAACGACGTCGCCACTGGCAGTCACATCTGGGCGGAACGCTACGACCGCAGTCTTGCCGACGTGTTCGCGGTGCAGGACGAGATCACCGAAGCCATCGTCGCCGCCATCGAGCCGCAGCTCTACGCCGCGGAAAATTTTCACGCGCGGCGCAAGCCGCCGGACAGCATGGACGCCTGGGACCTGGTGATGCGGGCGCTGTCGCATTACTGGCGGGTGACGCGGCAGGACAATCTCGTCGCGCAGGCGCTGCTGGAGAAGGCGATCGCCATCGATCCGAATTACGGCCAGGCGCTCGGTGTGTTGGCGACCAGCCACACCTTTGTTGCCCACATGGGCTGGGCCGACCAGGCAACCAGCATACCGATCGCGGAACGCGCCGCGCTCGCGGCGATCCGCGCCGACAGCGAGGATCCTTGGGCGCATCTTGCGCTTGGCTTGGTCTATTTGTTCGGCCGTCAGTTCGACGACTCGCTGGCCGAGATGGAATTGGCGTTGCGGCTCAATCCGAACTTTTCGCTCGCGCAGGGCTATTACGGCGTAGTGTTGGCCTATTGCGGGCGTTGGCAGGAGGGCGACGTCGCCGCGCGGCGGGCACTGCGCTTGAGCCCGCGCGATCCCTTCGCGGCGGTCTATAACGGCATCGCCGCTTACGCTCAGTTCATCGGACGCGACTACAAGAAGGCGATTGCGCTATCGCGCGAGGCCATCCGCCAGCGCTCCGACTTTGTCGGCGGCCACCGGGTGCTGACCGCAGCCGCCGCCATGGCTGGCGAGACGGAGCTTGCGGCCAATGCGTTGCAGGAGCTGCGCCGCGCGCAGCCCAATATTTCGCTCGCCTGGCTCCTGACCCAGATGCCGATCAAGGAAACCGCCGAGATGCAGCACTATGTCGAGGCCTTCCGCCGTGCCGGCCTTGAATAGAGCATGATCCCGAAAGCCTGCCCCCGAACTTGATCCGGAGTGGGACGCGGTGTTCGGAGAAGCATGCCGTCGGGCTCGATCCGAGGGATCACGCGCAAACAAATAACCCTAGCGGGACGACACTTCGAAGAAAGGTCATCCCGCTCTGGGCGCGTCACGGCGTCGGGCGGAAGAGCTACTTCACCAGCTCGACGAACAGCCCGACTATGCAAATCCAGCCGAGAACAAAGATCAGCGTGCGGATATAGGGCCAGCCGGCCAAGTAGACGACGGCATGGGCAACGCGGAGCCAGAAGTAGCTGATCGCCCAGAAGGTCGTCATGGCGTCGGCTTTGCCGGTCACCTGAATCAGCAGAACCAGCGCCGCAAACGGCGCAAATGTCTCGACCGCGTTGAGGTAGGCGCGGTCCGCGCGCTGGCCCCAGAACGGCAGCGGGCGCTGCTTCGGGTCGACATAGTTCTCCGGGATCAGGAATCCGTTGGTCTTCACTTGCGCAACCACATACGGAATCCACAGCGACGCAGTGAGCAGCGCCGTAAACGCCAGATATTTGAGCTCAGTCGACATGCAAATGTCCTCCCCTGGACGTGATTGTCCATCTTCCTCAGCAGACACGTGGCGGTCTGATAACGGCGTACTCCAGCTGTTCCGTGCGCGCCGCGCGCCTCTCTAATCGCAGCACGCTGCGCCGGCCGCTTTCGGTTCCTGATATTGCGCATTGGGATCGACCGCCGCGCCCTCGTATTTGTCGTGATGCCGCACCCAGGCCATGCTGAAGCGCAGGCCTTCTTCGTCGCGGCCCTTCGGTGCGATGTCGAGGAAATTGTAAGCGCCGATCAGAATGTCGAGGCCGCGTCCGTAGCTCGAATAGGTGTGAAACACTTCGCCAGCGTCATTCTTATAGAACACGCTCGCACCCGGCCGTTCCTCGCTCGGAAACTCGGTCTCGGTGTAGTTGTACTGGACGGTGCCTTTTGTTTTTTCCTCCGGCGTCGCCGACACGTGATAGTCGAAATTGAAGTCGTTGCCGAAAGACGACACCCATTTGAAATGCCAGCCCATGCGCCGCTTGAATTTTTCGATCTGGGCGAGCGGCGCGCGCGAGACCACGACGAAGGCCACGTCGCGCTGCGCAAGATGGATCACCGCGCCGTCGAAATGATCGGCCAAGAGCGAACAGCTCGGGCAGCCTTCTTCCCAGTCGGGGCCGAGCATGAAGTGATAGACGATCAGCTGGCTCTTGCCGCCGAACAGATCGGCGAGCGTCTCCCTGCCGCTCGGTCCCTCGAACACGTAGTTCTTGTCCACGCGCTCCCAGGGCAATTCGCGGCGCTTGCGGCTCAGCGCATCGCGCGCGCGGGTGAAGGCTTTTTCGTCGGCCAGATGCGCCTTGCGGGCGGCGATCCATTCCTCATGCGAGACGACCTTGTGGGCTTCCATGCTGTCCTCCGCTTGTCGACCCGGATGACGCGCCACGCGCCATCCGGGAGCAGTCTTGAGCACGAACGCAGCCCCGAGCTTCGAAGCCCGGGCTACGTCAGTCATTCATTCGGTGGCGTCATCCAGCCGATGGTGGCGCCGCCGGGCTCGGCCAGGATGACGATGCGGCCGACGCCCGGAATGTCGAAGGCGGGTTGCACGACTTTGGCGCCCGCTTGCACCGCCTTTTTCGCGCGCGCGTCGATATCGTCGACGGCGATATAGCCCATCCAGCTTTCGGCCGAGCCGTCGCTGCCGGCATCGACGATGCCGGCGACCGGTTCGCCGCCGGCGCTCGCGACCCAATAGGTTCCCTCGGGCATCGGCATGCCCTCATAGGTCCAGCCGAGCGTGTCGGTGTAAAATTTCTTGGCCTTCTCGACATCGTGCGTTGCAAGTTCGTTCCAGTGGAAATGGCCGTGTGAGGTCATAAAGCTGCTCCGTCGTTGATCCTGGGTTGAGCGAGTAAGCGAGTAGCGAATAGATAATGCGTTCCGCCAGCCATCACACTATTCGCTACCCGCTACTCCCTATTCGCCAATCGCGACGGTCAGGCGACGAGCTTTTCGAGCTTGTCGAGCGCGCCATTCCAGCCGCCTTCGTGACCCGTGCGCGTTTCCTCGTCGAACAGGTGCTCGTGGATCAGCGTCAGCAAGGTTCCGCTTTCGTCCGGTTTCAGCAGCACCGTGACCAGCGATTCATGCGGTTCATCCGGCGGCGCCGCATCCCACGCCCAGGTGAAGACGAGCTTCTCGTTGGGGACGATCTCGCGATAGACGCCGCCGACATTGTGCGCCTCGCCCGAGGGCCTGCGCATCTCGATCCGGTAGCGCCCGCCGACGCGTGCGTCGGCGGCGACTCGGACCGCCACGATCTCGCCAGGTCCCATCCAGCGCTTTATTTTTTCCGGGTCGGTCCACGCCGCGAAGACTTTGGCGGGGGGCGCTTTGAGGCGCCGTTTGACTGTGAGACTTGGTTTGACGGCGGTGTCGACGGCCATGACTCTTCTTCCTCCAAAAAATCGGACAAGCGGGACAGCGCCTCGGACCAGAACCGTTCGTAGCGGTTGAGCCAGGCGATGGCGTCTTGCATGGGCGCGGCGTTGAGGCGGCAGCTGACGGTACGGCCCGATTTGGTACGCGCCACCAGGCCTGCGTCCGACAAGACGTCGAGATGCTTCATGATCGCCGGCAGCGATACCGCAAACGGCTCGGCCAATGCGCTGATCGAAAGGTCCGGCTCGCCGGCGAGCCGCGCCAATAAGGCTCGCCGCGTCGGATCGGCGAGCGCAGCGAAGGTGCGGTCGAGCGGAGCGTCGCTATACTTAACCATGTGGTTAAGGATAGGCAGGCGCGGCGCGCTGTCAAGCGCACTTGGACAAGCTTGGGCGCACTTTGACGCCACTTGGGCGCAAGCCCACGCCTTCGTGATCGGACGTTCGTGATCGAACGCAGTATTGCAGCGCGGCGACGCTCGTCGCGTCCATCGCCTTGACACTGCACGGTTGAGTTGTCACGCTCGCACTCGCTAGCTGCAACGAAAACGCTGCCTGCCAGGGCGGTTATCGCGCGCACATCCTAAGCGCGCTGGGGAGGGATCCATGATGCGAATCGGGAAAACGATATTGCTTGCGGGCGCGATGGCGCTGCCGCTCGGAAGCCTCGCTCTTGCGCAGGAAACGGGCGGCGGCGGCGGGGCCGCGGCCGCGTCAAGCGTGCCGATACCGACAGTCGGCCAGCCGATGCTCAACAACGCGGCGAGCGACAGCAAGAACTTCCTGCACACCAACGGCAACTACAATCAGACGCGTTTCCATCCGGCCAATCAGATCACGTCGGGCAACGTCAAAAATATGCATGTCGCCTGGATCTTTCAGACCGATGTGCGCGAATCGATGGAGACCTCGCCGATCATCGTCAACGGCGTGATGTATGTGACCACGTCGTTCGATCACGTCTATGCGCTCAATGCGCAGACCGGCGAGCAGATCTGGCACTACAAGCACGACATGGGGCCGATCACGGTCTATTGCTGCGGGCCCAACAATCGCGGCGCCGCGGTCGCCGGCGACCGGGTCTATCTGGCCACGCTCGACGCCAAGCTCGTCGCGCTCGAAGCCAAGACCGGCAAGCCGGTCTGGTCGGTGCAGATCGCCGAGCCCTCGCTCGGCTACAGCGAGACCATGGCGCCGACCGTCGTCGATGGAAAAGTCCTGATCGGCACCAATGGCGGCGAATACGGCATCCGCGGCTTCGTCAAAGCGTATGACGCCGCCGACGGCAAGTTGCTGTGGACCTTCGACACGGTCCCTGAGAGTTCGGTCGGCGTGTGGGCGGAGAAGGACGCCACCGGCCACGACATGCATCGCGACATCGCCGCGGAAAAAGCGCAGCTCGAGAAAACCGGCGATCCCTACAAGACGCTGGGCGGCGGCGTGTGGCAGAATCCGTCGGTCGATCTCGCCACCAAGCGCATCTATTTCGTGGTCGGCAATCCCTCGCCCGATCTCGACGGCGCGATCCGGCCGGGCGACAATCTCTATACCGACTCGCTGGTTTCGGTCGATCTCAATACCGGCAAGCTCGCCTGCTACTTCCAGTACATCGCCCACGATGTCTGGGACCTCGACGCCACGAGCCCGACCGTTCTGGTCAACGTCAAGGACAAGGGCGGCAAGACAGTCCCGGGCGTGCTGCATGCCGGCAAGACCGGCTACATCTACGTGCACGACCGCAAGGATTGCAGCCTGATCCGCTTCTCCGAGCCGATGGTCTCGCAGAAGGACAGGTGGGTGCTGCCGAGCCCGACCAAGCCGCTGGATTCCAACGCGGCGCGCATGTTCCCCGGCGCCAATGGCGGCGTGGAATGGTCGCCGATCGCGACCAATCCGGCGCTCAGCCTCGCCTACGCGATCAATCTCGAGCAGGAAATGACCTACACGGTGGCGAGCGCGCCCTATCCGGAAGGCAAGCTGTGGCTCGGCGGCGCCTTCACCAACGTGCCCGGCGGCATTCAGGCCGGTAACATAACCGCGGTCGACTACGACTCCGGCAAGATCAAATGGCAGGTGAAGACGCCGCAACCGATGATCGGCGGTATCCTCGCCACCGCCGGCGGTCTCGTCTTCGCGGGCGAGAGCAACGGCTGGTTCAAGGCCTATGACGCCAAGGACGGCAAGGCTCTCTGGAAATTCCATGCCGGCGCCGGCGTCAACGCGCCGCCCTCGTCCTACATGGTCGGCGGCAAGCAATACGTCGTGGTCGCCGCCGGCGGCAACGTGCAGGTCGATTCCAAGCGCGGCAACAGCATCATCGCCTTCACGCTGGACTGACGCGAGATTGATCGGCTACGCAGTCAGGGACGGGACCGGCAACGGCCCCGTCCGCTTTTTTTGGTGAGGGCGTCGTTTATGCTTCAGTCTCTCGTCCGCGTGATGGCGATGGCGTCTTTGCTCGCCTTGCTTCAGGCGACCGCATATTCGGAAACCATCGAAGAGAAGGCGCAGGTCTGCGCCGCCTGCCACGGCGAAAGCGGCGTGCCGCCCGAGCAAGCCTTTCCGGTGCCGGTGATCTGGGGACAGAATCTCGGCTACCTGTTCTTTCAGCTCCGCGACTTCAAATCGGGCGCGCGCAAGAACGACGTGATGTCGCCTCTCGCCGAAGCGCTGCCGCGCGAAGATCTAATGGCGCTCGCGCAATATTTTTCCAAGAGGCCTTGGCCGAAGCTGCAGCAGCCGCACCCACCGGCTGACGTGGCGGCGCTGGCGCAACGCGCCAACGCCTCGGTCGTCTGCACCAGTTGCCATCAGGACGGCTTCATCGGCGAGGGCACGCAGCCGCGGCTTGCCGGCCAGGAGCGCGCTTATCTGGAAAAAACCATGACGGAATTCCAGAGCGGCGCCCGCGGCAACAATCCCGGCATGACCGATCTGATGAAGTCACTCACACCTCATGACGTCTCGGCGCTCGCCGCCTGGCTCTCGGCGATGTGAAACCA
>Ga0210408_10005743_pt1 | contig 10849 bp, 12 predicted proteins | sample IncBWH4MmetaG_FD_155471 | JGI IMG/M metagenome (GOLD analysis project Ga0210408, IMG submission 155471) | Forest soil microbial communities from Barre Woods Harvard Forest LTER site, Petersham, Massachusetts, United States - Inc-BW-H-4-M | ecosystem: Environmental > Terrestrial > Soil >... | reverse complement strand
CCGGTCCTCTCCGCCGGCCACCGCCTGAGCTTATGCGGCCAGCAGCACAAAATCGGCAAGGATGGAGCGCTCCCGGAATTGAACGAGCGGCTGACAAGCTCCGGCAGCCCGTTTAGATCAGCTCAGCACGCCTAGCTGTCGCAGCACGCCAAGCATGTTCAGCTCCTCCCAGTGCTCGACCAGCCGCCCGTGCCGGACCCGATGAATATGGATGCCAGTGACGGTGATCAAACGGCCGCTGGCAGGCACGCCAACGAAGTCCCCGTTGTGGGTTCCGGTAGCGCTCCATCGGGTGACCACCTTGTCATCCTCGGCCACCTGATCGTGCACTGCCACTGCCAGATCGGGGAAGCCAGCGAACGTCGCATCAACCGCGGCGGCATACGCTTCGGCTCCAACGTCGGAACCGCCTGAGACGTGGCTCACGAACGAGGAATCAAGCAGCTGCCCGAGGACGCTTCGGTTGCGGGCGGTCAGAACCTCGTCGTAGTAACGGCGTACCAGCGCCTTGTTCTCCGTCAGATTCACCGGCATGATCGATCCGATTTCTCCCTCCCCGGGCACACGGCAAGCTTGCTGAGGCTAGGAGGCATGCTGTCCGATGACCAGGGTGGCGGGGCTGTGCTGTGGCCTGAGCACCACGATGGCAAGCCGGCTGGCACCTGGGCGCCACGACGCTAGCTGCACCTTAGTCGTGAAGCTGAACTCAGCAACCAGGTTGTCGCTGCTGGCGGGCCAGCCGAAGCCGATGAGGGCGTCGCTGCTGACCCAGGTTTGCGGCACGGTCGTCAGGCGGCCGCTGCCCAGGGAAACTCGCTCCAGCTGTACCGCCCGCGCGCCGTTCGTCGTGTTGTCGCTAAAGCTCACCTGGATCACCAAAGAGCTCCCATCGGGGCTGAAGGCTGCGTTGGCGACCGAACTCGCCGCAGGCAACTCGACCGCTGCCCGCCGGCCGGTGGCCAGATTCAGCACCTGCACACGACAGCGTGCGACGCACGACGGCGTCCAGGCGATCTGGGTTGCGCTCGCCGCGATCACTCCGTCAAAGGTGCGACTGGCCTGCGGGGCGGCTGGATTCCACAACTTGTCGGCGATCGTCCCCGCCTGCGAGGCCACTGGTGCCAGCAACAGGCCGCGGCTGGTCCCTTGCTCGATTAGGTACCCGGCCGGAAGCCTGAACTGCGACCCGAGCTGCCGGCCTGCGATGCTGACTTCCCGCGCTACGCCTGCGGCCGTGCGGGGAGCGGCATCCGGGGGGTAGCTGGTCAGCCACAATGTGCCAGGCACGCCTGGGGCGACCGCGTCCGCCAGCCCTGCCCGGGTCGCCGATCGCCCGCTATCGGCCAGGAAGTAGACAGCGCGCTGCGGTCCAGCGCAACTGCCGCAGCCTGCCTGTGCGCCCGGGTCGGCCTGCACTGCCCAGCCGCCCGCCGCGCGGGTGAACTGATAGCCGCTCCGCTGCGGCGGAAGGCCGCCGATCGGCATCACCTGGCCGGTGGCCGGCCAGAACCACACCGGCCGCTCTCCGGTCGCCGGCAACCGGAGACCGCCAGGCCAGGACAAGATCCGGCCTGTGATTCCGTCGGGTTCGGCCACCACCCCCGCGTCGCCCGAAACCGCGCTGGAAACCGCCGGCGGCGGAGTCACGGTGACAGCCGCCCGGGCCGGCCGCGCCGTCCGATGCCGCGGCTGCGGTAGATAATGCACGATCAGCACAGCCACCAACGCGAGCACAGCGACTGCCGCCACGCGGCGCGGCCACGGACCGGACTCACGGCCCCCACCTTGACTCAAGATGTCGGGCACGCCTCACCGCCAAGAGCATTCTGATCTTTGAATACGACCATACTCTGGCCCGCGGGCAGTAAACATGGAGGCGCCTTTAAGGTGTGGGTGCCGAGATTCCTGTCACCAGCCGCATGATGCGCTTAGCGGTGGGCGAGGCCGTCGATCATCAGGCCGAGCGTGAAGTCGAAGCGGTCGTGGCCGGTTCCGGCGGTCAACTCGGCGGCATAGCGCTTGGTCTGCGGGAACGCCTCACTCAGCGCGTTCGTCCTCGTCATCAACCTGCTGCTGCAGCAGGGCATGCACTGGACGCCGCTGCACACCGGCCTCACGCTGATCCCCTGGGCCCTCGGCACCGCCGTCGCCGTCCTGCTCGCCGGCGGCATGCTGGCCGAGAAGCTGGGACGCGCCAGCCTGCAGCTGGGACTGTCCATCGCCGTCATCGGCCTGGTCGCCCTGTGGTGGTCCATCGCCCACTGGGGCGCCGGCATTACCTTCTGGAAGCTGACGCCCGCGCTGCTGCTCACCGGCTTCGGCGCCGGGCTGGTATTCGTCCCGCTGGTCGACTTCGTCATCGGCGACGCCACCACCGGAGAAGTCGGCTCCGCCGTAGGCGTGCTCAACGCCGCCCAGCAGTTCGCCGGCGCCATCGGCGTCGCCGCCCTCGGCACGGTCTTCTTCGCCCGGGTCGGGCACCCGTCCGCCGGTTCCTACTTCGCCGCCGCGGAACTGATCTTCGGCATCGCCGCGGGCCTGTACGTCCTGATGCTGCTGTTCGTGGGCCTTCTGCCTAAGCACGCCCAGCAGGCGCACGGTTGAGACAGGCCGAAAGGAAACCGTGCGAATGAAAGGCGCGTCATCGCCGGGCGGCGCCGACTTGGCGCACTGCCCCGGCGGCCTGCCGTGCCGCCACGAGAATCGGATCCCATACCGGCGCGAACGGCGGAGCGTACGCGAGGTCCAAGGCGGTCATCTCTTCGACCGTCATCCGGTTCCACAGCGCCGTCGCGGCCGTGTCGATCCGCTTGGCCGATCCCTCGTAGCCGACGATCTGCACGCCCAGCAGACGTCCGGTACAGCGTTCGGCGGTTATCTTGACGGTCATCTGCTGGGTACCGGGGAAGTAGCCGGCCTTCGTGCCGGACCGCACGGTGACGGTCACGTACTCGAACCCGGCGCGGGTGGCGTCGATCTCGCGCAGCCCGGTCCGGGCGATTTCCAGATGGCACACCTTACTCACCGCCGTGCCGACCACCCCGGGAAACGTGGCGTAGGAGCCGGCCAGATTGTGCCCGATGACCCGGCCCTGCTTGTTGGCGTGGGTGCCGAGCGCCACATGCTGGTACTGACCCGAGACCAGGTTGAGGACTTCGACGCAGTCGCCGCCGGCCCAGATGTGGTCGTGGCCCAGAGCCTGCATCTGCACGTTCGTGCGCAAGCCACCGTGATCGCCCAACGGCAGGCCGGCCTCTCGGGCGAGCGAGGTGTTCGGCTGTACCCCGAGGCCGAGGACGACCACATCGGCCGGGATTGAGCCGTCGGCTGTCAGCACCGAGCGGATCCGGTGATTGCTGTCGGTCTCGAATCCGATGACGGCGGTGTTGGTGCGCACATCGATGCCGATGCCCTCCATGGCCCGGTGCACCGCCGCCCCCATGTCCGGGTCGAGCGTGGTCATCGGCTGCGCGGCTTGATCGACGACGGTGACGGCGACCCCGCGCCGCACAAGTGCCTCGGCCATCTCCACGCCGATGTAGCCCCCGCCGACCACTACGGCCCGCCGCGGCTGCACGCGGTGCAGATCCGCCAGGAGCGCGGCGCCGTCATCGAGGGTCTGCACGCCGAACACGCCGGCGGCGTCCACGCCGGGCAGTGGCGGTCGCACCGGGACTGCGCCGGTCGCGATGACCAAAGAGTCGAAGCCTTCCCGGAACGAGCGCCCTGTGGCCAGGTCATGAGCGAGCACCCAGCCGGCCGCGAGGTCGATCTTCTCCACCTCGGTTCGCATCCGAAGGTCGATTCCGTTGCGCCGATGTGCGTCCGGCGAACGGGCGACCAGACGCTCCGGCCCGTCGACATCGCCGGCTACCCAGTAGGGGATCCCACAGGCAGAGTAAGAGCTGTACGCTCCGCGCTCGAACGCGACGATCTCGACCGCGTCGCCTGCGATTCGCTTGGCCTGCGAGGCTGCGCTCATCCCGGCTGCGTCCGCCCCGATGACGACGATCCGCTCGGTCATCGGATCAGTACACCCACTGCCCGTGCCGCTCCGCCGTGTGTGGCCACCGGTCAGGCCGCCCCGGTTGTGGTACGGATCTCGGTTCCCGCCCGGACCACCCTGGTGACCGGGGTCTTCTCCGCGATCTCGGCCAGCTTCGCGCGCTGGTCTTCGTCAACGCCGTGCAGAGTGATCAGCCGGTCGATCCACCTGGTGTTCCGGTCTTTGACGACGTAAGTCAGCTCGACATTCACGCCAGCTAGCGGCCAGCTCTGACGTTCGGCGTACATTCGCAGCGTGATCGCGGTGCAGGCACCGAGCCCGGACAGCAGCAGGCCGAACGGAGCCGGACCGCTGTCGGCACCGCCATGGTCGACCGGTTCGTCGCCGCGCAGCGCATGGCCTGCCGTGTTGATGCGCACACCGTACGGCATCTCCTCGCTTGTCACCGTGGCGGTGGCGATGGTGTGGTTACGGTCGTCGCTCATACGCCTCCTAGCCGGAAACCCTTGTCGCGCGGACGCCGAGCACAGCTTCATCGTCATGGTGATAAGACCCGTCGTCCATGTCCCCTGGTATCAAGTCCTGCCGTGGATATTGTCCGGTGGTGCCGATTCCTGATCCCAGCCGAGCGCCAGATCCTTGTGCTGGCGGATATTTACGCAGGTTTGCCCGTGGACCATTGCCTCCTCGCGGCCGGCGCGATCATCGTTGCACCCTGCGAAGAGTTGCGACCGCGTCCGGGGGCAAGGCCCAGCCCGGCATGGGCGGCGGGCCGGTCAGGGTGCTGGCCAGCCTGGCGGGAAAGCCGTCCAGGATGGACCGGTCACCAAACCGGTCGCGCTGCTTGACGCAGGCACCGGCGCGGACCACCGACTCGGCCCCGACGACGCTGCCGTCGCACACGATCGCGCCCGGCTCGACGATGCTGCCGCGGCCGATGTGGCAGCCGTGGATCATCGCACCTGGGCCGATCACCGCGTCGTCGTCGATGATCAGTTCGTTATCGGGCAGCAGGTGCAGCACCGTGTTCTCCAGGATCTGCACCCGGGAGCCGATGCGGACCGGGCCGTGGGAGTCCCCGATGATCTTCACGCCTGCGCCGATGAGCGCGTCTTCGCCGATGACCACGTCGCCGGTGATCTCCGCCGAGTCGAACAGCACCGTGCCTGCGCCGATCGACGGGATCTTGTCGCGGTAGGCGTACAGGGTTCCCATGCGTTCTCCAGCTCGCATCGGCCCCGACACGATCGTGCCCGGGTAGTCGGTCAGGTTGGTCTGATGCTGGCGCAGCACCGCCAGCCGCTCACGGTCCGCGTCCGTGGCCGACCGGATGACATGGGGCGGGCGCCCGACCAGGACAGAACCGGCAGGGATAACTGTGCCCGGCGGGAGCAGCGTGCCCTCGCCCAGGATGCAGCCGCTGCCGAGTCGGGAACCCGGCATCAGGATCGCGCCGTTGCCGATCTCGCACAAGTCGCCGACGGTCGCCCCGATGATGGCGGCGCGGTGACCGAAGACGGTGCGCTGGCCCACCCGGACCGGATGCCCGGGCGTGCCGATCACTACCCCGTTCTCCAGTACGGCCGAGTAGTTGCCGAAGCTCACCGCTCCGCTATGCGCCCGCACCACCAGGCCCTGCGCAAGAATCACGCCAGCACCGACGTGGACCTGACCGAGGATCACCGCGGATCGGGCGATCTCGGCCTGGGGCTGGTCAACGAGAAGGTGGTTGAAACTCACGCGCCCTCACCGTCTTTCTGGCCGCTTCGGCATCCAGCCGACCGATACCGACTCTACGGGCGCAGGCGCCAGGCAAGGAGCGGCGGGGCATTGTCCGGGAACTGCACGACCTCATCTACTCTCGGATCCCGATCGCCTCGACCGGCCGCGTGCGTAGCGCCCGCCGCGTTGGTACCGATAGGGCCACCAGAGCCAGGAGTGCCGAGATGCCGAGGATCGCTGCGAACCAGCCGGCTGGCACGTATGGACGGAAGCCTCCCGTGAGCGCGTGGCTGAGCGGCAGCAGCGCGGTGGCCGCGATCGCCAGTCCGATGCCGAGGCCTATGGTGATGACCAGAATGGCCTCCCAGCGCGCCATCGACCGGACCTGGCGCGGGGTGGCGCCGACGAGCCGCAGGAGCGCGAGCTCGCGGCGGCGCCGGAGCGCGATCATCATCAGCGTGTTGAAGACGGCAATCGACGTGAAGGCGAAGATCATCGCGACGAAGAACGGGCCGAGCCAGTGGTTCAGTTCACGGTCGGCATCGGTCGCGGTAACGAGCGAGGCGCTGTCGCTCACGTGGAGTCCGGGATACCGCTGAGCCAGCGCCTGCAGCCGCGCGGCCGCCGCCGCTGGCTGGTCGGTCCGGATGAGGATCGTGCTGAGCAGCGGGGTGGTTTGGTGACCGGCGGTGAGCTCGGAGGCGAGCAGGGCATCCCCGAAGGCCAGATCGCGGGTGTAGATCGCCACGACGGTGGCGCGGGTGCGCGTGCCGTCGCCCAGCATGATCGCCATGCGGTCGCCGATGCGGGCGTGCGCCGCGTCGGCGCGATGGCGCCCGAGCGCGATCGCGTCGCCGTGCAGGGCGCTCAGAGACCCCGCGATCACGCCGGCGTCGAGGCCGCCGCCCTGCCCTCCGGCGAGGATCTGGGCCGGAAGGGTGTCATCGGCGCCGAGGCTCGGGCCGAGCGTGGTGGACGTCAGCGCGACCGCCGAGCGTACTCCGGGCGTGGCGCGCGTGTCGGCCAGCGCGGCGGCCGGCAGGCCCGGCCCGGCGCTGATGATGGCCAGCTGGCCGGTCAGCCCCGCCTGCCGTTGCTGGGTGGTGGCGTGGTCGATGGTGGTGCTGCTGAAGAAAAGGGTGCAGCTCAGTGCGACGGTGAGCACCAGCGGAGTGCTGGCTGATGAGAAGCGCCGGGTGGCGGCGCCGAGGTTCGCGGAGGCGAGGAACCCGCCGACGGGTGAGAGCGCCGCGAGCGGCGCTGCCAGCAGCCGGGCAACCACGTACGGCACGATCGGACCGAGGAAGGCGGCCGCCACCACGAGGAAGATCGCGCTCAGCTCTGATGTCGCCGCAGCTGTCTTCGGGGTGGTGGTTGTGGCCGAGACCGTGAACAGCGGGACCGCGCCAGCGAGCGCGAGCAGCCCGCCGATGACCCGCCCGGGTCCCAGCAGCCGTGGCTCGGCCGCGGCGTCGGTGAGCGCGAGCGTCGGCGGCACGCGGGCGGCGCGCCGTCCGGCGGCCAGCACCGCGAGCAGCGCGGCGGCGACTCCGCCGACGATGGCCGCGGCGGCGGGCAGCCAGTCGTAGTCGAGGGCGAAGTTCGGCGGTACGATGCCGTGGCTCATCAGCCCGTGTGCGAGTGCCCGGCCCAGCACGATCCCGGGCCAGATCCCGGCCGCCGAGCCGGCCAGCGCGATAATCACCGCCTCCTACGCGATCATGCGCCGGATCTGGCCGGGCGTCGCGGCCACCGCCCGGAGCAGCGCGATCTCGCGCTCGCGCTGCTGGATCGACAGGCCCAGCGTGCTGGCCACGACGAAAATCGCGATGAACATCGCCAGCCCGCCGAACGCTGCCGTCACCGGGATCAAGGTCGTGCGGGTTAGCTCGAGTTCGGGGTACTCGGCCGCCCCGCGTGCACCGCCCGTCAGCACCTGCGCGCCGTCCGCGGCCGCGCGCAGGCGCCCGGCGTCGAAGCCGGGAGCGGCGAGCACGCCGATCGCGTCGACCCGGCCCGGATGCCCGGCCAGCCGCGTTGCCTCTGCGTCGGTCAGGAAGATCGCCGTCTGCTGGGAGACGGGGTGGCGGGGCCGGACGACGCCGACCACCGTGACCGTGCGCGCGGGCTCGGTGGCCGCGAGGGTCAGCCGCGCACCGAGCGTGGCGGGGTAGCCGGTGACAACCTCGTCGGGCCCGGCGGGCGGGCGTCCGGCGCTCAGGACATACGGCGTCAGCGCGGTGCTGCTCCAGCCGTGGGCGACAGCGGCCCTGTCGCCGAGTTCGGCGGGCACCGACACGTCGCCGATCGCCGAACGGACCCCGGGCACGGCCGCCAGCCGCGCAGCGAGCGCGGAGCTCACGCGCGCGCGCTCGCCGAGCAGGACATCGTGGTCGGCGCCGGCCCTCTGCTGCCCGGTCACGACCGCCGCGGCGCCGGCGTAGCGCTCAACGGGCGGATGCGTGCGCAGAATGGACTCGAGTTGCATGCCCCAGGCCATCGAGAGCACGGCCGCGGCGAAGAGCGCGACCAGCGCGCCGGTGAACGCGCCGAGGCGGCCACGAGCGCTGAGAACGGCGAGACGCAGCATTGTTCAGGCCCCCAGACGTGCGAGGTGCTCTGCGACTTCATCGGCGCTGGGACCGTCGAGCGTCCCGGCCACCCGCCCGTCGGCGAGCAGCATGACGCGGTCCGCGTGCGCCGCCGCCGCCGGGTCGTGGGTGACCATCACCACCGTGTGCCCGTCCTCGTCGACGACCCCACGCAGCAGGGCGAGCACCTCGCGTCCGGTGCGGGTGTCCAGCGCACCGGTCGGCTCGTCGGCGAACACCACTTCTGGTCGGGTGATCAGTGCCAGGGCGATCGCGACCCGCTGCTGCTGCCCGCCGGACAGCTGCGAGGGACGGTCGCGCAGGCGCTTCTCCAGCCCGACCCGGGCGGCGATCTCACGCACGGCCGAGCGTCGCGGCCGGCGACCGTCCAGGCGCAGCGGCAGCGCAATGTTCTGGGCGACGGTGAGCGATGGCAGCAGGTTGAAGGCCTGGAATACGAACCCGATCCGCTCACGCCGCAGGATCGTCAGCCGCCGCTCGCTCAGGTGCGCCAGGTCGGCGTCGCCGAGCGCAACGCTCCCGGAGGTGGGCCGGTCCAGCCCCGCCGCCACGTTCAGGAATGTGCTCTTGCCCGAGCCGGATGGCCCCATGATCGCGGTGAACGACCCCGCGGAGAGTGCGGCGTTAACGCCGTCGAGGGCGACGACCGCTCCTTCGCCCCGGCCATAGGCCTTGCGGACATCGCGCAGGGCGACCGCCGGAGCCGAGCCGGAAGCCTTGGGTGTGCGGAGAGCCGAGTTGAACATGAAGCGAACGTACGGGCCCGGCCGCCGGATCCACATCGTCGGGAAGCCGGATTCCGGCTCCTACCGGCCGACGATCGGCGCTCCTACCTAGGTAGGAGGCGGGGGAATGAGAGGGTGCCGTACGTTCAACGGGAACATTAGGCCGAACGGGCGCGGGACACGGCCTTCCCGAGCACGCAATTGTCTGAGGCTCGGTGGCGCTCCGCCTGTTCGGATAACCGGGACTTGCCAGTGGCTGACCGCAGTATTGTCTCTGCGTTCGTACACCCTGCTGGCTTATCCCCGGCCTGGGCGCATTCTGCGTTCGGCTATCCGCGTGACTGCCTGCCGGGGGGCCGGCTGGAGCCTGCCAGCAGCCGGTTCCCCAGCCCCGGGACCACCGTGCTGCGGCGCTGGTCAAGCCCGCTGAGTGCGGCCGCGACGACCTGAGCGGGAGCCATCCGCCGACCGACCGAAGCGCTGTCCGAGGCGGTATCGAAGAACGCGGTGTCGGTGGCGCCGGGGCACAGTGCCGTCACGCGCACGCCGGTGCCGCGGGTCTCGCCCCACAGCGCCTCGGTGAACGACAGCACGTACGCCTTGGTCGCACCGTATACCGCCATGTACGGCACCGGCTGGAACGCGGCGGTCGAGGCGACATTGACGATCGCGCCGTGGTCCCGGGCCCGCATCCCTGGCAGAAGCGAGGACGCGCGAATCGACCTGGCCGCTCCATCGCATCGCGCCTATGCAGCGTCGTCGCCCGGTCCGATGCCATGCTCGCGCATAGCGGCCCGCAGCCGGGCCACCTCGGCTTTCATCAGGGCAAGTTCCTGGGCCAGCGGCATGCGGCCAGCAGCAGCCTCTGCCGAGTCGTTCTCCTGGCTAGCACGGGCAGCCATCAGCTGCTTCTCCTGGTCGCGCAGCGCGACAGAAGCCTCGAAATCCTGCCTGTCGATCGCGGCTTCCTTCTCCCGGCGCACCCGCGCGATCTCCTGGTCCAGGTCGTCCAGGCCGGGCCGCAGGCCTATCCAGCGTTCGATCGCGGCCAGCCGGCGGTCCAGCGAGCCGGCCCGCGTCAGCGCGTCGTCGCGCAGGGGGAGATCCTCACCGGTCACGTCCTCGCCCTGATGGCCGTGCAGCAGCCGGACCACCTGCTGGCGCGCCCGGTTCAGGTCGGCGCCCAGCTTCACCAGCACCTGCGCGGCCACTCCGCTGCCCTTCCGGATGAGGCCGAGCAGGATGTGCTCGGTGCCGATGTAGTTGTGATCGAGCATCCTGGCTTCTTCCTGCGCCAGCACCCCAACCCGGCGTGCCCGCTGGCTAAACCGCTCGAACATGCCGCCCTCCTCACCGTCATCCCGGCCGCGGCCGCTGCCCAATACGATAGATCGTGCCGGCGGAGATTAGCGGAGCCCCTGGTCCGGTCACAGTCATAGCACGTCGTTTGAGCCACCTACCGTGCTGACAGCTATGGGAGTTCGCGCAGCAGGTTCCTGTTCCAGACCAGGACCGTGTATGAGCCGACATGGTAGGTCCGCTCAGGCTGGCCGAATGTCGTCAGCACAGCCCGCTGCTGGGTAAAGCCGGGATACCCCGCCACACCGGGAAAGAGGACGATGAAGTTCGCCGTACTCTGGCCCGGGTCGTACCATTGCGCTTTCGATTCACGGGTGCCAGGGGCCAGCCTTGCACCGGACGGTACCACTTCCCGGATCTGGACCCGGTCGCCGCTGGTCAGCGTGACGACGTTCGACTCCCAGTAACCGGACAGGCCGGAATGC
>Ga0210408_10005742_pt1 | contig 10852 bp, 11 predicted proteins | sample IncBWH4MmetaG_FD_155471 | JGI IMG/M metagenome (GOLD analysis project Ga0210408, IMG submission 155471) | Forest soil microbial communities from Barre Woods Harvard Forest LTER site, Petersham, Massachusetts, United States - Inc-BW-H-4-M | ecosystem: Environmental > Terrestrial > Soil >... | reverse complement strand
AGGTGAAGTCGCATTTGCTCCACTTTCGGAACTCACCGCTGAAAAATGGCAGTTCTCGTTGGGAAGCAAGCTCATGGGTCAGATCAGCCTGGTTCAGGAGGCGATCCCGTTCATCAAAGAACGTGGATCATTCACTTTGGTTTCGGGTGTTCTTAATGACGAACCGATCTTCGCCGGTGTCGCGGCTTCAACCGTCTCGGGCGCATTGGAAGGTTTCGTTCGGGCCACCGCAATAGAACTTCCCAAGGGATTGCGTATCAATTTGGTGAATCCCACGATCCTAGAAGAATCCGTGCCTAGTATGGGTTCGTTCTTTCACGGCGTGATTCCGGTCGAAGGATGGAAAGTTGCACAAGCCTACAAACGCGCAATCCTGGGGGCGCAAACCGGCCGCGTTTACAAAGTTGATTGAACTAACCCAGCGTTTTATTCGAAGAGCGCCCGCCATCATCGCAGGAATCCGTTGAGAAAAGTTAGTTGACTGAATTGATCATCCACGACTATTGGCCGCCGAACAATTTATGACACAACAAGCCCTAAGCAGGCAGAACGGAGCAAAAAGATGAAAGCAGTACTCGACAGAGAAAGGTTCGGCCCGTGGGCACTTGTCACGGGTGCCTCGTCCGGAATAGGTAAGGAATTTGCGCGGCAAATCGCAGCTTCAGGAATCAACATTGCCCTCGTTGCGCGGCGAGAGGACTTGCTTAAGGAGGTAGGCGTTGAATTTAGCAAGCGTTACGGTGTGGAGCATCGAGTCATCGTGCTTGATGTCTCTCGGGAGGATTTCATCGGGCAACTCACCACCGCTACTGACGATCTCGACATCGGCCTTGTCGTCTCCAATGCCGGCACCGGAAATCCCGGCGAGTTCTTGAAGCTTGATCGGCAGTTGCTTCAGGCGACTTTGCGGCTCAGTACGATGGCGCATCTGGACATCACCCACCATTTCGGCGCGAAACTCGCCAAGCGGAGGCGGGGCGGCTTGATCCTCGCGGGGGCAATGGGTGCGGAAAACGGCGTTCCCTGTATGGCGAATGACGGAGCCGCGAAGGCGTATGTACACAGCCTTGGCGAGGCGCTTCACTATGAGTTCAAACCTCTAGGTGTCTACGTCACTGTACTGGCGGCCGGGTTTACGAACACAGCGGTGCTCGAAAAATTTGGCCTCGATCCGAAGACCATGCCGATGAAACCGATGAGCGTCGAGCAGTGCGTATCTGAGGGCCTCAGCGGTCTGCTCAAAAACCGCTCCAGAATCGTTCCAGGTCGGCTGAACCGCATATTGAACGCCCTCGTGCCCGCTTCTCTCGCGCGGAAGATGGAGGCAGACTTGCTTGGTAAAGGGCTTGCCAGCAAGTCCGCTCTTGCAAACGCACGGGCAGAGGCCTGATCACCGACGGGCGACTGGTCGAGCCCCTCGAACCATGCCTCACAAGCCGTGAGTCAGCGTCTTAGAGAGGAGAGCAACGATACATTCCGGGTTGCAAGTGAGACAGAGGCCCCTACTGCCAGGAGACGCGCTCCTATGATTCCACCCAAAGCTCCCGCGCCGACAAGCAGTGTTTTCATGAATCCTCCACACGATCTTTCCATCGTTACCCGAGCATGTATGTCGCGACTTTGAGTTTGATGACAGGCCCTAATAGCTGTCGAGCCACTTCCGAATATTCGAGACGGTGTCCTCGTAGAACGTTTTGTAAAGACCCTGCGATCCGTAGCCTACATGCGGCGTCGCCAGTACGTTGTCCAGTGTTCGAAACGGGTGATTCGGAGGCAGCGGCTCAACGTCGAATACGTCGATCGCCGCGCCGGCGATTTGCTTGTTCTTCAACACGCTGATCAAAGCTTGCTCGTCGACGATCGGTCCGCGCGACGCATTGATCAACCGGGCCGTTGGCTTCATTCTCTCCAACTCCGCGGTCCCTACCAGGCCGCGCGTACGGCTGCTCAACACCAAATGGATCGTCAGGATATCGGCCCGCTCGAACAACTGGTCCTTGGAAACCAGGATTGCGCCCGCGGCTTCGGCGGCCTCGGGCGTCATGTTCTGGCTCCAGGCAATCAGGTTCATTCCAAAAGCGCTACCGACCCGCGCGACCTGTGATCCAATCCGCCCGAGTCCCAGGACGCCGAGGGTCTTTCCACGGAGGTCCGCGCCCACTGTTTGCTGCCAGCCGCCGGATCGTAGGGAATTGCTCTCCCTCACGATATTTCGCGCGGAGGCCAAGATCAGCGCCCAGGTAAATTCGATCGTCGGCTCCGACCTATACCCCGTGTGAACCACTGCGATCCCATGATCGCCCGCGGCGGCCATATCGATCGACGCGTTTACAGATCCTGTCGAGGCAATGAGCTTGAGATTGGGAAGGCGTTCGATGACGTCGCGGGGCAGCGGGGTCCGCTCGCGCATGACACAAACGACATCAAAAGGCAGCAACCGCTCAATCACGGCGTCCGGATCGGCGAGGTGGTCCTGAAATACGGCGATGTCCGCTCGATCGCGGAGCACCGACCAATCGGCGCTCTCAAGCGCCACATTTTGGTAATCGTCCAGAACAGCGATCTTGTACTTCTTCATTGGATGCTTGTTCATGTATTTCCTTCTCTTATCAAAGGCTGTCAGATTGTGAGGACGACGCGGCCGAAGGGTCGGTCCTCAACGAGGTAACGCAGAGCATTTGCCGCTTCGACCAAAAGGAACGTCTTAGCCACAATCGGTTTGATCGCGCCGGATTGAAGTAGAGTGACAATTGCGTTCCAAGCGTCGGTAACGGTCGCCCGCGGTTGACGGAACGTGTTGAGACTCCCGATGCTGGCTTGTGACACGATGAGATCTGTGACGTCAATGGTCGTCTTACGGCTTGCGGAATACCCCAGTGTTGTGAGGCTTCCTCCCAACGCGAGCGCTTCGCTCAAGACTTCACCACCGATCTCATCGACGACAATGTTGCGTTTATCCGCGCTTGGTTTGCGGCGTGATCCGCACGGATCTGTGAAGCAGATACACCACGAAGAATTGGAGGACGGCGAAAAAGAGCGGCCCAGCGAATTTCCGCAGATCATGTTGAAACAGACCGATTCCAGCATCCAGCAATTGGCCGCCGCCCGCGAGCGTGCCCAGGATCAGCAACGCAGACGTCGCTCGTTTGTAGATTGCCGCCAATGTAAACAAAGCTAGCGGAATTATGCGCGCCGCCCCGTACATCGCCAATAGCAACGACGCCTCCGTTGGAATTGAGCCGGGAGGCACCACGACTTCTGGACGGAAGATCGCCGCGATGGTAAAGCCGGTCGCGACCAGGACATTGATTGCCGTGACTACCGAAGCCAGCCGAAACGCATTTGTTGTTGTCATTGATTTCTCTCTCTGAGTAAGCTCGTTATTGACGTGAACTTCCTCTCTTCCGTTGTGATGTTCAGAGCGTAGCCCGTAGGCTCCCCCCAAAAAACATTGGTCCTGCGTTTAGTTGAATGGCGAAAGAGGCGAGTAGACGCTCATCTCTTAGAAGGCTGCTCTCGCCCCCAATCGGATTAATGATGACATTCATCATCATTAGTGATACCCTGTCATTGTGTCAAGTGAATGCGATGTGAAAGCTGTATTTGCGATTGTTCTAAAGGAGGGAAACCGACGAAATGAACCCGTTGTGCCGTCAACGGTAGCCTACTGGCACATGCGTCTCGGGTAACCGCGAGGTATGAAGCTGTCAGGACAACGTACCCCGGCGCACCCAGGAGCAGCAACGCAGGCGTCGCCTGCTTGTAGATCGCCCCCCAAGAGTCTCTCGGGCTGTGGTGAAGTGCAGCAGGCCGAACTGCCCAAGCGGCAACCAGCGAAGGACGGAGTGCTGATGGGCGTCACGGCCGCCAGCGTCACGCCGCTCGAATACACGATCCGGTCGGTATGAAAATCGCGACAACGTGCGCGACGCGTTGTGGACGAAGGTAATCACAACAAGGAGAACCAAATGCCTCGAGTCAATCTCAACGAAACCGCGCCGACCCAGTTCCAGGATATCGGCGGTGTGAGCCTCGCCTATCGTCGCTTCGGCAAGGAGGGCGCCCCGCCGGTGGTGTGCTTTCAGCATTTCACCGGCACGATCAACAATTTCGATCCGATCCACACCAACCGCTTGGCGCAAGACCGCCAGGTGATCATGGCCGATTATCGGGGTGTCGGTCGCTCCGGTGGCGAGATGCCGGACTCGATCCCCGCTACCGCTGCCGACATCATCGCCTTCGTCAAGGCGCTTGGCCTGAAGGAGATTGATCTGTTTGGTTTCTCGTTCGGCGGCATGGTTGCGCAGCAGGTGGCGCTTGACGCGTCTGAACTGGTGCGGCGCATCCTCCTCGCAGGCACCGGCCCGTCGGGCGGCGAAGGAATGCAGGAATATACGCCCGAGGTGCAAGAGATCGTCAATCGACCCAACAGCACCCCGCAGGAGCGCACGCTCGACCTGTTCTTTTCGAAGAGCCCGACGAGTCATGCGGAGGGCAAGGCCTGGCTCGAGCGGATCGCCGCGCGAAAGGTGGACCGCGAACCGGAAGCGAAGCCCCAGGTCGCCGAGGCACAGCTGGTCGCCCTTGCCAAATGGGGTGCAATCCCCGCGACGGACCGCTACGGCGATCTGAAGAAGATCACGCAGCGCACACTCGTCGTCAACGGCAAGAACGACATAATGGTCCCGACCATCAATTCCTACATCCTTCAGCAGCATCTGCCGGATGCTCGGCTGATGCTCTATCCGGATTCCGGGCACGGCGCGCACTTCCAGTTTCATGAAGAGTTCGCGGAAGAGGCCGCGCGCTTCTTCGCTGCGCCGTAAGCCCAAAGCGGCGGGCCGCGAGCGTGGCCGCCGCCGACTATTCAACAGGAGCGAAAGATGACGCAGTCCAGCACCGTCAGCCTGGAACGGCTGAGCCCCCATATTTCCAAGGTCACATTCTCTAACCCGCCCGCGAACCTGATCGTGCCCGAGACCGTCTCGCGGCTTCACGACATCGTCGTCGAGTTGAGCGAGGATCCGGATATCAAGGTTGTGCTGTTCACGAGCAGCCTGCCCAACTTCTTCTTCAATCACTTTGACCTCGCTCGTGCAACGGACTTCCCAGTTCTCCCGGGCGCCGATGCCAAGCCGGCTTGGACCGATCTTGTGGTGCGCCTGACAGCGGCGCCGTTCGTAAGCATCGCGTCCATCCGAGGCAGGACAAGGGGCGGCGGCAACGAACTGACGCTTGCCTTCGATCTTCGCTACGCCAGTCGCGGGAAGGCAATCTTCGGCCAGCCTGAGGTCGGCACCGGTATTCTTCCGGGCGGAGGCGGCAGCGAACGGTTGCCCCGTCAGATCGGCCGGGATCGCGCCCTGGAAGCAATCCTGAGCAGCGACGACTATGATGCCGATCTGGCGGAAAAATGGGGATGGGTGACCCGCGCCCTTCCCGACGCCGACCTCGACGGGTTCGTGGAGAAGCTCGCAGCCCGTCTAGCCTCGTTCGACCGACAGGCACTGGCCGCGGGTAAGGCCCAGATCAACCGCGCATCGCTGCCGCCGCAGGGTGATCTCCTTGCAGCCTATGGCGAATATGTGGGCTCACTCTCCTGGCCGGGCTTTCAGGCCCGCCTGCCAGGCTTCGGGCAGCGGATCGCCGAAAAAGGGCTCGTCGAGATCGAGCTCAACCTCGGTGCCTTTATCGGCGGGGCGAAAGCCTGACCATGGCCAACGCGGCAAAGCCCCTTGCGCTTGTCACAGGCGTCAGCCCGCGAACCGGCGCCGCGATGGCGAGACGGTTTTCTGAGGGCGGTTATCGTGTGGCGATGCTCGCGCGCGATGCGGACCGAATCCTAATCACCGACAAATAAGGAACTGAAGTGACGAGAAGGGCGTCTCCCAGGACCAGTCACCTTGAACCCCTGCCGGTCACCTTATAATGGAGGCCATCTAGAACTTCCCATTCTCGTTCTTCCAGTCGGCGCGAGGTGGGATGGTTTGAAGCGCGTCCCAGTGTTCGGCAATTTTACCGTCTTCGATGCGATAGAGGTCGTAGATGCCCGTAGGCTTGCCGCCGAAGGTAGCCTCCGCAACGACGAGTACGAAGTTCCCTTCACCAAGTATTTTGTGAACATTCTTGTAAACGACCGCTTGACCCTTTGCGGCGAGAGCTTGCAGACCTGCGAGCAGGCCTGGAATGGTATCGGCAACCCAAGGATTGTGCTGGATATATTGGATTCCGTTGAAATAGGTGGGGAAACTTTCGCGACGGCCACCGAGAAGGTCGTCCATGTAACGCTGCATCAGGGCCTTGTTTGCCTCGGTCTGATCGAGTTCCGTGGCGACGGCGGGGCCGTCGATCATGCTATGCCCGCTGGGGCTCGGTTCGGAGGCGGTCTCCTGCAGGTTGTCCCAGTGCTCGACGATCAGGCCCTCTTCAAAGCGAAAGATGTCGAAACCGATCTTGGGGCCGAAGAAATCGTACTCCGTGTGGGCAAAGACAAAGTCGCCATCATGAAAGACACGGATCGTGTTGACCTTCGTACCAGGGGGTAGGTTTCTCACAAGGGCAGCAACGCCGGCAGGGCCCTCGGCCACGTCAAGGTTGTGCTGAATGTACTTGTTTGGATTGATATAAGAAAAGGGCTTGGGATCGCCCGTTTCGAGAGCCTTCAGCAAATCGACAACATGTTGTTTCCAATTGGCAGACATGGTTTTCTCCAAACGACTTCGACATTATCGAACCATTTGGTTCGTTAGTTTGCAAGTCACTTCGCGATGCTTTCGTTGTGATGTTCAGAGCGTAGCCCGTCGGCTCCCCCCAAACAAACATTGGTCCTGAGCCCTTTGGAACGGCGATCCACCGTCCTTCTAGTGGGTGCCAGCCTGCTCGTTCAAGAATAGATTTTTCCGCACGGGCCTTGATTTTGCACATCGGCGCTAAGCTCACGGTCGCGGTGTGAACGCCGTGAGATCCTCGAACTTGCCGGTTCCCGTATGCCCGGGGACGATCGCCACCACCGCGGCCTTCTCGCTCTCGAGCATTTTGCCGAGCGCGACGAGCGACGCCCGATCTTTCGCGACGTCGTCGGAGAGCGCCCACGGTGCGGGCGCGAGCTTGCCGTCCGTCTTCATCCAGCCGCTGTCTCCCAAGAAGAGAACGCCGCTCACGAGGTACGCGGCGCTGCCGCCGGTGTGACCCGGGGTCGCGATCGCGCGAATGCTCTTCGTGCCGACGGTCGTGACGGCACCGTCTTTCAAGCCGTGGACGTGGAGCCCCGTCGGGTTCGCGCCGAACATGCTGGTGAGCGGACCGTGCGAGCCTTCGCGCCCCTCGGCCAGCGCGACGTCGGCATCGAGCGCGTAAAGCGTGGCGTTCGGACAGAGGCTCGCGCCGGCTATGTGATCGCGATGACCGTGGGTGAAGAAGATCGCGGTCACCGCGTCCGGTCCGACCTTTCGGCGCGCGAGCTCTGCGAGGAGCGCCGCACCCTTGGGATCGTAGCCCGCGTCGATGAGAACGACGTGCCCCTCGCCGACGTCGACGACGCCGAAGTCCACCGGCGTGGCGCTCACGAAGCCGTCTTTGATGATGCGCACGTCGGGCGCGGGCGTCGCTCCGTCAGTGATCTCAGTGTTACCGCTAACTATCGAGTAGAGAATCGCGCCAAAACCGGCGGCGATGAGGAGGACTATGCTTGCCGTGATCTGCAAGGTGCGTTTGAGCCAGGGGCGAATTTGGAGAAGCCTCATTTTTTCTCTGAGTGCACTCGTTATTGACATGAACTTCCTCTCTTTCGTTGTGATGTTCGGAGCGTAGCCCGTCGGCTCCCCCCAAACAAACACTGGTCCTGCGTTTAGTTGAATGGCGAAAGAGGCGAGTAGACGCTCATCTCTTAGCTCCACCTTTCCTTACTTCCCCGCGTCGCCCCTGCGGAACTCGATGCTTACTTCGTCCAGCCTCGTTTTCAATGCGCCGTCGAGTTTGTAATCCGCGGCGGCCAGAGTGTCGGTCAGTTGCTCGACGCGGCTTGCGCCAAGAATGACCGAAGTAATGGCAGGATTCGCCAGTATCCAAGCGACTGATAAGGTCGTGATTGGCGTTTCGTGCTGCTTGGCGATTTCCTGAACCCTGGCGACCGTTTCAAACTCGCGCTCGTGCCAATACCGGGCGTGATACGTCTTCCCAAACCCGCCGAGTTCCGCCGAAAAACGACCCTTCTCAGGCGTATCGCCGTGTTTGTATTTGCCGCTCAGAAGACCCCCCGCAAGAGGATTGAACGGAATCACCGCGAGACCTTCTTCCTGCGCCAGCGGAAAAAGCTCTCGTTCAACTTCACGGAACAGCAGGTTGTAACGTGGCTGGACCGAAACGAAACGCGTCAGCTTTAGTGTGTCCTGCCGTCCAAGCGCTTTTGCCAGACGGTAGGCGAGGATGTTCGATACGCCGATATAGCGCGCTTTGCCCGAACGCACGATCGTATCCATAGCCTCGGCCATCTCGTCGATCGGGGTAGCGGGGTCATCCATATGCACTTGGTAAAGATCGACGTAGTCCGTGTTCAGGCGGCGTAGCGAAGCATCGACGGCGTCGAGCAGGTGTTTTCGTGAGCTGCCTGCATCCCAAGCGGCACGCCCCATTTTTCCGCCGCCCTTTGTGCCGAGGATAAAATCTGATCGCTTATTGCCGAGCCAGCGGCCGAAAATAATTTCAGCGCCACCGCCCTCCGCACCCGGGGGATATACGTCAGCGGTATCGATGAAGTTAATCCCTGCTTCGGCCGCTTTATCGAGCATTCGATGCGCTTCTTTTTCATCCGTTTGCTTTCCGAATGTACCCGTTCCGAGGATCATGCGAGAGACCGTTAAGCCGGTCTGACCAAATTTCGTGAACTGCATAAGGACTCCTTACCGCTAGTGAGAAAAAGGCTGCTCTCGCCCCCAATCGATTAATGATGACATTCATCATCATTAAATGATACCCTGTCATCATGTCAAGTGATCTAGTATCGAGCGGCGCAAATTCGCGTATGGTTCATTCGCTTATTGTTCAGCGTGATTCGCGTTCAGAACCGTGCGCTTACTTCCGCAACGAGGCACTAGACAAAGCACAAAGAGCATGTCGGGCGCTCCGGGCCCGGCCGGTAGCTTTCCCGCACTTGAATGCAGGGGTCGGCATGTGCCGGTTGAAGATCACAATGGATGGGAAGATTGCCGTTCTAGCAGTCGCGGGAAAAGGGCTCGTTCGAGGCAGCGGGGAAATACCTCGGCATCACAAACTCCGCCGCCCGCAAACGGGTCCACGGCACGGTCGCGCCGCCCGGGCCGATACGGCTTACGAGCGAACACATATGCTCGACCTTAATCCAATACCCCCTTGGGGCCGGGAGGCGCGTATCCCAGGTGGGGTTCTATCCGTATTAGCAATAGATGACAAGAAAGGTTGGGTCTCCTTCGATGATGACTGAGCCGCTCGATGACAATAGGAAGGTTCGCGACGGAAGCCAGGAAGATAGCGATCTAAGAGGTCTGCGACATGGATTGGAATCGTATTGGGGTGGACTTCTTGAGCGAGTGAGGAGAGAGAGCGAAGCCATTCCCTCGAAAGAAAACCAAAGAAAAGAGGGCCGGAAATTATCTGACGGTCGGCCATCTTGAACAATGTCCGCCATTCTTTGGCAGAACCCTGGTTCCTGTTGCGGTGCTCGGCGTTTTGAACCGATTAGTCCAAGAAACACGCAGATATGGACGCCCCCTCGCACGAATCGCAACAACGCCGGACTAGTACCTCGTTGCGGTAAGGGAATGAACCATACGCGAATTTGCGCGCTAGATACTAGTAAGGAGCTAACGATTGCGTTTAACTAAAGAACAAGCCAAACAAAATCGGCATCTAATTGTCGAAACTGCATCGCGGATGTTCAGATTGCACGGCATGGAAAATGTCCCCGTCGCCGACATCATGAAGGAATCCGGCTTTACACATGGCGGATTCTACAACCACTTTAAATCCAAAGATGAGTTGGCGGCTGAAGCTATTGCTTCTGCATTCGATGTTGTCGCAAGTGATTTATCGGGAAAGCTTGCATCCGGAAAACATCCACAAGAATCGCTTTCATCGTTCGTCGCGCGATATCTTAGTCCTTCGCATCGCGACACTAAATCTGGAGGATGCCCAGCATCAGCCTTGTCCGTCGATGCCGCGCGAAATGGAAAAACCGTTCAAACTGCTTTCGTCAAAGGCATTGAAACCTATCTCGATATAATCGCCGCGCAAATGGGTGGAGACGAGCAGGAAGCAAGGCAACAAGCTATAGCTTTGTTTAGTGGCTTAGTGGGCGCAATGATGCTGTCCCGTGCCGTGAAAAAAAGTGATCCGACACTTTCCGACGAACTACTCAGTTCAGCACAGAAAAGTTTAAAGCTGAAAAAGTGAAATATGCCGACAGATTGCATTCCGGCTCGCTGAATTTTCCTCAAAACCGAAAGGAGTCCATCCATGGGAACACACATCAAGTTGACTGCCAGCGACGGCCACAATTTCGGTGCCTATCGCGTCGATCCAGCGGGAACGCCCAAGGGCGGAATCGTCGTCATTCAGGAAATCTTCGGCGTTAATCATCACATCCGCTCAGTCGCTGACCGTTTTGCTGCGCTCGGCTACGTCGCGATTGCGCCGGCCCTGTTCGATCGCATTGAAGCGGGGTTCGAATCCGGCTATTCGCCGGAAGAAGTGCAGCGCGCAAGGCGCTTTGTCGCCAACAATCCACCAATGCAGGCCTGGATGTTGGACGTCGCTGCCGCACGCGAGGCGATCGCTGACGTCGGCAAGATCGCGGTCACCGGCTTCTGCCTCGGCGGAA
>Ga0210408_10005740_pt1 | contig 10854 bp, 6 predicted proteins | sample IncBWH4MmetaG_FD_155471 | JGI IMG/M metagenome (GOLD analysis project Ga0210408, IMG submission 155471) | Forest soil microbial communities from Barre Woods Harvard Forest LTER site, Petersham, Massachusetts, United States - Inc-BW-H-4-M | ecosystem: Environmental > Terrestrial > Soil >... | reverse complement strand
CCTTCGGCATCAACTGGAATGCATTCTTGTAGGATATGCCAAACGAGGCGCTGGCGCCCGTGGTGCCCATCGTCACGCCAATGGTGATGTCATGGGCCGCCACGCTGGTCGCGAACGAGACTGCCAATGCCACAGGATAGAGTTGTTTGGGCTTCACGGTGCTCCCTCAAACTGTTGAATAGCCGGAAGGCTTGGAGGTCGGGTGGTGCACCGCAGTGCGAGCAAGGCAGCGGCAGCTAGGATGCCACGCTCTTCACTGGAACCGAATGCGCATCGGGGATGCTAATTTGCGGGCCAGACAGCCAGACTTCCGACTCTGCGCGAAACACATTGCTGTGCAAATTTGTGATCCACTGGCGGCCGCTTGGAGTAGCGTTGAGATAGTCGATGGCAGTCTGGATGTGCGGGTAGACACTGTTCCAAAAGAACTGTGGATAAAAGCTCACGACATCCGCTGGGGAATTGTACCCGAATTCCCTATTCAGGCCCGCCTCCTCAAACTCGTAATAGAGCGCATTCGCTTTGGCGATATAGTTCGGATCCCCGAGTTGTCCAATGAAGTCGGCGGCGCGTACCAGCCTGCTTACCTCATCAACCTCTTCACCTTTTGGCGGAATCGTAATTGGAAACCGGGTGTATTCAACGGCACGAGCCACACGCTCTTCGTCGATTCCTCCTATCGGCTTGATATACTGCATAACGAAAAGCTTGGACCGATCTACATGATAGCAAAACAGCGCTGCATCCGATGCCCCCCTGGGCAAGGTGACTTTGCGACCAGTAGAGTCAATAACGTACCCGTCCTTGCCATCTCCTTGCACAATTCCGCGGACGAAGCCGATGTCATGCATGAGACACGCGATAATGAAATGTGCGTACTCCTCGGCGGGCACATGGGAGTGAAGGGCGCGCCCTTGTAGAATGTCGTGACCGGCGAGCGTGACCAGCATGGTGTGCTCGACATCGTGATAGAGTGCGTCGCTATTGCCAATGCAACCGAGCGCAAAGCGAGCGATTGAGGGAACAACTTCGGTCAGGTGCGCACTAGAGCGGCCAAACATGCATTGCATATGAGAGGCGAGGAACGAGCCAAGGGCATCCGACGCCAACTCCGGAATCGTTTTCATAGCAAACCCGTGACTTGCCACCAGGAAGAAATATCAAGGTATAGCCGATGGCCCCTTTTCCAAAATGTGATGGCCATCACAAAAAAGTGCTTCTCGTAAAACCCTGGATATCGCACCGTGATTTCCCCATGAGAGCGGTCACAGTCCGCGGAATACCGGCCTTTTCCCTTGTCCTTCCCGAAAATCATATCGCGCGTAGCGGTGATGCAATCCAGACAGAACCGGCGTGGCGATAACGTCCCGTGTTCTTGAACAGCCCGTCGTAGCGGCGAGTCCTTGCACAAACTCAAGTGCGTCCGGCTCTCGTTGTAATAGGCTGAATATAAAGACGCGCGACCGCGGCCGAGCGGCGAAGCCATCGGACACGTCGCAATCGATTGGCTCGCCGGTCGTCCCGAACTCGAAGGACCTGAGCCCGGCCAGCTCTTCGCCAGTAAAAAGCGCCTTTTTGTGATGGCCATCACACCTTGAGGCGCGATGCCGCGCTTAGCTCTCGCACCCAGAAAAATGCAGTCGGAACGGGGTGAGGGTCGTCATGCGTACACAAGTTCGGCACTGGCTCGATTACGATTCCGTAGCGCTCGTGGTGTTGATGATCGGAATCGGCGCTGTTGCACTGCTCGTGTGGAGCATTTAAAGCCCGATTCCCCGGGTTGCCAGCCGTGGTGGCAACACCACCGCCCCCCCAGGAAAATCGCTCCCGTTAAGGTCACATGCCCCCAAGCTGCAACGCGCATCGGACCTCGCTAGCTCCATCGCTCAGTTGGACGGCGTGAACACAGCGGCTGCGCTATTTGGGGCATGTCGATATGCACGTGAGAGGACCGTCGCTATGATCGAAGACGCACAGGAGCGAGAATGGTGTAGGCATCGAGCTGTTACGTCGTGCCTTGTTCTATGTCTAGCCATTCTGCTGTACGGGTCCGGTGCACGTGCGCAGTCGGTCGCGTTCATCAATCCTGGAAAGTCCGACGAAATCTACTGGGTGACCGCCACGGAAGGCATGCAGGCTGCCGCCCACAGCCTCGGCATGACGTTCGAAGTGCAGTATGCCCAGCGCGAGCCGCTGAAGACGCTCGAGATCGCCCGCGAAATGGTTGCACGCCCTGCTGGCAAGCGGCCCGAATATATCGTGATCACGGACGATTATGCAGTGGCCGACCGGCTGATCATGATCATTGAAGCCGCTGGCTTGAAGACTTTTCTCGCCTATAGCTCGATTCCCGTCAACCAGCGTGTCGGCATCGGCTCACCCCGCACCAAGTACAAGGGTTGGCTCGGCTCGCTGGAGCCGCGGGCGGAGGATGCCGGCTATCTGACGGCGCACGCGCTGATCGAGCGAGGCAGAAAACAAAAGGCATTCGGGCGCGATGGCAAGTTTCACATGCTCGCGATTGCCGGAGATAGCTCGACACCCTCGTCGATCAGTCGCAATCAGGGCATGCGCCGCGCGGTCGCCGAAGATCGGATGGTCGTTCTCGATCAGGAGGTTTATGCGTTGTGGGCGCGAGAAATAGCCGCCCAGCAAGCCGAATGGCTCTACCGGCGCTATCCGGATGCCAAGCTAGTGTGGGCGGGCAACGATCTGATGGCGTTCGGCTCCATGACAGCCTGGGAAAAGCGCGGCGGCACGCCCGGAATGGACGGGTGGTTCAGCGGCATTAATACATCGACCGAGGCGCTCGAAGCGATTAAATCGGGGCGCCTGACCTCGCTCGCAGGCGGCCACTTCATCACGGGCGCGTGGGCGCTGGTGATGATTTACGACTATCATCACGGCCGCGACTTCGCCGACGAAGGGCTCGAGCTGCAGCGCTCCATGTTCGCGGAGTTCACTCCGCAGCTCGCGGACCGTTACATCGAGCGATTCAGCGGCGGCTTTGACGGCGTTGACTTCAGCCGTTACAGCAAGGTGATAAATCCGCAGCTCAAGCGCTATAACTTCGGCTTTGCGCAGCTGCTCGGGGCGACGCATTAAACGCATGGCCTCTGGCAAAGCAGTGAGGCCGGCAGATACCTGCTTGCCCCTGGGCTTCTCGAAGCCTTCAACCTTGTTCGTTTTACAGTGAAAAGCCCGGTGCGCCCTTTAAGCATCTGGCTATGTCGTTGCATACCGGGAGCTCTTCAAAGGGGGGCTCATATCCTCGACTGCGGTATTGCGACTCCCTGATGTCGAGCTCGTCGCCGTTCTCGTATTTAACCCAAACGCTGTCTTCGTCCACCGAGCCCTTGGGAATTTTGCAAATACCGTGCGGTTTCATATGGGCAAGCTCCGTGGGGGCCTTGATGCGCCCGCATCCGACGATAGAGGTTATGAACATTTGCCCGTGCCCAAGTGTGATCTATCTCACACACGTTTAGGATTAGGACATTCGGATCTTCTACGGCCCGGCGCGCCATTTTGACGGAGAACCCAAGAGGAACAGGGTCCCCGTATCTTTCCTCGATCACGGATGTCGAACGAAATCGAACAGCACCCCGCGTGTGACGATAGGCCCCCGCCTTATCCACGCCGCAACGCGTCGCCGCAGTGGCGCTTCGGGTGCCGTTGCCCGGGCAGCCCATTATACAGCCGGTATCGTACCACGCGTGACACAGCAAATCGATGTCGGTGCCCATATGCACGGGCATGAACGGGGTGCGGTCATCGCCGCTTGTAAGGAGATCAGGCCGTCGGCGCCGGCGAAGATACAGTATGCATAATATGGAACGGTGCTGAGCTGAGGCCAGCGCGGGGCCGACTGGAGCAACGCCAGATGGAAAATGTTTGTCGGGGTCGGCGCCTGCTGCGAATTGCGCCAGTCGAGTTTTTTCGCCACGTACAAAGTCCGGGCATCATGGCTACGATGCTCCCCTGCCGTGGGAGGGCGTTGAGACCTAGCATCGGCGCGGAGAGATCGAGCCAGCAATTCGTTGCGACCGTGAAGGAGAACACAGCACATGACCCCGGATGACGTGATCAAGCTGATCGACCGCAAGGAATTGGTCGATCTCGCGCTCGCCCTTGGCAACATCGACAGCCCCACGGGCAGCGAGGGTCGGGCTGGCGAGTTTGTATACGACTGGTTGGGCCAGAACGGCTTCAAGCCGCGGAAATACGCCCTGACCCCCGAGCGGTTCAACGTGGCCGCCTGGCTCTCCGGCAAGGGGGGCGGCTACAACCTGATCTTCAACAGCCATCTCGACACGACCCTGCGGTCGGATGCGATCTGGTCAGCGCGTGATCCGGTGAATCCGCTGTACCACTCGGCCTGGGTGCAGGGAGACGAAGTCCACGGCGACGGCCTGGTCAACGACAAGGGCCCGATGGCAGCATTCCTGATAGCAGCAAGGGCGATCAAGCAGTCGGGTTATCCGCTGCGGGGCGATCTGATCGTGAGCGCGGCCGCGGGCGAAATCTCGCGCGAGCCGGTGGAGGAATTCCAGGGCTGGCAGTACCTGAGCAAGGACCTGGGCGCGCGGTTCATGGTGACGCACGGGGCGGTGGCGGACTTCTGCCTCATCGCCGAGGGGACAGGCTTCGGCATCGTGTGGATCGAGCCGGGCAAGGCCCATTTCAAGGTGACCGTCTACTCGGACCAGCCGCGCTATTATTCGCCGTACCTGCCGCGGCCCACTGGAATTGCGGATGCGCCGAACGCGATCATCCGCGCTACGGCTGTGATCCAGGCATTCGAGGAGTGGGCGTATGAATATCAGGAGCGCAACACTTACAAGGGCGAGAGCGGCACCATCGTGCCAAAAGCCAGCATCAATGCGATGCGCTCGGGCTATCCCTTCAACCTGACCAGCACGCCGCAGGTATGCAGCTTCTACGTGGACACCCGCATCCTGCCGGGCGCGAGCCCGCTCGACGTACGCGACGAGCTCCGCGACCTGCTGTGGAAGGTGGGCGTGCCCGGCGAGGTTGAGCTGTTCGTGTATCGGCCGGGGTTCGAGGCGAAGGGCATCGAGCCCCTGGTGGAGGCAGTACAGCGATGTCACGGTCAGGTATTCCCGACGCCGCCGCAGACGGTGAGCCCGGCCGTCTCAAGCATGTGGCGCGATGCCAACGCCTTCAACGAATTGGGCATCCCGGCACTCAGCTACGGGCCGCGCTCGGCCAGCCACGCCTCCAGCAAGAGCTTCAAGATCGATGACCTGGTGAACGCGTCGATCGTTTACGCGCGGATTGCGATGGATCTGTGCAACCAGGATCGGCCGCGGGGCCTGCCGCTCGGCTGCCATGTTAACGCAAGCATCGCAGCGGAGATGCAGCGGCGGACGGCGGCAGCACGATCGAAATAGTTGGAGAAGTGGCTACTCGGGTGCGGAAGTCGGAAGCGAGCTCTCCGACGGATACGCCTTTGCCCCCGCGTCCGTGGGCTTGCATCGCCCCTCGTGTGAGCACGAGCTACTTTCGCATCAGCCCGGCAGCCTCGACCGCAGCGCGATAGATCGGCAAGTCCGCGCGGATCGCGGCGGCGAGCTGTTCCGGCGTGCTGCCAACCGAATCGAGGCCGAGATCGGACATGAGCTTGATGACCTGCGGATTGCGACAGATGGTCCCCATCGCCCGTGCGAGACGATCGATGATCGCCCGTGAGGTGCCGGTAGGGGCAAAATAGGCGTTCCATGCGATCATGACGAAGCCGGGCACCGTTTCCGACACGGTTGGAACATCGGGAAACTGCGGCAAGCGCTTTGCGGTCGAGACTGCCAGCAGGCGGGCCTTGCCCGTACCGACCGGCCCGACGATGTCGGAGATGTTGCCGAAGAACATTTGAATGGTGCCGTTGATAAGGGCGAGGATCGCGGGTGGCGCCGCCGTGTAAGGCACGGCCACCAGGTCGAGACCTTCGCGTGCGGCAAAGGCCGCCGGTGTCAGATCGCTGCTGGAGCCGCGACCCACCGAACCGTAGTTGACCTTGCCCGGATTGGCGCGCGCATAGTCGATGAACCCGGCGAGCGAATGCACCGGCAGGTCGCGGTTGATTGCAAACGCCATGCCGTTGCTTGCCACCATGCTGATCGGTGCCAGATCCCTGAGCGGATCGTAGGAAAGCTTCTGCATCAAGGGAACCACGGAGAGCTGTGCACCGCCCCCGAAGTAAAGCGTGTAGCCGTCCGCCGGCGATCGTATTGCGTATTCCGTGCCGAGTGCGCCATTGGCGCCCGGATGCGTCTCGATGATGAATTGCTGGCCGAACATCGTGCTCAGTCGATCGGCGGTAATTCGCGCAAGCACATCGGAAATGCCGCCCGGGCCATAAGGTACGACGACCTTTACAAAGCGGGTCGGCCATTCCTGCGCCTGAGCGATGCTGACCGGGGCACCGATCCCAACCGCCAACAGAAAATGCAATGCGAGCGTTGTTGACAGCGCGCGGGAAGACGGTTGCCGCACCGCCGGTCCGTACCCCATCATGAAACGGCAAGGCATCCCTGTGGTCTCATCTTCTCCCGATCTGGAATAGTGAACGAACTAGACGAGCAAATTTTGGGCCGGAAGTCACCGGGGGGAGACCCTTGACCCTTTTGTGGTGCCCGCAACCCGTCGCGAGATGCGTCGCCCCAAAATAATTCACCATCGCAGCCAGTGCCGCAAGCAACCGACTTCTGCAGCAAAATCGGCCCAGATCGGATGCGGTTGACTGATCGACGTGCTAAGCTTTCGCAAAATATGGATTAACCTCGGCATATAGATGATGACTTCGACGGTATCGGATCGACATCCGATTGCCTCGCGGACAAGCTTCCGCCGAGGACTGAACTATATTGCTGGCCTGATCGGAATCGGGCTGACCTATTTCGTCCTCGCCAAGATCGGTCTCGCCCTCGCCTTGATTCATCCCAGTGCCTCGACCATTTGGCCTCCGACCGGTTTTGCCCTCGCTGCGATCGTGCTGTGGGGATATCGAGCTTGGCCAGCAATATTCCTGGCCGCGATAATCGCCAATGTCACCGCCGCCGGCTCGATCGGCACGGCGATTTCGATTGCAACCGGCAACTCGCTTGAAGCGCTGGTAGGCGGGGTCCTGATCAACGTCTGGTCCAACGGACGCGATACATTTTCGAATTCCAATACGGTGGCAAAATTCACCGTCATTTGCGTCGTGTTGGCGACCCCGATCAGTGCCACTGTGGGAATCACCAGTTTGGCAATCGCGGGTTATGCGGAATGGGCCAATTTTGCCAATATCTGGCTCACCTGGTGGTTGGGAAACATGATCGGCGCACTCGTTGTGACGCCGGTCGTCGTCCTTTGGGCGCTGAGTGATGCGCGCGCATTCAGTCGCACCGAGTTGACCAAATCCGCCGGTGTCATCGCCTTGGCTGTCGCGGTCGGATTTGTTGCGTTCAGCCCTTATGTTCAAATAGTCGCTACACCGGGCGCATTGAGCTTTCTTGCCGTCTTACCGCTGTTGTGGGCCGCATTGCGCCGCGGTCCTCGCGACACGGCAGTCGCATCGTTTATCCTTGCCGGCTTTTCGATTTGGGGAACGTTTTCGGGCGCCGGACTATTCGCCGCCGCCAGCCTCAACGACTCACTTCTTTTGGTACTTGTGTTCTTGATCAGCGTCAGCGCTCCAAGCTTGGCACTCAGTGCCGATGTCGCGATGCGAAAAACGATCGAGGAAAATCTGCGTCGAACGCATACGGAATTGGATCGTCGGGTGGAAATGCGCACCGCGGAGCTTGCTGCCGCCAATCAAGCATTGCGGGACGAGGTATCGCGACGTGCCAGCACTGAAAAGGAGGCCTTGGAGCAGCAGAAGGCAACTTCGGAGGTCTTGCGGGTCATCTCAAGCTCGCCGGGCGAGTTGCAGCCGGTGTTCCGCGCGATACTGGAAAACGCAGTTAGGATTTGCGAGGCGAAGTTTGGGGTATTGTTCCTGCATGAAGACGGTACATTCAACCCAACGGCTATGCTTGGCGTGCCCCCAGCGCTTGGCGAGTTCCTCATCCAACGCGGAGCCTTCCGGCCGGGCCCAGGTACCACGAATGGCCGCCTGTTGCGGACAAAGCAGGTGAGCCACACCGACGCCGGCGCTGAAACTGTCTCCAGCACGGTAGTCGAGCTCAGCCGCGCGCGTACGACCCTTGGCGTGCCGATGCTCAAGGACGACGTATTGATCGGCAGTATCGTCATCTTCAGGCAGGAAGTGCGGCCGTTTGCCGACAAGCAGATCGCGCTGGTGCAGAATTTCGCCGCCCAGGCCGTCATCGCCATCGAGGACATGCGGCTGCTCAGCGAATTGCGCGCCCGCACGTCGGAACTAACGCGCTCGGTCGAGGAGCTCCGCGCGCTCGGCGAGGTGTCCCAGGCGGTCAACTCGACGCTCGATTTGCAGACCGTGCTCGACACGATCGTTGCCAAGGCGACGCAGATTTCCGGCACGGAGGCGGGCACCATCTATGTCTTCGATCAGACGAGGAGAGAATTCCAGCTCAGCACCACTTTCGGCATGGACGCGGAGATGATCGCGGCCAAGCGCGAGATGCATGCCGAGATTTCCGCCGCGGTCGGACTGCTCACGGAGACAAAGGACGCAATCCAGACGCCGGACCTGCGCGAGCTGACGTCAACGCCGGTGAACGATATCATCCTGCGCGCCGGCTACCGGGCGCAGCTGCTGGTGCCGCTCCAGCGCTCCGACAGGGTGGTCGGCGCGCTGATCGTGCGCCGCAAGGTACCGGGCGAGTTTGCGGCCAGCACCATCGACCTGCTTAAGACCTTCGCCGCGCAATCGGTGCTGGCGATCCAGAACGCCCGCCTGTTCGCCGACATCGAGAACAAGAGGCGCCAGCTTGAACTCGCCAATACGGCAAAATCCCGCTTTCTTGCGATGGCAAGCCACGATTTGCGTCAGCCATTACATGCACTAGGCCTGTTCGTTGCACAGCTGCGCACGCCGCTCAAACCAAGGGAAAGGGCAAAGACGGTCGAGCGGGTCGATGCAGCGGTTACGGAAATGACTGAAATGTTCAATTCGCTGCTGGATATTTCCAAGCTCGATGCCGGGGTCCTTACGCCCAAAATCGTTGAATTCTCGATTGCGCGTCTGCTGCAAAAAATTGAGGCGACATTTGATCAGGCGGCGCGAGAAAAAGGCTTACGTCTACGCGTTATGCCAAGCGATGCTTGGGTGCGGAGCGACACCCTGCTGCTCGAACGGATACTGCTCAATCTGGTATCCAATGCCATGCGCTATACATTGCGCGGCGGAATCATCGTCGGATGTCGTCGGCGCGCTGAAATGTTGCGTATCGAAGTATGGGATAGCGGTCCCGGCATTCCTGAGGGTCATAGGCAGAATATCTTCGGCGAATTCTTTCAGCTTCCCACTGCAGAACGAGACCGGTACGGCGGCCTGGGGCTCGGCTTGGCCATTGTGGACAGGCTTCGCCAGCTCCTCAACCACGAAATCGAATTAACTTCGACTGTGGGCCGAGGTTCGCGATTCACTATCCTGGTTCCGATGGCGGCCGAAGGCGTCACGTCCGTCAAAACCGTCCGCTCACCTCATCCCGCCGCCTTCGCGGTCGAAGGCAAGGTAATTCTCATTATTGACGATGCTCCAATTGTGCTGGAGGGAACGAGTGGATTGCTTGGCAAATGGGGATACTCCGTCGTTACCGCCGCTTCCGACGAAGCCGCAATGAGCCAGCTTACCGAGCGCCAACAACGCCCCGATCTCATAATCTCGGATTATCATCTTGCGAACGGAAAGACCGGGATCGAAGCAATTGAACGGATTGATGCCGCGTTCGGCGCATCCATTCCTACTATTCTCATCAGCGGCGATACGGCACCTGAACGATTACGTGATGCCAAGGATAAAGGCTATATTTTGCTGCACAAGCCCGTAGATCCGATGCGACTTCGCGCTGTCTTGCACCAGCTTTTCAAGGATCATGACAATAGGTAGAGACACCGCCAGGGCGTTGGAGGAATCGGCCTTATGATTCAGTTTTCGGCGGCAATCCCCAGCCCATTTTTCCTATTTTTATGACTGCTTCGGTACGGCTCGTCACTTTGAGCGCCAAGATGGCGGGCCTGCTCCTGCTTGCCATGGTCCCAGCGGATGCGGCATCGGCACAAACCGACTATCCCAATAACCCGGTACGGCTGATTTCCGATTCCGGGCCGGGCGGCGCCGTCGACATCGCTCTGCGCATCATCGCCGATGGGATGAGCCGCTATTGGAAGCAGCAGGTCACGGTCGTGAATCAACCCGGCGCCGCCGGCTCCATAGCGGCGACGGTCGCGTCGCACGCCGCGCCTGACGGCTATACGCTCTACGCGCCGACTATCTCCGAATTCCTCGCCATGCCCGGAAAGGCGCCAAACCTGCCGCTGATGGTGCCGCGCGACTTTGCGGCAGTGGGCCTTACGGTCGAGCAGCCACTGGCAATCGCCGTGTCGCCGAAACTCGGAATCAAGACCCTGCAGGAGTTGATCGATCTCGCAAGAAAAAAGCCGGGCGAGCTCTCCTACGCCGTGACCGGCGTCGGCCGCTTCACACATCTGCTCGGCGAGCTGTTGCAACTGCGCACGGGTATCAAACTGCAGATGATCCCCTACGGCGGCAACTCCGTCCAGGCGATCGCTGATGTCTATGCGGGCCGCATTGCAATCATGACCGAAGGCTACGCCGGCTTGGTGCCGGCGTTTGAATCAGGCGATCTCGTGCCCCTCGCCGTTGGCTCGGTGCAGCGTCTGCCCAGCGTCCCGGACCTGCCA
>Ga0210408_10005738_pt1 | contig 10856 bp, 9 predicted proteins | sample IncBWH4MmetaG_FD_155471 | JGI IMG/M metagenome (GOLD analysis project Ga0210408, IMG submission 155471) | Forest soil microbial communities from Barre Woods Harvard Forest LTER site, Petersham, Massachusetts, United States - Inc-BW-H-4-M | ecosystem: Environmental > Terrestrial > Soil >... | reverse complement strand
TTAAAAGTATAATATGAAAAAAGTAATCTATTATCTAACGGTTGTAATAATATTAATTTCTTGTAATAATCCGGAAAAGAAGTTGGAAATGATAGGTATGCAAGAAACTCACGATGGAACTTTTATTAATGGTGATTGGACCTATAGAAGTCTGCTTAATAATCCAATAGATACTATTCCATTTAATAACCTTGAATTCGCAACGGCTATAATGCGGTTAAAGCAAAACGGTAGAGACTCTATTGCAGGTGAATTAAACATGGGTTCTTCAGGAAAACTTGTTATGTCAGGTAAAATAAATTATTGTAATGGCGATATTGTGAATTTTGAAATGCAAGGTGATGGAATAAAAGGAACAAGTACACAAGGATGGATTTATAATTACAAATGTTTTGTTGTGCAAAAATGGAAACAAGGGGTTGGTCAAGTAGATGCGTTTGTTGGCAGTGTGGTACGGACAGTTGATCATGGACAAGCTAAGGCAGGAAAAGTAGCAAGTTTTTACAGCGTAAAGAGAAATTAATGAAACATAAATAAAATGAAAAAAACAATAGTAATTTCGTTATTGATTATCATAATAATCATTGCTTGTAATCAGACAAAAGACGAGAGCGTCTCAACAGCTAAATTAATTGCAAACAATGATCCAAATCCTGCAATGAATCACCCAGACAGCGTTGCTTGGCAATTATTTATAATGGTCAATAGTCCTGCAAATCCTAACAATCCAAAAGGCAATACTACTTGGGAAAATTGGGCTCTTGCAAGAGATGTTTATGCAAACCCTAATAAAAAACCAATTTGGGATAGTGTAACAAAATCTTCGAAATCATTAGAAGATTTGGAAACTTTACCACTACAACAGTTAGCCCGTTTGCAAGTTCAAAATCAATTAGCAAAGAAGAATGTTAAACCTCACGGACCATTTAATATATTTATTGTACCCGACGAATTAAACGATTCAGTAAGCCTCGACGAAACAAGAATGAACAGAACGGTTTTTGATTTTATAACAAACAATGATTTGTACAACGCAGAAGGACAAGAGGAATATTTTAATCAAAACAAGAAAATTGATTTACCAATTGATGCAAAAGAGGTTAAAGCTATTTGGATAAAAATTAAAGATTCAGATACTTCTTACTATCATTATCACAGCTTTGAAAAAGTAAATTCTAAAACAAAGAAGAAAGAAATACAATATTGGGGACTTGTATCACTTCATATTATTTCGAAGGACATGCCTCAGTGGACATGGGCAACATTTGAAAATAGAAAGAACTTTAGACTACCAGATGTAGAAAAAGACCCTAATACAAAATCTAAAGACTTTTATGGTATAACTCCAGATGGGAAAATTTCTACTGCCTTGTCCAATGATTTAAAAAACCATAATATGCCTCTGAAATGGCAGAATTATATTTTGAGAGGCACTCAAACTGCGTATACTGATTTCAAAGGGAAACCAACATTATTAGCTAATACATACACAGAGGATGGCTTTGTTAAATCATCGTCATGTATAACTTGCCATTCAAAAGCAACTATTGGAGCAAAATTGGATTTTAAAGAATTACCAAAAGAAATTCAAGACACGATTAAGTACGGCAAGAACAAGAAAAAAGTATTAAAAGCGGCAAACTTTGTAAATCGTTTACCGATTTTTAAAGTGGATACAAAAGATACAACCATTGCTGATAATGGAATACCAAATCCGGAATGGTATGCAGACAAGAATGGTAAAATGACATATCTTCAAACTGATTTTATGTGGTCATTCTTTAGGGCTAAAAGAAAGCAGCCATATCAAGTTAAAAAGTAAAAACTAAAAAACTGGCTTAATTATCAATTAAAACACGTGTTTTTACCTATTGACAATGACAAATTAATAGTTTAATTTTATAATTGCCCTTTTGTTGTTCGCCTCCCTGATAATCATTAATTAAAAAACAAATTATCCCATATATGAAAACAAAAATTTTAGTATTGGCATTAAGTATGTTTGGCTTAACAATTTCAGGGCAGGTTTATCCTATTAAAACTTACGTTTCCTATCCCCCAACTGGAGGAACAAGAGAAATGATTGATAACGTTCCTTCCGCAATGGATTGGAATAATAACGCTATTTATATTTCAGGATACACAAGAAATGTAACAACCCTTCGCGATTATACTCTCATAAAGTATGATACAAATGGTGTGTTTCAATGGCAGCAATCATTTAATTATGCAGGATTGAACGACCGGGCACTGGCAATTACGGTTGATAATACAGGTAACCCAGTAATAACCGGCGAAGCGACTTCGGCTACAAACGGAACCGATATAATAACAAGAAAATATAGTCCAACTGGAACACTTCTTTGGTCTGCAACCTTTAACGGTTCTGCTAACTCTGCCGACGCTGGACTTGGTGTTGTAACTGACATTTCAGGAAATGCTTACGTTTGTGGTTACACATCAAACACAGGCACAGGTAGAGATTTTACTGTTATAAAATATAACAGCTTAGGAGTTCAGCAATATGTTTATACCACAAACGGTACAGCGAACGGAGATGATGCCGCAAATGCTATCGCTTTTTTTGGGAACAAACTTTATGTAACGGGTTACCTAAATAACATTCTAACTGCAAACGATATTTACCTTACACGTTTAAACGCGAACAACGCATCTGTCAATTGGAGCGCTATCGAAAACGGCACAGCAAGTGGGGCAGATCAAGCGCTTGATATTAAAGTGCAAGGAAATGATGTTTTGATTTGTGGAGGTATAACAAATTCTGCTGCTACAGGACAGGATTATTTCTTTGGAAAATATAATGCTTCAAACGGTGCTAATTCTTTCAAACAAACCTACGATGCTTTTCAGAGCAATGATTTTGCCACCTCTCTTGTACTTGATGCCAGCAACACTTATGCGATTGTTGGCGTTGCTCAAAATGGATCTAATTATGAATATCACACTACTAAATATTCCAATGCCGGTGCTTTAACTTGGGTAAGCAAACATAAAACCAATACCAATGCGTTGAATGTTCTACCTAAAATAGCAGTAGATAATATTGCCAATCATTTTTATGTATGTGGTTTAACCCTTAACGCAACGCTTGACGCTACAGTTTACCAGATCACACCGGGCGGAAATCAAACATGGGTGGATTATCATGACGATTTTGGAATGCGTAACGCGAATGTTGATCTGTTAGTGGATAATTTTGGGCGTGTGTACGTGGCTTCATTAAACGAACAATCTCCAAATGTCTTTAACATCGCTCTTATTCAGTATAAACAAAGGCCTCTTATCGTACCTATTGATTATAATAACGTCAATGAGCCTTTTAGTTATACGCATCTTTTTTATCCGAACTATAATATAATAAAGAATAATTTAGGAAATCTTACAAACGAAGCTGTATTCCATACACAATTCGCTCATCCGCAGGAATTCATTTGTCAGAATTCTGTCGCCTTCTGTGAGTATAAAAGAGATTCGACGAAAGCAGGAAAAGATACCGTTTCAAGAGTTAATATGGTTTTTGATGGAGCAAATGAGTTTTCCAAAGTATATCCATATTATTATCAGGGATTGGCGAAATTAAATTACTATCTCGATTATACAGGTCCCAATGGCTCTACTGATGTACAGGGCGCAAACCGCTTGATTTCTCCTGAAATTTATCCGAACATTGATCTACATTATTACAGTAATTCAAATGGCGCGAAATATTATTTTGTTGTAAAACCGGGTGGCGATCCTAATTTAATTAGACTACGTTTTGACGGCAGTACTTCGACTTCAATTACAGGAAACGATTTAAAAATTAATTCTTATTTAGGCAACTGGACATTTAAAAAGCCGAAAATATATAACCTTACCCTAAGTCCAATTACACCTACTGCTACCGGAACAAGCGGTTGGGTAAGTGTTGGTGGCGATACTTATAAAGTTAATCCCGGTACTTACAATGTAGCCCTTCCTTTAGTAATTGAATTCGACAAAGGCAAAATCGCTGCTGCCGCCAGCCCGACAGCAAATCTAAACTGGTCTACATATTACGGAAGTGGAAGTCAGGATTATGTAAAGGACGTAATTAATGATGGAGCTAACAATTTGTATATTCTTGGCGCAACTCAATCCCCTTTATTACCTCAAGCCATTGGGGTTACACCATTTCAAGCTAATAACGCTGGGGGTACCGATGGGTTCGTTGCTAAATTTGATAATATCGGCAAATTGCTGTGGACTTGTTTTATTGGTGGTTCAGCTAACGATGTACTTTCAAGTTTTGACATAGACCCAATCGGCGGTGATATTTATTGTGTTGGGCCAACAGTATCAACGAATTTGCTTACAAAACCAAAGGTCGGTGCTCCAAGTGCTCCTTATTTTGCAAGTCATGACCCAAATCCATCGGATGATTGGTTTATTTTCCAATGCGCCCCTTCTGGATCAGTATGTAATTGGCTAACTTATTATCCAGGTAATTCAGATGATATTGGTCCGCAATGTAAATTTGACAGGACCGGAAACTTTATCTTCGGAGGTTCCACAAAATCCAATAACTTGAGTGTACTTGGCAGTTCGCCTACATATACTGCGAATTATGGCGACACTTATGGCGGTTATGATTGTTACATTATGAAATTAAGCCGTTCAACTTTCACTACAACTTGGTCAACATATATTGGTTCAACAATGACTACGTATTCCGCACCGACCAGCAGTTCCGCATGGGATTTTATTTACGATATAAATGTTAACATCAACGACGATATTTACATGGTTGGTTCATCTGCCGGTTCAGACTACACAGTAAATGCCGGCGTGGGGGTCAGTCCAAACACTTATACGCAAACAACAAATTTTGCGCCGGACGGAATAATTACCCGATTTAGTAATCAAGGACGTATTATGTGGTCATCATACTTTGGAAGTAATTTTGAAGATGTTTTTTATCGGATTAAGACAAGAGGAACAGATGTTTATTTATGTGGTACAACGCTTCAGTCATCAACTTTTCGGGTATTTAATTCAGGAAATTATTATTTTAACACTACGAAAGCTAGTGCGCCGATTGACCAATCCGGTTTTTTTGTTCATTACGACAACTCTAACTTGCTTGTGCATTCAACTCTTATCGGCGATGAAAACGTAAACCAAACTCTTGATTTGGCTTATGATAATGTTGGAACAATATATATGGTTGGCAGCTCAAATGGAACCTTGATGGATTTACCTCCATTGGGTAATCCGGTAGGTACATGGTCTGCAAACAACAATGGCGGGTCAGATTATTTTATTTTTACGCTCAAATACGGTATTACTAATCCAATTTGGACAACCTATATTGGCGGTGATTACAATGATGCTCTTGAGGCTTCGGTAACCATAGATGGAGCCAATCGTCTTTTTGTTACAGGAACTTGCAGGAGTTTCTCATTATTCCCGTGGAATGATGGCGGTGGTTTTCCCGTTCATTATCAAAATGCTCTTCAGGGTTCTCAATGGGTCGATTATGATGGTAGTATTACGCGATTTAATCTTTCTCCCATTAACTTTGTCGGCATACACGAACAGAAATTAACTAATAATAGTATTCTCCTTTATCCTAATCCGGCAAACAATGTGATTTTTGTAAAGATGAACAATGATTCCAAAAAATCATCTTACACAGTTTATAATAATCTCGGACAAATTGTTTTAAAGGGTAATCTTAACAATAGCACGAACGCAATTAATATTTCTGGTCTCGCAGAAGGAATTTATGTCATTGAAGTGATTGATGAAAAAATGCGCTCAACCGCAAAGTTTGTAAAATATGATTAAACGCATAACGTTAATATTTGCTTTGTTTAGCTCCTGCTACATGGAATCCCAAAATTGGGATTCCATAAGGGGAGGTTTGCCAAATTTTCAAATGGAATTTGTACACTATGATTCGGTTCATAACGAACTTTTAGTAAGCAGTAAGTTTCTGAATAAAATCGGTGGTCTTTCCGCGCGTGGCGTTGCCAGATGGAATGGAATTAAGTGGGATACGCTTGCGGGAGGCACTAATACACACGACAAAGCTACTAATCCTAATCAAAGTGCCGCAATATCCTCTTGTATTCCTTACAATGGAAAATTATTGGTTGCCGGAGGATTTATTTCAATTGGTGGTATTCCCGCCACTGGACTTGCTTTATGGGATGGTGTTAAATGGGATAGCCTTCCCAAACGGGCGTTTAAATATAATATTTATGGAGGCACTAATGTGTCAATAAAAAAGTGCAATAACACTATTTACCTGTTTGGTCAATTTGACAGCATCAATGGAAAATATGCGACCGGTTTAGCAACTTGGGACGGATCAAATTTTAACCCAATTCTTGTTCCGTTTAACACGCCCTCTTTAGGCGTAGTTTCAGATGTTGAGTTTTTTCAAGGTAATTTATATATTAGTGGAGGTTACTTTACGATTGCAGGTACTTACACAGATCAAGCTGATGTCTTAAAATATAATGGCTCAAGTTGGGTCTCAACTACAGGAACAGGATTTAATGCCGCATTTTCGGGCGTTTCTTCAATGACAGTTGATAATAATGAATTGTACGTTGCCGGACATTTTTTGATGAGTGCCGGTGATCCCGGCAATAATATTATGAAATGGAATGGTTCTCAATGGCAAGACATAGGTTTTGGTCCCTCGCCGAATTATATAAAACGGATGGTGTTTCATAACAACAAATTATGGGCAATCGGTTGTTATGATAAAGTAGCTTATATGCCTTGTTTTTCAATCTCTGTTTATGACGGAACTAAGTGGTGCGCATTGCAAGACACAATTAATAATTGTTTAAACTCCGTTGCTATTTATAAGGACACCATTTACGTTGCAGGCGGCTTCACTTCAGCAGGCGGGGATTCTCATATTTCCTATTTAGCGAAATTAAAAAACGAAAACTTATATCGTTCATGTAATGGTGTTGGGATTGAAGAATTAAAAGAAAGTAATTTTTTAAGTATTTACCCGAACCCTGTTTCAAACGCATTATACATTTCTACCGATCAATATTTTGAAGCAGGAACGGAAATTGAAATTACAAATACTTTGGGACAAATAGTTTTAAAATCGCCATATAAAAAAGAAATTAATGTTTCAGAACTTTCGACCGGTTACTATTTTTTACAGGTAACCAGTAGAAAGCAAGGTCAATTTCATGCTAAATTTTTGAAAGAGTAATGCGCCGATTAATTTTTATATTTCTCTTATTATTATTGTATTGCGAAAAAAAATCTGCGCAGACAGTTTCTATTATGTCTTATTATGATGCTTCTTGTTCTGGACTTTGTGATGGAATTGCCACATTTTCAATATCGGGAGCAACAGGGCCATACTCTGTTAGTATTACAAATACAGCTTGCTCTACGCCGACAACTTCACAATTTGCTTCTAATACATATACTATCTCCAATTTATGTCCTTGTAGTGCTCTTTATACTTTTAATTTTTTCGATGTGAACAACTCTTTAATTGGAACTCAAAGTGTGCGTATATTAACCTCACCTCCGCTAAGCGTCTTTGCATACAACTCGGCAATTTCTTGTTCAGGTGCGTGTAACGCTTCTGCAACTGTATCTGCTTTTTCGGGAACTTCACCCTACACCTACACATGGTTTCCTAGCGGGACGAACGGCACTGTATCAAGCAGCTTATGCGCAGGTAACTATACAATTGTAGCTAAGGACGTGTTTGGTTGCATGGGTTCTACGGCATTGATAATTAATAATCCCTCCAATCCTTGCGTCGGTATTGAAGAATATTATTTACATAGTGAAATTTCAGTATATCCAAATCCAGTTTCAAACTTTCTATTAATTTCAAACGAACGATATTTTGAAAAAGGAGCAGAAATTGAAATAACAGATTGTTTGGGACAAGCGGTTTTAAAATTACCTTACAATAAAGAAATTAATGTCTCCATGCTTTCAGGCGGTTGTTATACCTTGAAAATAACAACCTCAAATCAACAAGTATTTCATTCAAAGTTTATTAAAGAGTAGGTGAATTTTCAGCAATGAAAGGGTAAATATTACGTTAATTAGTATCCGGAAGACAAATAGGTCGGATTATTAACAAAAAAGTTTTTATAAGCTATAATTTGTAGCAAGGTTTTTAAAGCGCGCGCACTACATTTATAGCATGGAAAACTTTGAAGAACAAATAAACCGTTTACGGGACGAAATTGCGGTAATAAAAACCCGGTGGGATGTAGAAGAAGATCTAAACCCTAAGTTTGATTTTATTATTACAAAATCAAAAGAATTAATTACGCTATTGGAAGAATCGCAATCAAGGGAAAGGGACTTTACATATCCGCTAAGTTTCATTGCGTATATCCCTCGGCACCTGACGGAAATTAAAAAATTCAACTCTCATTATGTTTGGTGGGAACGGGGACTTAATAGTCAAATAGAACATCTAAATCATTTTTTGGGTGATGAGTATGTGAGACGCGTTTGGTTGAAAATTAAGTAAGCTTATTCAAATTTTATTTATTATTTGATCAAAACTTCAGTAAAAATAAAACTGAGAACTGGAAGGATCAGAGCACCTCATAAATCTTATTTTTAATTGCATAAATCACAATACCAATTCTGTTTTTGGATTTTATCTTAGATAAAATATCGCCAATCCTGTTTTCAATTGTTTTTCTACTTAATCCAAGCGTTTTAGCCATTTCTCCGGCTGAGTATTGCTGGCACAGTAATTTTATAACTCTTATTTCTCTTTTGGTTAAGTATACATTACTTTTTTTTGAAACACTTTTCTTTGAGGTTAATGTGGTCTTCTTTCTCTTTAATTTTTTACTCATTGGTAATTTTTTCTTTCATAAAAATAACCAATATCAGGACAAAAGCCACTTAGAATCTTAATTTTTTCTGCCCGTCCTCATATCCACACTCTAATGGATAGTTGTGTAGTTCACGGTGACGATTAAAAACGTAGTGGCTAATATTCCCTGAACTATCCAAAGTATCGTATCATTTTATCTATAATTGAGTTTTGATCCATTCTTTGGCTTCTTCTTCAGTTGAACACATTTTTACCGGAAAAGGAGTTGTTTTAATTCCCATATATAAAGTAGCCAGCATTTTCATTAAAGGATTTTTAATAATAAAAGCAATAGCTTTAAATAAATCAGGAAGTTCAGAGGTATTGAACTTTCTTATTTCCTTAGAAGTAGGAGTAGAATCATTGATCTCCATAATGGCACATATCTTTTTATTACCAATTCTTTTTTTAAAAGCCTCAATGTCTTTTTTGTGAGCGCTTAAATCAGGCGGAGTGCCTTTTTTTGTAACCACGTACATTATTAAAGCGTCATCGAACCAATATTGACTTGTAGCTGTTTCAAAAACTTCCGCTGATTTTAGTGGCTGCATGCAATGATTGTTGGTGTACCAAAGTACGAGTAATTAAAGAGTAAAACATAAATTTGTAAATAAGAACTGATAACATTCAAATAACAATGCCAGAATATCTACTTTTCAATCAGGGATTCAATTAGCGCTTCTCTAATATTGTAATAATATTTCTCATCTAAATTAAAATCTTCTTTTTTTGTGTCATAATAAATAACCGCTACCGGGAAATCAATAAGATCAGAATCAAAATTTTTAGCTTCAGTATAACTTATTGGCTGGTCAATTTCAAAAGATAAGTCGTAATGACACAAGCTGTATCTGTTTCCCATTGGGATCGACGTATTAATACTTATTATTTTCGCAATACTTTCTTCATTTTTTATTTTTACGGCGTACCATGTGTTTTCCTTCAATAAAAATTTAAAAGACCTGCCGGGTTTAACTACAACAGATTCAATTTCCGTATTCTGTAGAATAAGACTTACAGTATAGGCATTTGACGCTTTCATATTATCCTTTTCCAATTTGCAAATTAACTCAAGAGAATTGGTCGCATTTGATGGAAATTCCTGCATCTTTTCAGGAGATTGCGAATAAACACAATATTGAATAGATATTAATAGGATTACTAATACTACTTTGGTTAATTTGATTTTTCTCATTTTTTCAAGTTTTAATTGTTATGGCTTAAGTTCACAAGCACTATCATAATTTTATATTGTTCTTTGCAGATGTATTTCATTTTTCACAATTGCAAGAACAATGGGTGTTTTTTGATTGTTAATTTTTCATGATGTAAAGGTTTTGAAAAAATTTGCTTTTTATAATCCGTTTTTAGGAAAAAACCCACACATGTAAGTTTTTTACAGTTTCAGTAAATTAAAATTTGCGTTTAAGAAGCCAAATTGAATAAACATTTTTCATATTCCTCTCAAATCTTACATGAGTAACCAAAGCTGGGTTTCAGGGTTTTAATCACCTTGGTGTGAATGTACCTTTGAATAAAAAAAAGTGAAAAAATATACGTTCAATATTGGTTTAAAAAGTGCAGTATTAATAATGAGCATTTTAATTTTAAGTAAAGGGCTTGCACAGCCTCATTCTTCTTTCATGTCTGATAAAGTCATGAAGCCTCAGTTAAGTGCGGTATTAAAACAAGCGGAACAAAAGAAAAGATCTGTAAAATTTGGTTTTGGATTAGAGACTTACGCTTCAGGTAATGCTCATGGAGCTTTTTATTCTGCACGTGTTAATGTGTCAAAGGGTAAATCGGTTTTTAGTTTAGGTCCATGTTTGCAAAAGCGTTCATTAGAAATGAACGGGCTTAAAGCAGGTTATTCGTATTTGTTATCCGGCAGTAATGATCGTTACGATGAAGACGAGTTAAAAACAATGAAGGAAGAACCTCGTGATATTTTAGAATTGAGAATGCTTTGTTACGT
>Ga0210408_10005737_pt1 | contig 10856 bp, 4 predicted proteins | sample IncBWH4MmetaG_FD_155471 | JGI IMG/M metagenome (GOLD analysis project Ga0210408, IMG submission 155471) | Forest soil microbial communities from Barre Woods Harvard Forest LTER site, Petersham, Massachusetts, United States - Inc-BW-H-4-M | ecosystem: Environmental > Terrestrial > Soil >... | reverse complement strand
GCCAGCCGGCTCGGCGGCGCCCGGTCGGTCTTGTAGTCCGTGATCAACACCGAATCGCGGGTCACCGCGAGCCGGTCCACCTGCCCCGCCACTCCAAGGGCCGGCGCACCTTCGCGACCGAGCCGGCCGACGATCGGCACCTCGGCGCGGCTTCCCGACGCGAACAGATCGGCGAAAATCAGGTCGTTGAGAATCGTGAGCACATGCTGGGCCATCTCCGCCCGTTCCGCGGGCGCAAAATCGGCGGCTGCGTTTTTCAGATAGTGCTCGATGGCGGCCTTGCGCCCCGCCGGCGGGATGTCCGGCAAGGATTGCATCAGCCGATGAACGATGCGGCCGCGGGCCAGCGCCTTGCGCCGCTCGGCCGGAGACGCGCGGCTATATGCGACCGCGCCGCCAAGATCCTCCTCGAATGCCTCGGACGGAGAGATCGGCACGGAACGCTGCGCTTCCCGAGCGGGCGGCCGCCGCAGCCACGGCGGGAATTCAGGTGATCGCGCGATCGCGGCCGGCACTGCGGCGGTTGACGCTTTAGCCGCCGCAGCCGGCGGCTCCTTGCGAAAGCGCCAGATTTTTTCGCCGTTGTCGTTGTCTTCGATCAGAAAAGGCCGCAGTGGCTCGACCACAAGATCATACCAGCAGCCTTTCGGCCGCTGCCGCTCGCCGTCGGCGCCGCAGACGATCAACCGATCGGCCGCGCGCGTCATCGCGACATAAAGGAGCCGGCGATATTCGTCCTCCGCTTCCGAGAGCGCCGCCTGGCGCGCGGCGGCGACCGGCGGCACGTCGTCATCCTTGCGTCCGGCCCAGATCACCGCACGGTCGGGAAGCTCCAGGAGCCGCGGCGGCCGCGGCCCGGACGGCTGTGTCATCGTGTCGGCGAGAATGACGACCGGCGCTTCGAGGCCCTTGGCGCCGTGCACGGTCATCACCCGCACTTCGTCGCGCGCGATCTCCATGTCGCGTTTGACCTCCGCGCGCGCCGCCCGCAGCCAGGCGATGAAGCCTTGCAGCGAAGGAATTTCGCGTCGCTCGTAGTCGAGCGCGAGATTGAGAAATTCGTCGAGCGCATCGTTTGCTTCGGCGCCGAGCCGCGCGTGGAAACTCTTCCGGCCGCCGCCGGCGCCGAGCACGGATGCATAAAAGGCAAACGGTGATTCCCGCTGCGCGGCTTCCCGCAAGGCATCGAGGCGCGCGGCGGCTTGCGCAAAAATCTCCCGCTCGGACGATTTGCGCTTGAGCGCCGCATGCAGCGAGCGGGGTCCGCGATCCGCCGCGATCTCGAACAAGTCCTCGTCGGAGAAGCCGAACAGCGGGCTGCGCAGCACGGCCGCAAGCGCCAGATCGTCGGCCGGCAGCAGCAGCGCGTCGGCAAGCGCGATCAAGTCCATCACCGCGATATGCTCGGTGAGCACCAGGCGGTCGGCGCCGGCCACCTCGACATGTTCGTTCTTGAGCGCGCGGATGATCGCCTCGAACAGCGGCCCGCGCTGGCGCACGAGAACAAGCACGTCGCCATAGCGCGCAGCGCGGCGATCGATGCCGACCGGCGCGCCGCTCTCGACCAGGCGGCGCACCGCGCGCGCGATGCGCTGCGCGAGCTTCACCCGCGGGCTCGTCTCGCTCACGGTGTCGAACGGCGCGTCCCAGCCTTCGATCTCCTTGCGCTCGTCGGGCTTCTCCGGCTCCCAGATTTCGACCACGCTCGGCGGCGCATCCGGCAGCGCGATATGCGGGGGAAAGCCGTCCGCATCGGCGGTCACGCTCGCCGCCATGGCCTGCACCTTGAACACTTGGTCGACGGCCGCCAGCACGCTCGCGCCGGAGCGGAACGAGTGCTTGAACTCGCGGGCGACAAAATCGAGCCCGCTGTCCCGATAGGCGCGCTCGAAATGCCGCCGCATCAGCGCGAACAGCTTCGGCGCCGCGTCCTGAAACGAAAAGATCGATTGCTTCTCGTCGCCGACGGCGAAAACCGTGCGCGTCAGATCGCGCGCGCCCTTGCCGGCGGTGAACTCGGCCACCAGCCGCCGCACGATCTCCCACTGCTTGTCGCTGGTATCCTGCGCCTCGTCGATCAGAACGTGGTCGATGCCGAGATCGAGCTTGTAGTGCACCCAGGCGGCATCGACGTTGCTCAAGAGCGAAAGCGTCTTGTCGATCAAGTCGTCGTAGTCGAGCAGGCCGCGGCGTTCCTTCTCGGCCGCGTAGCGCCGCAGCACCGCGTCGGCCACGGTGAGGAGTGAGGCGCTGCGGTCGCGGCAGACCACGGCATTGCGCCGCTCGAGAATTTCACAGACGCGGCGCTGCTCGGCGTTCAGAAGCTCGACCAGCTGCGCATCCTTGATCACCTTGGTGACGATGGATTTGCGCGGATTGCCTTCGTCTGTGCAGAATATCTCCAGATAAAGCTCGATGCGATTGGCGCCGGTCAGTCCGACGAGCGCCGTGAAGCGCTGCGCCTGCTCGACGTCGGTCTTGTTGCCGCGCGCGAGCGCCGCGGCAATCGCCGGCCATTCCGTTTCCGGGATCAATAATCCGGCGAAGAACTCAGCCTCGATGCTTTCAAGCGTATCTTCCGGCGCGATGCCGAGAGCGCGCGAAAGCTCCGCCACCGCATCTTCGACGCTGCCGGCCCGCATGCGCCAATTGATGAACGCGTCGCGGCGATTGATCGCTTCGCGCACGACGTCGCGGAACGTCTGATCGGCGCCGGCCGTCATGGCGATGCCGAGCGCGCGGCCGAGCAGGCTCTCCGGCGCGGACGCGCCTTCGAGCAAAGCCTCAAGCGTCAGGTCTTCCAGGAGCTGCATCTGCGCCGTTTCGTCGAGCACGGTGAAACGGGCGGCGACATTGGCCTCGAACGGAAACTGATGCAGAAGCTGGGTGCAAAAGGCGTGGATGGTCTGCACCTTCAAGCCACCGGGTGTTTCGAGCGCACGTGCGAACAAACGCCGTGCCAGCGCGCGGCGCGCGGCCGGCATGCGCCCGGGGCGGATGCCGATAGCGGCATCGAGCGCCTCGTCGTCGAGCGTCGTCCAACGCCCGAGCGTGTCGAACACGCGCTTGGCCATATTGGCGGCGGCGGCCTTGGTGAAGGTGAGGCAGAGGATCTTTTCCGGCGCAATGCCGGCGAGCAGAAGATTGATCACGCGTTGCGCCAGAACGTGCGTCTTTCCGGAGCCGGCGTTGGCCGCCACCCAGGCGGAAACGCCCGGATCGGACACCTCGCCCTGCACACGCAGCACGTCGGGCGGAATGATGCTTGGCGATCTCATGCGCGCGCTTCCATTCCGCTACTCATGGCGCACCCGGAATGTCGTCTTCCGGTCCCCCGGTGCTCGACCACTCCTTCACGCGCGCGAGGTGGTCATAGTCGCCATAGCGCGCTTTCCACATTGGATGGACCAGCGACCGATAAGGCTCGTGATCGTCGTCGAAGCGCCGCACCAGTTCGGCGAGTTTTTCCAGCGCGCGGTCGGCCTGCGCGTTGGGCGTGCCTTCCTTGAAGTCGATCGGCATGAACTCGCCGGCGCGCGCACCGCCTTTGAGCGCGACATAAGCCAGCGCCGAAACCGTACCGCCCGCCGGTATCGGCGTTTCGCCGCCGTTGAAGCCGCCCTGGCGCAACATCGCTGCTTCGAGCGTGAGCTGCGGCGCGAGCCCGGTGCGCACCTGTTTCTCCGTCCGCACCGAACCGGTCTTGTAGTCGAGAATGACATAGCCGCCGGCGGCATCGCGTTCGATCCGGTCGGCAATGCCGGTTAGCTTGAACGCGCCATCGGACAGCGGCATCTCGATCGCGCCTTTGATTTCGGCCGCGACCAATTCGTGACTGGCGCGGCGGCCGGCCTCCCAGCCGCCGAGCCATTGCGCGATGCGCATGAAGCGCGGCCACCAGAAGGCGCGCGCTTCCGGAAACTCCGCGAGCGCGGCGAAATATTTTCTCCCCATCCCGATCAGCGCGCCGGCCGGATCGGCTGGAAGCTCTTTGGCAAAGCGCTCGCTGAATTCGCGCAGCACATTGTGAATGACGGTGCCGCGCTCGGCGGCGCCAGGTGCTGCATCGACTTCGTCGAGGGGAGCGAGGTTGAGCACGTGCTTGGCGTAGATCGTGTAAGGATCGCGCAGCCAGTGCTCGATCTCGGTGACAGAGAGGCGCTTCGGGCGCGCCGCTCGCGGCGGCCTCGGCGCCGGGCGCGGCGCAGGTGTCACGCTCTCGGGCTGGTCGAGACTGCGCGCCCAGGCGAGATAGACGTTGCCGCGGTCGAGCACCGCCTGCCAGCGCTGCTCGCCCGCGATAGCGGCGAGCCGCTGGATGAAGCGCGAGGCTTGCGTCGGCGCGCCGCCGATCTTGGCCGCACGCGTCAGAATCACCTCTGGCGCGCCGAGCATCTGCGCGAAATCGTGCGCTGAAAGGCCGATCCGGCGCTCGGGCAGATCGAGCCCGAGCTCGAGCCGCATCGGACGGCTGAGCCAGGCATCGGTGCGGCTTTCCGGCGGCCACGCGCCTTCGACCAAGCCGCCGAGCACCACACGATCGTTCGCGGTCAGGCGCGCTTCCAGGAGACCGAGTATGCGCACGCGCGCGCCGGCGAGCGGCGGCGCGCGCACCACCCGGTCTGCAACGAGGACTGCGAAAAGCTCGACATAATCCGACGGTTCGATCGACATGCCGGCGGCGGCTTCGCTGATCGCCAATTCGTCGAGCGCATCGGCAACCTTGGTGCCGTCGGGCCCGACAAAGGCATGCTCCGTTGCGCCGTCGCGCGACAAAGCCGCCAGCACGTCGCGGTGACGCGCGGCCAGATCGCCGAGCGGGCGCTCGCTGTTGCCGATGTCTTCGAGCGGCGCGAGTGCCTCGGCGAGCCTGCGCACCAGTTGCGCCGCCGCTTCGAGATCGGCGTCGAAAAGGCGCGTGCGCGGATCGGAGCCATGCAGATCGGAGTCTTCCTTGGCGCGGTATTTGGCGAGCTGCGCGCCGAAGGCGTCGAGCGCGCTCGCCAACCTTGCGCTGCCGGCGCGCGGCCGCGGCCCGCGCAGGATCGCGCGTTCGAGCGCGGCGACGGCGCGTGCATTGTCGTGCATGCCAAGCCGCAGCAGCGGATGCTTGAGCAAGCCGAGCAGCGTGACCGGCGCGAGCCCGCCGAGCGCGGTTTCGGCGGCGAGCCGCGCGAAGATTCCCGCCGGCGTCTCCGACAGCACCTGGCCGCCGGTATCTTCGGCAACGATCTCCCATCGTTCGAGCGCTGATTTGACGCGCGCGCCGAGCGCGCGGTCGGGCGTTACGAGCGCGGCGGTCTTGCCCTGCTCGACCGCTTCGCGCAGCGCAACCGCAATCGCCAGCGCCTCGTCTTCGGCGTTCGCCGCCTCAATCATGGTGATGGAGGCGAGCGCTGCTTCAGCATGCACCCCAAAACTTTCGTCGGACGCGCGCTGACGCCAAAGCTCGGTCGCCGCCGCCGGCCGCAGCACTTCCGAGACGAGCCGCTCGCGCCCGCTTGCGTCGGCGAGCCTCTCCACCGGGTCGCGGCCGATGCCGATGCGCGCAAGCAGTGCCTGCAGCGCGAACTGCGCATGGCCCGGCGCCGGCAAGATGTCGGCGCGCTCGTTGCCGCCGATCAGCCGCCAGGACTCCTCGTCGAGATCGGTATCGAGGCCCGGCAGCACGACGGCGCCGTGCGGCAGGTGCGCGATCGTGGCAATCAGCTCGGCGGTCGCGGGAATCGAGCCGGTCGAACCGGCAGCGATCACCGGCGCATGGGTTTTGCGCGCAAGCCGCGCGGCTTCGGCCTTGATCAAGGCGTCGCGGCGCGCGGCCGGTTCGATGTAGCCGCGCTCGCGCAGGATTTGCGGCCAGCTCTGGCGCGCGAGCTGCAGGAATTTCAGCGTCAATTGCCAGAACGGATCGAGCGCCTCGGGAACGAGCCCGTCGAGCCTGTCCCAGGACACGCCGCGCATGGTCATGTCGTCGATCAGGCGGGCGAGATCGTCGGCGAGCGCGCTCGCCGCGGCCGGCGTCTGCGCCACGAGCGGCATGCCTTGCGCGCCCCGTACTTGGGGTGCGCGCGCCCAGGTGCGAACAAGTTGCGCCAGCAGCAGGCGGCGCTCCGATCCGCCGAGTGCCGGCGGCAAAGCGAGCGCATCGGCGGCGATGTCGCCGGCCGCCATTTCGGCAAAGACGAGTTCGTCTTCGTCGATGTCGCCAATGGGGACAATGCGCGGCAGGATCGCCGCGTCGACATCGAGCGCGTCGAGAAAAGCGTCGCGCGCCAGCCGGCAGGCGCGCCGGGTCGGCAGATAAAGCGTGACCGCGGCCAGCGCGAGCGGATCCTCGGGGCTCCGGAAGCCGAGCTTGCCGGTCATCATCGCTTTGATCAGCGTCGGCAAAAACGGCGCCGACGGCGGAATGGTGAAGACGCGAGGTCGCATGTGATCGATGATCCGTCACCCTGAGATGCGAGTGAAGCGAGCCTCGAAGAGCGACGGCCCCGGCGCCTCAGCTCCTCATCCTTCGAGGCTCGCGCGGAGCTTGTCATCGGGCCGCCCACTTCGGGCCGGACCCGTTGGGCGCGAGCACCTCAGGATGACGGCTAACGGCTAGCAGATTCCCTTAGGTCGCAGCCAGTGCGGCTTCCGCGGCGGCGACCGCTTCCGGCGTGCCAACATGCATCCACACGCCTTCGAGGCGCAGGCCGAACAGCCGGCCCTTCTCGGCGGCGCGGTCGAAAAGGACAGTGAGTGAAAAGGCGCCCTTCGGCGCATCGGCGAACAGCGTCGGCAAGAGAACAGCCGCGCCGGCATAGACGAAGGGGACCACCTCGCTCTCGCGCCGCCGGCGCAAGCGGCCGTCGGGCCGCATGGCGAAATCGCCGCGGCCGGTATAACCGATCGAGTTGGTGGTCGGCGCAAGCAAGAGCAGGATGTCCATCGTTTGCGGATCGAAGGCCTCGGCCATGCGCGTGAAGTTCGGCCGCACGCCATCGAGCCAGACCGTGTCGGAATTGACCAGAAAGAACGGCGCGTCGCCGAGCTTCGGCAGCGCCTTGGCGATGCCGCCGCCAGTGCCGAGCAGTTCGCCGCGCTCGTCGGAGATCACAATGTGCGGCCGCTGCCGCGGCGCCAGATGACGCTCCAGAATATCGGCCAGATGGTGCACGTTGACGACGACGCTTTCGACGCCCGCATCGGCCAGGCGATCGAGCGAATAATCGATCAGCGACTTGCCGCCGATTTCCACGAGCGGCTTTGGGATGTGACCGTTATAGGGTCGCATCCTGGTGCCCAATCCGGCCGCCAGGACGATCGCGCGGTTCGGCATCATGGTGTCCCCCAGACGAGCCTCACGTTCCGCCGACTCATTTCATTATATCCGCTCATTGGTTTTTTGGCGGCAGATTGGCGGCATACCAAGCCTTGAGGGGGGCAAGGTCGGGATGCGCCAGCGACCGGTTCAGATAGCGCAATAAGCGCGGGATATGACGGAGGTATTGCGGCTTGCCGTCGCGGCGGTCGAGCCGGGCGAATATGCCCAGAATCTTGGTGGCGCGCTGCGCCGCGAGCGTCGCGTAGATCCTCGCGAAGCCGGCCGCGTCGAAGCGCTGATCGTACAGCCTTCCGCGTACGTAGCGGCTGAACAGCGCAACCTCGAGCGGTTCCGGCACGTCGACGCGCGCATCCTGCAACAGCGACGCCAGGTCGTAGGCGGCGGGCCCCATCATCGCGTCTTGAAAGTCGAGCACGCCGATGCGCGCCACGTTGTCCCGCTCGGGAAGCCATAACAGATTGGGGGAATGATAATCGCGCAGCACCCAGGTGGGGGGCGCCTCGATCGCCGGCTGCAAAGCGTCGCGCCATAGCCGCGTGAACTCCGCGCGCAGCCGGTCGGTGACTTTCACGTCGGCGGAGGTCAGATACCAATCGAGCAAGAGTTCCGCCTCGATCAGGAACGCATCCATGTCGTAGGGCGGCAGGAAATATTCCTGGCGCGGCGCCACCGGCAGCCGTTCCGGCAATTTGCGGCGGTGCAGCGACAGCAGAAGATCGACGGCGGCCTCGTAGCGCTGCTCGATCGGCGCCGGCGGATCGCCGGCGACGATCCGATCGTCGCCCAGATCCTCCATGACGAGGAAACCGTGTTCGAGATCGGCTTGCAGGATCGCGGGCGCCGAAAGATTGCGATCGCGCAGACCCTGCGCCAGCGCCACATAGGGAACGATGTCCTCGGCGAGATGCGCGATCGCGCTGTAGGGCTTGCCGTCGCGCACCGGCGGCCCGTCCGGCCGGCGCGGCGAATTCATCAGTATCTCTGCGTGGTCGGCGAGCACGAGCCGCTCGAAGACGCGGGTCGAGGCGTCGCCGACCATGCGGCGGCGCGGCACATCGCGATAGCCGGTCTGATCGAGAAAAGCGCGCACTTGCGGGATCCGCTCAACGCGCGTGCCGAACGCGCCGTAGCCGATCACCCGCGCGTTGCGCACGCCGGGCCCGAACTGCGGCGCGAGCGTGAAGGTGATGTCGATACGGTCAGGCGGCAGAAAGCCGGCGGCGCGATCGGGCCACTCCACGAGCACCACCGTGCCGGCGGCCAGATCCTCGAAGCCGAGCTCGGCGAGTTCGGCCGCGCCCGACAGCCGGTAGAAATCGGCATGCACGAGCGGGAAACGGGGCAGCTCGTAGCTCTGCAGCAACGTGAAAGTCGGGCTCGGCACCTCGATCGCCTCGTCGCTTGCGAGATAGCGGATGAGCGCGCGCGCGAACGTGGTCTTGCCCGCGCCGAGATCGCCGGACAGCGTCACCAGATCGCCGGGCTCGAGGGCGACCGCGACATCCGCGGCGAAGCGCGCCGTCGCCTCTTCGTCCGGCAAAGTAATGGTGAAGCTCGTCCCGCCGGTGGCAGTCGGAAACATGACGGCGCTCGTCAACGGCTTCGCATCGCGGCCGCAACCGGGCGCACCAACGAGTCCCGCATCAATGTCCGCTCAGCCGTGCATCGCAACGACAACGCAGCAAATCCCCCAGAACAGGCAGTATTCGAACCCGCCGATTTGCCACAGCCATTTCCCCTTGCTGTGGCGCCACACTGCCCATGCGGCGACGAACAGAAACACCGCCTCCAGCGAGGCGACATAGCGCGTATAGATCGCAAACACCATGCCGATGGCGCAGACGATCTCGATCGCCATACAAGAAAAGACCCAGGCTTTGACCGGATAGAGCCTGAAATCGTCGTAGATCTTGTAGGTGAGTTCCAGATCGCTGGCCTTGGCGTACAAATGCGGCAGCAGAAACAAGCCGCAAATAAGGCGAAGAATGTTGAACTCGTTGGTCAGATCGAAAATCTGAAAGAAAGACATACTTGTGGCCCCCCTCGGGCTTACGGCTCCTTTCCAGAGCCTCTTTTGAGAGCCTCTTGCCCTAAGCCGCGGTCATTCTAACAGCTTCGCCGAGCGGGAAAGCGCACGTCACGGTGGTGCCCTCCCCCACGACCGAGGCGATCTCGACGGTTCCGCCGTGCAGCTCGACGAACGAGCGCACCAGCGACAGCCCGATCCCGGTGCCGCGGTGATGCGAGCCGAGCGAGTGGGTTTCGAACCAATCGAACACCCGCTCCAACACGTCGGCGGGGATGCCCGGGCCGTGATCGGTGACGGAGAAAACCAGCGCGCCGGCGCGACGCTCGGCGCGCAGCGTCACGGTGCCGCCCGGCGGCGAGAAGCTCACCGCATTGGCGAGCAGATTGAACAGGATCTGGCGCACGCGGCGCTCGTCGGCGACGAAGCTGCCGATGTCCGGCGGAGCGACGATATCGAGCAGGAGACCCGAGCTCACCAGGCGGTCCTGCACGCCTTCGGCGGCTGCCGCCATGGTCTGGCGAATATCGACCGAACCCAGATTGAGCTGCATGCGGCCGGCATCGATGGTGGCGAGGTCGAGGATGTTGTTGATCAGCGCGAGCAGCGTGTTGGTCGAGACCGTGATGTAGTCGAGATACTCGCGTTGCTTGGGGGCGAGCGGACCGGTGGCCGGATCGGCCAGGAGATGGACGAAGCCGATGATGTTGGTAAGCGGCGAGCGCAATTCGTACGACACGTGATGGACGAAATCGATCTTGATCCTGTCGGCATCTTCGAGCGCTTCGTTGCGCTCGCGCAGCGCCCGCTCGACATTCACCGAATCCGTCACGTCGTGGAAGGTCACGAGGGTGGCGCCGTCGGGCAGCGGCACGGTCGTGCAATCGACCACCATGCCGTCGCGCCGCTCGAGCCGTCCTGATATCGCTTCGCGGCTGTCGATCGCGGTCACGGCATCGCGCAGCGCGCGCCAGATGACGTCGTCGCCATGCATCGGCTGACACAAGGCGGACACGGTCTCGATATGCGGCCGCTCGCTCAAGGTCTGCGGCGACAGTTTCCACATGCGGCCGAAGGCGGAATTGGCGAGCCGCAGCCGGCCGTCGCTGCCAAACACCGCCACGCCCTCGGCCAGGTTGTCGAGAGTTTCGCCTTGGACGCGGATCAGCTCCTGGAAGCGCCGCGCGAGATCGAGCCGCTCGGTCACGTCGTCGAACAGATAAGTCACGCCGCCGTCCGGATTGGGCGTCGTTACGACGCGCAACGTTCGTCCGTCCGGCAGATGCCACGTATGATCTTTCGCTTCCAGCGCCCGATAAGCGGCATGGAGCTGCGCCCGCCATTGCCGGAAGTCTTGCTCCTCGGGCAGCTTGCGCGCCGTGCGCAACGCATCGAGCAGGCCTGAATCGGTCGGCCGCTGATCGAGATAAGCGGCATCGAGATGCCACAAGGCCGCATAGGCGGTGTTGTAGAATGTCAGCGTCTGGCCGGCGTTGAACATGG
>Ga0210408_10005731_pt1 | contig 10865 bp, 9 predicted proteins | sample IncBWH4MmetaG_FD_155471 | JGI IMG/M metagenome (GOLD analysis project Ga0210408, IMG submission 155471) | Forest soil microbial communities from Barre Woods Harvard Forest LTER site, Petersham, Massachusetts, United States - Inc-BW-H-4-M | ecosystem: Environmental > Terrestrial > Soil >... | reverse complement strand
ACCGTCTCTCCGCTGAGATTAATCAGAGCGGCGCGAACGCTGCCGGTGCCCACATCGATCGCGAGCAAAAGATCTTTTTTCATTGTTTTGGGGTGTTTGGCGCGAATCGGGTTCTGAGGGCTTCAAGCCAGGCATTCCCGCCGCGCCGCTAACCAACGCCGGTCCGGCACAATCTTGACGGCATGCGCCGAGCCCACACGCCGGATTGTAGCAAGACAGCCACCAAAATGATAAGCGCTTTCACAACTTCTTGATGGTAGCTAGTGTCCTGTCCCGAAATAGCAGGTATATTGTTGCGATCAAAATGGGCCGTCGGCTGGGGAAGCGTGTCGGCGTATTGGCGTGTCGGCGTCCGGGAAGACTGCTTCTCGACACGGCTATAGTAACCAGGAGGTCTCGACGAAGTTCATGACGCTTTGGAAACGCCGACACACCGACTCGCCGATACGCCGATACGTTTCCCCTAGCCGGCGACCCATCATGCCTCCGCTGCGCTGATGCCGGCCCCCGACTCCAAAGTAGCATAGGCTTCCAGCCTGTAGAGATACTATGCAAGATGGTACACCAGAAAAAACCGGAAGAAGCGTATGAGTGAATCCTACCGCCCTGCAACTCAGCCCACACTGTACTTCATCGGGGTTTCGACTGCGAAATCCTCGATCATGACAATTTTTCCGCGATGGGCGAAATACCTTGGGATTCCGGAGGCCCAGATACTAGGCATCAATTTTCCAATCCACGCCGAACCTGCTTCCTATCGTCGGGCAGTTGAATTCATCAAGACCGATCCCCTCTCGCAAGGAGCGTTGGTGACTACACACAAGATCGACCTTTTCTCGGCCTGCCGGGCTCTGTTCGATGAGATCGATCGGCATGCGCTGCTGATGGGAGAGACCAGCTGCATTTCGAAAAGGGACGGTAAGATTCTCTGCCACGCGAAAGATCCGATTTCTTCCGGACTCACTCTCGACGGCTTTCTCCCTCCGGATCATTGGAAGAAGAGCGGCGCGGAAGTCTTTATTATGGGAGCAGGCGGCGCTGCGATCGCGATCACGTGGCATCTGATGCGGGGCGAAACGCAAGAGGAAGCGAACCGGCCGTCGCGGATTTTAATCTCAGATCCGCACCCATCGCGCCTAGCCGAGATTCGCCATATCCACGCAAAATTTCATTGCAAAGTCCCGGTGGAATACATCCAAGTATCTGACCCGCTGGATAACGACTCCGTTGCTAATCGATTAAAGACCGGGTCATTGGTGGTCAACGCGACCGGACTCGGCAAAGACGCGCCGGGCTCGCCGTTGACAGACTCAGCGCGATTCCCGGCAAACGGAATCGTCTGGGAGCTGAACTATCGGGGCGATTTAGTCTTCGTTCGGCAGGCCAACGCTCAAAAGGCGGAATGCAATCTTCAGATCGAAGATGGCTGGACATATTTTATCCATGGGTGGACACGTGTGATTGCAGAGGTGTTTCATTTGGATATTCCGGTCTCCGGAGAAACATTCAATCGATTTGCTGAAATAGCGGTAGATGCCAGTAACCGACGAGGAAGCCAAGAATTCAAGGACGCATGAACTCCCGACTTCTTGAATACTTGACTTCTTGCCTTCTTGAATTCAAAAGCTCCTTAATCGCCGCGGCGCTGCGCGATGCATCTGCCACGCGAATCCCTCTTAACCCACCCTGGCGAGCCGCGATCCCTGCATGCAGATGACTGAAAAGATCAGACCGAAAATCGACCCAGCACGCAACATGCTGGAAGTCATCACCACGCTCTTGGACAAACTAAGACCATCTGATCGCAAAGCCGCCGAGCTTGTTCTGGCTGATCCGCGCTTTGTTCTCGACGCAACCCTGGCAACAACCGCACGGCGGGCTGGAGTGAGCGAACCTACGGTAATTCGATTTTGCGAGGCAGTCGGTTGTACGGGCTTTCAGGATTTCAAATTGCGGCTCGCGCAGAGCATCGCTTTGGGAATGCCCGCGACGCACTCCGTGTTGAGCGCCGAAGACTCAACCTCGACGCTAGCGGACAAAATCTTTGATTACACGATGAACACCTTGAACTGGGCTCGCAAGCGGCTCGACAAAGATACATTGGGTCGAGCTATCGAAATCCTCGAGAAAGCACGACGCATCGATTTCTTCGGCTTTGGAGCGTCCGGCATCATCGCCTTAGATGCCCAACAGAAGTTTCCGCTGTTCGGGGTTCCATGTCTGGCCCATACCGATTCTCATCAGCAATTCATTGCGGCCGCGATGACGCAGCCTGGAGACGTAGCAGTCGCGATTTCCAATACGGGAAACACCATAGCAATCATCGATATCGCAAAGGTCGCCCGCAAAAATGGGGCAACCGTAATCGGAATTTCAGGAAGTGACAGCCCGTTGATTCGGAACTGTGATGTGGGTCTGATTGTCGAAACGTTGGAGAATACCGACATTTACACCCCGACAATTTCACGGATCGCGGGTTTGGTGGTCATCGACATTCTCGCGACCGGGGTCGCTCTTCGGCGCGACGCTGCGCATGACGCCAAGCTCTCCAGGATGAAGCGACGACTAGCGGCGATGCGCACGGGGCAACGATTCCTGGGCATTGAGGACATGGATTAGGAGGAGGAGTTCAGGAGTCAGGAGTTCAGGAGTTGCAGAATGGGCTCCGGCTTTCCGGTCTTTGGATGGTCAGGCAACCGCTTCCATACGAAAAAGAATTCGACTTGACCAACAGTCGATTCGAAGCCGGGGTAAGAACTCCTGAACTCCTGAACTCCTGAACTCCTTTCCCCCTTCCGGCATTTTTTTCGAGACCTGATTAATTATTTACTTTGACAGGTCGCACGGTAAGGTTGGATTGATGTCATTCACCATTGGGATCGATTACGGAACCAATTCCGTTCGAGCTATCGTTGTGGATTGTTCCGATGGCAGGGAAGTAGGGAGTTCCGTCGTCAATTATCCATCCGGCAGGCACGGCGTTCTTCTTGACCCGCGTGATCATCATGTTGCCCGGCAGCACCCTGGCGATTATATTTTTGGATTGCGGAATTCGGTGTCCGGCGCGATGGAACAGGCGTCCAAAGAGCCGCGCTTTTCAGCCGCTCAAGTAATTGGGATCGGCGTTGATACGACCGGCTCTAGTCCTTTGCCGGTAGATGCCAACAACGTTCCGCTTGGCGTACATGACAAGTACAAGGACCACCTCGCGGCGCAATGTTGGCTTTGGAAAGATCACACGAGCTATGACGAAGCGGTGCAGATCACGCAGGTGGCTGCGAAGCATCGTCCGGAATATATCGCTAAATGCGGCAACATGTATTCGTCGGAGTGGTTTTGGAGCAAGATCTGGCATTGCCTGAGAACGGCTCCGGAGGTCTTCGATAACGCTTTCAGCTGGGTCGAACTAGCCGACTATATCCCTGCCGTGCTTTGTGGGATTACCGATCCACTGGCGATCAAGCGCGGCGTTTGCGCAGCAGGCCACAAAGCTCTCTACTGCGACGAATGGGGCGGACTTCCAGACAGAGAATTTCTTGCGCTCCTCGATCCGAAATTAGCTGACTTGCACGGGCGCCTCTACGATCGGGCGTGGGATGCTACGACCGCAGCTGGGTCGCTTTGTTCCGAATGGGCGCAGAAACTCGGACTGCCGGAAGGCATTCCGGTCGCGATTGGGGAATTCGACGTTCATTACGGTGCAATTGCCAGCGGAATCGAAGAAGGTGTACTGGTTAAAGCCATCGGAACTTCCACCTGCGATTGCTGCGTCGTAAGGGCCGATAAGCAGGTACAGGATATCCCTGGAATCTGTGGCATCGTCAAAGGTGCGATTCTGCCCGGCTATTACGGGATCGAGGCGGGCCAGTCTGCGGTAGGCGATATATTCAATTGGTGGGTCGAAGTCGTGTGCGAGGGAGACACCAGTTTGCACGCCAAGCTTACCAAGGAAGCAAGCGCCCAAAGACCCGGAGAGAGCGGCCTTATCGCCCTCGACTGGAACAATGGCAACCGCACGATTCTTGTTGATACGAGGCTCAGTGGCCTTATTCTCGGCCAGACGCTTCATACCACGCGTGCCGATATTTATCGAACCCTGATCGAGGCCACGGCATTCGGCGCCCGGGTGATCATCGAGCGGATCCGGGAATACGGCGTGCCAATTGACCGCGTAGTCTGCTGCGGGGGCGTTGCAGAAAAAAATCCCCTGCTTATGCAGATTTATGCAGACGTGACCGGTTGCACGATGCATATCGCCGGTTCCGCCCAAACTTGTGCCCTTGGGTCAGCGATTTCCGCCGCTGTGCTCGCAGGACCGAAAGTGGGTGGTTACGCCGATTTTCAGTCTGCGCAGAAGAGCATGACATCGCTCAACCCGATTAAGTACCAGTCCATCCCGGAAAACGAGGCTGTTTATAACCGGTTGTATGCACTCTATCGGCAAATGCACGACGCCTTCGGCGGTGTAAACAGAAGTGCTGACCTCTCTGGAGTGATGAAAGAACTTATTCGTATCAGAGAGGAACAGACCAAGGCGTAGCTCGCTTTGGCCTATACGCGTCTTATCGTCCTCAAAATCAATTTAATCGGAAAAAAACTATGTATCTCCCCCTAGGAACCTACTCGCCTGAGATCAAACTCGGCCTGGTCTCGGCCTCACGAAACTGTTTCCCACGCAAGCTTTCAGAGGAACGCACCGTGCGGCTAATTGAAGGTTGCAATCATGCCGGCATTAACCTCTTTGTCCCACAGGGCGAATGTCGAATTATCGAAACTAAAGATCATGCCAGCGAGGCCGCAAGGCAGTTCAAACAGGCCGGGTGCGATGCCGTTGTGTATTACCTCGGTAACTTTTCCCCCGAAATCGAAGACGCCGTCTTCGTCAAGGCCTACGACGGGCCAGTAATGTTACTTGCTGCTGCCGAAGAATCGGGCGCAACTCTGCTTGAAAAGCGTGGCGATGCCCTTTGCGGGTTGCTGTCGGCCGCTTTGGCGATCAGTAAGCGCGGACTCTCTCACAGGGTGCACATACCGGAACTGCCGGTAGTCAGCGCGGAGGAAGGCGTGAGGGAAATCGCCCACTTTATTAAAGTGGCGAAAATCGTCAAAGGCACGCGCAACGCCACCCTCGGCCTTTTTGGTCCGCGTCCGCGTGATTTCGAGACCTGCAATTACAATCTCGCATCGGTCAATTCGATTGGCATCGAAGTTGAAGAACTCGGGTTGTTTGACCTTCAAAACGAGGTCAGGCGGATCAAGGATAAAGCAGAGGATACTTCCACGATTAAGTCTGATATGAAGCGGGAAATGCCGAGTATTCCGGACGAGGAATTCGCATCCCGACTCTCGGTGTATGAGAAAGCGATCAAAAACTTTCGGGACAGCCTGAAACTTTCCGGCGCTGCAACGCAGTGTTGGTCTGAACAGGAATTGAGCCTGCGGCACGTGCCTTGTTTCATCAACGGTCGTATGGCTCAGAACGGCTTCCCGATTGCCTGCGAAAATGACTGCTACTCACTCATCGCCGAGTTGCTCGGCCAATACGCGTCGGACGCGACCGTAGGCATTCTTGACATCAATCACAGTATTCCAAAAGACCTGCACGAAAGCCTGGCTGACTACCCACTCAAAGATATGGTGGGTATGTTCCATTGCGGTAACGCTTCGACTAAGCTGCTGAAGAATCCTGAGATGAAGTACCAGGTGATCATGAAACGCATGATGGAGCCCAACACGCCCGCCGATATCACCCGAGGCACGATTGAGGGGCAATTCGCTGCCTCGCCGATTACCGTCGTTCAGGTACATGGCATTGGCGATAACATGCAGGCCTATATCGCTCAGGGACACTTTCTGGACCTTGATCCGAAAACCTTCGGTTGCACGGGCACCGCATATCTGCCTGGATTCAGTAGATTCTATCGCCATGTACTGCTCGGCCGCTTCCACCACCATGCAGCTGTAGCGTTTTCCCATTGTGGCTCCGTTCTTTATGACGCGTTCAAGCTGATCGGTTTCAAGCAAGTTTACACGCCCCTGCCCGAGTCCATGCCTTACCCCGGCGAGAACATCTTCCGGAACGGCTTGCTTTCTGCCCATAGTTAATCGCCAAAGATGAGCTATCGCGATATCAAGGCTGAATGCTACCAGGCGAATCTGTTGCTACCGGAATTCAAACTAATAGATCTCACTTTTGGAAATGTCAGTGTCGCGGATCATGATCGTGCGGTCTTTGCCATTAAGCCGAGCGGCGTAGACTACACGACGTTGACCGAGAGTGACATAGTCGTGGTTGATTTTGATGGCCAGACCGTTGATGGCTCGCTTCGCCCGTCGTCTGATACTCCAACCCACCGGCGACTCTTCCAAGCGTTCACTGGTATCCGCTCGATCGTCCACACTCACTCCAGAAATGCCGTAGCCTTTGCCCAAGCCGGGATGGGAATCCCTTGTCTCGGAACAACCCATGCCGACTATTTCTATGGCGAAGTGCCGGTGACCCGCCCGCTAACTCCAGAGGAAATTGTTTCTGCCTACGAATGGGAAACCGGCAACGTCATCGTTGAGCGCTTTCAGCGTATCGATCCGATGGAAATCTGCGCGGTGCTCGTCTGGAACCACGGGCCATTCGTTTGGGGTCCAAATGCCACAAAAGCGGTCGAGAATGCTTTTGCGCTCGAGATCGTTGCTGAGATGGCCCTGAAGACTGCCCAACTCAATCCTTCCGTCCAACCGATCTCCAAGGATCTGCTTGACAAACACTTCCTTCGTAAGCATGGGTCAAGGGCCTACTACGGCCAAGGTTAGACTCCTTATTTTGTTCGGCCGCTGTTGAGCGACTTTAATTTAAATCCGCGGTCACCTTCTATAGCGAAGCAGAAACAGATGCTAATCAGGATCGGCTATGATATCGCGCTTCGTATACCTGCTCCCACTGCAGTAGTCTGCGTTCTACGCGTTCATCCGTCACGCGAAGGCGACCTCGTCGGCGTTGAAAAGTTCCGATTAGAGCCAGAACTGCCGGTCGAGGAGTACATAGACGGATTCGGTAACCACTGCGGCCGCGTCAATTCCACTGGGGGAGTGATTCGTTTTCTCAACGATGCAATCATTCGTGATCCTGGCGAACTGGACGCCTACGCACCCGACGCGCCTCAGCACGACGTTCGAGAGATCCCCGTCGAAACGCTCTCTTTCGTGTTGCCAAGCCGATATTGTGAAGTCGACAGCGAGCTGCTTGATTTTGCTTGGCGAACCTTCAGCACCACGCCTACTGGATGGCCCCGTGTAAAAGCCATTTGCGATTTCGTCCACGGCCATCTCCGCTTCGACTACCTGCAAGCTCGTGCCAATCGCACCGCTCTTGAGGCCTTTCGCGAGCGCGTTGGCGTCTGCCGCGACTTTACCCATCTGGCGATCACTTTGTGCCGCTGCATGAATATCCCGGCACGCTACGCCACTGGCTATCTCGGTGACATTGGGGTTCCACCCGACCCCAATCCGATGGATTTCAGTGCCTGGTTCGAAGTTTATCTTGGCTCACATTGGCACACCTTCGATGCGCGACATAACCACCGTCGCACCGGGCGGGTTCTTATCGGACGCGGACGCGATGCAGGCGATGTTCCTATCGCAATGGTCTTCGGGCAGCATCTTCTCGAACATTTTAGGGTGATCACCGAAGAGATTGATTCAGGCAGCGGATAGGGTTTGACAGCTGGTAGGGACGCGCTCCCGCGCGATCCGGCACTGCACGTCTGGAAACCTCCTTTTGCTGATTTTGCCGATGCCCAGGCCGACATGTGTCGCCGCAACCCTTTGTCCTAAAGTCCCTGGCGCTTGCCGCTCTGTAATATGTAAGGTTGGCAAACTTGAAAGGCTCGGCTTCCGGCGACCGGCGCACAATCGGGGCGCAGCGTCTGTTTAAGAGCCGTCTAACCCGCAATTAGCTCGTCGCTTCGGCTTTCACATGATTTTTGCGGGTTAGTCAGCTTTTTCCCACTGACCTGATCCCGCCGATCGGAGCACCGCGTTCACAACCTTCTCGGTCGGCATCGCGTCCTCAAAAGTCGGCTCGGCAGGCTTCTCTCCATCCAGGGAGTTCAGAAAATCTGCCACCTGATGGATGAACGAGTGCTCAAATCCGATAGCCAGGCCCGGCACCCACCAGTGGGCCATATAGGGATGATCCCCGTCCGTGACATGGATAGATCGCCAGCCGCGGAGCAATCCTTCATCTTTGTGATCGAACCATTGCAATCGATGCAGGTCATGGAGATCCCAGGCGAGCGATCCGTGTTCCCCGTTGATCTCGAGAGTATAAAGCGCCTTGTGACCCCGCGCGTACCGAGTTGCCTCGAAGGTCGCCAACGACCCATTCTTAAACCGCGCCAGGAACGCGCTGGCGTCATCGATGCCCACCTTCTCCTTTTTGCCGGTCAAATTGTGTTTCCGCTCCTTAACGAATGTCTCGGTTACGGCCGTGACGGAATCCATTTCGCCATTCAGCCAAATCGCCGTGTCAATGCAGTGAGCCAGCAGATCGCCCGTTACCCCGCTTCCGGCCACGTTAACATCTAACCGCCACAAACCCGCGCCACCTTGCGGCACATCAGCCGAGATCGTCCAATCCTGCAGGAATTTCGCCCGGTAGTGATAGATACGACCGAGTTTGCCCGATGCGAGGATCTGCTTCGCCAGCGTCACCGCCGGAATTCTGCGGTAGTTGTACCACACCATCGTGCGAACGCCCGCTTTCTTCACGGCATCGACCATTTGTTGCGCTTCCGGTAGATTTCGCGCCAGCGGCTTGTCGCACAGAATCATTTTGCCAGCCTGAGCTGCTGCGACCGCAATTTCGGCGTGGGTATCGTTCGGACTGGCAATATCGACGACATCAATTGCTGGATCCTCGACCAGACGTCTCCAGTCAGAGTAATGCGTCTGATAGCCCCATTTGTGGGCAAATTGTTTTACCTTTTCCGGATCCCGCGCGGCAACCGCCTTGAGCACCGGCTGATATTCAATGTCGAAAAACTGGCTGACGGACAAATACGCGTTCGAATGCGCACGTCCCATAAAGCCATACCCGACGAGGCCTATATTGAGCTTTTTCATAAGCGTCTTGATTCTTCAATTCGAGAAAGAACGCCGGATACCATTGCGGCGTTCCCGGCGATCACGGCGCCCGCTATTCTTTCCATCCGTGCGCTTCACGGACCGCGATCATAGCCCCGAGAATGGAATTCCAGGTTTGCTGTTTCAGCATCACGTCATTTGCAAACATGCAGCCGTCCCAACAGATATGTCGGAAGGCCTTCGTCAATTCCCCTTGATCGTCCCGAAGCCAATAGCCGGCGTCCCGGGCGATGTTTAATTTCCCGTTAGGATCATCGGGCAGACAATGGCGCCCAGTCTTGTCGTGCGAGCCGCTGCCTTTTACGGTCGCATCGTTCTGAGCAACGTGGAAATCGACAGTCCACGGACGCAGCGAGTGGGTCATGGTTTTCAGAGCCTCGTGCAACTTTCCTTCGTCTTTCCAATCGAAATTTTGGGGTAAGAGGGCGTCTGCTGGAGCGTTATAGCCCATCGTGTAGAGCAATGTGTGAGCCATGTCGGCCTGGAACCCGAGAGTCCGGGGCCGATCGACCAGTTCAAGAACCTCTACCATTCTCTTCCAACTGTGCATTCCGCCCCAACAGATCTCGCCCTCGGCGGCCAGACGTTCACCATGATCTTCCGCAACAGTGCAGCACTCCCGAAAGGTCGACGCAATCTTCCTTGAACCTTCGGAGTCTTTGGCCCAACTCTCCGGGTCCGTCGCGGAATCGATTCGAATTACTCCGTACGGTCTCACGCCGAGTTCACGAAGCTTTCTGGTGATCCGTCCGGCCTTCTTAACCTGGTCAACAAAACGATGTCGTTCCTCGGAGTTGCCCATTGCTGATCCACCGCCCGTCGGAGGCCACACGGGTGCAACCACTGAACCGACAGCGAGGTTCTTGGAAGCGATTTTATCGGCCAGTAACTTTAGTTGATCGTCCGTCGAATCGATATCGATATGCGGACTAGTCAGAAACAAATCGACCCCCTCAAATCGGACGCCATCGCTTTCGGCCGATGCAGTGAGCGCAAGCATCGTATCGAGATCAATAAAAGGCTCGGAGCCAGGCCCTTTACCAACCAGTCCCGGCCACATCGCGTTGTGCAATTTTGGATAGTTATTCATGAAATGAAAAGCAGCGTCGGCGGTGATTGCTGGGCTTTGATTGGGGGGTGATGTGTAAGCGAAGGCTCCAGCCTTTGCCCAGCGGCGCTCCACGCCGTGCTTCGGATTTTAGACCTAACCAATACCGGTTTCAATCCTCATCGGTTCGGTGATATTAAAAATGTATTTTCCGGTCCCCAAAAATAATTCCCCCCTTAATGCAATTATGAAAATCGGCATGAATCTGCTTCTGTGGGCTACTCATGTTACCGAGGAGCACTACCCACACCTCGAAAAAATCAAAGCGACTGGGTTCGATGGCGTTGAGATTCCGCTCTTCGAGGGAGATGACGCGCATTATCTTAAGCTGCGCAGGAAGGGCCTGTTCTTCAGGGAGGCAAGGATTCGAGGATTCGAAAAGCCAAGTAGCCAAAGAGCCGAGAATGGTGCGGTAGGGACACGCTCCTGCGTGATCCGGCGTCCGGCAGCTTCTCGACGCGCCTCTTCTGGCGCGATTGGGGCGGCCCATCCGCCGCCCCAAAAGGCATTGTCTATTTGTTCACGTAAGTAATCGCCGAGATGACCGCACCCTGCGGATCCTGGATGACAGTAAACCGGCCAACGGTGGGTATATCGGTTGGTGCAACGATGATCTTGC
>Ga0210408_10005729_pt1 | contig 10867 bp, 9 predicted proteins | sample IncBWH4MmetaG_FD_155471 | JGI IMG/M metagenome (GOLD analysis project Ga0210408, IMG submission 155471) | Forest soil microbial communities from Barre Woods Harvard Forest LTER site, Petersham, Massachusetts, United States - Inc-BW-H-4-M | ecosystem: Environmental > Terrestrial > Soil >... | reverse complement strand
GTACTGGGCCGCCGCATCCCCGCCCGAAAAATCGGCCCGCCCGGTGCCCCGTATCAGCAGCGTGTCGCCGGTGAACACCGTATCGCCCACGACGATGCTGACGCCGTCCGGCGTGTGCCCCGGCGTGGCCAGGAACCGCAGCGTCAGCGCACCCAGCGGCAGCGTGTCGCCATCGGAGACGTGGCGGTCGACCCGAGGTGCGGGAGCGTTGCGGTGCATCACCACCGTTGCGCCGGTCAGGTCGCCCAGTTCGAAGCAACCGGTGCGATGGTCGGCGTGCGTGTGCGTGTCGATGACAGCCTGCAGCTTCAATTGCAGGTACGCGAGCAGCGCCAGGTAGCGGTCGATATGGTCGCGCAGCGGATCGATCAGGACGGCGACCCGGTCGCGCTCGCACGCGACCAGATAGGTCTTGCACTTACCCCGGTTCAGTTCCCTGAGCAGCATTGGAAGATCGATCCGGGCCCGTTGCCGAAGCGCGGCGGGGAAAGGTTAATCGATAATCGGTGCCGGAGCACCCATGACCTTGCTGAGCGTTACCGGCGCCGAACTGGCCTTTGGCCTGACCCCGCTGCTCGATCAAGCCGCGCTGTCGGTCAGCGCCGGCGAGCGCATCGGACTGATCGGGCGCAACGGCAGCGGCAAGTCCTCGCTGCTCGCGGCGATCGCGGGCGGCCTGGCGCTGGACGACGGCCAGATCCGAAAGCGCGACGGGCTGCGCATCGTGGCGGTCGAGCAGGAGCCCCGGATCGCCGAGGCCGCGTCGCTGCGCGCCGCGCTGGTGCTGCACGCGGACCTGACCGATCTGCACGACGAGCGCGAGCGCTGGCGCATCGAAGCGCGGCTGATCGAACAGCTGCACCGCTTCGGGCTGTCGGAGTCGCTCGATGTGGCGTCCCTTTCCGGCGGGGAGCGCAAGCGCGCGGCCCTGGCGCTGGCTTTTGCGCTCGAACCGGAGCTGCTGCTGCTGGATGAGCCGACCAATCATCTGGACATCGACGGCATCGAGCAACTGGAGCTGCTGCTGATCGAGGGCCAGCGCGGCAGCCGCGCCGCGGTGGTGATCACCCACGACCGCCGCTTCCTCGATCGGGTCGCCACCCGCATCGTCGAGCTGGACCGGGGCGTGCTGCGCTCGTACCCGGGCAACTTCTCCACCTACGAAGCGCGCCGGGCCGATCAGCTGGCGGCCGAGGAGCTGGCGCAGCGCCGCTTCGACCGCTTCTGGGCGCAGGAGGAAACGTGGATCCGCAAGGGCGTGGAGGCGCGCCGCACGCGCAACGCGGGCCGCGTGACGCGGCTGGAGCGGCTGCGGCGTGAACGCGGCGACCGGCGTGCCCGGCTGGGCGACGTGCGCCTGCAAATCGATGCGGGTGAGCGCTCGGGGCGCCTGGTGGCGGAGCTGGACGATGTGAGCAAGCGGTTCGGCGAGCGCACGGTGGTCGATCGCCTGTCGCTGCGGCTGATGCGGGGCGACCGGCTGGCGTTGATCGGTCCCAACGGCGCCGGCAAGAGCACCCTGGCGCGGCTGCTGCTGGGGACGCTGGCCCCCGACCAGGGCAGCGTGCGGCTGGGCACGAACCTGCAGATCGCGTATTTCGACCAGCTGCGCGAGCAACTCGACCCGGACCTGTCATTGGCGGAAACGATTGCGCCGGGATCCGACTGGGTGCAGGTCGCCGGAGTTCGCAAGCACGTGAGTGCCTACCTGGCCGATTTCCTGTTTCCGCCGCAGCGGGCGCAGGCGCCGGTACGCACCCTGTCCGGCGGCGAACGCAATCGCCTGCTGCTGGCGCGCCTGTTCGCCCGCCCGTCCAATTTACTGGTGCTCGATGAGCCGACCAACGATCTGGACATCGACTCGCTCGAGCTGCTGGAGGCATCGCTGGCCGACTACCCGGGCACGCTGATCCTGGTCACCCACGACCGCGCCTTCATGGACAACGTGGTCACGCAGTCACTGGTGGCGCAAGGCGAGGGTACCTGGAAGGAATACGCGGGCGGATATTCGGACTGGCTGGTGCAGCGCACAGCGGCGGACGAGGCTGCCACCGCCCTTCGGGCCGCCGCGGACTTGCCCGCCGTAGCGCCGTCAGGCGCGCAGGCGGGCGCGCCGGCGCCGAGGACGTCGAAGACCGCCCGGCAGCGCCTGTCGTACATGGAGCGACGGGAGCTGGATGCACTGCCGGCCCGGATCGAATCGCTCGAAAGGGCGCAGAACGAACTGCAAGCCAGCATGGCCACGGCCGACTATCACCGGCGCGGCGGCGCGCAAATCCAGCAGGATCGCGCGCGCCTGCAGCAGATCGAAGCGGAGCTGGCGAGCTGCTTCGAGCGCTGGGCCGAGCTGGAGTCGCGCGGCGGCGGGGCCGGCGGCTGACGCAGGCCGCGTCTTTCGCATACGGGATCGCGCTGCCCGCCTCTGCGCGGGACCGGTTTGCGTTCCCTGCGATCACGGACCATGATGCTCGCCCGGGGGCGGCGGCCGTGACAAGCCGACGACCGCCGGAACGATTCTCGCGAACCGAATGAAAATGGCGCTCGAGCCAATGGGACGCTGGATGCGGGCCGCCCTGCTCGCACTGGGCGGCTGCCTGGTTTTTTGCGGTGCGGCGAGCGCGGATCCGCCGCGCGTGGTGGTGCTGGTGCTGGACGGCATGATCAGTCCGGCCACCGCGGAGTTCTTCTCGCGCGGGCTGGCGCAGGCGCAGACGCAGAACGCCTCCCTGGTCGTGCTCGAGCTGGACACCCCCGGGGGCCTGGATACGTCGATGCGGGCGATGATCAAGGACATCCTGAGCTCGACCGTGCCGGTGGCGACCTGGGTCGGGCCGGCCGGGGCGCGTGCGGCCAGCGCGGGGACCTACATCCTGTATGCGAGCCACATCGCCGCGATGTCGCCGGCCTCGAACCTGGGGGCGGCCACGCCGATCGCGATCGGCGCCCCGGGGCCGGACTCGGTGCCGCAATCGCCCGCATCCGATCGCCACGGCGCTCCCACCAATCCGGTCGATACGCTGCACGAAAAAGCCGTCAACGACGCCGCCGCTTTCATCCGCAGCCTGGCTCAGCTGCGTGGGCGCAACACCGAGTTCGCCGAGCAGGCGGTGCGCCATGCGCACAGCATGTCGGCCAAGGACGCCCTGCAGGCGGGCGTGATCGACCTCATCGCAACCGATGTGGACGACCTGGTGCGGCAGCTCGATGGCCGCACGATCACGCTGGGCGCCTCCAAGGTGCGGCTGGCGCTGGCCGGCGCCCAGGTCCAGACGGTGCAGCCGGACTGGCGCACCGGGCTGCTGGCGGTGCTGTCGAACCCGACCGTGGCCCTGGTGCTGATGATGCTGGGCATCTATGGCCTGTTCATCGAGGTGATTCACCCGGGCGCGGCGGTGCCGGGGGTGTTCGGGGGGATCTGCCTGCTGCTGGGCCTGTATGCGCTGCACCTGCTGCCGGTGAACTGGGCCGGCGTCGGGCTGATCCTGCTGGGCGTGGCCTTGATGATCGCCGAGGTGTTCCTGCCCACCTTCGGCGTGATCGGAGTGGGCGGCATCGTGGCGCTGGTGGTGGGCGGAATGATGCTGATCAATTCGGACGCGGGGCAGGTGGCCATCCCGTTGCCGTTCCTGCTCGGCGTGGCCGCGGTCAGCGCGGCTGTCATCTTCGGGTTCGGCTCGTTGGCGCTGCGTGCGCGCCGCCGGCCGGTGGTCAGCGGCCAGGAGGGGCTGGTCGGGGCCCGCGGCGTCGTGACCGTGGTGGACGAGGAGGGCACCTGGGCCCGCGTGCAGGGGGCTTCCTGGCGTGTGCGCAGCCGCGAACCGCTGGCGCCGGGAGCGGACGTGCGCGTCGAAAAAGTTGACGGACTGACACTCGAGGTGAGTGCCGCCGGACAAGCGCGGAGTTGACGATGTTCGAACTGCAATTCCTTTTCGGCCTGGGTGTGGTGCTGGTGGTCGTGCTGGTTTTTTCGTCGTGGCGCGTACTGCGCGAATACGAGCGCGGGGTCGTGTTCCAGCTGGGGCGGTTCTGGCGGGTCAAGGGCCCCGGCCTGGTACTGATCTTTCCCTACGTGCAGCAGATGGTGCGGGTCGATTTGCGCGTGGTGACGCTGGACGTGCCGCCGCAGGACGTGATCTCGCGCGACAACGTGTCGGTGAAAGTGAGCGCGGTGGTCTACTTCCGGGTGGTGGACCCGCAGAAGGCCATTATCCAGGTGGAAAGGTACCTGACCGCCACCAGCCAGCTGGCGCAGACCACGCTGCGCGCGGTGCTCGGCAAGCACGAGCTCGACGAGATGCTGGCCGAGCGCGAGCGGCTGAACCTGGCGGTTCAGCGCATCCTGGACTCGCAGACCGACGCCTGGGGCATCAAGGTGACCAACGTCGAGATCAAGCAGGTGGACCTGAACGAATCGATGGTGCGGGCCATCGCCCGCCAGGCCGAGGCCGAGCGCGAGCGCCGCGCCAAGATCATCCACGCCGAAGGCGAAAAGCAGGCGTCCCAGACGCTGCTGGAGGCCGCCCAGATGCTGGCCCAGCAGCCCGAAGCGATGCAGCTGCGCTACCTGCAGACGCTCACGCAGATCGCCGGCGACCGCGGCTCGACCATCGTGCTGCCGGTGCCGCTGCTGCAGGCGATGATGGGGCGAAGGGAGTCCTGACCGGTACTTAAGAAACCGCCTGGCGCTTGACGCGGAGCCGTGTACGTGAAGTTCATCGGGACGCATCGCGAGTACGACCGAATCGATGCCGATACCGTGGAGATGCCGTGATGCGAATTCGACCGATCCGCACCAAGGTCGACTATCGAGCTGCGCTGGCTGAAGTCTCGCCGATGTTCGATAAAGAGCCGGAGCCTGGCACACCGCAGGGCGACCGGTTCGATGTACTCGTGACGCTCATTGAAGCATATGAGCGCGAGCACTTTCCGATTCAGGCGCCGGATCCGATCGAAGCGATCAAATTCCGAATGGAACAGCAAGGACTGACGCCGCGGGATCTGGAGCCGATGATCGGCAGACTCAATCGAGTCTACGAGGTGCTGGCGCGCCGGCGGCCGTTGACGATGGCGATGGTGCGCCGTCTCCACAAGCAACTTCAGATTCCCGCCGAAAGCTTGCTGGGCCCTTGAGTTTCGTGTGCTCGGCCGCCAGCGTCAGACAGCGATGTCGAGGTACTTGACCTGGCTTGACGCCTGCGGCGCCGGCACGCCGTCTGCTCGAAGCCCTTCGAGGTGAAAGCCGATCGCCCCCAGCATTTCAGCCTCGACTTCCTCCACCGTGGCCGCCGTGGCGACGCATCCGGGCAGATCGGGTGCATACGCCGAGTAGCTGTCACCGGCTTTCTCGATGACGATCGCATAGCGCATGGTCGAGTCCGCTTACCTGCGGCCGGCTTGTCTGCGGAGGCTGTCCAGCATGCCCAGGGCCACATCGTCGCCCGGCTTACCGGCGATCGTGACTCGACCCTGCCTGGCCGGGTGCTTGTACTGCCGGCGGCTGCCCTCTCTTGCGACCAGGGCCCAGCCCTCCCTCTGCAATTGGCGCAGGATCTGAGCGACTTTCGTTGGCACCTTGTGGTGATTGCCTGGCGGGGCAGCAGTTGCCAGGTTAATCGGAGCCGGGTTGCCGGACGCTACCGTCGGCGGCAGTCACCGATGGTGTGATCGTCAGCGGGTCAGGTCCGCGCTGGCGCGCTGCCGGGTGGCGCCGTCGGCACAGGCAAGACCGGCGTCGACGCCGGGCAACTTTCGCAGGGTGCGAATCACCGGCTGGCGCCACGCGACCGCCGCCATCAGCAGCGTGCAGGCCCCGCTGAAAAGGAGGGTCGCGCGCAGGCCGAACAGCTCGCCCACCCAGCCGCCGAACACGGCTCCCGGTCCGGCCGGCAGCAGGATCAGCCAGCGCATCGTGCTGGTCATCCGCCCCAGCAGCGGCGCGGGCGTCACGGCCTGACGCAGCGCCAGAAAGTTGATGAAGATGAACACGGCTCCGACGCCGTACAGGAACAGCATCACCGCGAAGGCGGCTATGCCCAGCTGTCCCAGCGGCGCCACCGCCAGGATCAACCAGCCCGCCGCGCACACCAAAAAGCCCAGCACCAGTGCCGGCCCCGGGCCGATGTGCCGCACGATGCGGTTGCCAAAGGCGCTGGCCAGGATCGTTCCGCCGCCCAGGGCCACGTAACTCAGGCCCACCGCGCGCTCCGACAGACCCAGCATGCGCGTGGCAAACAGGATCTGCACCGCGAGCGTTGCCTGATAGCAGAACTGCCACAAGCCCACCGCGACCGCCATCGTGGTGAGCAGCCGCCGCTGCGCCACGAAGTCCAGCCCGCTGCGCATCGACCGCCAGAAGGGCGCGCGCGCCTGGCGTTCCTCCCGCGGCACGTGGATGCCGCGCAGGATCGCGGCCGAGGCCACCATCAGCGCCGCGTTGGCCAGCAGCGCCAGCGGGGCCCCGGTGAAACGGATCAGCAGGCCCGCCGCGCCCGGGCCCACGACCTCGGCGGTCGAGGAGGCCAGTGCGTTGCGGGCATGTCCCTCCACCAGCCGTTCGCGTTCGACCAGTTGCGTCAGCACGATTTGCGAGGCGGTTCCGGCGGTCGTGTTGACGGCGCCGATCACGAACGCGACCACGTACATGAACGGCATCGACAGCGCCCCCAGCCACCAGGCGAGCGGCACGCAGGCCACGACGGCCGCAGTCGTCAGCTCGCCCACCACGTACACCGGCAGCTTTCTGACCCGATCGAGCCAGACCCCGGTGGGCAGCGAAAACAGGGCGAACGGCACGATCTCCATGGCCGTGAGCAGGCCCATCTGCGTGGGCGATGCCTGCAGCAAAATGGCCGCCGTCAACGGCAAGGCGAGCAGCGACACCTGGGAACCGAACGAGCTGATCAAGGTCGAGGACCACAGCCGCCGATAGGTGCGGTCGCGCAGCAGGTCGTCGGGCCGCAGCGCAAAGGCCGACAGCCGGCGCCCGAGGCGTCGGGACAGTTCGGACACGGGGCTGCGTCGGGGCGCCAGCAAGGCTACTTCAGCGGCTCCAGGATGCTGACGTAGTTGGCCACCGCGGCGCCGCCCATGTTGAAAACCCCTGCCAGGCGCGCGTTGCGCACCTGCATCTCGCCCGCGTTGCCGGTGAGCTGCATTGCGCACAGCGCGTGCATCGACACGCCGGTCGCGCCGATCGGATGTCCCTTCGCCTTCAGGCCGCCGGAAACGTTCACCGGGAGGCGGCCTTCGGGGTACACGGTCCCATCGTCCACCACCCGCGCGCCGGCGCCGTGATCGGCCAGTCCCATCGCTTCGTACGACAAGAGCTCGGCGATCGTGAAGCAGTCATGCACCTCGGCGAGCGACAGGTCCTGGATGCGGCAGCCGGCCGCAGCCAGCGCAGCGCTCCAGGCGCGGCGCGGACCCTCGAACGAGCTGGCGTCCCGGCTCGACATCGCCAGCCAGTCGTTGACCTGCGAGCGCGCGCGGAAACGCACCGCGCGGGCCAGGCTGCGGGCGGTTTTCTCGTCGGCCAGCACCAGCGCCGCCGCCCCGTCCGATACCAGCGAGCAGTCCGTCTTGCGCAGCGGGTCGGCGACCAGCGGGTTCTTGTCCGACACCGTGTTGCAGAATTCGAAGCCCAGATCCTTGCGCACCTGGGCCCAGGGATTGTGCACGCCGTTGCGATGATTCTTGGCCGCAATCCGCGCCAGCGTGTCGCGGTGATCCCCGTAGCGGGCAAAGTACTGGCGCGCCATCTGGGCGAAGATGCCCGGAAACGTCATGCCGGCGGCCGCCTCCTCCTTCACATAGGAGGCGTTGGCCAGTACGCGGGTGACTTCCTCGCCGCTCACGGCCGTCATCTTCTCGGCGCCGACCACCAGGGCCACCCGCGCACGCCCCGCTTCGATCGCATCGCACGCTGAGTAGATCGCGGCCGATCCGGACGCGCAGGCGTTTTCCACGCGCGTGGCCGGTTTCCAGCGCAGCGCCGGATCCGCGTTCAGCACGAAGGAGGAGCAGAAGTTGTCCGGCACGAAGCCGCCGTTCAGATTGCCCAGCCAGGTCGCATCGACGTCCTGGGCGGCCATGCCGGCGTGCTCGATGGCCTGGCGGCCTACCGAGTCGATCAGGCCTTCCAAGTCCATGTCCTCGTGCCGGCCGAAGCGGCCGTGAGCCCAACCGACGATGCAAACGGCCATCGCGCCTCCTGCCAGAAACTGATGCGGTATCGAAGCTTACCGAATTCGGTCGCCCTGACCGGTCGGCCGAAATGGCAAGATGCGCTAATCCCGTCCAACTTGAAGGCGCAGCCCGGCTGCGCCCCTTCCGATGTCAACCGAATTGCTGAAGATACAAGCCCTGGGCGCCCTGATGGCGCTGCTCGCGGCGGCCGCCGTGCAAGCCGAACCCGTCCGCGCCGAGCGGCTCGAGGCGCTGGCGCGCGAGGTGTCCAGCGCCGAACGCGACTTCGCCCGCACCCTGTCCGACCGTGATCTGACGGCGTTTGCCGGATTCGTTGCCCAGGACGCGGTGTTCCGCAGCGGTCACGACGTTCTGATCGGGCGCGACGCGGTAGTGGACGGCTGGCGCGACTACTTCAAGTCGGGCCCGGCGCCTTTCAGCTGGGAACCGGACCGGGTGACGGTCGCCGATTCGGCCAACACCGCCGTGTCCAGCGGGCCGATCAGAGATCCGGCGGGCAAGGTGATCGGACGCTTCACGACCATCTGGCACCGGGACGGCGCGCCGGACGGCGCCGGCCGCTGGCGCGTGATCGTCGACCAGGGCGTGCCGCTGCTCGAGTGCACCGCGCCGGGCGGCCGATGATGGGCTGCGGCCGATGACGTCGAATGAATCGCAATCCTGTGCCGGCAAGGTCTTCCTGGTCGGCGCCGGACCGGGCGATCCCGAGTTGCTGACGCGCAAAGGCGAGCGCATTCTGGCCTCGGCCGACACGGTGGTGTTCGACCACCTGGTGGGCGAGGCCGTGCTGGACCTCGCGCCGGCCGGCGCCGAGCGCATCTACGTCGGCAAGCAGCCCGGCCACCACGAGCTGCCGCAATCGGACATCAACCGGCTGCTGATCGAGCGGGCACGAGCGGGACGGTGCGTGGTGCGCCTTAAGGGCGGCGATCCATTCGTGTTCGGCCGCGGCGGCGAGGAAATCATCGACCTGGCAGCCGCCGGCGTGCCGTTCGAAGTCGTCCCCGGCGTCACGGCCGCCTGCGCAGCCTCCGCCTACTCGGGCATTCCGCTGACGCACCGGGGCATCGTGCGGGCGTGCACGCTGGTGTCCGGCCACTTGATCGACGGCCGCTGCGATCTGGATTGGCCGGCGCTGGCCCGGCCAGGGCAGACCATCGTCGTCTACATGGGGGTGGCGGCCATTGCCATCATTTGCGCCCAGCTGGTTGCGCACGGTCTGGACGCCGGCACTCCAGCGGCTGCGATCCGAAACGCCACGATCGGATCGCAGCAGACCATCGTGGGCACGCTGGCCGATCTACCCGACCGGCTGGCCGCGGCGCAGCTCGCCCCGCCGGTCATCGTGATCATCGGGGAAGTCGTCAAAATGAGGCAGCGGCTGGACTGGTTCGGCCGCTGAGCCCTGATCCTCTGGCCCATACCCCCTTAAGGTAGACTTTTGACAGAAGAGGGTTTCATTAACGCGCATCAAGCGCGGGCCCGGTCCGGGCGGCGCAAAATCATCGCAAATCCGATCGTCGGGAGCACCGCGCCATGAGCAACATCGAGTCGGTTTCGCACGAAACACGCGTCTTCAAGCCCAGTGCCGAGTCCTCGCGCAACGCCGCCATTGCAAGCATGGAGGCCTACCACGCGCTGTGCGACGAAGCGCAAAAGGACCCGGACCGGTTCTGGAGCCGCCTGGCCAACGAGAACGTGCTGTGGCACAAGCCGTTCACGCGAGTGCTCGACGACAGCAACGCGCCGTTTTATCGGTGGTTCGAGGATGGCGAACTGAATGCCTCCTACAACTGTCTGGACCGCAACCTGACCAACGGCAACGCCGACAAGGTCGCGATCATCTTCGAGGCCGACGACGGCGCCGTGACCCGGATCACGTACCGCGATCTGCACGCTCGCGTGTGCCAGCTGGCCAACGGCCTGAAGTCGCTCGGCTACCGCAAGGGCGACCGGGCCATCATCTACATGCCGATGTCCATCGAGGCGGTGGTCGCGATGCAGGCCTGCGCGCGCCTGGGCGTGATCCATTCGGTCGTGTTCGGAGGCTTTTCGGCCAAGTCGGTGCACGAGCGCATCGTCGACGTCGGCGCCTCGCTGGTGATCTGCGCCGATGAGCAGATGCGCGGCGGCAAGCCGATCGCGCTGAAACCGGCCATCGACGAGGCGCTCTCCGAGGGCGGCTGCGAAGCGGTGCGCAAGGTGATTACCTACAAGCGCACCGGCGGCAAGGTCGCGTGGAATGCGGGCCGGGACCTGTGGATGCACGAGCTGATGGCGAACCAGCCGGCGCAGTGCGAGCCCGAGTGGGTCGGCGCGGAACACCCGCTGTTCGTGCTGTACACGTCCGGCTCGACCGGCAAGCCCAAGGGCGTACAGCATTCCACCGGCGGCTACTTGCTGTGGGCGATGCTGACGATGAAGTGGACGTTCGACATCAAGCCGACGGACGTATTCTGGTGTACGGCCGACGTGGGTTGGGTCACGGGCCACACCTACGTGTGCTACGGCCCGCTGGCAACGGGCGCGACCGAGATCATCTTCGAAGGCGTGCCGGTCTATCCCGATGCCGGCCGCTTCTGGCGGATGTGCCAGGACCACAAGGTGAGCGTCTTTTACACGGCGCCTACCGCGATCCGCTCGCTGGTCAAGTCCAACGAGG
>Ga0210408_10005726_pt1 | contig 10873 bp, 9 predicted proteins | sample IncBWH4MmetaG_FD_155471 | JGI IMG/M metagenome (GOLD analysis project Ga0210408, IMG submission 155471) | Forest soil microbial communities from Barre Woods Harvard Forest LTER site, Petersham, Massachusetts, United States - Inc-BW-H-4-M | ecosystem: Environmental > Terrestrial > Soil >... | reverse complement strand
CTAGAGGAAGCGTTGACATTCATATCAATGTGTTGCGTCTTCAGTCTTGAGGTACCTCAACGGGGAATTCTTCTGCAGATTCTCAAGTTTTCCACTTTGCTCCTGCGTTGCTTCTTTCATCCACGGTTCGGGAGCACCTGCGATCGCCTGTTCCAGGCGATGCTGACTCTGCTCTGGTTCGCCAAGGCCCAGGTGTGCTTCGGCCATGGTGGCAAGAACCCAGTATCTGCTTTTCTGGTATTGCTTGAGAACTTTCTCATTCGCAGCTGGCCCAACGGGAGCCGGGTTGGACGCAAGCCAGTCCTTACAAATAGTAAGGACCTCTTTGCGCACACGACGCGCCAGCACAAAATCGGCGATGGCATCTGCGGGATCGACTGCATTGGCCGCCCTGACATTGAGGAGAAACGCAAAATTAATCCCGTTGTAGTAGTCGTTGCGGAGGTAAAAGCCTCTCTCGTAGGCGCGTACTGCTTCATCAAGAAATGCACCGCTTTTGGTTATTTCCCAGAGCCGTTTGTGCACTGAGCCCCAAAGGCCGAGCGTTTCAGGGTCGTTGGACGTCCCGGGGTTCAGTGTTTGCAGGATGTCGTGCGCCTCGTAGAGGGATTTTTCCTCCGACGGATATTTGGCCTTGTAAGTAACGAGCGCCAGACGCTGGACAATGTATGGATCCTCAGATTGCGCTGGTGTCTGGGGCTTCATCATCTCGCGGATAACGGAGAGAAGGTTTTTTGCCTTTAAGAAGTCTCCCTTTCCTTGCGCTTCGTCCACCTGCTGTACCAAGATGCTGTGCGTTGGCGTCGAGTCTGGCGCGGCACCTTCGATCGACCGAGGCGTGGCGTCTTTCGGTCCCTGGGGCGCGGTGTCTTGCACTGCGGCCTGCACGGCGGCGGCGACGGCTGGCGGATTGAGCCCGTTCAGGAATGTATAGACCGGGCTATCCATAGCCGGAGGTTCCTGCTGCGTGATCTCGACGATTGCCTTAGTTAGCAAATCGCGGAATCGCATCACTTCATCGTAGCCGATGTCTTCGCCAAGGTGGTGGTATTGCCTGACGGCGACATGGCTCACGTCAAAGGGGAAAGTTTTGATCCCATCCTCCGCGATTACGACCGTGGTGTACGGACGAAGCGCATGGCGTACGCCGAGTTCGTAGAAGGCATTCTTGTTGGAGGTTGAGAGATCGGCGACGACAACATTCGCCTTCAGCAGCTGCTCGTACATCGGCACATCGATCAATCCGGAGTGTACGATTTCGTCAGCGCGAATGCATCTGAGCCCGGCAGCTTCGACCGCGGGTTTAATGATGTTTCGATAAGATTTATCAAGGTCCAGAGTGCGACCTGTTTCGAAGTCTGTCTTCTTTCCGAACCCCATCACAACGAAGCACGTTTTATCAGTTTCCTCAGGCATTTTTGTAGACATTGGCGTTTTCTCCTTCCGACCTTCAACGACAGCGGAGACTTTCTTCAGCAACAAGCGTTCTCAAATAGTATTGACTTCTAGCAGTGCGAATCCATGCGCTCTGGCCTCATCGCCAAACGCCTTCGTGAAATCGTCTCCACCGCGCGAAGCCTTGTCGCTCGAATGGCAGAACAATCCTACTCCACACCCCAAGAAAGCCAGCCTCTTCCAGGGCAAGTAGATAAACTCCGCACGCTGCTGAGCTCACTAAGACCTTTGCCCGATACCTCTCGAAAAGCTCTCGTATTCGGGCCCTCACAACCGCGATGTTTTCCGCAGGAAAGCGCGCAACTTTCGCATCCGGTGCATCAACTCGTCTGCGGACTAACGCTACGACCATCTTAATTCCTCAATTGCGCTCGCGGATGGGAAGGCACGGTCAAGGGGATGGACTTTCTTCGAAAGGCCGATCGGCACCGAAGCCAGACGCTGATTCCGAGCGTGGGGGTCTTATTCATACCGGGAAGTCATTAAAATGTTCGCTTCTTACCTTGCGTTCGGCTTCAGCGCGCCCGACCTGCTGCATTTCATCGACGAAAGCTATGGAGTCCATCTGCTGCACATGGACGGGATCGATCTGTGGAAGACCGAGTGCATTGAGTCCTTCGCGGGACAGCTCGCTGTTGTAGCGGACGAAGGTGAACAACTTGTTCGCAGTCGGAATCCCCTTGCCTATCATGTCTCCGATCTCACTATCAATCGGACCACCGGCAAGGCATTTTCCGAATGTGCGGCAGAGAAAGTCCTGTTCGGCTAGAGCAGCCCCCATCAGCGCGGCGGGAATTGAGGCCGCGTTGTAGAGCAGGTTCATCTCCTCTGGACTGAGGTTCGCATTGGCACCGACGCTCGTACCGGTTCCGATGGAGACCAGGAGCATGTCCTTCTCGCCGGTTGGCCAACAGAGATTATATGGCTCCGCGGTGGCCATAAGGAAAAGCTGGAAGGCGGGGTTGTTATACATCGTCACTCCGCCATCCACAAAGATGAACTCCCTCTCACCTACGTGAATTACTTCCGGGGGGAAGTAGGTTGGTGCCGCGGTGCTAGCGCGGACGAGCTTCCAAAGAGAGAGATCGAGATTACAGTCGGAGAGTTTGCCGTCGTTGTATTTAGCAGCGGGATTGTTCGAGAGGGGCCACGGCGAATCGGTGGTTGCGTTACGAAGCACCATCATGAGGAGAGTATTTAGCTTGTCGGAGCCGAAGGTAGTATTCTTTCCGATGATTTCCTGAAGCATGTTGGAGAGTCGGTCATCGCTGAATTTCGCGCGAAAACGCTCCCACAGGCGCGCCTTGTGGAACATCTCGGCGCCGCTCTTGATGTAAAATTCGCGAATCTCATCAACGCTGCATCCGAGTGCGATCAACGTGGCAATGATGGCGCCGGTACTTGTCCCCGCAACGTAGTCGAAGTATTCGGAAAGAACGAGATTTGAACGCTTGCTGCTCGCTCGAAGCTCATTTTCGATTTTCGCAAGGACTTCAATGCTTATGATTCCGCGAATGCCACCGCCGTCGCAAGCGAGCAGCTTTCGGGGGCCGAGTTTCTGAAGTTTGTCACGATAGCTCATTTCTTGGCGCCATGTTGAACGGGTTCGATTGTTAGAAAAACGAATCTGCATCTGCCAAGATCGCACGACCTTTAGGTAGGATGAATCCACTTTAGCTAGGCGACTATCAAGCTACTCTATTACCTTTGATCACTAAAGGGAAATTCAAAAATCGGACATCACCCGTTCGGGTAAGCTGTTCTGCTCCTTCGCTGGTGTCAAAGATAGTTGGGGTTCACTATCAAGTGGTCACTACGCATTGGCCGTCCGGACTGAACTGGGCAGAATAAACCGCGCCGCCATGCTATGCTGCGTCGGCCCGGTCATCGGAAAAGCCCTCTCGCAGATCAGCGCAAAATGAGAAGCCAACGGCCCCTTATAAAATGATGAGCGGCGCACAGCTTGTTGCGTTCCCATTTCTGTTGCTAATGCTGCCGACCGTGGCGGCACTGGCATGGTGGCTAAAGCGCCGCTACTGCGCTGCAATCATCCGTCTACAAAAAGAGGCTGTTTTGCCCGAAACTGCGCAAGGCGATAGCGCGACCACGCCGGAGTCCGTGCCGAGCGTTGGTCCTCGAACGCTACCTAAGTTACGTCTTCGCATACTGCCCGCTCAAGAAATTCCATACCGTTCCAATGGGGTCAATGGCACCTCCGCGCATCGTCGTTTGCGCCGTCGAGTGCTTTCAGTGCAGTTCTGGAGCGGACTTCTGTACTGGTGTGCACTTTGGCTTTTTGTCGTGGGGGTGTTCACAGGCGGTCGCGCTGGTCCCACGCAGGTTCTTACCTTGCTCACACTGATTGGACCAGCCCCGCTTCTGGCTCTAGTGGTGCCTGCCATCGTCGCTTGGTGGCTGCAGGCGGGTGTAAAGCGCACACTCATGAATGCAGCGACCGCGCTGCTCTTAGTCAGTGGACTTGGATTTCTGCTGTCCAAAGGGGGCTGGCAGTCAACCCTGGGCTTTTCTTTCGGGTACGCATCAATCGCACTGCTGGTTTCGGCCTTCCTGCGCCCGTCCATCCGTGGCGCCGGTCTACCGCTAATTACGGCTGCGATTGTCGGTTGGCTGGTGCTCACCGGCATGTTTGCGGTCGCTCTCTCGCTAGAAGGCTCGTCCGAGGACGCGGACGTGTCTACGACTGACGTCGTTGTCGGAGTCATAGAGCTTGTGCTGATGCTCGCAGCGGCAGGCTGGTGCGGTTGGCGCACCTTAATGCAGCTCGGGGTGAAGTACCAAGCAAAGCGATTTAGTGACATGCAACTTGCGCTTGCTGGCTACTGGGCGCTGTTGACCGCATTCATGCTGGCCTCGGTGCTTAGAGATCCGATTTTGCTCATTTTCAGTCGCTTAACTCCCGGGTGGGTTTGTGCTCTTATAATCGCTCTGTGGCTGATTTGGCGCTGGGTGCAATCGATGGTGCTTCGCGGCGCTGTGCGCACCGCCGCACCGTCGATCGGGGCGCTGCTGTTTCTGCGGGTATTCAAACCGTCCAAGCGCTCGGAGGAGTTCACAGATCGCTTTTTTGCGTACTGGCGGTTTGCTGCCCCCATCTGGATGATCGCCGGACCCGATCTGACTGGTGCCTATCTGGAGCCCAACGAGTTTTTCGCCTACCTGAGGGGCCGCCTACGTGAGCACTTCATTGCCGATCCAGACGAAGCCGCTTCCCGAATCAAGGCGCTGGATAATGCTCGCGATCCCGACGGACGCTTTCGCGTAAACGAATTGCTTTGCACGAACAGCACTTGGCAGCCAACGGTGTTGCAGATGATCGCCAACGCTAGCGTGATCTTGCTTGATCTGCGCGAATACTCGCAGCAACGCAAAGGTACGCGCTTCGAGCTCACCGAGCTACTGCGCCGCGCACCGATCGACAAAGTGGTTCTACTGATCGATGCAAAGGACGACGTTGCGCACTTTACAGCGGAGGTCGAGTCGATTTGGCAAGAGGTTGGCGGTTATCGAAGCGATATTGCTGGCGTTGGGGATTTGCGCATCTTACGGTTCAGCAGAGGCAGTAATAGAGAGATGCGCGGCCTCTTTGCCGCTGCGGTTCACGCAGCTACAAGCCGAAACCAGTGAATTGCGCGGCATTGCGCGCGAGAATCCTGAGATCGAATTCGAGCGTTTCGCACTCGATTTTCACTGTCGATTGGTTCTCGCGGCATCCATAAAAGTAAGAGTGAAAGTCGATGTCACTCGCGATTCGTCCACTCGCACCTGATCTTGAAGAACCCACTGCAACCGATGACGAAAAACTCCCTCCCTAGGCCAAGTAATCGGTCCCGCCACTGAGCAATGAAAGTTCAAGGGCCAAGTTCGTTTGCCGCTCCAATCTACATAATCGTTCTGCTCCTGGCGCTTGGTGCGATCTTCGTAGTTAACGCGCGGGCTCCAGCTGAGGATGATAACCCGCCAGAATTGAACCGCCAGATCGTGCAACTCTATCATGAGGGTAAATTTAAAGAAGCGATCCCGCTGGCTGAGAAACTGGTTGTTCTTACAAAACGTGCGAAAGGCGGTGAGCATCCCGATACGGCGACAAGCCTCAACAATCTTGCGATGCTTTATCAGGCGATGGGTGACTATGTCAAAGCCAAGCTGCTGTTCAAAGAGGCTCTGGAGATTCGGCAAAAAGTCCTTGGTCAGCTGCATCCCGATACGGCGGCAAGCCTCAACAATCTGGCCGCGCTTTATTGGGCAATGGGCGACTATGCCAAAGCCGAACCGCTGATCAAAGAGGCTCTGGAGATTCGGCAAAACGTCCTTGGCCAAGAGCATCCTGATACGGCACAAAGCATCAACAATCTCGCGATGCTCTATCAGGCGATGGGTGACTATACTAAAGCCGAACCGCTGTTTAAAGAGGCTCTGCAGATCCGCCAGAAGGTCCTTGGTCCAGAGCATCCCGACACGGCGCAAAGCCTCAACAATCTGGCGTATTTGGAGTTGGACTTAGGAGAGATTCAAGAAGCCGAACGACTCGGCCGACTTGGATACGCTGCCGGCGTCGAAGCGTTTTCTCAAATTCTTTCGTTCGGCTCAGAGGATCAGCGGCTCGCCTACCAGCGCCTCCAAAATCCCTACACTCTCTTTGCCGCGTTCAATGATACTGATGCTCTCATGGCGGGTGCAGTTCTGCACTACAAAGGGATCGTTCTCGACTCGATCATCGAAGATCGGTTACTCGCAGAGACAGGCAAAGAAGAGGCTAACCGGGATCTAGTTGAGAAATTGAATGCCAAAAAGCGAATTGCAGCGCAGCTGTCATTACAGACGACAGCGGCATCCCCCAAAGAAGCTACTGAACGCATCCAGGCACTCGAGCAGGAAGTGGAAAATATAGAGGGTAAGCTGGCTGCGACGCACCCTTGTCATAGCGCCGTGCCGCGGATTGTCCGTCGATATCCCACGCGTGCATCAACCTCCCTGTCTTGACGCACGCTTCTCCCAATGTCTCGATCAAGCTATACCGATCACTCTCTTCGTGCGCAATCCGTTCCCGTCCATCCCCCTCTCGCCATGACATGGCAAATCGTTCCGGGATACTCAATCCGTAGTTGCCGAGCCATTCCTGCTAATCTCTCCCCATCTAGGTTTGTCAAGATTTGTTGACTGACCCCTTTGGTTGCCCCGAATATTCCGACCCCCGACTTTTTGGCGCTCTCCAAGACCGCCAACAGGGGATGACGACTTAGTCGGCCCGGTCGGCGAGGATGGTAGCCTCTGGCGGCCCTTTGTTGCTGCGTGCCATGGCGAGAAAAAATCATCGAATCAAGCTCCAGACTATAACCCTGCTCCAGCTGCGGCAGCCGACTAATAAGCATGACTCGCGGACAACGTCGAAGTTAGTCTCACCATCCGACATATCTTGCCAGGTAACCGTCCCAGCGAGCCAGTGATCCGCGTGGAGGTAAGTCTATAGACACGTAGCCGGCGTTACTCACAAACTTGTTTGTTACCGTGTCATAGATCATGATGCATGACAAGTTCGTCCGTTCATCATTTTCGCCGCGACTAAAAAAGCTGGCGGTCGTCTCGGAGCTGATCACCTTTGCATATAGATCTTGTATTATCTCCGTTTGCAGGACACTCGTGGTATACACTGCCAGATACCGCGTTGAATTCGGGAATCGCTGCGCATTGCTTTGCCAATAGCGCTGCGCTCGTTGTTCAGCTAAGCGAATTTCGTTCGGAGTCGGATAATAGGTATCAATGGCGAAGTTTCGATTGTCGACTCTATCGGACACGGTGCGTCCGAATATTGGTTGGCACAAACATAAAAACAAAATGTTTAGCGAAAACAAAATATTTGACGGTTTCATGAATTGGTTTTCCAGGTGAGACGAGCGCACGCAGCGCGGCCGATTCCGGTTGCCCGATACCGGTCACCGGCAAATGACCGGCCACTCGTGATCAATCTCATAGACCCTCTTTCTAGAAACACTGTAGTTTCAGGCTCCCTTAAGGGGTAATCGGATGTACTGATTGCATATCAGCGAGCATGATAGAATGGCCACAATCGTTCCGGAGGAGCGATTGCTATTTCTTACGCAGGATCCTCGTTTCGGTTCTTAGGCAGCCTCTTTCAACCCAAATTCCGAAGTTTGCCCGTGCAGAAGTTGCCCGTTCATCGTAAAACTTTCCTTCTCTGAATCGTCGCTTGGCGATTTTGCAGACGACTCCGTATGACGTTAATGGTTTGTATGGTACCACCGCCATCTATCTGAACCTCATCGACATGCATGTTGTCGATGAATACACTCAGAAGTGGTAGAGGATCATTCTCGAGTCGACTCGAAATCCTGGATTAAACCTTTTTGCGGGGATATGCAAAAACCCCCAAGTTGCCTTGGACGTTCAATGGATGAACGGCTGCCATTTCACTCGATCCGGGCGGATTTCGTCGTGGATTACTTTTTCGAAAACAGTGTCCTTATGTTTGGTGTACACACTCTCCACTTGCCCCAGGGTGCGGCTCAGGTGGACCGGTTTCATGGTGACTTCGCGCGTTCCGGAGTAATGGCTTTCCTGGGGGACCGGAGGCGACCCTTTCAGGCCTTTGGTACGGCGCGCGTAGAGGAATTCGCCGAGCCAACACTTGGTGGAAAGTTTGCGCAGGTTTTCGCTGGTGTATTGCGGACAGCGGAAGGTTTTGCAAATAATGTTGGTTTGATAGTCCTCGGCACCTTCGAAACAGTCGACCAGAAATTGCCAGAGATAAATTTTGCCACTTTCCTTACCGCTCGAGAATGAGGTCGTCGATTCAGCAGCACGATCAGATGATCAAGTTTGCCACCGCCTTACGCTTGGGCACAGCAGAGACCGAAGCGATTTTGAAGCGCTTTACCCGCAGTAGCCTCGAACATGCCACTTACCTGGCTTCGCAGAGCTGGGCAAGGCCATCAAAACGATCTTTCTGCGTCGGTACCTGCACTCGGAAGTGCTGCGACGAGAGATCCAAGAGCCCCAAATCTGCCTTGTCTACCCCTTGATCGCCTATGGCAATGTTGATGAGCGTGCTACTTTGATACAAATTGCTGCAAAACGGATTGTTTGCTGATTCAACGGGAGCAGTCACACTTGAAAACAATGAGAAAGAAAGGCGACCATGACCACAGAACCAACTCCCAAGAGCGTCTTAGCTGTAGGAGCACACCCCGATGACCTGGAAATCATGTGTGCAGGAACGTTGGCAAAGTATGCAAAACTTGGGATCAAAGTTTCTATGGCGGTAGCGACGGATGGCAGCGCCGGGCACATGCTGATCCCACCCAAAGAACTGGCCGAAACCCGGCACCGCGAAACTGAGCGAGCTGCAAAAATGATTGGGGCGAACTTTCACTGGCTAGGCTACCAAGATCAAAGGCTTGTTGGTGATCTTGAGACACGGCTGCGCTTTGTTGAGTTAATCCGAAAAACAAAACCGGATGTAATTCTTACCCATGATCCGCAAGATTATCACCCAGACCATAGGACGGTCAGTCGTTTAATGTTTGACGCCTCTTTTGGTTCTGGGCTTCCGAATGTCAAGACTGAGACTCCTTTCCATCCCGGCATACAGCCTCTTTACTATTTTGACTCGGCGATGAGCGCTAACTTCCAACCCACAGAATATGTGGACATCACCGAAACCTTCCAGATTAAGCGGCAAATGCTCTCTTGCCATGTCACCCAAATAGAGTGGATAAAAGATCATGACAACGTCGACCTAATAAATATGATGGAGACTATCTCCAGATCACGCGGGTTCCAGTGTGGAGTCATGTTTGGAGAAGCCTTCCGGATTGAGCCGGTTTGGCCCCGCTATCGTGCTTACCGGGTGCTACCCTAGCCATGTCCCCGAGTTTTCTGGATCCAGCGGCACTCTTCGAATGGCGCCGGGTTCCGACGGCAGGGAGGAAAATATAAGAGATTGATATTTCTTCCGATCACAGCACAATTTTAGACCACCATTCAAAATTTATGAAGGAGCAAATTATGTTTCCCCCAAAACGTTTCTATCCCATAATGTGGGCTCTTCTGATAGGTGCACTCCTCTTTAGCGCATACGCCACTCCGGCGAAGGCGCAAACCGAGCCGATCAAAATCGCCCTACTGTTGCCCGACGCCAACACCGCTCGCTATGACACCAAGGACATGCCCGCCTTCAAAGCCAAGCTGGCCGCGATCTGCCCGAGCTGTAAGCTGATCTACAACAACGCCAAAAGCGACGCTAACGCGCAGTTATCCGCTGCCGAAGCAGCCCTGGCCAATGGAGCCAAAGTGATAGCCATCATGGCTGTCGATACCAAAGCTGCTGCCATTATCGCCGACAAGGCCAAGGCAGCGGGCGTCCCGGTTATATCTTACTCCCGCTTACTGATGAACTCGGATGGCGTCAGCTATTCCGTTTTGGCGGATGTCCCGGCCATCGGCCGGGGGCAGGCCCAGGGATTGGTGGACCGCCTAAACGAGCTCAAGATCGCCAATCCCCAGATTGTGATGATCAACGGCTCGCCTGCCGATAGCAACATGCCACTGATGAAAGAAGGGGCGATGCAGGTCTTTGGTCCCCTGGTCAAAGCTGGCAAGCTCACCATCGCCAAGAGCTACGACACCCCCGGTTGGGACCCGGCCAAGGCCCAGAGTGAGATGCAGCAGGCGCTGACCGCCCTGGGGAACAAGGTCGATGGGGTTTTTGCCATGAACGATGGCACCGCCGGAGGCATCGTGGCTGCTTTCCTGGCCGCCGGCATCAACCCCATTCCGCCCATCACCGGTGGGGATTGCGATCTGGCCGCCATGCAGCGCATCCTGGTGGGCCAGCAGCTCGGGTCAAGCTACTTCCCGATCACGACGATGGCGGAAACCGCAGCGGTCATGGCTTATGACTTGGCCACTACGGGAACCGTCCCGGCCGATATGATCCAGACCAAGGTTAACAATGGCGCTAAGGATATCCCCGCTGCGCTCGCGGGTTCCGTCTTTGTCACTAAGAGTAACATGAAGGCCACCGTCATCGCTGATGGCTGGTGGACCGTCGATCAAATCTGCACACCGGAATTCGATGCGGCTGGCAAGGCAGCTGGATTAAAGTGAAATGCCCCAAATTAAATGTTTGAGATAACCCCGGTACTGGCCGGGGTTATCTCAAAAGTGGAATCCTAGTCCGGCGTAGCATTTAAAGCTGAAACGAGATTGCTGCGGCGCTCTGCTGATCGGTAGGTCCACTTAAAGTGATTTGTCCTTGGCGTTAGAGCGCCGGATATAGGTCATGAGTTTTTTTGCCAAATCTTTGACCGAATGGAAAATCGCGCGGCTCGTTTTGACACTCTTCTTTGCTATCGAACTAGCATATCAGAAGTGAATGTTA
>Ga0210408_10005725_pt1 | contig 10873 bp, 9 predicted proteins | sample IncBWH4MmetaG_FD_155471 | JGI IMG/M metagenome (GOLD analysis project Ga0210408, IMG submission 155471) | Forest soil microbial communities from Barre Woods Harvard Forest LTER site, Petersham, Massachusetts, United States - Inc-BW-H-4-M | ecosystem: Environmental > Terrestrial > Soil >... | reverse complement strand
GCCGGATCGTCCACGACGGCGGCGTGACGGCCTGCCCGGGCCTGTACCTCATGGGCATGCCGTTCCTGCGCCGCCGCAAGTCGAGCCTGATCGACGGGGCGGCGGACGACGCCGCCGAGCTGACCAGGCACCTCGCCGGCCATCTCAACGCTCTGGCCGGCCGCCGCGAAAGGAGCGCATCATGAACTCTCATCCGCTGGCCACGGCGATCGCCGCCGCCGTGGCCGACCGGGACCGCGTCCGGCTAGCCGCCGCGGTCACCGACACCGTCCGGCTGCGGGCGCTGCTGCCTGGCGGCCCGATCGAAGAACACGGCCGCGATGCCGTCGTCGCCCGCTTCGGCCGGTGGTTCGCCGACCTGGACGCCGTTGACCTGGTGGAGTCGGCAGGTGAGGCGATCGCCGACCGGCTCCTGATCCATTACCGGCTGGACCTGGCCCAGCGCGGCACCCGCTGGGCTTGCACGCAGACCTCGATCTGCAAGGTCAACGACGGCCGGCTGGCCACCATCGATCTGCTCTGCTCAGGATTCCGCGAGATCGTGGGAGGCTCCGAGATGCACAACCCGGCCCTCGATGCGTGGGGCGACTACGACCTAGACGACCCGTACCCGCTGTTCGCGCAGGTCCAGGCGGACGGTCCAGTGCACGAGGTCACGCTGGCCGACGGGCATCGCGCGTGGCTGATCGTCCGGCACGAGGAGGCCAAGGCCGCGCTCAACCACGCCGGCCTGTCCAAGGACATGCACGCCGCACTCGCCCGTGACGGCGCGGTGGTCGCCGAGGGCCTGCCCGGCCCCGCTTTCGCCCGGCACATGCTCAGCGTCGATCCTCCCGACCACACCCGGCTGCGCCGGCTGACCTCGGCCGCCTTCAGCCGGCCGCGGATCGCGGCCCTCCGGCCGCGTATCCAGGCGATCGTGGACCGGCTGCTGGATGCCCTCGAGGCGCACGGCGACACTGTCGTCGACCTGGTCAAGGGCTTCGCCTTCCCGCTGCCGTTCACCGTGATCAGCGAGCTGCTCGGCGTCCCGGAAGCAGACCGGGACCAGCTGGGAAGCTGGTTCATCACGCTGCTCGCACCGTCGTCGGCGCCCGAGCCGCCGGCCGAGGCCGTGGCGGCTTCGGCGAACATCGTGCGGTATCTGACCGAACTGCTCGCCCGCAAGCGGGCCGCTCCTGGCGAGGACCTCGTCACCGATCTGGTACGGGCGGCCGATCAGGGCGGCGCGCTGTCCGAGCAGGAGATGCTCTCGACGATCTTCCAGCTGGTGGTCGCCGGGCACGACACGACGACCAGCCTGATCGGCAACGGCACGGTCGCGCTGCTGCTGCACCCGGAACAGCGCGACGCGCTCGTCGGCGACCCGGCCCTGATGCCGCGCGCGATCGAGGAAATCCTGCGATGGGACGCACCGGTGCCGCACTCGACGTTCAGGTACACCACCCAGGACGTCGCCCTCGGCGGGACCGTCATACCGGCCTTCGCCCAGGTGATCATCTCACTGGCCGCGGCCAACCGGGACCCGGACCGATACGAGAACTCGTGCACTTTCGACACCGCCCGGGCGGACACCAGCCACCTGGCCTTCGGCCACGGCATCCATCACTGCCTGGGGGCCCGGCTGGCCCGCCTGGAGGGCTTGATAGCGCTCACCGCCCTGCACGGCCGCTTCCCCGCCATGCGGCTGGCCGTCCCACGGTCGGCGCTGCGCTGGGGCCACGGCGACGGACTGGTACTGCGCGGCCTGTCCGAACTGCCGGTCGTCCTCGGCCCGCCATCGCCTGCCTGATACATACATTCGAAATGTTCGGTCCCCGTAGACTGCTGTCATGCCCGAAGAGTCCCCGCTGACCGTCACCGAACGCACCACGCACCATCGCCTGCGCGAGCAGGGCAGCACCGATCGCGCGGACCTGGCGGCCATCCTGGCCGCGGGGGTGATCTGCCACCTCGGCGTCGTGGTGGACGGCTACCCGATGGTCGTGCCGACCGTGTACGGACTGGACGGTGACACGCTGTACCTGCACGGCTCGGTGGCCAGCCGTAGCCTGGTCTCGGCTCCGCAGGCTACCGTCTGCGTGACCGTGACCCATCTGGACGGGCTGGTGCTGGCCAGGTCGGTGTTCGAGCACGCGGTCAACTACCGCAGCGCGATGATCTACGGCACGCCCCGGCCGGTGACGGACCGGGAGGAGAAGCTGGCTGGGCTGCGCGCTCTGTCCGAGCACCTCGTGCCCGGCCAGTGGGACTACGCCCGCCGCCCCAACAAGAAGGAACTGGCCAAGACCTCGCTGCTCGCCCTGGCCCTGGCCGAGGCGTCGGTAAAGATCCGCACCGGCCCACCCGACGACGGCGACTCCCCGGACGCGGCCCTGCCGGTCTGGGCCGGCGTGCTGCCGCTGGCCGCCGCCTGGCAGGACCCGGAGCCCGATCCGGTGCTCCCGCCCGGGATCCCGCTGCCCCCGCACATCGCCGCCCTAGCGCGCCGCACCGCGGGTCGGTCAGGGGCGTACCGGAAAGCATGATCGCGACTCGTCGGCGATGGCAATTGGCTAATGTTGACCCGGGCGGCTCTCCCGTCACGGGCGTAAGGCCCGCGGGGGACAGCCCTTCATAAGTCTCACAGTAACAACCGAAAACACTCGTGGCGTCCGAGGCCGGAGGGCGAGCCCTGCCCTGATCATCACCGCTGACAATCCATTCACTAGGCTGACCACGAAGCAGATACAGCGAGGAAGCGCGACGATGATGGTACACTTGCGACATATGTCGCCTAAACTTGACATCAGCACGACGACGTGCAGATTCTGTATACTACCGGAACCAGAACGAATTGCGCTCCGGACACCTAACTTTGTCGTCTTGATGGGTCTGGGGCCGATCGCCGTCGGCTACTGCATAATTATTACCAGAAAGCATTACGCAAGTTACGCAGAGCTTCCGAACGCCCAACTGTCGGAATTCAGGCGAGTCGTCGAGGCGGTGCAGGAGACACAGGAAAAGGTTTTCGGCGCGTCGGTCTTGTTCGAGCACGGCCGAAATGGCGGTTGCCTGCCCCATGGCCATGATGACGATCTCTGCTATCACGCTCACATGCATCTTCTGCCCACCACAGTGAACCTTGCGGAGGCGGTCGGCGAAGATTATCAACTCCAGATCTTGCCCGGCTGGGAATACCTATCCAGAACGGCACAAAAAAACTCGTATCTGCTAGTCCAGGACGGAGATGACCTCAATTATATCGTTAATCCGCAAGAACTGCCACCGCGGTATCTCAGGACCAAGGCGGCCGAACAAGTTCTTGACGATGCCACCCTTGCAGACTGGCAGGCCTTTCCTTCATACGACCTGATCCGCGAAGGAAAAGAAGCTATTCAGGATAAGCTTGAGGTTACCTGGCAGGTCAAGTGGGAACTTCGCCAGCGGATCTTCTCTCCAGGGCGCATGCAGTGGATGAAGGCCCGCAGGCCGAATGATGAGATCTCGCTTATGCCCACTTCTCAGTCGGTCTCCTAAGGAGGATCACCGAAGTGACTAGCCAAAAACTGGTCGATCTCGGGGAACAGAATATTCTCGGTTCCATTGTGTTCCCCAGTATTGCGCGGTCAGTTGCTGGTGCCGCAGGGCTCGGCGATGACTGCGCAATCGTGGAAATCCCGGCCGTCCCGCCTGGAACCTCCCTCCTCGCCACCATAGACCCATGTCCCCAACCCCTCGCGTTCGAGCTATTCGACCGGGATTACTGGCACTTCGGCTGGATGACTCTGGTTATAAACCTCAGCGACTTGGCCTCCATGGGAGCCGACCCTGTAGGAATTCTTATTTCTACGGTAATGCCTAATGACATGTCGGTAGACGACTACCGCAGGTTCTGGGATGGAGTTATCGAGGCAAGTGACGAATGGAAGTGCAGAGTACTTGGTGGAAACATTAAAGATGGTCCGAGGTTTTCCGCCGAGGGCGCGGCATTTGGCTGGTGCGCGAATCAGTCAATAATGCGGCGAACCGGGAGCTCGGAGGGCGATCTAGTCTATGTCGTCGGTGACATGGGCTCGTTCTGGTCGGCAGTGCTGCATGATTTGCGGGCCCCTGACCTGCGGCTCACCGAGGCCGAGCAGAAGCAGTCGCGCAGAGCGCTCTATCATCCCGCCCCGCGCATAAAAGAAGGCAGAGAGCTGGCATCATCTGGCCTCGTCACTGGGTGTATGGACGCCTCTGATGGCGTCCTGGGTGCCTTGGCTGAGCTCGGCCGCGTCAACAAACTCGACGTTCACCTGACTGAGTTCGAACCTAGTTCGCTGGTCGACAAGGTAGCTTCCGAGTTCGGCGTGCCACCGCTGAAGCTCATGCTTTCATGGGGTGACTGGCAATTGGTCGCAACTATACGTGAAGAAAACAGAGCTGAATTCGAGGAGCTGACGCGGGCTGCCCGGACGCCGGTTACGCTGATTGGCAGAATGAAACCCGGATCCGGCTGCGTGCTTAGTCATGCCGAAGGTCCGGCTAGACAGCTGGCCAATCTGTCATCCGAACGTTTCACGAAGACGTCGTATTTTACCTATGGCACCGCCGAAGCGTTCGTAGACTGGTTTATTAAGGTGCCGCTATTCGTGAATTAACGAATAGGAAGTTCGCGTGCCGGGGTTCCTGTGAATACCTATAATAGTATTGTCGCCTCAATGTGGTCGGCCAGCCTGCACAATGCGCGCAATGTGCGGAAATCTTGATATGGCAACAAGCGCAAGGCGCCCATAAGCATCATATATTCGGCCACAAGGTATTCGCTGAAATCATAGTTCACATGACGCAATCTGCATTCTTCTCTTATCGTTGCCACGAGTTCGGCAGTTTCCCTGAGTACCTCCGCTGTCCGTCCTCGCGATCTGAACATGGTCCGGTACCCATGCTCCTCGAGCAATGCGTCGTCCAGTCGGGTCATAAGATCCGGTTGTAGGAGCTTCGGTATCTGCAAGAACCGCAGCGAGCATTCCATCAGGACGAAGTCTTTGATGAAATGCCCGTCGAGATGTCCGAATGCATAGTCGATCAGAACCGGGACAAAATTACGGCCGAACAATACATTGTTCGGATGAAGGTCGCCGTGCACGGGGCAGACGAGACTGGTGACCTGGAGCCGCTTAACCGCTTCCAGGATACGACGCGGGTCTTTGAGGGTTTGGCCGTAGATGGTCGCGGTGCTTCCCCTGGGAAATACGTGCGGCAGTGGATCGGCGAGCAGTCGCTCGGGAGTTTCACGTAGATACTCATCATACTGAGTGCCGAAGTTGAAAGTCGTAACAGAACCGCGATGTGATGTCCTGCAGGAGTCATATGTGCTCTGTAGTAGCCTCACTGAACTCGGTCGGCCTCGATGGCGTGCATGGGCGGGCAAGTAAACTAGGTCTTTCAGTTCAGTGACAGTCCCGGAGTCATCAGGCGAGATGAGCGGATAAATGATGGCCTCAGGCGGTCCAGAATGCGAATGAGGGAAGACTTTCGCTGACTGTGCGCCTGTGAAATAGACACTTAGTTGGTTGACGCCTCGGGCCTCGCGCTGGACCACTTCGGGGCGATCAGTCTTGATGACAAATGGTATGCCAGCTTCTCGTGGTGCGCAGTAGACCAGATACAAGCGTGATTCCGTATACCCATATCGGCCGAGAGGCCGGACCGACGCTCCTTCGGACTCTGGATGAAGGAAATCGACACAGCGTTTTACTAGCTCTGCGTCAGCAGGATGTGGTAGATTAATTTGTAGATCCACTAGATCTGGTCCATGACCACGTACTCATCCACCGGATCGCAAGAATCCGATATGAATGCTGCCTTGACATTTACTGGATCAGCATCTCCAAGTTCGCGCAACGGAGTGATTCCTGACTTGAATGCGACGCTGCGGCGGCGTCTGTACCGACATGCTCAGAGCGCTATCTTGCTCCAGATTTTGGGTCGATGCAAGATCGGCCAGCGCGAAGTTTCTTTTCCATGATCAGGGGAGTGCCAGGCGACGTGCATGGGCGCGGTTGCGAGGCATGAGATACACCGGCGGGCCTATCGTCACCATCAACCTAGCCACCGGTCCGGATGATTTGTGAGATTGGTATAGCGTTAAGAGCGCGCCGCGAGATGCGATTGCAGCATCCTGACCAGGTGGACCACACTAGCGGCGACGGAAGATGCGATGCAAGTGCGACGAACGCCGACTGCGAAGCGCGTCGGCGACGGAATTGCGTAGCTGTGCGTAGCGCAAGACGTTATGGCCTCCGGTTGGCTTATGCGCAACGTGACGATACCGTGTTGCCTCGCTTCCGGGGAAGCAACCGGGTTGGCGGGTCATGCTATCGGCAAGCGTCACGGTAAGTCGCGCTCGGCGCCTTCCTGCGCTTGACGTGATGTATCAGCCGTGAACTCTCCCAAGGCTAACCCCGATGCATAGAGCCTGCTTGAGGCCATGACGGAGGCTCAGTGATGTCCGGCCAGTCATGCTCGGCCGGACCAGTCGACGGCCTGCGGATCACGTCAAGAACGGTGATGTGGGCGAAGCGTTCGTGGCGTGCGACGTAGACGTCGTCCGCCCAGCATGCCGCCGCCAGTAGAGCACGGGCCCCTGCTAGGTGCTCCATGCTCACACCGGCCCGTAGCCACACATACACTCGCTCGCCGAAGGACTCGGTCGTTGTGATGAGGACGATAGGAATCTTGCCCCCGCGTGAGTGAATCCAGGCCTGCATGCATCCTGTCCGAACCCGGTGAGGGGTTATGATTCGCCAGAACTGGACCATGACGTGACGTCTCGCGGTCGGCCAGGCTGCAATCAGGCCGCAGATAGCGCCGATCGTCGCGAGCCCCCACCACCATCCGATGGCGGACGCCAGCGCAAGCAGTGAAATCGCCAGGAAGAGCGCCAGTCCTAGTTCGTAGCGCCAGCGCCAGAGGATGACGAATGGGTTCGGCCTGGCCACAGGGCCGAGGGCGAGTTCCATGCTTGCCCTGACCTGCCTGGTGTCCTGTCGGCGAGACATTGGATTCGTCATAGTCGTGCTTGCCTTACGACTTAGCCCGAGCAGGCCCAGGAACGACCACGTGACCGGTATCCGTGCACTCGGGGCAGTCCGTACCTGTGCCGCCGCAGGCCGCACAGCGGGCCAGACGGTCGAAGCGTTGGTCCCGGTAGGTCCGGCTGCGTCCGCCAGGGCCGATCTCTATCTGCCATCCATGGCGCGCGGCAGCAGCGTCGTCCTTACGGAACAGCCTGGCTGCCAGTCGTTGCGTCCAGGTGTCCCGCCCACCGGCCTTCCTAGCGTTTTTCATGGCTCTAGCCAACTGCTAGACCGCCGCAAAGAAACCGTGCTACGAAACCACGCAACTAACGAGTTCCGTAGCATGGCGTCCCGCCACTATCCTGCCGGGCGGGAAAGTGGACTAGCGTAAGGGCATGAGCAGGGTTGGGCGTCCGGTCGAGCGGCCGGTTCACCTGACGCCGGAGCAACGTGCCCTAGCCCAGGCCCAGACCTCTCAGTGGCGTCGGCTCGCGGGTCTTAGCCAAAAGGAAATGGCCAAGAAGGTCGGCGTGGGTGAGTCAACCTATCGTATGTGGGAAACTGGCCAAGAGCCCCATGCTGGCCCCACCCGACAGCAAACTCAACTACTGAACAATGCATTGATAACACTCCTCGGCGAAGGCTATACCGATGGCCGGGCGTTCAAAATCTGGGAATGGCCAGAAGAGCATGAACTAAGCTTCGACGGATTCGTCGACATAATTCAGTCTGCTGGCCTTGTAGGTCAGCATCTTCAGGCCGATCCTCCCTCTACAGTTGTGTGGGCGCAACGCCTGCGAGACCCGAACCTCGTGCACGGCGTGTTGGCCCTGGCCGCCGCGGCCGCCACGCGCACGGGCCTTTATGTGCACCTGCTGCTTGATGACATGAACCTGAACCTCCGCACGGGGCATGCGTTGCGTGACGAGTTTGTGTTCCGTCTCGACAGCTGGTTTAAGTTTGCGGCTGGCGATGAGAGCATGCTCACGATAGAGCTCTATTCCGATATCCTTACCGATCAGGTCCTTGAGCAGCGCGGCTGGGCTGCGGTGAATAGCTACTTCAACGCCAGGAGTAGCGTCCTGGAGTTCCTGCTTGCCAGCAAGGCCGTGTCGCCATTGCAGTATAATATAAACGCAGATCAGAGCGTTCTCGAGCTCATCAGGCAAGCAGAACTCAAAGCCGATAGGCTAATCACGCCGATCCGGAACTGGATTATCTTTGATGACAAAATTGCCAGACTGGCGGACCGGCAGCTTACCGGCAGAGTACCTATCGTCACGCTGGGCGGAGAGGATGAACGAGTTCTCTGGGAACTATGGCACCGCGGATGTGCCGAGGATTTGTCAGAACGTGTGCAGCATATTTATCTGCAGCCCGTGCCGTTGCCCAGTTATCGGGTTCCCTGGCAGGAATCCGCATTGACGGCTAAGACTAACCGGCCATCGCTCGCAGATTTTCTCAGAAACCGTGCGGCACAAGACGGACATACTGACCTTGTGGAATGGATCGTTAGGGCGGCTGTCGGGCTCCCTGCTGCGCTCAACTCGGATTACCAGCCGTCTTCCCGCCGTCCTGGCCGACCCTGACGCGGTTCTGGCTGGGCGTCCCGAGCACCTAGTCCAGGCCATCCCCGCAGTCGCTGAGGCGGTCGTACGCTGGCTGCTGGCAGGATCGGCGCGCGCTCTTTGATGAGATAATCGAGGTGGGCGTCTGTGATGGATACCGGCATCGCTACACCGCTGTTCACGAGCGGTCGCTATATCGTGGACGCCAGCGGGCGTAGGGTCCGGCTGGCCGGGGTGAACTGGTATGGCGCGCACGAGGACGACGGCGTTCCGCCGGGTCTTGACCGCTCCGGCCGTCGCGCGCTGGCCGCCAGGATCGCCCTGCTCGGGTTCAACAGCGTGCGGCTCCCGTTCAGCCTGTGGATGACCGAGCAGGTCACCCCGGTGCCGGACGATTACCTGGCCGCCAACCCCGACCTGTCCGGATCCACTCCGATGCAGGTCTACGACGCCTGCGTCGAGGCGCTCACCGGCGCGGGCCTGATCGTCATCCCCAACTGCCATACGCTTGACGCCGGCTGGTGCTGTGGGGAGGACGACGGCAACGGCCTGTGGTTCAGCGACAACTGGCCCGCCGCGAGGTTCTTCGCCGCCTGGCGGGACATGGCCGCACGGTACGCGTCGAACCCTCTGGTCGCGGGGATGGACATCACGAACGAGCCCAGACGGTCCCGAGTGCGCGGCCGCGTCCTCACCCCGGCCTGGGGGGCCGGGTCCACGACCGACATCGCAGCCATGTACACGGCCGCCGGGAACCTCATCCATGAGGTCAGCCCGGAGGTACTGATCATCTGCGAGGGGCTCGGCTTCGCCGCCGACCTAGTCGGCGTAGCCAGGCACCCGGTGCGGCTGGAGCGGCCGGGCAAGGTCGTCTACAGCCTGCACGACTACTCCTGGTTCCACCCCACCGGGCAGCGGAGGTCCGCTTATTTTGACCAGATGTACCGGGCCGGCGGGTACATCCTCACCGAGGACATCGCCCCGTTGTGGATCGGCGAGTTCGGCAACGACACTAGGTCACTGGACAATTTCGGCCGGGCGGCGACACCTGCGGCCAGGTGGTGGAACAACGTCGAAGCCTGGCTTACCGAGCACGATGTGGACTGGTGCTGGTGGCCGCTGAACCCGACCCAGCCCCGGGGTAGCGTCCCGGTGACCGGCCAGCACCGGTCCGACTGGGGCGACCCCGAACCGTGGGGCCTGCTCGCTCCCGACTGGCGCCGCGTATCGAATCCGGGGGTGCTGGATATTCTCAAGGCACTGATCCCGCCCCGCACCGGTCCTGGTGTCAGCTGAGCTGGTGCTCTAGCCGAGCTTGGGCAGTACCGCGGCGGCCAGCCGCTCCATCTGCTCGCGCTGGTCGAACAGCGCCGTGAACAAGATGAGCTCCGCCCCCGCCTCGGCCACCTTGTTCACCTCGCTGACGCATTCGGCGGCCGTGCCGGTGACCGTGGCCGCCTCGATGGCCGGCACCCGCTGCCCGTAGATGCCTTCCAGGGCGGCGTTCATCCGGTCCCGCGCCCGCTCGGCGTCGTCGTCGATGCCGATGTAGACGCGCTTGGCGATCGGGAAGCTGTCCGCGGCCCGGCCCGCCTCGGCCAGCGCCCGCCTGACGATCTGGACCTGCTCGGCGAACTTATCGGTAGATGAGGAGCCGGCCCCGAAGAAGCCGTCGCCCATTCGCACGGCGCGCCGCAGCGCCGGCTCGCTGGCCCCGCCGAACCACAGCCGCGGGTACGGCTTCTGGAACGGCTTAGGCTCCATCGGCGAGTTCTCGAGCTGCCAGAACTCGCCCTGGAAGGTCACCCGGGGTTCGGTCCACAGCGCCTTCATCAGGTTGACGCCCTCGGTAAACCGCGCCACGTACCGGGCCGAGTCCACGCCGAATGCGGCGAACGGCCGGCCCCGGCCGCCGGTGCCCACGCCGACCTCGATCCGGCCGCGGCTGAGCTGGTCCAGCGTGCTCAGGCTCTTGGCCAGGTGCACCGGGCTGTGCAAGGTCGATACGAACACCACGCACCCCAGCCGCATCCGCTCCGTGCACGCGGCCGCGTAGGTCATCGTCTCGATCGGGCTGAGCTGCGGGCCGAAGCCGAGCGTCGATTCCTGGGTCCAGGCGCTCTCGAAGCCGAGCTCCTCGGCCCGCGCGAAGTACTCGCGGAAGGAGGCCGGGTCGAACTCGCCGTCGGCGTAGAACTGCGGGATCGCGATCGCGAACTTCATGGGCAGCAGCGTATCCCGGATGCTGATGGGACAATCAGG
>Ga0210408_10005724_pt1 | contig 10874 bp, 28 predicted proteins | sample IncBWH4MmetaG_FD_155471 | JGI IMG/M metagenome (GOLD analysis project Ga0210408, IMG submission 155471) | Forest soil microbial communities from Barre Woods Harvard Forest LTER site, Petersham, Massachusetts, United States - Inc-BW-H-4-M | ecosystem: Environmental > Terrestrial > Soil >... | reverse complement strand
TCCGGTACTACACCGCCACCGAGAAGAAGAAGGTTTCCGACGAGGTCCTGGGCGAGCTGGCCAACGTCCTGCTGCCGAAGCGGAAGGGGCCAGAGGAAGAGAAGGGGCCGAAAGCGGAATGAATAGGCCCACAAACGCAGAAAGGCCCCCCGCTCGTCGGGGGGCCTTCTCGTTTGGCCTCAACGCTTGCCTTCCAGATACTTGTCGAGGACGGCGCGAGTGAAGAGCAGCCGGCCCGGCCGGCCGGGCATCGGCCTGATCTTCAGGCGCTTGACCAGGGAATAAACGCCCTGCACCGTGGTTCTCAAATAGGCCGCCGCCTCCTCGGCGGTCAGGTAAGGACTGGAGGTCGTCGCGGGCGCGCTGTTGTCGCGGTCCATTTTTTTCTCCGAACTGAACTAGCGCCCGCCCTGGCGTGCCTGGTAAGGTGTATAGGTAGCCCTGGCCCAACGGAGCTTGCCCGTGAGCGTTTTCGTGAATTGCTTCTCGGACGGTACGGCCCTGCTCGAAGCGTTCCCGCAGGGAGAACGTTCCTTTGAGATTCAGGCCCGGGGCGTGGACCTGGCGGTCCTGGAGACGATCCTTGAATGTGATCTGATGGAAGTGTCGCGTGCCGTCGGGCTGGTGTTTCTGGCCGGGGCACGATCTGGGAACACGGCTGGCGGCGTGACCGACAGGGCAGCCTCATGCGAAGAGGAAGTCACGCAGACGCATCTGCGGTAGGGTGCGATCCCCTGCCGCCGCCAGTCGTTCTTCCACTTGGCGCAGCGCCTCTCTCTCGGGATAATGTCTGGACAAGCGTTCCTTGGGAGGGCAGAGCGATGGCCGAGTGGTGGGCGCAGCAGTGGCAAAATGTCCTCGCTGTCGCGGGGGTTTTGATCGGGTTGATCGGCATCTACCTCGGCATCAAGGGGTGGAAGCGGAAGCGGCTGCGCTATCTGATCCGAAGTACCAACATCTTCACGGGGATTGACCACATGGTCCCCAACGTCGAGGTGAAGTTCCCCGGCTACGGCCCGATGATCAAGGCCTTGACCGTCACGAAGATCGTTTTCTGGAATTCGGGGAGTGATACGATCAAGTCGGGGGACATCGTGACAGGCGATCCGCTCATTGTCCGGGCGACGACCGGCATTGTGTTCCTATCTGCAGCCGTCACCGATTGCTTCAACCCCCTCAACAAGGTGGAATGCATCCAGAGCAAGGACCGCACCGAGGTCGCCATCACCTTCGAGTATTTGGACCAGAACCAGGGGGCGATGATCCAGATCTTTCACACTGGTGCTGGCAATGCCGACATCAGGCTCAACGGGACGGTCATGGGCGCCTCTCCCATGAAAAGGGTGGAACTTACAGACGCCATGGCGAAGAATCAGAAACATAGGCCCCTGTGGATACCTTCGGTGGCATTAGGCGTTGGCTGGGGCGGCTGGCTCCTTCATGCCGTAGGGCTGATTCGGCCAGAACCTGGGGCTCAGGTTTTCCCGGTAGGAGCGTTCGGGATCGGTTTGCTCTTGGGCACGTTCCTCTTTGTACTTATTATGTGGCTCACGCATATCCCGAAGCCCTTCTCGAAAATCAGGGATTGATTTCAAGCGCCTTCAGCCCCTCTTCAACCTCCGGATCGCCGCCCCCACGATGCTGTCGCGCCGCTTCTTGCTCCGCCAGTCCGGGCTGCGCTCGAAGGACCTGTCCCCGGGCCGGGCCTGGTAGATCACCAGACAGCCGTTGAGCGTGGCGGCCAGGGCGTGTCTGGCTTGCAGGAAGCCCTCCTCGATGGGGGCGAGGATGACCTCGGGCAGGTCGATCCCGTGCGCGGGGCGGTTGGCCTGCGGAAGCGTCAGGTCGATGAGCACCCGGTCTGCGAGGTTGGCGACCAGGTGACCAGCCCACCGGCCCGGCTGGTCGTCGTCGCCAAGCCCGATCCCGATCGAGTGACAGCCGCTTTGGAACCAGTCGCGCTCCGCGTCTTCCGGGGTCGGCATCCCTTCGCGGTCGATCCGCTCCGTCATGGTTGGGTTGAAGACGCTGACGGTCACGCTCAGGGGCCGTGCGTCGAGCCGGAAGTGGTCGAGCACGTCGATCACGATTGCGGTGGCCGGGATGCAGCAGTCGGGCCCCATCAGGGTGCCGATCTGTAGTTCCTCGCGTATCGCCTCGCAGATGCGGTAGAGGAGGTCCTGGGGAGGGAAGAATCGTTCCTCCTCCTGCGGTTGGGGGCCTTGTTCCATGAGGGGCAGGCTACCAGGGATGTCAAGCCCATGTTCTTGATCTTGTCGCTACTGCGGATATCCTGATCTTGATTTCCCCTCGCCCCATGAAGAAGATCCCCTCCCTGTTCGCCCGCAACTACGAGACTGACCGTCTCGTTCGTAACGAGATCGTCCCCGGCTCCAGATGGGTCGCCGCCGGCGAAGGAGTCGCCACACGCAAGTTCGACGGCACCTGCTGCCGCGTCCAAGGCGGAAAGCTCTTCAAGCGGTACGACGCCAAGCAGGGCCGCGTTCCTCCTGCGGGTTTCATCCCCGCCCAGGATGCTGATCCGGTCACTGGCCATCAGCCCGGCTGGCTTGAGGTCGGCTGGGGAAGCGACGACCAGTGGTATCGCGAAGCCGTCACGTCTGGAAACCCCGACAAGGTGGATCTGCCGGACGGCACCTACGAGCTGTGCGGCCCCAAGGTCCAGGGCAACCCGGAAGGGTCCGCCACGCACGTCCTGGTGCCCCACGGCAAGGAGGAGCTGCCTGACTGCCCGCGCGACTTCGAGGGCATCAAGAACTACCTGGCGGGCCGCGACGTCGAAGGAATCGTCTGGCACCACCCGGATGGACGAATGGTCAAGATCAAGGCCAAGGATTTCGGCATCAAACGTTCCCGCAATTAACCCCTCTCCCATGAAGATCATCAAGCACAAGGACGGCAACATCCACAATCACGAGGTGAAGAACTTGGAGGCAGTGGACTGGGACCTCGAGGACGAGTACCTCCCGAGACATAACGTTTTTGGGACGCCCATCCCGCGCTGGGAGATCGGCAAGGACACCAGGAAGGCGAAGGCCAAACTAAAGGGCCGGAAGCTGGCCGACAAGGTGATGGACGTCGTGGACAAGAAACTGAAGACGAAGTCCTTCACCATTCTCGATCTCTTCGATGGACTCAAGAAGAACGGCTACCCCTACCAGCGCCGCGTGATTCACGAAGGCGAATGGGACACCCTGCTGACGGACGCAGTCGAGGGCACCAGAAAGGGCAACGGTGACTGGACCAAGGAGATCAAGGCCTTCTTCGAGCTGGACCGCCGCGAGGTGTTTCGCTTTCACTTCAAGCCCTCTGACAACGAGTTCGGAAACCTATGGAGGGGCTATCTGATGGACGCCGAGAAGGAGTACCGGGACGGCAAGATCGAATTCGCTATCGACTATCTCCTGAAGTCCTAACCCTCTGACCATGCTTGGAATCTTGATCATCCTCGGCCTCTACGCCCTCAGTTGGACGACCGCCTTTCTGAGCGGATACCTCCCCTACCGCAGGCTCTGGAAGCAGTTCTACGGCGAGCCGACGAAGGACACTCTCTGGACCGCCAAGCACTACCCCGAGAAGCGTCAGTTCATGGTCGTACTGCGCGAGCGCGGGATGGAGGAGTACGACACGGTGGTGATCCGCACGCCCTGGTGGGAGGAGGTTGAGGTCATGATCCCCAGGCCTGTTTCTACCAAGCACCTATGACCATCCAGCCCACAACACCAGCCGACTGGCGCTGCCCCCTCTGTGGCCAGGCGGCGGGGCCGGACGCCTTCGGTCGGCTGACCCACCTCTGTACGAAGAAGCCCAGTGAGTGGATCAGGGAGAGGGCGGAAGGACTGTGGAATGAGTCGAAGCATGAGATCAGGAGTGACCAGGTGCCTCTACACACGTTGTTCGACTGCCGCTGGAATGCCGTCCTTGAATACCTCGACCTCACCCAGCTATGACCACCCTCTGCTCACACCATCAGATCCAAGCGGTTCGCGCCCGCATCATTGAGGCGAATGCCGACATCGTTCGAGTCCATCACCGCGTCATCAAGAAGAAGGTCCGGACGGTGAAAGTGACACGCCAGATTCGTCTGGCAGACGTCTTCATCGCCATCGACAGGTTCGGCCGCTTCAAGCATGCCCGCGCCCCGAAGCTCAAGGACGGGGTCGTCACCCAAGAGTGGAAGGACGCAGCGAACGCCAGCTTCAACGACGTCATCATGATCCTTTCAGTCATCACGTCCTGGAACAAGTGGGAGGACTCCCTCGACGACCAGGACGACGCCTGTCTGTCGCTTCTCGCTTCCCTCCTCCTCCCATGAAGCCAAAGCACTTCCTTCTCGACACCGACGGCGTCCACTACCGCAACCGCCTCACTCTGGAGTCCTGGTACGCCAAAAAGGAAGGGAAGAAGGTCCCCTTCAACAAGATCCTCCAGGAACTGATGATGGAGAAGGTTGCCAGTTTCTCGTCTTCTCCTTGCACAAGCCCAAGCCTCTGTGGGCCGTTTTGCTCCGGCAGATGCCAGGGACCGATCGACCAATCACCTGTAGATCGCAAGGGCATAGAAAATGCTATTGCGCAGTTGCGCAGGGCCGCCAAGGTCGCAGACCCAAGTCACCAGGCTCACTGGCCGAGCTGCGCCCATTGCCTCATCGAGGCCGCAATCGGAACGCTGGAAGAGTGTCTGAAGGCGGAGAAGGTCGCTGCCATTTCCCCAAAGCACCCATGAATGCCCAGCCAACACCAGCGTCCCTGACAGACGACCAGCTCATAGAGAAGATGGCGGAGATGATGGACTGGCCCGTGCGCGATTTTGTGGAATATTCCCCTGAAGACAGACCCGATCCTTGTTACCTGCAAGAAGATGGCCCATATTCTCCTGCCAAGCTCTGGAGAGATCAGGCATTTTGTGAATGGAACCCGCTGACCAAGTGGGCCGACACGATGGAATTGTTCTTCGCCGTCCAGTCGAGGTTGCACTGCGCCGCCCGCCTGGACAACACCGGATCGCCCTGGGCCGCCTACTTCTTCGACCCCTTCCTTGGCTCTCCGGCCCATCACGCCCGGATGCTGGACGCGCAGGCGAGCGACAAGTCTCTCCAGCGCGCGATTTGCTTGGCCGCACTCCAGGCCGTGAAGGCCACTCCCCCCACCCCATGAGAACCGATCTCCTCTCCTCCTGCTGTAGTAAGCCCCTCACCTGGGCTCTTGAACGGTACATGGTCGGCCCGTATGGGAAACCCGTGGCGTACTGTGCGCTCTGCACGGGCTGCAAGAAACTGGTGGCCTGTCTCCCGATGGAGGGAGCAGGACGAGTGCGTCTGAACCTGAAGACCTGCTACTGCGGCAACCCTCGAGATCCTGACCGGATTCATACCAGTGATGTTCCTTGTTACAACCTTCCGAAGACCACATGACCACCTGGCCCAAATTCTACTTCCTCATCATCGGCGTGCCGTTGATCTTTCTGTTCATGGTCTGGGTACTGATTCAAGTAAAGGCGGGTAAACTCACGCTCCAACCAGGCGACCTTCCCATGCACTCCTGCGATTACGACTGCCGCTCGGCCGGTCGGCTCGACTATGTTCGACACGCAGATCACCTCGTCAAAGCCGACTTCTGCTGGCTTAAGGAGCCGGGCGTCATTCCCCACTACGACCCGGAGTGCATGCGCCTCGTGATGGGCCAGTACGACTACTGCTGGCTCAACGCGGACAACGGCAAGACCGAATGTGAGCTTCACGGCAAGACTTATCCTCTCTGACACAATGACCTCTCACACCCCCCTCACAGGCCCTGAGATTCAGGAGATGAAGCAGCGACTCGAGCGGTTCCATCGCTACGTCGATATGATCATCGAAGGGAAGAAAAGCCCCGATCCGACCGTGTCACTGCGCACCCTTCTCCAGGCCGCGAGTGCAGCGATCGTCGTAGACATGCCTCGCACCCTCTCCGAGATCGACAGGCTCAGGTCCGCCCTCCAGAGAATCGAGGCCCGCCTCTCTCTGGATGAATCCAGGGCCGTCTGTCGAGACGGCGGCCCCGTCCTTGCCTCTCTCCTGATAGCGAGGGAGGCTCTCGGAATCACTCCCCCTCTCTTGCCATGACCAACGGTTGCGCTCCCCTCGGCTTCCCCCACTACCGCAGGAGTTGGTTCCGCGAGGTTCCCGACGGCTGGACGAATCTTGGACCTGTCTCGGACAAGCCAGCAATCCTCGATGGGAAGGCGGTCTATAACTTCCTTATCTGTACTGTCTGCCAGGACAGGGTCTATGTCGGCAGGGAGAACGACGAGACCTTCTATTTCTGCGCCCGCTGCCTCAAGAAGCTCCAATGACCACCCCGACCATGAAAGGCCTCTCCTTCACCCTCTGCTTCGGCTCCTACGGCGGCTTCCACGCGAAGTTCAACGCTCAGTTCTGGCGCCTCTGCCTCGGCTGGGTTGCCCTGACCGTCTACTTCTGTGATCTGGAGAATTACATCACCTACCTACGCAAGCGACCATGACCACTATTATCGCCTCGTCGGCAACCAGCGAAAAGAAGGAAAGCAAAGTGGTGAAGGCGTTCTTCTCTGTCCTCTCCGCAGTTTTATGTCTCGGCATCTTCATGCCAGTGGAATGGCTGTGGTTCCAGTTCATTCCATCAAAACCTCTCTTTGATAAATGGCCGATGACGTTCCATTTTGGCGTGTTCTGCGGGATTGGGGTGACGATCTTTGCGCCACTCAGCATCTTTCTTACCTGGTCCAGTCTGCGATCCATCGAACGTGCTTTCAGAGCCCTTTTCAAATCATGACGACCCCTCAGTTCCTCACCCTCATCGGCATACTCTCCGAGATCCAGACGACCCAGGCAGGCGTTCACGGCTGGGCGCACCCCGTTGTCTACGTTCTGACCGGGACCGTTAACTTGCTGATGTACTTCCTTCTCACGAAGCTCTTCGCCGACTAAACATGACCACTCCCCAGGAACCATCGTCGCCCATCCAGACGATCGCCGATCTCTGCCTCGACGCCCTGACCACGGACGGCGCGCATCACAAGCAGTGGTATCTGGAAAAGATCCTCCAGGAAGTCCACGAGCCCTACACTTTCAACAAGCTCCGCGACGAGGTGGGCTGGGATGAAGGCATTGCCCCCTGATTATGACAGAACCTACGCAACCATCGGCAACCTGTGGCAACCCCTGTTGCTGGCGCTGTCACCCGCCAGTCGTCAAGATCGACGTGACGGCTTCTTCTCTCCCCCACCTTTATGACTGACACCACCACGCCACCAGCCCTCCCCGTCCGTCCCCAGGACCTCATCGACATGGCCAACGCCCTGGAGAGAAACGGGGACCATGATCTGGCCCTCATCATTCGTCAGAAGTTCCCGGATCTGTTCCCACCTGAAGCATGATTGGCTCCTGGATGTTCTTCGACTACCCTCACCCCCTCGCCGGCGGCACGTCTCGCGGCGGCAAGATTACCAAGCAGGAGTGGAAGGACATCACCAACGCGATGGTCATGAACATGGTGTCAGAACTGGAGCGCCACCCTCCTCATCTTCTCTCTTCTCTATGACCCCAATCCCCCAACCATCGGCAGAACAGAAGGAAGCCGTCATGCTCGCCGTCCTCCAGAAGGCGATTGCGAACGGCTTCAAACTCGAAGAGTGCCTCCGCTCGAAGGGCATCCAGATTGAGCGAGACCCAGAGATCGCCGCGAAGCACTTCGTCCGCAGTCCGCTCCTACTCGCAGCTCTCTGCTCGGACAACGCCTTCTGCTTGGCCTTCTGGCCGGGCCACAGCTCTTCGACCCCGCCGCCGCCTCGGGCACTCAAAGACCAGGAGGGTTGGATGTCCACATCAGACCTACGGCCGCTAAGCGAGGCGATGCGCGACGCCGTCTTCTACTCCGAGGATCCCTACGAGTTTCTGGACCGCTTTCTTGGCGACACCGATCTACCTCCCTACCCTGTCAGCGAATGACCTCCGACTCTCCCACCCCTGGCCTCCTGACACCCGGAGAACAGCACATGCTCCGGGACCACCGCAGGACCGCCGAGCTGATCCGCGCTCAGGACCCTCTCGCAGACCGCTACTGCCTGGACATGGACACTGTCCTGCGCGACCGCGAGGCCCTCCAGACCAGGCTTGAAGAGATCAGGGCGGTGCTGCACGACTTGGCCGACAGCCCCGTTGAGATGCACGGCGGCCAGCCTTGCACAGGGTGCGTTGCTGATCGTCTGGTAATCCGCTCGCTCCTCGATGACTTCCCCCCATCTGCATGACCTCTAACCTCAACACCATCGAACAACTCACCAGAGTGATCGAGGCCCAAGTCAAGTGCGGCAGGACGCTGTGGGATGTCATCCCTTCCCAGATCATAATGATCACACAAGCGGGTGTCCTCGGCAAAGACGACGGCGAGGAGTACCACATCCACATCCTGGAGATTCTTCTCGACCCCGAAGGAGTCCGCGCGATCTGGGGCGAGAAGTCCGACGCCGTCGCCAGCGCCATCACACACGCTTGGCTTTCGGGCAGGGCCGAACAGGCCATCTCGATAGCCTTCCAAATGCTCCCATGACCCCCGAACTCAGCACCACCGAACAGTTGCTCACTGTCATCGCCCGCTACAGGCCCGATGAGGACGCGGCGTGGCATGAGGGCATGCGGGAGACGCTGATGGCCGCCGACCTGGTCAAGGATCGGTATCGCACCCTCGGCATCTTGCTGGAGCAAAGGGGCCTCAAGAACGCCTACGGCGAAGACTTCCCGAAAGTCTCGGACACCGATTCGCTGTTCCTTCCCATTCGCTGGCAGGTAGTTTCCAGGCACATCCTCCAGAGATGGCAAGAGGAACCCGAAGGGGACATCATCGGTGCTATCACCGCCGCCTACCAATTTCTTCAATGACTACCGACCCCACCACCGCACAGAAACTGGCCCAGATCATCCAGGCGATGTTCAAGGGCGGCTGGGTGCCTCCTGAGATGAAGGACACTGTCTTCACCTTCGACCGCTGCCGCATCGAGATCGACAACAAGGGGACCGAGCGCCCTGACTACTGGTGCATCCATCTGGAGGAGACAGACGAGTCCCCGGATGAGGGGTGGAGGCCGAGTGAGGAGTGGCTCTGGAGGAGCACGCTGGATGTGTTGCTCGATGCAGAATGCTTACGATCGGCGTATGGCGACTGGGCACCGGGGAGCATGGCCTATGAACTCACGACCAAGAAGTGGTTCGCCTTCGGCATGACGATCTGCCGGGCCTGGCTCACCTCCGGCCCCGAGGCTGCCGTGGACACCGCCTTTGATCTCCTGCCCCAATGACTCTCCTGCCCGCTGTCGGCTCGGTCCTGCTCGCTGTCTCATTGGCGCCAGTCGGGTTTCTGGTGATGTGTGCCCCGGCGCTCCTCTACACCTGGGCCTGCAAGCGGTTCTCCTGGACCTACGAACCCGAGGTCGCGGGCGTCCTCGTCTTGGAGATGCTTGTCCTGGTGATGCTCATTTTCCTCGTACTCAGATGAACCTCGGCAAGATAATCTGCTGGCTGCGCGGCTGCAGGGTGAGGCCTGGCCTCGACTTCACCGAGCCGGGGGAAATCAGGTGCATCCGCTGCAACAAACTGCTCAGCACGGTCCCCCCGGAAGATCCCCCGCTCGCCCCGATCTACGACAAGTCCTACACGAACGGCTGCCGCGACAAGACCAGGTTCGCCTCGCAGGAGGAGGCGGATGCGAGGATGGATCGGATGAAGGTTCGGCCCGCGACGCTCCACTCCTACCACTGTGAACACTGCCAGGGCTGGCACCTGGGAAACAGCAAGGTGCGCGACAAACGGCGAGGTTCCTGATTCAATGATCAGTCCCTCTTGCGAGAGCAACCCGGGGCCAGTAGATTAGAGGCAGCGCGGTCGAAGTGACCGCGCAGTCGGAAGGGACACAATGGGGCTGATCGACATGGATTGGAAAACCAGGACCCGCACCCTCGTTGGTGCTCATCAGAACACTTGGAACCCGTGCATCTGCATCCAGGGAGGAGGGGCGAAAGGAGCGTGGGAGGCTGGCGTTCTATCCGGACTCCTCAACAACCGATCCACGGCCAATCCGGTCGCGGTGTTCGGCACCAGTGCGGGTGCCCTCAACGCAATGTGGGCCTCAACCATGCCATGGGAAAACGGGACGAGGAAACTGCTTGACAACTGGCACCACCTCGCGATGTTGGTATCCGCGACGGTGATCTTTGTTCCGGCCTTCCTGTTCAGCTTGCTTATCGGGGTGATCGTCTACTCCGGTTCCCCATCGGTTCTCGTCTTCGGGGCGTCCTTCATCCTTGCCTTTACCCTTTGGGCCTCGCTGACGGTCCTCATGCTCGAGACCTTCTCCGGGTGGGGCCTCATTTATGCGGGGATCTTTTCTTGCTGCACAGCGGCGATCGTCCTATTCGCCCTGGGGCACCAATGGGTGGCCCTCTTACCTTTATTGCCCTTATTGCTGTGCGCCCTGGCCTTGGCAGACGTCTGGGTCCTCTGTTTCTTCGTTCGGTGGTGGGCTCCATGGGGTCGCCTGCCCGGCATTTTTTCCATCCCATGGCTCAGCCGCCGCTTGCCACTACCGGAGGTGCCCGCGCGCTTTCCCGTTTATATGTGCACGGCCAATGTAAACTTAAATGAGGTCCCGGTGGAATGGGACTGGAATACCCTCGGAGTGTTCCGACTCGAACGGGGCCAGACCTCGCCGAACCTCATCACCCAGCCCCCCGACGTACGCTACGACTTGCGGACTGCGGCGATGTGCTCAGCGGCACTGCCGATGCTATGCCGACCCTACGCAGTGGGCAATAGGCAATTCCTCGACGGCGGGATGGAGG
>Ga0210408_10005722_pt1 | contig 10875 bp, 11 predicted proteins | sample IncBWH4MmetaG_FD_155471 | JGI IMG/M metagenome (GOLD analysis project Ga0210408, IMG submission 155471) | Forest soil microbial communities from Barre Woods Harvard Forest LTER site, Petersham, Massachusetts, United States - Inc-BW-H-4-M | ecosystem: Environmental > Terrestrial > Soil >... | reverse complement strand
GGCCGCTGCGCCGCGCGATCCAGCGCTACATCGAGGACCCGCTCGCGGACTTCGTGCTGCGCGAGCAGCTCGTGCCGGGCGCCACCGTCGTGGTCGACCCCGCCCCCGAGGGCGAGGAGAACGAGGTGCGGTTGACGATCGTCAAGCCCAAGAAGCAGAAGACTCCCGTCGCCGTCGGCGGTGGCGAGGGCGACGATCCCGAGCTCGTCGAGGGCGAGGGCGATGACACCGCGCCCGCGTCAGACCCGCCCGCGGATCAATAGCTGGGCAGCTGAACATTACGTCGATGGCGGCGGCCGACTGGCCGGCGGTCGCTCGTATCTATCGGGCCGGCATCGACGCGGGCGACGCGACGTTCGAGCAGGCCGTACCCGCGTTCGAGGACTGGTCCCGGGCCAGGCTCGCCGAGCCGCGCCTGGTGGCGCGGAACGAGACGGGCGAGGTATGCGGCTGGGCGGCACTGAGCCCCACCTCTGCCCGTCCCGTCTATCGGGGAGTCGCCGAGGTGAGCGTCTACGTCGCCCCGGCGGCTGTACGCCGGGGGGTCGGGCGTGCCCTGCTGGAACGCCTCATCGAGGACTCCGAGCGTGCCGGGCTCTGGACGTTGACGGCCGGCATCTTTCTCGAGAACGAGGCCTCGATCGCGCTGCACCGGCGATGCGGCTTCAGGCTGCTGGGTGTCCGCTGTCGCGTCGGACAGATGGCGAATGGGCGCTGGCGCGATGTCGCGCTGTATGAGCGGCGCAGCCCCATTGTCGGCCAGCAATGACGGGCGTTTGCGGCGGCTGGTGTGGTTGCACAGCGGGTCTGAGCCAGGTGGGGCGAGGGATGTATGTATTAACTTTTCGCCGCGCGTGCGCAATCGTAGTGCGTATATGCAAACGTAACGTGGAAGGTGTCCGGGGTTGTGTCGAGCTGTCCCCGCCGGTGCGTACGCTGAGCCAATGGCGCGTGACATCGTCCACACCTGCTCGGAGTGCGGGTTTCAGTCCCCTCAATGGCACGGGCGCTGCCCCGGGTGCGAAGCCTGGGGGACGCTCGTCGAGGAGCGCGTGCTCGCGCGCACCGGTGCACGCTCGAGCGCCTCGGCCGCGCGTGGGAGCGGACGCGGCAGCCGGGCAGGGCGTCATACCGGCGCGGGAGGCGAGGTCGCGCCTTGTCCGCGCCCGCTGCGCGAGGTGACGGCCACCACCGCCGCACGATTGTCGACCGGCATCGGCGAGCTCGACCGCGTGCTCGGCGGTGGTCTCGTACCAGGCTCGCTGGTGCTGCTGGGCGGCTCGCCAGGGATCGGCAAGTCGACGCTCACGAACATGGCGCTCGGCAACCTTGCCGGCGCCGGACACGCCACGCTGTATGTCAGCGGCGAGGAGTCCGCCGAGCAGGTCAGGCTGCGCGCCGAGCGCCTCGCGCCGGGCGCGCTGGAGGTCCCGATCCTCGCCGAGACCGATCTCGATGCGGTGCTCGACACGCTCGCCACCCACTCTCCGCGGGTGTGCGTGATCGACTCGGTGCAGACATTGCGCGCCGGCGAGCTCACGGGCGCGCCGGGCGCCGTCGGGCAGGTGCGCGAGGTGACGGGGCGGATCATGGAGCTGGCCAAGGAGCGCGGCATCGCGGTCGTGCTCGTCGGACACGTGACCAAGGACGGGGCGCTGGCGGGACCGCGCGTGCTGGAGCACCTCGTTGACTGCGTGCTGCAGTTCGAGGGCGAGCGCGAGCGCCCCTACCGCGAGCTGCGCGCGCTGAAGAACCGCTTCGGCTCGACCAACGAGGCGGGCCTGTTCGAGATGCGCCAGGGCGGTCTGGTGGAGGTGCTCGACGCCTCCGCGCGGTTCGTCGCCGGAGCCACGCGCGCGCCCGGGAGCGTCGTGCTGGCCGCGATGGAGGGTTCCAGACCGCTGCTCGTGGAGGTCCAAGCGCTGGTCGCGCCCTCCGAGCTCGAGCAGCCGCGCCGAGTCGTCTCCGGCCTGGATCGCAACCGCATGGCGCTGGTCCTGGCGATCCTCGGCCGTCATGGAGGCGTCGCGATGGGGGGCGCGGACGTGTTCGTGAACGTCGTCGGAGGCGTGCGCGTGGACGAGCCAGGTTGCGATCTGGCGGTCGCGCTGGCGGTCGCGAGCGCGGCTCGCGGCGTGCCGCTGCGGGGGACGCCGCGAGCCTGCTTCGGCGAGCTGGGGCTCACGGGCGAGCTGCGCTGGGTCGGGCATCCCGAGCGTCGCCTCACAGAGGCCGCCAAGCACGGGCTGTACGCCACGATCGCCCCCGCGGACAGCGGTCCCGGCGCGTGCGAGGTCACGACGCTGCGGGAGGCCCTTGCGGCCGCTCTTTCCAGTGAGGCGAATCGGCCAACCCGAGTCGCCGCGTAGTCGTCTCCGCCTGGCCGGTCGACGGCGGTGGGAGGACCGTGAGAAGGCTGAAAAGTGGCTCAATGCCGTAGAATAAGCCGTCGTGGCTCCACGATCCGGTGAAGAATTCGATACAGACGTAGTAGCAGTCGTAACAAGACCGGAGCCGGGGCTGATGAAGGCGCTGGAGATGATCGCGCCCGGGACCGCGTTGCGCGAGGGCATCGAGAGCATCCTGCACGCACGCACCGGTGGGCTGATCGTGATCGGTGAGCCCGAGGACCTCAGCTTCCTGAACTCCGGTGGGATCAAGCTCGAGATCGACTACACCCCGGCGTTCCTCTACCAGGTCGCGAAGATGGACGGAGCGATCATCCTCAACGCCAACGCGACCAAGATCGCGATGGCCAACGTCCAGCTGATGCCCGACCCGACGATCCTCTCGCACGAGACGGGCACCCGCCACCGTACCGCCGAGCGCGTGTCCAAGCAGACCGATGCGCTGGTGATCGCGGTATCTCAGCGGCGCGAGGTCGTCTCGCTGTACGTGGACGGCGTAAAGTACATCCTCGCCGACATCCCGGTCGTGCTCGCCAAGGCCAACCAGGCGCTGGCGACACTCGACAAGTACCGCACCCGCCTGGACCAGGTCTCGACGCGTCTGACGGCGCTGGAGTTCGAGGGCGGAGCGACGCTGCACGACGTCCTCACCGTGCTGCAGCGCTCGGAGCTGGTCACGCGCATGGCTGTCGAGATCGAGCGCTACATCGTCGAGCTCGGCTCAGAGGGACGGTTGATCGAGATGCAGCTCGAGGAGACGATGGTCGGCGCCGCGGCCGAGAAGGCCGCACTCGTGCGCGACTACCTGTCCGCCTACTCCGACGAGGCGTTCGCGGCCGCTTTGGAGGAGATCGGACGGCTCGCGCACCAGGACCTGCTCGACTTCGGCCGGCTGGCCGAGCTGCTCTCCTACGACCGCAAGCTGAACACGCTCGACTATCCCGTCTCTCCGCGCGGCTACCGCGTGCTGGGGCGCATTCCCAGACTGCCGAAGCTGGTGGTGAGCCAGATCGTCGGCGAGTTCGGTGGCCTGGACGAGCTGCTGGCCGCGACCGACTCGGAGCTTGAGGCGGTCGAGGGCGTGGGGGAGATCAGAGCGAAAGACATCCGCGAGGGGATGCGCAGGCTGCAGGAGATCAACCTCGTGGACCGCTACCTGCAGACCTAACCCTGACTTGACAAGGGCCGCCCGCCGGGCAGGCCGCAAACGAAGGAGGACACCATTCCCGCACAAGCAATCGAGGCCCCAGCCACAGACGTCGACTCGGAGGAGACCGCCGAGGCGCTGCTCGAGCAGATCGAGGCCACCCGCGAAGTGGAGCTCATCGAGTTCGAGCTCGGCGACAACGTCGTCTACCCCCACCATGGCGCAGGGAAGGTGGAGGGCAAGGAGGAGATGGAGATGGCAGGCGTTCGGCGTGAGTACCTCACGATCAAGATCCTCCACAACGACATGACGGTAAGGGTGCCGAGCGAAAACGCCGCACTCGCCGGTCTGCGCAGGGTGATCGATGAAGAGACGGTCAAAAAAGTGTTGGACGTCCTCCAGGCCCAGGTCTCGGAGATGCCCAAGAACTGGAACCGCCGTTTCAAGCACAACCGCGACAAGATCAAGACCGGCGACATCTACGAGCTGGCCGAGGTCGTGCGCAACCTCTCGCTGCGCGAGTCCGAGAAGGGCCTGTCGACCGGTGAGAAGCAGATGTTCACCAGAGCCAAGAAGATTCTCGCCTCCGAGCTGATGTACGCGCTCGACAAGGACGAGGAGGAGGCGGAGAGCTATCTGGACGAGCTGCTCGCCACCTCTGCCTCCAGCCAGATGGCGATGGCCGAGTAGCGAGGCTCTCATCGCGCACGCGGTACCGGTAGGTGTGGCGAGGCTGGCCGCGTGCGCGATGGTAGTCCCCGACCCAGACCCCCGCAACCGAGTGCCCTGACGCGATGGTCCTCGCTCTGATCGTCGCGGCCGGCAGCGGTGAGCGCTTGGGGGCCGATCGTCCCAAGGCGCTCGTCGAGCTCGCCGGCCGATCCCTGCTGCAGTGGAGCGTCGATCTGATGCTCGCCGTGGAGGGCATCGAGCGCATCGTCGTCGCGCTGCCGTCCGGAGTTTCCGCGCCCGCCGGCACGATCGGGATCGAGGGAGGCGCTGTGCGCTCGCAGTCCGTGGCGCGCGCGCTGCAGGCGGCCGGGCCGGGCGATCCCGAGGACCTCGTCGTCGTCCATGACGCAGCGCGGCCGCTCGCCTCGACCGAGCTCGTGCGGCGCTCGCTGGCCGCACTGGCCGACGCGGGCAGCACGAGCCTCGACGCGGCGATCGCCGCTGCGCCCGTCGCCGACACGATCAAGCGGGTGCGGGGCGTGCCCGGCGTCAGGCGCGGAGACGGCGCCGACCTGGCTCCGGGCGAGGTCGGTGTGGTGGTCGAGACGCTCGACCGCTCCGCGCTGTGGGCGGTGCAGACTCCCCAGGTCTTTCGCCGAGCCGTCCTGGAGCGGGCTCTGAACGTGTCGGGGGAGGTGCTCGCTCAGGCGACGGATGACGCCTGGCTCGTGGAGCGCCTGGGGGGCCGGGTGGCGGTCGTGCCGGCGGACGGTGAGAATCTCAAGATCACCACGCCGCTGGACCTCTCGCTGGCCGAGCTGCTGGTGGCCTCTGCTTGAATCGCAGGCATGCTGACCGACTACCACCTGCATCTTCGCCAGGATGACCTGGACGCCCGCGCCGCGGACCACTTCACCGAGGACAACGTCTCTCGCTACCGCGCCATGGCCGGCGAGCGCGGGATCGCCGAGCTGGGGGTGTCTGAGCACGTGTACCGGTTCGAGCAGGCGCTGACCGTGTGGCAGCACCCGCTGTGGCGAGAATGCGCAGTCGACGACCTCGACGCCTACTGCGAGTTCGTGCGCGCGCGCACCGACCTGAGGCTCGGGATTGAGGCCGACTTCGTCGCCGGCGGGGAGGATCGCATGGCCAACCTGCTGGACGAGCGCGACTTCGACTACGTGGTCGGCGCGGTTCACTTCCTGCGCGAGCGGTCGATCGACACGCACGACTACAGCGTGTGGGACCGCGGACACGGCGCCGAGGAGATCTGGGAGCGCTACTTCCAGACGCTGGCCGAGGCCGCCCGCAGCGGCCTGTTCGACATTCTCGCGCACCCCGACCTGGTCAAGGTGTGGGGCGCCGAGCGCCCGCGGCCGGAAGGGGACCTACGTCGCTACTACGAGCCGGCGATCGAGGCGATCGCGGAATCGGGGATCGCCGTGGAGGTCTCCACCGCGGGCCTGCGCAAGCGCGCGCGGGAGCTGTATCCCGCGGAGGCGTTTCTGGAGATGTGCGTCGAAGCCGGCGCGCCGGTCGCACTCTCCAGCGACGCTCACCGGCCCGAGGACGTTGGCGCCGACTACGACCAGGCTCTGGAGCTGCTCGATCGCGTCGGGATCGGCGAGTTGTGCGTATTCGAGCGGCGCACGCGACGGTTGGAGCCGATCGGAGCGGTGCTCGCATGAACCTCGTCGGCATCGGCTATGACACCCATCGTCTCGCGGTCGGTCGCAGGTTGATTCTCGGCGGCGTCGAGATTCCTCACGAGCGGGGCCTGGACGGGCACTCCGACGCGGATGTGCTGACGCACGCCGTGATCGACGCCCTGCTCGGCGCGGCGGGTCTGGGGGACATCGGCGAGCACTTCCCCGACTCCGACGAGCGCTGGCGCGACGCCGACTCGATCGAGCTGCTGGAGAGGGTCCTCGCCACGGTTGCGGCCGAGGGCATGCAGGTCGTCAACGTTGACTGCACGATTGTGATGGAGGCACCTAAGCTAGGGCCGCACAAGCAGGCGATCCGCACACGCCTGGCCACGACACTGGACCTGCCCGAGGCACGGGTCAACGTAAAGGCGACGACGGGCGAGGGAGTGGGTTTCGTTGGGCGCGGCGAGGGCGTGGCGGCGCTCGCGACTGTCAGCCTGAGCTGAGCTAGGGTTGGCCGCTATGCGGCGCATCCTTTTGCACGACACTCGCAGCGGCGAGCCTGTCCGGTTGCAGCCCGCTCGGTCGCAACCGGATGAGCTTCATGTGGGCATCTACGCGTGCGGGCCCACGGTGTACAGCCGCATACACATCGGTAACGCCCGCCCATTCGTGATCTTCAGCCTGCTGAAGCGGTTTATCGAGCACGATGCTCGACCGGTGACACTCGTCATCAACATCACCGATGTTAACGACAAGATCTACGACGCCGCGCGCGCCCAATCTCGTCCCAGCGCCGAGCTGGCCGCGGAGATGACCGATCTGTATAGGGCCGATACAGACGCGCTCGGCCTTGGGCGCCCCGATCATGAGCCGCTTGCCTCGCAGAAGATGGATGCGATCGTCGATTACATCGCGACGCTCATAGACCGTGATCACGCGTATGAGAGTGACGGGGACGTGTTCTTCCGGGTGCGCTCGGACGATGACTACGGCACGCTCTCCAACCGCAGGCTCGACGATATGGATCAGGGTGAGGGTGTCGAGGGCGCTGAGCGCAAGCAGGACCCGCTCGACTTCGCCCTGTGGAAGGCGCACAAGCCCGGGGAGGACACTTCCTGGGAGTCGCCGTGGGGTCCGGGTCGCCCGGGTTGGCACATCGAGTGCTCGGCGATGGCCGAGGACGCGCTCGGCGTCGGGTTCGATATCCACGGTGGCGGCGCGGATCTGGTGTTTCCCCATCACGAGAACGAGGCTGCCCAGACCCGCGCCGCGCGCGGTGAGGAACTGGCGCGCATATGGATGCACAACGGCATGATCCAATCGACCGGCGAGAAGATGGCCAAGTCGGTCGGCAACATCGCTCCGCTGCACGAGGTGATCGACCGCTACGGACGCGACGCGGTCATCATGTATTTGGTCTCAGGCCACTATCGCCAGCCGCTGGCGTTCTCGGAGGCGGCGTTGGAGCAGGCCAAGGCGAATGTGAGCCGCATCCGAGAGGCGGCACGTCGCCTCTCGCCCGGTGACTCGCCCCACGGTCTCGATGAGCTGCGCGATCGCTTTTTCGACGCGCTGGCCCATGACTTCAATACGCCCGAAGCGCTCGCGCATCTAAATGAATGGCTTCGCGAGGCGACACACCCGATGCTCACGCGCAAAGGCGATCAGCATCTGCGCGAAATGCTCGGCGTGTTAGGACTGGAGAGCCTGCTTGCTGTGCCCTCGAAGGTGCCCACCGACGTGGAGAAGTTGGCGACCCAGCGTGAGCTGGCACGAGCGGAACGGGACTTCGCCGCAGCTGACCGCCTGCGTGATGAGATTGTCGCGCTCGGCTGGGAAGTCCGCGACGGAGCGGCGGGTTTCGAGCTCTTGCCGCTGTGATCATCTACGGACGCAATGCCGTCCACGAGGCGTTACGTGGGCGCAGGTCAAAGAGCATCGGCGAGGTGTGGGCGACGCAGAGCACCGCGCGCGAGCCGTGGCTTGCCGGCGTGCGCGTGAGCACGAGCTCGGCCGCGGACATCGAGCGCCGTTGTGGCTCCTCCGCCCATCAGGGGGTGTGCGCGCAGGCCGGCGGCTACCCGTACGTGTCCCCCGAGGAGCTGCTGGCCGGTCCCGAGCCGCTGGTGGTTGCGCTGGACGAGGTGCAGGATCCGCAGAACCTCGGCTCGATCTGCCGCACCGCGGAGTGCGCCGGCGCCGGCGGTGTGGCGATCCCCCAGCGCCGCGCCGCCGAGGTGACCCCGGCGGCGTGCAAGGCCTCGGCCGGGGCGCTTGAGCACCTGCGGGTCGCGCGAGTGCGCAACCTGGCCGACTTCCTCGGGCAGGCGCGCACGGCGGGCTGCTGGTGCTACGGGGCCAGCGCCGAACCCGCCGGCAAGCGCACGCCGATTCCCTATGACGCCCCCGACTATCGCGGGGCCGGGGTCGTGCTCGTGCTCGGCAGCGAGGGTCGCGGTCTGCGTCCGCGGGTGGCTGCGGCGTGCGACGAGCTGATCGCGCTGCCGTTGCGCGGGCGGGTGGGGTCGCTCGGCGTAAGCGCCGCCGCGGCCGCCGTGCTGTATGAGATCTTGCAGACTCGCGATCGCGTCCCTTGACAACGCTTCCTAACTGTGCAACCCTCGCGCTCACATAACGCTGAACCTCAGGTTCAGACACAAAGCATTGGCGCCAGGGGAGGAGTGCGCCACTGAGCAAATTTGGGCTGTCCGCGTATGCGGATGGCTCGAGAAAGGATCTGCTCGTGGCACTTAGAATCTCCCGCAACCCTAACTCTGAAGTCAAGGTCGATGATGGCTTCCTGATCGCGCTCGCCAAGCAGGGCGATCGCACCGCATATGACCGGCTCGTCAAGCGCTACCACGGGTTCGTGCGCCTGAAGGCCTCCTCCTATTTCCTCGCCGGCGGCGACTCCGACGATCTGATCCAGGAGGGCCTGGTCGGGCTGTACAAGGCGATCCGCGACTACCGCACCGATCGCGAGTCGAGCTTTCGCAACTTCGCCGAGCTCTGCATCACCCGCCAGATCATCACCGCCGTGAAGACCGCGACCCGCAACAAGCACACCCCGCTCAACCAGTACGTATCGTTTTCCTCGACCCCGGCCGCAGCGGGTGACGACGTGCCCACGCTCGACCAGATGCTTCCCGGCCCGACCGTGCACGACCCCGTCAACCAGGTGATCTCCTCCGAGGAGCTGCGCTCGCTGGTGGGCTGCCTGTCGACGGCGCTGTCCGAGCTGGAGGGCCGCGTGTTGGGACTCTACCTCGACGGCTGCTCCTACGAGCAGGTCGGTGAGCGGCTCTCCTGTGACACCAAGACGGTCGACAATGCGCTGCAGCGCGTCAAGCGCAAGGTCGGGGCGCACCTGGAGTCTCGGGCGGTCGCCGCGTAGAGCGGTGTGCCCGCAGCTATGCCGGTTCAGTCGCCGGCACGGCGCAGGATCGAGCCGATGAAGTCGGCCTTGGCGTCTGTGTATGCCTCGCGGTCGTATTCGTGCTTCGTTGCCAGGCGCCGCTTCAGCGCCCGTATTCCTGGGCGACGTCGGGTCTGCACGGAGGTAGTCGCGAAACGGCCACTGACGGGCTCGACTCAGCGACACATCTGCTTGATGCGGCTGCGCACGAACCCGGACCACGTCCGGGGACGCCGCATCAGGGTCAGCACCAGCGGCAATGAGTCGAAGTAGGTGAACCGCTGGGTGGCGAGTCCGTTCTCGTCGAGGACGAAGCGGTCGACCGACTGCCAGGAGACGGGGGCTCCGCCCGCGGTGCCGCTGACCGTGAACTCGATCAGGACGCCGTCGTGGGTGGCGCCCCAGCGGTGAACCTCGGCGGTCATGTCGGGGATCAGCTCGAAAAGGTCGGCGAAGGCGCGCTTGCCCGCCTCCAGCCCGTACGTGGTCGGGATCATCGGTGCAGAGAGGCTGGCATTGGGCGCCAGTACCGTGTCCAGATGCTCGGGCGCCGGCGCCTGCCAGAACTCCGCGAAGCGCCTGACGAAGTCCGCCACCGCGTCTTCATTCATATTCGGACCTTATCGAGAGGTCGGTGTGCGAGTCCGCGATCGCCGCCGAGTCATCCGGCGGCGGCGATCCCCGTGCTGTGGCCGCCCCGCGGGGCGGCCACAGGCGTTGGGATACAGCGCTTTCTCAGTGTTCGCCTTCGGCCGGCAAGCCTGAGTTGCCAGATCCTTCCGGCGACAGCGAGGAGGCGGGCGCGGGTGTCACCTGGATTGTGAACGGCGAGCTGGCCGCGCCCTCGTTCTCCGGGCCGCCCGGAATACGCACCCGGAACACCCTCATGCCGGGTTCATAGACCTTGTGCATGATCGAGTACGCCGAGCCGGCGCCCACGTTCGCGACCTCGACGACATGGAAGTTCCCATTGGAGGCGTTCTGGCGTTCCAGGTAGACGATGTGTCCGGTGTGGTCGGGAGCGACCGTGCCCGAGAACGTCAACGTCTGACCGGCCTGGATCGTGCTCTGCGAGACCGCCGCGGTGAGCACGTCCTTGACCCCCTCGTACAGCACGGCCGACGTCCTGGCGCTGCCCTGCACCTCATAGAAGGTGCTGTAGACGGGCGACTGCACTGGGAACGTGTATTCGCCGCCGGCGTTGGTGCTCACTTCGGCGACCGGCGCGAACCCGTGCTGGCGCGCGGTCCGCGCGAGCAGCGTGACCGGCTGGCTCGCCACGCCCGTGGCGACGCCGCTGATCGTCACCGACTGCCCGTAGGAGATCGGGTTGGACGAGGCGTTGATCGTCATCTGCGGGTTCTGCGCCTGGGATATCTCATACGTCAGCACGTTCGATGGGCTGAAGGTGTTCACGCCGCTGCCGCGCACGATCACCCGCAGGTTCGCGTCGCCGGGAACGCTGAATGCATGCGCGATCGAGAACGACCCTCCCGGTCCGACCGTGCCGCGGTCGATTCGCCGCCATTCGTCGCCGGTGAGCGCGTTCTGACGCTGCAGGATCACGCGCGCGCCGACGTC
>Ga0210408_10005721_pt1 | contig 10877 bp, 19 predicted proteins | sample IncBWH4MmetaG_FD_155471 | JGI IMG/M metagenome (GOLD analysis project Ga0210408, IMG submission 155471) | Forest soil microbial communities from Barre Woods Harvard Forest LTER site, Petersham, Massachusetts, United States - Inc-BW-H-4-M | ecosystem: Environmental > Terrestrial > Soil >... | reverse complement strand
TACGGTGCGGGATGATACTTTATATCTCCCTGCCTCACTCGCTTGTTCCTGCTCCCATCCACATCCTGTTCCTGCTGTGGGTCACTTCTCACGAGCACAAGTGGGTCACTCTTGGTTAGCGCCGAAGAGTTGACCCCCAATTGCTGGCAGCAAAGGTATGCAGGACGCTTTCCCTCATGCCGATTCGAGATTCGCTATTTGCCTTGGCCATGTTGAGTGCCCGGAGGAAAGACCGCGATTCCGGAGAGTTCTGGACACGGCTAAGCCCCAGAGCAATAATCAACTTGCATCCCCTCAGCAACTGGAACCCAAATGCGGCTCCTCGTCGCCATCACCGACTCGGACTGGTTTAACTATTTGGCGGAGCTTCGCCCCGATGAGGTGAACTTCTGGCAACCGAGCGGTTCCGGTTCGTTCAAAGCTCTTTCGCCCGGCGAACCACTGCTATTCAAATTGCACAGCCCGAATGATTTCATCGTCGGCGGTGGATTCTTCAGCCATTTTTCGATTGTTCCCGCCAGTTTCGCATGGTCGGCCTTCGGGAATAAGAACGGCGCGGCAGACGAGCCGACGATGCGACGAAGGATTGAGAAGTATAGGAAGGTTTTACCGAACACCGCACCTGATTACATGGTCGGATGCATCCTCCTTCAAAGCCCCTTCTTCTTCAGTCGCGAGGAGTGGTTTCCCATCCCCAACTGGCCGAAGGCTGTCCAGAGAAACAAGGGGTACTCGACGGAAGAGGAGATTGGGAAGCACCTCTGGGCGGAAGTGCAGTTGCGGCTGCAAGCGCGTGCTGTGCCGACAATCGAACCTGAACTGGTCTACGATGGCCCTCGTTTTGGTCAGCCACAGACTGTCTTGCCGCGACTTGGACAGGGTGCGTTCCGCGTCATCGTGACCGATGTGTATAAGCGTCAGTGCGCTCTCACCAGTTCGCACGTGTTGCACGTGCTCGATGCCGCCCACATCCGTCCCTATGCTGAAGGCGGAAGCCATAGTCCGACGAATGGGCTTCTGCTACGGCAAGACGTTCACACGCTGTTCGACCGAGGGTACCTGACGGTCGCGCCTGACTTCCACGTTGAGGTCAGCCGTCGTCTCAAGGAAGAGTTCGACAACGGCAAGGAGTACTACGCGCTGGGAGGCAAGACGATTCTGCTGCCGGGAAACCCTGCATTCAGGCCGTCAGCGGAACAGTTGATGTGGCATAACGAGCAGAAATATCGACCATGAGCGCGATATCATCGTTCCTCGGGAGTGCAAATGAACGTCCGTGCCTACACCCTCACAGTTCACGCCGGGCACGCTCCGTGCTGGATGCCTGACATGCAGCAAGGACGTGAAGTGCTCTCTCTCGCGAACTGCAAGCCACCGATTCGTACTGCGGCTCCTGTCGGAGAGTGGATTGCTGGAATCACCCCCAAAGGGACGGGGTGTAGGCTGGCTTACTTCATGCAAGTCGGTGAGCGTCTGACACGCCAAGAACAAGCCTTACGGCAATTCTTTTGCTCCACGAGGGCCGATGCTGCTGAATCGGCCATGAGTCCGTCACAATGCACAGAGCGATTAGCGGTTCTCGGCGACTTTGAATTACATCGCCGATTTGTTTCTCGACCTCAGATGTGAACAAATGACAAGTGGAACACGAACGGGAATCTCAGCTATGGAGCAGCCTCGATGACCATGCAAGTTGGAATGGTAGCCAACGATGCAATCATCCTTGCCACCGATACGTTGGCGAATCGTGAGCCACGCACAGACCTGCAAATTCGGTGCATTCGACAAACCTTTGGAACCTCAAAGGTTCGGGTCTCTTCTGACAACAAAATCGCGGTCACGTGTGCCAGAGATTTGATACAAGCGTACACACTCGCCGATGCCCTCATTGCAGGACTGACACCGGAGCATTGGGCAAGTCCTGAGGGACGAATGCGAGAAATAGCTTGGTCAGAGATAAACAGTCAACATTGGCGGGGAGCCGAGTGTCTAGTTGCATTGGTTGACCCGTACCCGGCACTGTTCTTATTGCAGTGTGCAAAGACAGCACAAAATACTGAAGAGTCGGTCTGCCATCCCATAGTCACCTACGCCTTCGCTGGCGACTCTTCCAACTGTTCGTCATATTGGGCAATGCGGTATTTCGATTCACTTAGCTCGGAATCAATGACAGTGGAAACTCTTCTCCCGTTAGCAGCACAAGTTGTGGTTGATGCCAAAACCTTCAACAGCGGAACCGTAAGCGGTCTTGAAATCGTTATTTGTGACCGCTCTGGAGTGCGGCGGTTTACGCAACAGGAGAATACTGGGCAATACGAAGCGGCTCTCAGTAGAAGCCGGGAGATTGAAGCCGTCATGTTCAGAAGGAACAACAATGCCACTTGAGGCCGAATTCAATAAGCATCTGCATTCCCTCATGGTCGAGGTTTATGAGCAGACCTATAGGGAAAGCGAGATGCATAAACACGAACTCGTGTACCGGGCACAGCAGATTCGATTCAAACGGGCTCTGTTGGATGGGGAAGACCGTCGCTGCCATTGCGCCCCATCCTGTGTAATTGCCCGTGAAGACTGTTTGAACCGAAGCCACAGGACAAGTCAGAAATACTAGAATTGTCGGTGCTACTATGAAGCCCGAGGGCTCCTGACATGTCAATACCATTGAAGACCGATGAAGTTGGAAACGCGATTATGTATCCGCTGACCGGCTGGGAATTGCGACCCGTAGCGGATATTGAGCTAATGATTGGTATCGAGTACGCTGAGACTCCAGAGCAATACCAAACAGCCGAACGCAGGACGTTCCAAGTCGTTCTGTACCCCGAACAAGCGGCAAAGCTTGCGGAGGATTTGAAAAGCGCAGTGACCTCCCTGCTCGTTCCCAAGTCCGCCACGATACAGTGACGCTCAGTAGCCGCCTTCGCCGGAGCTATGGAGTAAGGTATTTTTTCAATAAGTCAGACACGGTTGTGTAGCCAAATGCGAGAGCAAAGGCCACGGTCCCAATCGGGATTAGGTACTTCCGGTTGGTCAGCACCTTGAAATCCAGCAGCGGGTAAGTGAATCGTGCCAGTAGCGGCCATAGCCATTTGTGAAGAAGAAGACCCACTAGCAAAACGCCCGGAAGAGCGCAATAGACAAACGTTATGTAGTTCAAATTTCCAACGTCACCCAATAGAATACCGACCCAAAACCGTGCCAGACCTTCTGGGGGCTTTATTGGGGCGATACCCAAGATGTAGTTCGCCATGATTAGTGGCATCACGCAAACAACGACAGCGAGGAAAATCAATGCACCTACGCTACGCAAAACGCCAGTGAGGGAAGGGCTCTGCGCTAAATTGTTAAACGTCCTGCGTATCTGCACGACTGCGTACACATCCGTGAGAACGGATATGACCAAAGACGTAGGTTGTGCTATGGAGAGTCCAAAGAGAATTCTGCTTTCCACGTCGTCATGCAGTTCAAGAATAATGTTGAAAGCGCATACAGCCATCACGGGCGCTAGACAAGCAATGTGAAGCCATCTGCGAGAAGACCAGATTCCAATGGCTGCACATCCGAGCCAAAGGAATGATTCAATCAGATTTAGGGTTGCACCACTCGGAGTTTGCATCAATTCAAATTCGATAAGGGATAAACCAAGCACACCTCCGACACCATAAATTGCTCCGACGAAGTGCCCGAACGCAAAGCTCAGGTTCACTGAGACTGCTACCAATTTCCATGAGAATTGGTTTCGCCCAAATATCGTATTGAAAAGCTGGACCATTCGAGTGCCAACAACATTTGTCAGCGCGGTGAATAGCGAATCGGTGTGTTTTGCCCTTTCATAGATTTTCAACCAGATTGTCTCTAGTCTGTTTTGCAAGTTGTTCCGCTCGTCTTCGTAGATAAACAGAGCAGAATAGAACGCAAGACAGCCCACCGCGCCAGCGAGTACGCGGCCAACGATGGGCAGAACGATATGGAGAAATACGCTCATGGCTACTCAAACAGCTTCAGAATGGCCTCCAGCGTTGCCTCCTTCAGCCCAAGGCCAAGCAAGATACATATGAGTCCTAAAACGGCCATTGCCTTCCGGTTCTTGACTAATTCGAAGCGTGCGATTGGAAACAGAAGACGGCTCAGGACTGGCCATGTCGCGCGGTGAACCAGTACGAAGACTAGTAGCGAAAAGGGAATAAGGCAGTAGAGGGCCGTCGATACGTTCATCATAAAGATGGCCATGCCATTTATCGCTGGTTGAACACTGTTTTCAAGGTCATAAGCCCCCGGATACATCATGGGAGCCCAGATAACTAATAATACGATGCCAGTCACTCCCAAAACCCTCATTAGGATGGTTGGCAAAGACCTGTCTACCGCTATCGACCCGAGGCTCCACTTTATCACCGCAAGTGCAATTAAGTCGGACACAAGCGAGGCACCAATCCATAGTCCGGTTGATTCGAACGTGTCGAAGGTCATGTCTATGCTGCTACCTGCTAGACTCAACAATATAAATGGTGGTAAGGCCGCAACAATCAGAATCCAGATTCGTGGACGCCATATCGCTACGGATGCGCAAATCATTGTGGCAGCGGCGGCCAGTAGGTACAGTAATCCGTGGGACTCAACTTCCTTTACACCAGACTGGATTCCGAGACTATAGCCAGCAAGACCCAAGAGTACAAGAGGCACCGCGAGAGACAGATTGACAGAAACGCTTATCAAATGGAGCGAGAACACTTGCGTGCCGAACATCCGGTTGAATAGCCGCTGAACAATTGCCGCGACCCGGTTGAACAAAGCGGTCGAGACGCGACCCGTTTCACGCGCCCGGTCGTGAACGGTTACCCAGATGTCTTCGATTCGGTTCTGTACCCGCCCCTCTTCACCTGGATATTGGAAGAATGCGATGTACATCGCGAGACAGCCTATGCAGACCATGGCAATGCGCCCGCAGATGAGTAGGCTGTGAATTGCGAACTGGTGCATGGTGGAATTCTGGGCGGTGTCTCAGGGGAAACGCAAGCGAAAACGTTGGCACGATTGAAAATCGGTCGAGGGAAGGGTAAGGGGCAAATCCCTCGGTACCCGCCCCTTGTAGACCGACACGCAGTCGAACTTTTATGCCCGCGTTTTGAACTTCGGGGTCATTCTCCACTGTTGGCAAAGATTGAGCCCCAGAACGTTGTAAACGCTTCGACGGATGTTATCGTGTGCAGCCGGTCCGGGGGAGCATTTGTGTACCTGCGTTCCACAATGACCTCACCACCTTGGAGGAGCACCTTGTTCGCTTCATCAGCAAGCTTATCGATAAACGACGTGGCAAATCCGAAGTTCGCTTTCATGTCCTCAAGGTCAGTCATGTCCAGTAGTAGATTTGTCATCTCGACCCCCGTTTCCTATTATGCCCTTGCGAATCTCTGACCTCAAGCCTGACGAGTTTGGAACTGGACGTTCAGTTCTAATCGACCGCGATGGACGCATTATCGCCGGGAATAAGAAAGTTGAGCATGCATCTCAACTTAGTTTTATCGACTGACGGTAAGTAACTCACAATGTGGAATGTGGTGCAAGCATATCGCCTGCACCACACGATATGGAAATCGACTCAGCTGTGAAGAGTATGCTGCGCCAACAACACTAACGCAGTGATTAGGCTTGCTCCAAATTGGAAACGAGCCCGCAAATGAAGTGCACCGGCCTTCAGGACAAACTGGATTTCTATCATGCCGCGTCCCTCCTGCTGCGAAAGTGCTCAATGTCGGTGCTGAGCACCACCCAAGGGCGCTGACCGAGCCGCTGTGCGGCTAGTTTGCCGTTCAGGATAAGACGACGGATTGTCCGGGGTGAGCACCCGAGCCGACGCGCAACGACGTGAACACGAAGCATCTCAGGCGGCTGAGATGCAGCCAAATTGTAGGTCATGATGATTCTCCTAAGGGTTTGAAAGTTGGCCTCAGGAGTGCGCTTGAGCTTAGGCGCACCCGAACATCAGGTCGATAGACGGACCGAGTTCGGGCTTTGGGGGACGGGCACCGTGGAATAAGAACCACGCTCGTCTTGACCAACTGACACCGCAAAAGGTTGGCGTCGGTATCGGCTGGAATAGAAGCTGTGCCGCTTGTCGAATCTTGATGAACAGGCGACGAGCAAGCCGCTGCGCCGAAAGCAGGGCGAAAAACAGAATCAGTTTGATGGGCGGGAAAGAGCCAGACCCAGTTCCGCCGAAGACTCCGATTACGACGTGAATCCTGTCACCGGGGATTTGAAGCAAAACATGTCGGTTGTGCTCAGTCTCCCAATAGCACGGACCCGCAGGCTCAATCAGGTGGTCGTCATCGAGGTGGGAGACCCAAAGATTCGCCTGCGCAAGTGTATCGTCGTACGCATCCTGCAACTCTGCCCGCTGCCGCGAGAGTCCAAAGAAATTCTTTGCTAGGGGTTGGTTTAAGAGGTGCTGAATTGGGTTATAGGGATACCCCGCGCCGAGAGGCGACTCAGGCCGGATGTAATAGTAATTCGCCGCGCTCAGTTGAAGTGGGGCGGAATCCACCGTGGGATAGTCGGCGGAAACCACACAAGGAGGTAGAGAGGAAATCACTATATAAGGTGGGGCTGAATCCCCGGAAGGAGAGTCCGTCTCCGAATGCCGCGCTACCGGATTCTCGTTCCACGCCATGGGACGATTTTAGCGTTATTCGGGATGTGCGAAACGGAAATGGCCGCAAACTTTTTTCATTTTGCTCGGTTCCGCCCGTACGCACTCTCTTCGCCGCATTTCGGACACTTCACGTGCTCCCCATCCGTCAGCACGATTTCACGCGGAGGTATCTTGTAACCGCAATGGGGGCACGGAAAGGTCAGGTCAAACGTCTTCGGGTCTGTGCGCGTGCGCCTCATAGGGATTTCGTGCTGACCATCCCCGATGGGATATTGAGATTCATCATAACAACCGAATGGGGCTCATCGAACGAGTCTCTCAGGGTTAGCTTCGCGTAGGCTGCGGGCATTACGTACTCGTTGTCACTGTTCCAATGTTTCAGGTCGGCGAAGGTGAAAGCAAAGAACCCTTCTTGGGTAATTCCGCGACGAAGTGGGCTGTTCGCATTCACCACCGATGAGAGCCTTGGAAAGCGTGACAGAGTGTTGCCGAATACCTCGGTCTTCACTTCACCGACAAGCTTGAAGTCGCTGACGTGTTCAACGGTGTTTCCCTTGACTGAGATGTCATCGCCGACTCCGTGATAGCTGATGCCGTCCACGGTCAAATCTAGAGTGCCGTCTTTGATGACAGTCTCCGGGGTCGTCAGATTTGTGACCCTGAGATAGGCGTAGATGTGCGTCTGAAGTTCGTTCTTGTTGGGTATCTTTGAAACGTCGAAGAACGACCCGTTCAACTCAATCTTGAGCGAAGGCTTGGCGTTCTTTTCGACCTCCGCCGTATAAGCGTCGTGCTCTCTCGCCCAAGCGGTGTATGCGCCAAATGCGAAGAAGGCGGCACCGGCCAGCACGAACCAGTATTCGTTGATGTTCTTGTCTATGAAATGCTCGATAATCGAAATCACAAAACAGACGATGGCGAGGCCGACGCTCCCCCCGCCGTAGATTCCTGCCGCTTGCACGAATCGGAAAATTTGAAAGCTGCGATTCTTCGTTGTCATGGTCTCTCAAGCCCAACGCTTCCGCTGCGCCTCCTTCATCAGAAGAGTCGTCTTCCCTTTGGTATCGACTTCCGCTTTCTATGTTCTGAAGATGTACGCGGCTCTGTTCCGCTTCAATTCCAACTCACACTCCATTGCTTCCTTAACATCAGCGCACGCCAATGTGCGATACTCCACGTTCGCCAGATTCTGAAGTACGTAATCCCGTTTCGCATCATTGTCGCGCGACCCACATCCGGCAGGATACGGGAGGAGCGATGACATCCTAAAGGCGCAATTGCCGCCGCCTCCAAAGAGAATTAGCCGCCCATCCGTGCGATGGCGCAACTCGTAGCAGCCCGCCCCAAATGGAGCGTGAAGAATTCCCCTCTGACGAGGGTCTGGAAATAGGTGCCATTCTGACCATGTATTCGCCTGCATCAGGTCTGCCCTCCGTTACCAGCGGCGCGTTGAGGGACTCTTTTGGCGAACTCCCGTCGCGCTGAACAACTGCATCATTGTCTTGATGCCACTATCCCGATACCCCGGCGAAGGCTGGGGGGTCGGTTCTTTCCTACAATTCTTCCAAAATCTCCATGAACATAATGCTGTGATTGGAGCCGTCCGTCTTGAGTGCTATGAGGATTTCCCCAAACCTATATTGTTTCTCATCTGAGGATGACCTGCCAGTTGCCTCGGTGATGTCACTGGGCTCACCAAAAACAAGTCTCCACTCATTTTCAAGAAGAAATTCCGCTCTGCCACGACCTTTCACCATAACTGCCACATGCGGGGGCTCAACCCTTCCAATCACGCCTTCCAAGTCGAAAACGACCGGGAAAAGCTCCGCGCGTACTCGAAGCAGGGTTTCAACATCCCGCCAACGTCGGAGCAAATCGTATGCTTCAAGCTTATTGACTGGTAGCGTCATGCGTTAGAGTGTATCCCAGACGAAACTGCAATTGCTCCGCGTGTGTTACTCCCGTCCCGCGCTCGACATCGCCGTTCCTTTCCTAGGGACTTGCTCATCAGCACACAGAGGCGGAGAATTGGGGCAATATAACAAAAAGAATCTCAAAGGCGGGATTTTGACGTGCCTCGCAAGCTCCCTATCGAGACCGAAGCGAACCTCCGAAAAGCCCGAGAGGCCGCACTCCTTGCTGTGGAGACCTACAACCGTCCGGGTACTGCTTTTCGCTCTGCTGGATATGTGGTCTTGATGGTCATTGCGTGGACGGCACTGTTTCATGCCATCTTTGGGAAGAAAAGGATAAAGCCCTACTACAGGCAGAAGATGCACCCAACGAGATTTGAGCGCGTAGACGGCGATTTCAAACATTGGGAACTCAGCGAGTGTGTACAGCAATCCTTCAAGGACCAGAACTCCGCCGTCCGGAAGAATCTGGAGTTCTTCATCAAGCTCAGAAACAAAATCGAGCACCGATTCGCGCCTGCCGTTCCGGTCGCTGTTGGCTGATGAAAGAGATTGGAGCACCAATGTCCTCGCTCAGCGGCTCTGAACTTGCACCCATGGCCGAAAACTTCTACGGCTATGGACGTTGGGACGCGCCCTTTTGGTTCATCGCACCAGTGCCGGGTGGCGCTCAGTGCGGCGAAAGCCTTGAAATGCGTTACCAAATTTGGAAGGCGCTTGGGTTCGAGCAAGTAGTGAATTGTGCCGCCTACCACCGTGGCTTCAGATTCGCGGTGAAGAGCGCAAGGAAGGAGGCATATCAAGATGGGGCAACCGCACATTTTTGTTAGCTTTGCAAAAGAGGACATTCGCTTTCGGGATTTGTTGGTCGGTCAGGCGCGACATAGTGGCACGCCTTTCGAGTTCAGAGACATGTCGCTTAGCGAGCCGTTTGATGAAAAGTGGAAGACTCAATGCCGCGACAAGATTCGGGACTGTCATGGGTTTGTCGCATTGCTGAGCAAGAAGACATGGCGTGCAGACGGAGCCCGGTGGGAAATGAAGTGTGCTGCTGAGGAAGGGATACCTTCCATCGGTATTCATATCTACAAGGATGACAGAGGGGCAGTTCCTCCCGAATTGAACGGAAGAGTAATTCTCTGGAGATGGCAGACCATTGCCAATTTTGTAGAGCGTGTCCAAGCGAGGCGTCCGTTTTGGGAGAGACTTATCTAATGTTCCCCGCCCAATGCGCTTTGAACGCATTCAGTTGTCCGTGGCCTAGCCCTTGCTCGTTGCAGAGACGGAAAGTGTGTACGCGATAAGAATGAGGTATAGGGCTGCAAAAGCGACCGGAACCCAGCGTTCAAGATGCGTCAGCGGTACGTAATCCCGCTTTTTCCCATAGCCGCACACGTGCCATTCGTGCCGAAAGAGTGCCGCAGGAAGTTGCTCCTCCAATTCATGAATGACCTTGAACTTTGCAGTGTTCAAATCTTTGTATGAGTCAACTAGGCAATACCAAATAAAGCAGACAAAGAGGCCAGTCAGTGGTATCAAGGCATTCCAGCGGTGCTGGCCGAATGACGAGAGCGCGAAAGCATAGACCGTGACAAGGGATGAATTCAGGGTCAATAGATAATTGTTTGCTTGCTGCCTTCGCTCACTTACTTGTTGTGAGGTCGCGACGTACAGTTTGTACTGCTCAAGGAAATGTTCGCGGTAGCGGTCTCCGTACTGTTCCTGAGTCCGGCTTTGCAAAGTGTCCTTCAATTAGCGGCCACCTCCGATGAGTACCCTGAGGTTTTCCCATGTCCATTTGTAAATTTTGTCTTCAGGGAATGCTGCCAACGGCTTACTGCATTGTTTATCCGAGTACCCACAGAGAAGAAAGTACGGCTTCGTCTCATCCCTAGCAATTTGAATCTCGGCAGTCACTCCCGATGCCGTGTGTGTGTGCTCCCCGCAAATGACAATCAGTTGGTCGGTGCGGCAGATTCGGTCACGCACCTTTGCCTTCCAGTTTCCCGTGAAGGGCTCTTTTACAGACCGGTCGGCGATGCGGAAGGGCCTGTCAGGGTGCTTCGCTTGACCCACCAAGAGGTTACGCAGTGATTCGTCGTGGTCGAAATCGAAGCTGATGAATACTCGTGGCGGCTGGCTAGGCATACCTTTATTGTGGCAAATGCCGGAGCAGTTTCCAAGGGGGCTGGCAGAATTAGAAGGAAACCCCCACCAAGCTGGTTCAAAAGGTTGTCCCGCGAGTTCTGCACCCATTCAGCGCCCACCGGCCTCGTCCTGTGAACCCGACCCCTCAAAATCGACTCCGGGAG
>Ga0210408_10005719_pt1 | contig 10880 bp, 5 predicted proteins | sample IncBWH4MmetaG_FD_155471 | JGI IMG/M metagenome (GOLD analysis project Ga0210408, IMG submission 155471) | Forest soil microbial communities from Barre Woods Harvard Forest LTER site, Petersham, Massachusetts, United States - Inc-BW-H-4-M | ecosystem: Environmental > Terrestrial > Soil >... | reverse complement strand
TTGAGTTCGAGCTAGGCGAAGAAGTCCCCGTTGCCGCCCCGGCAGTGATCACCCTGCTGCTCGCCGTCTTCAAATTTGATCGCATGGAGTGGGCGATTGAGAAATGTATCGAGCTGGGGGTTTCGCGGATTGTCCCCATACTCGCCCAACGCACGGACACGCACCTGGCTGCGGCGTCGGTGAAACGTGCCGAGCGCTGGCGGCGCTTGGCGGTGCAGGCAGCGGAACAATCGCGGAGGTCCGCTGCGCCGGAGATTGACCTACCGTTGAAGCTTCAAGACGCGATCACGCTTCAGGGCAACCTGCACATCGTTCTAGCCGAGTCGGAACGCCAATCGTCATTGCGGGATGCCCTTGCTGCAGCGCAATCGGTGGCAGACGTTGTTCTGGCCGTCGGCCCCGAGGGTGGTTGGACCGAAGACGAACTGGATCGATTCGACAAAGCGGGATGGATCCGCGCGTCCCTCGGCAGCACAATTCTGCGCGCGGAAACGGCTGCGATAGCCGCGACGGCGATTGTCATCTCCGAACTTGGCGCTTGACCCCGATCAGTCCGTCTTTTCCTCACCCCGCCCAGTGGTATGCTTCCCGCAATGCCTGTCGCGAAGTCGCATTCCCGTTCTGCTCCCTTCCTTCCCGACGATCGTCAGCGTGAGGCTATCGAACACACTCACGGCCCGGTGCTTGTGGTAGCAGGAGCGGGAACCGGCAAGACTTCCGTTCTCACCAACCGCATCGCGCGCCTGGTCGCGGAAGGCCACGCGCGGCCGGACGAGATCCTTGCTCTCACCTACACCAAGAATGCCGCGGCCGAGATGCGAGAGCGTGTGCGTGGGCTCCTCGGGGGCAAGGCTGTTCAGGCGGCCACCTTCCACGACTACTGTTTCAATCTGCTCAAGCGTGTAGGTAAGGATTTCGGGGTTCTCGACGATACGGATCTCTGGATCTACCTGCGGCGCCGAATCCGCGAGCTGCATCTCGAATATTTCGTGCGCGCCGCCAACGTGGGCCTGTTTCTCAAGGACTTGTTGGCGTTCCTGAGCCGCTGTCACGACGAACTGGTGACACCGGAAAAGTATTCGCAGTACGTCAATAAACTCGAGCGCGGAGAACTGCCTATCCCGCGCGTAGAGAAGTCGAAGCATGTCCTGGACGACGCTGAGGTACTCGGTCGATGCCAAGAAATTGCGCGCGTGTTCTCCACCCTGGAGCGCTGGCTGGACGAAGAAAACAAGGGCACCTTCAGCCATATGATCACGCGCACCCAGGCTCTGCTGGCGAGCGACGAGACGCTACTGGCCGAAGAGCGAGCGCACACCCGCTTCATCCTGGTGGACGAATTCCAGGACGCCAACTTCGCGCAAATCAAAATCCTGGCTGCGCTGGCGGGAAAAGAGGCGAATCTTTTCACTGTCGGCGATCCCGATCAGGCCATCTACCGTTTTCGCGGAGCCTCCAGTGCGGCCTTTGAACTTTTCCGTCGCCAGTTTCCCACTGCCAAGCTGATTGCGCTGGGCAAGAACCGGCGTTCGACGACGCCGATCCTGCAGACTGCCTTCGCACTGATCAACAAGAATCCGCCCGTCTTCGCGCACGACCATGCTGGCTCATTAGCCTATCGTCGAACTCCGCTGCAATCAGCAAGAGACGAAGAGGCCGTCAGGGAAGGGATGGCGCTGCTTAACACTCAAGTGGCACTGGTCTCATTTGCAGGGAAGGAGGCCGAAGGGCCTGACGTGGTCAGCGTAATCCGCGAACAGCATAAAAAACTGCGCTGCAAGTGGAGCGACTTCGGAGTTTTGTACCGGCAACATTCTCACCGCGATGATGTGGTCCGGGAATTGGCCGATGCGAATATTCCCTTCGTCATCGAAAACATGGACGTCAGCGATACCCCAGAAGTGCGGGACCTGTTTGCCTGCCTGAACGCTGTAATTTTAATGGGAGACGATGTCAGCTTGTTCCGCGTCGCTGCTCTGCCTCAGTTCAACGTCGACCCCGAGCACCTTCGCACCACGATGCGCTCGATTGCCAAAGACGCGAGAGATGGGCGGATCGTTCCCTTGGCCTCAGCGTTCGACGGTGTCCAGGGAGGGGCTGCGGTGACCGAGTCCGTAACGGCTGCGAGAGATGAAATTGCCCGCAAGAAGGCGAAAGGCAGGCGCGCGCTGGAGATCATCGCTCGCCAATTCCGCCTCGATACAAACTTTCCGATTCTCCGCGCGACTCTGAAGTTCGTCGAAGATTGGGAACAGAAGACGGTTAACCGAACAACGGAACTCGACGAACTGATCGACTATCTCAGGTATTTTCGTGAAGCCGGCGGCGTGATTCCGTTGGAGCCAAATGAAAACGCGGATGCCGTCCGGCTCATGACCGTCCATCTCGCAAAAGGACTGGAGTTTTGCCACGTCTTCATCCTGCGCGCGAACTCCAATTCCTTTCCAAATTCGTACCGGGAAACGCTGGTGGAATTTCCCAATGATCTGCGCGATCCGGATTCCGCTGCCGAAGGCGATGATCGCACGCTTTATCCCCAGGAAGAGCGCCGACTGTTCTACGTAGCGATAACTCGCGCCCGCGATACGCTCAACATTTACGCCAAACAGGGAACTGGCAAGAAGGACAAAACTCCCGCCGGATACCCGCGTGAGCTTCTTCAAGACTCAAGCCTGCGCGGATCGCTGACGTCGCGTTCGCCGCAAGGTTCGCAGGCCACGCTCGACATTTTCGCGGCCGCGTCCCGGGCTTTTCCCGCCACTTCGCGGACGGTCGAGTGGCTCGACCTCCCGGCTACCCCAGGGCTAAGCACCAGGCTGAGCGCGTCGGCGGTCGACACCTACGAGCGATGTCCACTGCAGTTCAAACTCGAGCGCGACTGGCGCATGGCTCGAGAGATTCCCGCGGCAATGCAATACGGCGCGGTCATGCATCGGGTTCTGCATACCTACTACGACTCAGTTCGGCTGGGGCGTCCGAAGAGCGAGGAAGAACTTCTCGATCTGTTTCGCAGCGATCTTGCGTCGGAGAAGATTCAAGATCGGTACCAGCATGAGTTGTATGAGAGGCAGGGGATCGCGCAGCTGCAAGACTTTCTGGTAGCGGCTCGATCCGTCCCACCCTCGCAGGTATTGCACACCGAGGAAGGTTTTGAGATCAAAATCGGGGAGACGACGGTGGCGGGACGGATCGATCGAATGGATCGCACCCCGGACGGCGGTGTAATGATCGTGGATTATAAGACCGGCAAGGCCCGCGACCAGGAGGATGCCGACGAGAGCTTGCAGTTGTCGGTCTACGCGCTGGCGGCACGGGAGAAGTGGGGATACGAGGTCCACTCGCTGGTCTTTTACAACCTGGAAGAGAACGTTCCCGTCTTTACCACCCGCAGCGAAGCGCAATTGCAGGAAGCGTGCGAGCGCGTCGCAAGCGCGGCTCAAAGCATCGCCGAAGGCGACTTCCGTCCGAAGGTTGACTTCCATTGCGGATTTTGTCCGTATCGGAACCTGTGTCCTGCGAAGGAGAAACGATTCCCGAATCTTGGGGGGACAACGAAGCAGTCGAACTGAACAAGACGTGCAGCAGGAACTCCCACTACAAAAAACTTAGGGGACGCATTGCGCGTCCCCTTTTTTGACTTCGCACTGAACTTTCTTAGTGCTTCTTTTTCTTTTTCGCCTTCTTTTTCGTTGCCATTGGTTCTATTCTCCCTTCCATTCTTCATGGAAAATTTGCAACGGTCTTTTGTTGCAACTAGTTGAATGTATAGAGTCAATGAAAAGTGAAGTCAAGAAAAAAATGATGATAGAGAAGCGTGAAGGAGCGATACCAAAGTCACTGAAGAAGAAATTTGCAAGCAAAATCTTCGACGACGACGCTTCGCGATGGTCCGTCTCATGATCTGTGAGGCGATCACCCCGACACAACTCCGCCGGAATGCCGGTGCGGCTCGGCCGATACGACGGAGCGATCTGCGCCGCTGCAATTCGCGCTGCCGCACCCATTCTTTTCTCCCTGCATCTATAATGAGAGTCGCGAAATCTTCGCGGGAGCTTGATTCATGGCCTCTTTTGGCGATGTTGTCATCATCTCCGCTTGTCGCACCGCGGTGGGGAAGTTTCAAGGCAGCCTCTCTGAACTCAGCGCCCCGCAACTGGGAGCGATCGTCGTGCGCGAGGCGGCCAAGCGCGCCGGCGTCGGTGCCGATCAAGTCGATGAGTGCATCATGGGCAACGTCGTCTCCGCCGGACTGGGGCAGAATCCAGCGCGCCAGGCGGCGATCTTCGGTGGATTGTCTCCCGCGACAGGTGCCATGACTATCAACAAGGTTTGCGGCTCGGGACTGAAAGCGATAGCGCTCGCGGCGCAAGCCGTGCAGACCGGAAACAGCTCCATCGTCGTGGCCGGCGGAATGGAATCGATGACCAACGCTCCCTACCTGCTGCCGCAAGCCCGCAAGGGATACCGCCTCGGCAATGCGCAGATTGTCGACTCCATGGTCCACGACGGACTTTGGGATATCTACAACAACTACCACATGGGCATCACCGGCGAGAACGTTGCCGAGAAGTACGGCATTAAGCGGGAGGAGCAGGACGAATTTGCCCTCAACTCACACCGCAAGGCGCTGGCCGCGATCCGGGAGTGCCGCTTCAAGTCGCAGATCGTTCCAGTCGAGATTCCGGCTAAGAGGAAAGGTGAGCCTCCCGTGATCTTCGAGAAAGACGAGAGCCCGCGCGAGGATACGACCATCGAAGTACTCCGCTCGCTGAAGCCTGCCTTCAAGAAGGATGGAACCGTGACTGCCGGCAACGCCCCAGGAGTGAACGACGGTGCCGCCGCAGTCGTTGTCACCAGTGCGCCGCGCGCGAAGGAGCTTGGTGCGCAGCCCATGGTGCGAATCGTGGCTCAGGCCACGAGCGGTGTCGATCCCCAGTGGGTGATGATGGCCCCGGTCGGCGCGGTGCTGAAGATCTGGGAAAAGACGGGCTGGAAGAATGAAGATGTAGACCTGTACGAACTCAACGAAGCATTCTCGGTGCAGGCGCTGGGCGTGATGCGCGAACTTGGCCTCGATCCTAATAAAGTGAACGTGAACGGTGGCGCCGTGGCCATCGGCCATCCGATCGGAGCGAGTGGGGCTCGAGTGCTCGTCACCCTGATCCACGAAATGATCCGGCGCAACGCCAAGCGCGGCATCGCCGCCCTCTGCCTGGGCGGTGGTAACGCAGTGGCGATGGCGGTGGAGCGGTAAGAACGATAGGTCTTCCTAAATGCAATGCGGGCGTAATGCAGGTTAGACAACTCCTCGTTACTTTGCCGCCGGCAGTGATACCGTAAATACCGCCCCGCCCCCGGAAGCGTTGGACGCCTCCACACTGCCGTTATGCTCCTTCATCACCGCCTTGCAGATGCTGAGCCCGAGCCCGGTGCCGCGCCCCGGACGTTTCGTGGTATAGAAGGGATCAAAGATGCTGGGCAAAGTGTCGGGCGGAATGCCTGGGCCGTCATCCTGAAAACTGGCCCACACTGAATTGTTGGATTTGCCTATCCGAATCCGCAGCGTCCCGCGATCACGCGCCTCACGAATCGCCTGCTCCGCGTTGAGAATCAGATTCAGAAAAACCTGCATCAGTTGGTGCGGATCGCCCAGGGCATGGGGCAACCCGGTCTCGCGCAGGAAGTCCACGGTGATGTTGTTCTTGCGCAACGAATAGGCGTGCAGATTCAGCGTGCGCTCCACCACCTCGGTGAGATTGATGCTGCTCTTGCCCGGCGCCGGGGGCCGCGAAAAATAAGTCAGATTCTGTACGATCTCCGCGGCACGGCGCGTTTGCTGCTGCAGCATGGTAAGTTGTTTGCGCCGCGTCTCATTCGTCTCGCCATCCTGCAGTAGTTCGCTCACTCCGAGAATGCTGGTGAGCGGATTGTTAAGCTCATGGGCCACGCCTCCAATCATCTGTCCCATAGCCGCCAGACGCTCGCTCTGCACCACCTGCTGTTCCAGTTTTTTCTCCACCGTAATATCGCGCACCGAGACGATGACCCCGGTGAGCTTTGCTTCCGCATCGAAGAGTTGGCTGGCCGAAGCGCGCATCGTCCGCCAGCTGCCATCTCGATGGCGGGCGCCATATTCCGCCGAGGCAAAGACCTGACGGCTCGAAGCAACATCGTGATAAAGGGCGGCCAGTTCCGGGGAGTGATCTTCGAGGTCGGAAATTTTCTTTCCCAGCAGGTCTTCCGGCTGGTAGGCGAGCAGGTCGCGAATCCGCGAGCTGACGAAGGTATAGCGCTCGCCCAGGTCCACCACTAGAATCAGGTCGGGGAAACTTTCCAGCAGGCGCTGCCGGAATTCCTCCTGCTGCAGCAGTTGCCGCTCCATCTTGCGCTTTTCGGTGATATCGACCAGTGTTCCCTGGTAGCGGATGATGTTGCCCGAGGTGTCCCACACCGCCCGGGACGAATCGAGAAACACGGCGGCGGTTCCATCTTTGCGACGAAGCCGGACCTCGCGGGTGCGCACCCCGCCGCGATCGTCGACCGCCCGGCCCAGCACGGGTTGCTGCGCGCGATCGAAGTTCAGAGCCGCTGCGTCGACCGCTAGCAGATCCTCTTTCTTTCCGTATCCAAGCATGCTCACCAGCGCGGGATTGGCGTCCAGCAGCTTGCCCTCGGGCGTGCTGAAGTACACGCCTTCTTGCAGGGTCTCGAACAATTCCGTGAAGCGCAGTTCCTTTTCACGCTGTTCCGTGATGTCGCGGCCGAGCACGCTCACCCCGACGACTTCGTCGCCTTTCACGATGGCGTTGAGAACGCAATCGAAATAAAGCGGTCTCGTCGTGCCCTTCAGACGAACTCGAACGGTTCCCGCCCAGTGTTTCTTTTCCAGGAAGCGCCCCATGCCGCGTTCCATGTTTTCCTGGGCAGGCTCGTCGATGAAGTCGTAGATCTTGTGATTCACGAGGTTGGCGTAGGGAAGTCCAACCAGCTCCGTGACGCGCTTGTTTACCGTGCGCAAGATACCGTCAAGCGATACAGCAAAAGCCGCATCGTCGAAGGAGTCGATCAGCTCCTTGAAGCTGCGCTGCGACCGCATGATCACCTGGCTCAGCTGATCGAGCTGTTCCTCCGATGGCGCAGCTCCCACGTGCTCCTGCAACCCTTGCAGCAGAGTCTTCAGTTCGCTCACTTCGCGGCGGCGGCCATAGGCATAAACCGCCAGCAGGACGGATAGGACAAGCACCCCCAACGCCACTGCGCCCAGGTTGTAGGGAAGATCCTTGAGCCGTTCCCAGGCGAGCACGGCAAAGCCCACGGCCAGCAAAACCATGAACAACAGCACCCAGCGCCAAAGTTGGGATTCTTCCTTTTCCAGGTTGCCGGGCGAACGGGGTGGGCGCGACGTGTGGGGGGGGACTGCGGTCATAGGAAAGGGACGTTCTTGTCTAGCTCATCCTAATCCTATGCACGGAGAGCAAACAACCCGACCTTTGTTGGACAACTTGGTACGACACCTGGGATACACCTAACTCGCAGACCCGCAGCTCGATGAAAACAAACCCTCGTCCTGTTTCGGAACTTCCCGCATTTGCACAGCCGAGGTGGTGACAAGCATCACAGCCACGGGAGTGGGCGGGCACGTAAGGTTAGGCAGTCTGGAGTAGCAGGCCTTCGTGTGCGCGTCGCCCAGCAAGAAGGCATCCTTATCCGGCTGGTCGCGACCATGCTCTACAAGACCCTCAGCGCCGCAGTCTACGGCATCGATGCCAACATCATTCAAGTGGAAGTCGACTGCTCTGGCATCAAGTGCGATCAGGACCACTTCCACACCGTCGGCCTTCCCGACGCCGCCGTGCGCGAGAGCCGCGACCGTGTGCGTGCTGCCCTGAAAAACTGCGGCTACGACATTCCCCCGACCCAGATTACCATCAACCTGGCGCCGGCAGACATCAAGAAAGAGGGTTCCGGATTCGATCTCCCCATGGCCCTCGGAATTGTCGGAGCCTACGGCGGGCTTACCCGGAAAGAGATCCCAGATTGTCTTTTCGTAGGCGAGTTGTCTCTCGACGGCGGAGTGCGGAGTGTGCGAGGCGCTCTGCCCATCGCCCTGGAAGCACGAAGCCGGAAGATCCTCCGCATGGTGGTTCCCGAAGCTAACGCCAAGGAAGCAGCCATGGTCGGCGGCGTCGAGGTTTACCCGGTGCGGTCGTTGCTGGATGTGATTCACTTCGTGAACTCTGGCAACGGAATCGTTCCCATCAAATCGGACAGCGACACCCTGCTCCGTGAGTCGCAGCCCTTTCTGGTCGATTTCAAAGATGTCCGCGGCCAACAGACCGCCAAGCGCGCCATCGAGATTGCTTGCGCCGGCGGCCACAACATCCTGATGATCGGCCCGCCCGGCTCGGGCAAGACCATGCTCGCGAAACGCATGCCGACCATCCTGCCGCCACTGACTTTTGAGGAAGCGCTGGAGACAACTAAAATTCACAGCGTCGCTGGTGTGCTGGATCAGGGAACCGGGCTGGTGGGAAAACGCCCGTATCGTTCGCCTCATCACACCATTTCCGACGCGGGCCTGATCGGCGGCGGCGTGGTCCCACGCCCCGGCGAAGTGTCGCTAGCCCACAACGGACTGCTGTTCCTGGACGAACTGCCGGAATTTCCCCGCAATGTGCTGGAAGTCCTACGCCAGCCTCTGGAGGATGGAACCGTCAGCATTGCTCGCGCCTCGATGTCGCTGACGTTTCCTGCGCGCTTCATGCTGGCGGCGGCTATGAACCCCTGCCCGTGCGGATTCCACAACGACCGTTCCCGCGACTGCCGGTGCACCACGCCCATGATCCAGCGCTACATCTCGAAAATCTCCGGCCCCCTGATGGACCGCATCGACATCCACATCGACGTTCCAGCTGTGAACTACAAAGAAATGCGCTCCACTAACGAACCCGAAGGCTCGGCAAAAATTCGCGAGCGCGTCATGCGCGCCCGCCAGAAACAATTGGCACGCTTCGCATCTTTACGCGAAAAGCTCTATTGCAACGCGCAGATGGCGTCTCGCCACATCCGTACCTTCTGCGAACTTTCCGCCGATTGCGAGCGCCTGCTGGAGCGCGCCATGACCCAGCAGGGACTCAGCGCCCGCGCCCACGACCGCATCCTCAAAGTCGCCCGCACCATCGCCGACCTCGACGATACCCCCCAGCTCGAACCCAAACACATCGCCGAAGCCATCCAGTACCGCAGCCTCGACCGCACTTACTGGACGTAGCGCGGCTAAACTCCTGTGCGGACAAAGCCAACTTACACCCTCTCGCTTTTTACACAATCAACGTTACGTCACGGGTCGTGGCTCGATTTTTGAATTCCCCCCGGAGGCCGTCATCCCGAAGACCCGCGTTTTTCCAGCGGGTCGAGGGATCTCCCTGAAACCCAAACTCCCATCGCCTACCGATGTGCTTGGCAACAATTTCGCAAAGAAAAAAGCGCCCAAGACCTAGAGACGGCTTGGACGCCACACATTCAGTTGGTGCAACTTGGTCAGTTCGGACTCACATTGAACCCATCCAGTTGCACGATCGAGCCCGACGGTAGGCCTCCCGGCTCAAAGTTTGCGGTTAAGGCTCGGGTCTCGCCTGGCAACAACGAAACGTAGTTGTCGCTCCAGAAGACTGGCAGCACATCCTGCCCCAGATTCGTAATCCGCGCGTGAACCAGGAGCGCGAGGCTGGAACTGGAATTGGTCAGCGTTACCGTCGCGGTATCCGTCCCAAATGTGTCTGTGTGGCTGACCGTCACCAAAGGCAGGGTTTGAAGTGACGTAAAGTTGGCGTACTTACTGGCGAGGCACACATACCACTTGCAACTGCTCTTGGTCGTGTCCAAACTTGTTGAGTACCAGTAGAAGTTGTCGCTGATAGTCTTTCCGGTTGAGTCCTGCAGCTTCAATTTCACGAAGTAAGTCGTGGTGAGTCCGGAGAGCGGAGGAATGGTGAACGCCACCGTCGGACTCCCCGGAGCCGCCGTTACCGTAACTGCGTTGTGGTACTTGTTGCTCAGGTCGAAGTTGAGAACATCCGCCGTCGCCGTCAGCCCCGGGAAGCTTTGGTAGAAATCGTTGACGACGGTTACATTCCCCTTGAAACCATAGTCCCACTGAATGTGCAAAGGCTCGCCACTCTTCTTCACTCCGAAGTAGGCGCCCGAGGGTCGCAAGTAATAATCGAAAGTCTGCCAGTGCAGCGAGAACCAGCCGCTGGTCAGCATCCAGGTCACAAAACCGGTGGAGGCCGTACCGTCCGTCTTGTTGCGGTTGGCCTCATAGGATTCGAACTGCGCCCGCCACGACTCGTAGTTCTGCGCTTGCGACTTCCTGACGTAGTCGGCTGCGCTGATCGCCGTTCCGTACCGGGCATTCAACGCCGCCGAGACAACATTCAGATTGCCGAACGGTGATCCTCCCATGTGGTTGTCCCAGGTCGAGTCAATCGGCCAATTCACCGGATTCTCGTTCAGCCCGGTGGTCATACTCTCCATAGCCGGAACGTTCGGGCCTACGCTGGCTTCATCGATGAATCCGAATGCGCCCCCGTGGGAAGTGTCAGCATAAAAATAAATAGGCGGCTCCCACTCGTAGGGCCCACCTTCCTTCATTCCATTCAGCCCCGTCACCGATGAAGTGTTGTAGTTAGCATCGGTCACAACCGGGTTTGGCCAGTTGTCCGCTTTTTCGATATTCACTTCCTGCTGCTCATCGGCAGCGGGCGGCACCAAGTCACTCGCGTTCAGCCAGAGAAAGGCGCTGGGATGGTTCCTGAGGGCGCGCATCTGCGTGTCCAGCGACTGGTTTGCAACCGTGTGGTTCTCCGCGCTCCAAGAAC
>Ga0210408_10005718_pt1 | contig 10880 bp, 8 predicted proteins | sample IncBWH4MmetaG_FD_155471 | JGI IMG/M metagenome (GOLD analysis project Ga0210408, IMG submission 155471) | Forest soil microbial communities from Barre Woods Harvard Forest LTER site, Petersham, Massachusetts, United States - Inc-BW-H-4-M | ecosystem: Environmental > Terrestrial > Soil >... | reverse complement strand
TCTGGAAGCTGCCGATCGGCACGCCGAACTGCTTTCGGGTCTTGAGGTATTCGACGGTGGTCTTGAGCGACTCATCCATCGCGCCGACGGCCTCCGCGCACATCGCCGTGCGCGCTTCGTCGACCACGCGCTCGATCAGCGGGAGCGCGTTTTCGGGATCCCCGATCACGGCATCGGCGCCGACCTCGACGCCGGTAAAGGTGATGTCGGCGGCGTGCAGGCCGTCCTGGGTCGGATAGCCCTTTTTGGCGACGCCCTTGGCGTTTGCGGCGACCAGAAACACGCCGATGCCGCTGCGGTCGCGCTGGCCGCCTGCCGTGCGCGCGGTCACGATCAGCGTGTCGGCGTTCTCGCCGTTGAGCACGACGAATTTCTCGCCGTCGATGACATAGCCGCCGCCCTTCTTCTTGGCCGAGGTCACGACGTCGTTCAGATCGTAACGCGAGTTCTTCTCAAGCTGCGCGAATGCGAAGGTCTTGCTGCCGTCAATGATGCCGCCGATGTGGGCCGCCTTCTGCGCAAGCGAGCCGCCGTGGCGCAGGAAACCGCCCGCGATCACCACGGTCGAGAGATAGGGCTCCAGCACCAGCGCTCGGCCTAGCGCCTCCATCACGATCATGGTCTCGACCGCGCCGGCGCCGAAACCGCCGTCTTCCTCCGCGAAGGGAAGGCCGAGCAGGCCCTGCTCGGCAAGCTTGGTCCAGATGGCTTTGCTCCAGCCGCCCTTCTCCGCCATGTATTTCCTGCGCTGATCGAACCCGTAGGAATCGGTCAACAGGCCGTCGACGCTTTCCTTGAGGAGCCGCTGCTCCTCGGACAAGTCAAAATCCATTTTTCTTACTTTCTCCAGAAACCAATTCGGGCAATTCCGTTTGCCTTTCTTTCGATCGTCATCCCCGCGAAAGCGGGGATCCAGTAGTCACCGGCGTCTCGCAAGCCACGACCTGCCGCGGCGTACTGGGTCCCCCGCCTTCGCGGGGGACGACATCTGTTGTTATTGCGCGCTCCGCAGATTACAGCCCCAGCACCGCCTTGGTGATGATGTTACGCTGGATCTCGTTGGAGCCGCCATAGATCGAGACCTTGCGGTTGTTGAAATAGCTCGGCGCGATCTGCGCGGTCCAATCCATCGCCTCGTTGGAGCCGTCCTCGCCGTGCTCGTCATAGGGCGCGGCGAACGGCCCGATCACTTCCATCAAGAGTTCGGTGGTGGTCTGCTGGATTTCCGACCCCTTGATCTTCAAGACCGAGGACGCCGGATTGGGCTTGCCCTTGCCATGCTTGCCTTCGTCGGCGACGACGCGCAACTGCGTCAATTCGAGCGCCTTGAGCTCGATCTCGACAGCGGCGAGCTTTTCGCGAAATCCCTGATCCTGGAGCACCGGTTTGCCGCCGGACTCGACCTTCGAGGCCAGTTCCTTGATGCGGCGGATGCGCTCCTTGGAGACGCCGACCCGGGCGATGCCGGTGCGCTCATTGCCGAGCAGGAACTTGGCGTAATCCCAGCCCTTGTTCTCCTCGCCGACCAGATTTTCAACCGGCACCTCGACATCGTCCAAAAACACCTCGTTGACCTCATGGCCGCCGTCGATGGTCTGGATCGGGCGCACGGTGACGCCCTTGCTCTTCATGTCGATCAGGATGAAGGAGATGCCGGACTGCTTCTTCGCCGCGGGATCGGTGCGGCACAGGCAGAAGATCATGTTCGCGTGCTGGGCCAGCGTAGTCCAGGTCTTCTGGCCGTTGACGATGTATTTGTCGCCCTTGCGCTCGGCCTTGGTCTTCAGCGAGGCGAGGTCGGAACCCGAGCCCGGCTCGGAAAAACCCTGGCACCACCAATCGTCGACATTGGCGATGCGCGGCAGGTAATATTTCTTCTGCGCCTCGTTGCCGAAGGTGTAGATCACCGGACCGACCATGCTGACGCCGAAGGCGAGCGGCGCCGGCGCCGGGTGCATCTGCAGCTCCTCGTTGAAGATATACTGCTGCACCGAGCTCCACCCGGTGCCGCCATATTCCTTCGGCCAGTGCGAGACGCCCCAGCCCTTCTTGTTCAGGATGCGCCACCAGGTGACCATCTCATCCTTGCCGAGATGGCGGCCTTCCTGCTGTTTCTGCCGCGTCGCCGGCGGCACATGATCGCGGAAAAACGTCCGCACGTCCTCACGGAACGCCATCTCTTCCTTGCTGAAAGCGAGATCCATCGGATCCTCCTGTGAGCGAATGAGAATAATCAGCTACCAATCTTGGCCGTCATTCCGGGGCGCGAGCGAAGCGAGCGAGCTCGGAATCCATAACCACGATTCGGGGTTATGGATTCCGGGTCTGCGCCAAGAGGCGCATCCCGGAATGACGAGTTTTCGAGGTTCAGCGTCGTTCATAGCCGATCTGCCGATGCGAGCTGTTGTTTCGGTTGCGCCAGTTGCTGTTGACGCAATTCGTGACGCGACAATTTGCCGACCGGCGTGCGCGGCAGCTCGTCGACGAATTCAACCGCCGCCGGCAGCTCATGCTTGCCGAGCTTGCCGGTGAGAAAGCCGCGCAGCTCATCCAGCGTGAACGGTTTTGCATCCGTGCGCAGCTTGATGAAGGCTTTCGCCGCCTCGCCGCGGTAATCGTCGGGAATGCCGATCACGGTCACTTCATGCACCGCGGGGTGGGTATAGATCGCCTGCTCGATCATCTGCGGATAGACGTTGAATCCGCCGGAGATGATCATGTCCTTCTTGCGATCGACCAGGTAGAAATAGCCGTCGGCGTCCATGTAGCCGATGTCGCCGGTCAGGAAGCGATCGCCGACGAAAGCTTCCGCGGTCTCCTGCGGCCGATTCCAGTAGCCCTTGGTGACGTTGGGCCCGCGGATGCGGATTTCGCCGACTTCGCCTGTCGGCATCACCTGCTTGGGATCGTCCAGCGACACCACGTCCATCTCGATACCCGGCAGCATCAGGCCGATCGAGCCCGGCTTGTCCGGCCCTTCCTTGGGATGGGCAGTGCCGGACGAGCAGGTCTCGGTCATGCCCCAGCCGCTCCTGAGCTTCATGCCGACCCTGCGCTCGAAGACTTTTGCGACCTCGACCGGCAGCGGCGCGCCGCCCGATCCGCAAGTGACCAGCGACGACAGATCGCGCTTGTCGAGATCCGGAAGGCCGGCGATCGCGATCCACATGGTGGGAACGCCGGGGAACGCGGTGGCGCGCTTGACCTCGATGTCGCGCATCACGGCCTCGACATCGAAGCGCTGATGCAGCGAGATCAGATGGCCGCGCCGCAGCGAGAGCAGCAGCACCACCGTCAGCGCATAGATATGAAACAGCGGCAGCACGCAGATCACCCGTTCGATCGCGTCGCGTTCCAGGCGCGCCGCCTTGCCCCAGACGTCGTAGACCGAGACCGCGGACGTCAGATTGCCATGGCTGAGCATCGCGCCTTTGGGCAATCCCGTGGTGCCGCCGGTATATTGCAGCAACGCGACGTCATCGACCGATATCGACGGCCATCGCGCCGGCCTCGCGGCGCCATCGATGAATTGCGCAAAGGTGATGATCGCCGGATTATTCGGGATCGCGGCTTGCGGTGTGCCGACCTTGCCCCAATGATCGTCCTCGCAAACGATCAGGCGATCGAGCAGGCCCTGGTCCAGGAATTTCAGCGCGGTCGGCAGCAACGCGGCAAGATTGCTGGTCACCAGCACGCGCGCGCCGGAATCGGAGAGCTTGTGCGACAGCGCGATCTCGCCGTCGAGCGGGGAGAGATGCACGATGCGGGCACCAGCCTTCAGCGCGCCGAAGAAGTTTGTCGGATGATCGGGCGTATTGCCGAGGAACAGCGCCACCGAGGTATCCTTGCCGCAGCCGGCGCGCAGATAGGCGGCGGCCGCGACCTCGACCATCGCCTCCAGCTCGGTATAGGTGATCGGAGCGCCGCGGAATTCGAGCGCCGCACGGAGGGAGAATTCCGCGGCCGCGTTCGACAGCAGGTCAGGCAGCGTTCCCTGCGCGATCGGATCGTCCCAATGAACGCTCTGGGGATAGAATTTCTCGCCGGCATGGGTCATGAAAGCTTTCGGCGCAACGTACCTAGAAGATCGTCATTCCGGGGCGCGCAACGCGCGAGCCCGGAATCCATACTCCCGATCGTGGTTATGGATTCCGGGCCTGCGCCTGACGGCGCATCCCGGAATGACGGATAGTGCAAACGGCTCCCCATCAAGCCGCTTTCGCCGCGAGCGACGCGAAGGTCTTGCCTTCGGCCGCGAGACGCTTCAAGAGCGGCGCCGGCTCGAGCGACGGGTCGCTGGTTTCCTTGGCGTAATACGACAGCCGGTCGGCGATGTGCTTTAAGCCCACCTGGTCGGCGTAGAACATCGGGCCGCCGCGGTAGATCGGCCAGCCATAGCCATAGAGCCAGATCACGTCGATGTCGCTCGGGCGTGCCGCGATCCCCTCGTCGAGGATCCGTGCGCCCTCGTTGATCATCGGGTACATCATGCGCTCGAGGATTTCCTCGTCGCTGACGACGCGGCGCTTGCGCCCGAGCCGCTGCAAGGTCTCGTCGATCAGCTTTTCGACTTCCGGATCGGGCAGCGGCGCGCGCGAGCCGGCTTCGTACTTATAGTAGCCCTTGCCGGTCTTCTGGCCGAAGCGCCCGGCCTCGCACAAGGCGTCCGCAATCTCCGACTTGATGCCGCGATCCTTGCGCGAGCGCCAGCCGATATCGAGGCCGGCGAGGTCGCCCATCGCGAACGGGCCCATCGGCATGCCGAATTTGGTGACGACGGCATCGACCTGCTGCGGCAGCGCGCCTTCGAACAACAGCTTCTCGGCCTGCTTGCCGCGCTGCGCCAGCATGCGGTTGCCGACAAAACCGTCGCAGACCCCGACCACCGCCGGCACCTTGGCAATTTTGCGCGCCACCGCGACCGCGGTCGAGAGCGCGTCTGGCGCGGTTTTGGCGGCGCGCACGATCTCGCACAGCTTCATCACGTTGGCCGGCGAGAAGAAGTGCATGCCGAGCACGTCCTGCGGCCGCTTCGTCTCTTTGGCGATCTCATCGATGTTGAGATAGGAGGTGTTGGAAGCCAGCACCGCGCCCGGTTTTGCAAACTTGTCGAGCTGACCGAACACCTCTTTTTTCACGGCCATGGTCTCGAACACGGCCTCGATCACCAGATCAGCGTCCTTGACGTTCTCAAGACCGACGACGCCCTTGATCAGGCCCATGCGCTTGGCCGGCGCGTCGGCGGGGATACCGCCGCGCGCGGCGGTCGCCTCATAGTTTTTCTGCATCACCCCGAGGCCACGCTTGAGCTGCTCCTCGCCGGTCTCGATCAGGGTGACGGGGATGCCGGCGTTGGCAAACGACATCGCAATCCCGCCGCCCATGGTGCCGGCGCCGACGATCGCGACGCGCTCGACATTGCGCGGCTTCGTCCCCTCGGGCACACCGGAAATCTTGGCCGCCTCGCGTTCGGAGAAGAACGCGTAGCGCTGTGCCTTGGACTGATCGCTGGCGACCAGTTTCAAAAAGCCCTCGCGCTCCTTCTTCAGCCCTTCGTCGAACGGCAGGTCGATCGCGGCGCCCACCGCGTCGGCGGCGGCGAACGGCGCCTCCAGTCCGCGTGCGCGCTTGGTCATGGCGGCGACCGCATTGGTGAAGATCGAACGGTCGGCTTTGGCCGCGGCAAGCTTTGAGTCATCGTCACGCAGCTTTCGCAACGCCCGCTTCTCGGAAAGCACCTTGCGGGCGAACGCTTCGCCGCCGGCGGCCGGGCCTTCGACAATCTCGTCGATCAGGCCGCTCTTCAGCGCGTCCTGGGCGCTGATCGGATCGCCGCCGACGATCATCTTGACCGCGAGTTCAGGGCCGACCGCGCGCGGCAGGCGCTGGGTGCCGCCGGCGCCCGGCAACAGCCCGAGCTTCACTTCCGGCAGGCCGAGCCTGGCGTCCTTGGTGGCCACGCGGAAATGGCAGGCGAGTGTGACTTCCAGGCCGCCGCCGAGGGCGGTGCCGTGGATAGCGGCCACGATCGGCTTCGGCGAATTCTCCATCACGGTCAACACCTCGTGAAGACCGGGGGGTTTTGGCGGCTTGCCGAACTCGGTGATGTCGGCGCCGGCGATGAAGGTGCGCCCCGCGCAGGTCAGCACGATGGCCTTCACTTCGGGATCGGCGATCGCGCTCTTGATGCACTCGAAGATTCCGCCGCGCACGGCCGCGCTCAGCGCGTTTACCGGAGGGCTGTTGACGGTGACGATGGCGATGACGTCATGACGCTCTAGCTTGACCACTTCGCTCACGCTCGGCTCCTTGGTTCTTGTTCTTTGTGTTAGTTTCGCACTGCGGAATTAAATTCCACATCTTGACAGGGAGGGTTATTTTGAAGCACGTGCCTTGTCAACGAGGACCGCGCACAGCAGGCAAATGAAGCGTTCAGGCAAGAAAGTGGCGACTGATCGCAGCTTCGTCGTCGCGCTTTCCCGCGGGCTTGATGTGCTGCGCGCATTCCAGCCCAACGACGGGCTTCTTGGCAATCAAGAGATCGCGGCACGTACCCGACTACCAAAGCCAACCATCTCGCGGCTGACCTACACCTTGACCAAGCTGGGCTATCTTACACCGGTTCCGCGGTTCGAGAAGTATCAGCTCACGCCTTCGGCCATGGCGCTCGGTTACGCTGCGCTAGCCAATCTCGGCGTTCGGCATTTGTCCGAGCCCTATCGCGAGGAAGTCATGCGCGCGACCGGTGGCGCGGTCGCGGTCGGCGGCCGCGATCGTCACAGCATGATCTATTTCGGCCAGAGCCGTGACGGCCTTACGCTCGGCGTTCAATTGGACGTCGGTTCACGGATACCGATCGCAACCACCGCGATGGGCCGCGCGTATCTCTGGGCGTTGGGAGACGAGGAACGTGCCGCTTTACTGCGCGAGCTTCGTGAGCATTACGGCAGCCGCTGGCCCAAGATGCGTGACGGCATCGAACGCGCCGGCGAAACGGTTGCAAAACTCGGCTTTGCGATCTCGGCCGGCGAATGGCAGGAGGACGTGGCTGCGGTCGGGGTAGCCCTAAAGCTTAATGACGGAACGGGTCCTTATGCGTTTAACTGCGGCGCGCCCTCATTCCGTTTCACGGAAGATCGGCTGTTGAGCGACATTGGACCTCGCCTCGTGGCGATGGTAAGGAACATCGAGGCGGCCGTCGGCGGGGCCGCTCCGCAATCAAAAAAAGAAGAAGGCAAGAAGTTGAAACCAGGAGGGAAAGTTGCACGTGTGGTCGAGGGGATCAGATAGCCTGCGCTGTGACCGGCGCGACGTTTCGTTCGGTCATCCCGGCCCAATCAGTGGCCCAATCAGTGTCTTGGGCGGGACCATATGACGCAGGCCCAGCTCGCGCAGGGGCAATACCCCCTGCTCGCGGTTCGCGACGTCAGCGTCGTGTTCGGCGGCATCGTGGCGTTGAATCGCGTGTCGTTCGACCTGCGTCAGGGCCAAATCCTCGGCCTGATCGGACCGAACGGCGCCGGCAAGACCACCCTCTTCAACTGCCTCTCCCGGCTCTACCAGCCGAGTTCCGGCGATATCCTGATGGAAGGGGCAAGCATCCTGAAACGGCCGCCGCACCGGATCGCCGAAATCGGCATCGGCCGCACCTTCCAAAACGTCGCGCTGTTTCCCAATCTATCGGTGCTCGACAACATCCGGGTCGGCACGCACGCCCGCACCTCAAGCGACATCATCAGCGACTCGCTGAAGCTCGCCTGGGTTCGCCGCGGCGAGGCCGAGATGAACGAGAAGGTTCACGAAATCCTCGGCTACCTCAACCTCGAGAGCGTCGCCCATACCACGGTCTCCGGCCTGCCATTCGGTACCCAGAAACGCGTCGAACTCGCCCGCGCGCTCGCCTGCGATCCAAAAATCCTGCTGCTGGACGAGCCGGCCGGCGGCCTCAACCACGAGGAAGTCCACGTGCTCGGCGACCTGATCCGCCGCATTCGTGACGAGCGCAAGATGACGATACTGCTGGTCGAGCATCACATGGGCCTCGTGATGTCGATCGCCGACCACGTGGTCGCGCTCAATTTCGGCCGCAAGCTCGCCGAGGGAACGCCGGCCGCGGTCCAGGCCGACCCGGATGTCATCAAGGCCTATCTGGGGAGCAAGGACCAATGACGGCGATGCTCAACATCAAGGACCTTCGCGCCTATTACGGTCAGGTGCAGGCGCTCCACGGCCTCTCCTTTGCGCTCGACGAAGGCAGCCTCACCACCCTGCTCGGCGCCAATGGCGCCGGCAAGACCACCACGCTTCGCGCGATCTGCAACATGGTGCGGACCACCGGCGCGATCGAGTTCGAGGGCACGGCCCTGACCAGCCGCTCCACCGAAAACATCGTCCGGCTCGGGATTGCGCATGTGCCGCAGGGTCGCGGCACCTTCACGACGCTGACGGTCGAGGAGAACCTCCAGCTTGGCGCCATCACGCGCAAGGACAGGGCCGGCGTGGTCTCCGATATCGAGCGAATGTATGAACACTTTCCGGTGCTGAAAGAGCGCTACACCCAACAGGCAGGCACGCTTTCGGGCGGCGAGCAGCAGATGCTCGCGGTCGCCCGTGCGCTGATGCTGCGTCCGAGGCTGATGCTGCTCGACGAGCCGTCATTTGGCCTCGCGCCATTGATCGTGCGCGACCTGTTCAAGATTCTCGGCAAGATCAACCGCGAGGAAAAGGTCACCATCCTGGTGGTCGAGCAGAACGCGCAGCTCGCGCTCGAGCTTGCCGACCAGGCTTACGTGATCGAGACCGGCCGCATCGTGATGTCCGGCACGGCGAGCGAGATCGCGAACAACGAAGACGTCCGTAAATCCTATCTCGGTTACTAAGGGAGCGCGGCCATGGAGCTTTTCACCAATCAAATCCTGGCGGGCATCGCCACCGGCGCGATCTATGCGTGCATGGCGCTCGCAGTGGTCATGATCTACCAGGCGATCGACCACCTCAACTTCGCGCAAGGCGAGATGGCGATGTTCTCGACCTTCATCTCCTGGCAGTTGATGCAATGGGGCGTGCCCTACTGGGGCGCCTTCGTGCTCGCAGTGGTGTTCTCGTTCGCCGGTGGCGTCGTCATCGAGCGGCTGTTGTTCAAGCCGCTTGCGAAAGCGCCGATCCTGACCAACGTCGCCGGCTTCATCGCATTGTTCGCGATCATCAACAGCGTCGCCGGCTTGATCTGGGATTTCACCATCAAGCAATATCCGACGCCGTTCGGCTCTTCGCCGTTCCTCGGCAGCCAGCTGATCTCCACCCATCAGGCCGGCATGATCGGCGTCACCGTGCTGCTGCTGACCGGGCTTTATTTTTTCTTCCAGTTCACGCGGATGGGGCTGGCGATGCGGGCGGCCGCCTCGCTGCCTGAATCGGCGCGGCTGGTCGGCGTCAATACGTCCTGGATGATCGCGCTCGGCTGGGCCATGGCGGCGGCGATTGGCTCGATCGCCGGCATGTTGATCGCGCCCGTCGTATTCCTGGAGCCGAACATGATGGGCGGCGTGCTGATCTATGGATTTGCCGCCGCGGTGCTTGGCGGCCTGACCAGCCCGCTCGGCGCCGTGGTCGGCGGCTTCCTGGTCGGCGTCTTCGAAAATCTCGCCGGGACCTATATCCCTGGCGTCGGCAATGAATTGAAACTGCCGATCGCGCTCGCGCTGATCATCACCGTCCTGGTCGTCAAACCCGCTGGCCTGTTCGGCCGGCCCATTGTGAAGCGAGTTTGATCATGAGCGCTGCTATCGAAGACGTCGTCACCGAAGCACCCGCGGTAGAGGCCGTTCCCAAGCGGGCCATGACACTCGGCACCGGCACCTCGCTGGTGATGCTGGCGCTGTTGCTGCTGGTTCCCCTGTTCGTGAAGAACTTCATCATCTTCCAGCTGACGATGCTGCTGATCTACGGCGTCGCGGTGCTGGCGCTCAATATCCTGACCGGCGGCAGCGGGCAATTTTCGCTCGGGCAAAGCGCGTTCTATGCCGTCGGCGCCTATACTTCGGCGATCCTGATGGAGCAGTTCAACGTCAACTATGCGCTGACCTTGCCGGTTGCGGGCGTCATCTGCTTCGCGTTCGGATTCCTGTTCGGTCAGCCGGCGCTGCGTCTGTCCGGCGTCTACCTCGCTTTGGCGACCTTTGCGCTCGCGACCGCGATGCCGCAACTCTTGAAGCTCGGTTTCTTCGAGAAATGGACCGGCGGCGTGCAGGGCCTGGTGGTGACCAAGCCGGATGCGCCGTTCGGCCTGCCGATCTCGCAGGACATGTGGCTCTATTACTTCACGCTCGTGATCACCATTGCGATCTATCTGTTCTCCGTCAATCTCTTGCGATCGCGCTCGGGGCGCGCCTTCATGGCGATCCGCGACAATGAAATCGCGGCGTCCGCGATGGGCGTCGACGTTGCGCTGTACAAGACGCTTGCCTTCGGCGTCAGCGCCGGGATCACCGGCGTCGCCGGCGGCCTGGGGGCGATCGCCGTGCAGTTCGTGGCTCCGGACAGCTACACCATCACGCTGGCGATCTCGCTGTTTCTCGGCATGGTCGTCGGCGGCGTCGGCTGGCTGCCCGGATCGATCGTGGGTTCGGCCTTCATCATCTTCGTGCCGAATATCGCGGAGGGAATCTCCAAGGGTCTCTCCGGCGCCGTGTTCGGCGTCCTTTTGTTCCTTGTCATCTTCCTGGTGCCGCACGGCGCCAGGCAAGTCGCCATCGTCGGCCAGCAACTGATCGGCCGGTTCAAGAAAAACTAAGGAGAAAATATGCTTTCTGAAAACCTGCGTATCGCCGCGCTTGCGACGGCGGTCATCACCCTTACCTCCGGCGCAGCACTCGCCCAAA
>Ga0210408_10005716_pt1 | contig 10884 bp, 9 predicted proteins | sample IncBWH4MmetaG_FD_155471 | JGI IMG/M metagenome (GOLD analysis project Ga0210408, IMG submission 155471) | Forest soil microbial communities from Barre Woods Harvard Forest LTER site, Petersham, Massachusetts, United States - Inc-BW-H-4-M | ecosystem: Environmental > Terrestrial > Soil >... | reverse complement strand
TGTTTACCAGTTGAAAGAACTCGCCATAAACATCGCGGGCGACGTCGACGACAAGTTCGACGCCGCCGTCATCCACGAGACCGGGCATGCCGTCGACGAGGAGATGGGCTGGACGAAGGGGCCCGAGCCCGGCACGCCAGCGCGCGGCGGCTGGGTGACCTACGACAAGGGCCGCAAGCCCTGCGCTGACGACATGATCACGGATGCCGCCGAAGGCCTGAGCAAGCAGCTCACACCCGCGGAGCGGACGGATGTCGTCACGGAGATGGCCAAGGCCATGGACCGCGGAAAGGCCCAGGGACTGAAAGACGCCGTACGCGGGCTGCCGTGGTTCCCCGGCCTAGCCGCGGGCAAGCGCAGGGACGCGCTGGCTGACCCTAGCTTCACGGCGATCGAGGCCGGGCTGGATAAGCCGTATCTCAGCGAAACCGACGTCGCTGTGCCCCTCGGACCGCGCGGGCACGTTTACCTGCAGAGCTACCAGCCGGTGTGGGTGCGCTACGAGCACCAGGCGTGGGCGCGCAAGGTCTCGCCGTACCAGTTCAGGAGTCCCGGCGAGTGGTTCGCCGAAGCCTACGCGTACTACTACACGCCAGACCCGCGCGGCAAGGGCCAGAAGCTGGCGGACCACGACGCCGATACGAAGAAATACTTCGACGACGTCGTCGACAAGCTGCAGGCGTCGCGATGACCGGACAGCTTTCCTACCTGCGCAACGTGTGGGCCCGGCGGGGCGCTCCCCACTTCGAGACACCCGACCTGAAGACGGCGGTGCCGCTGTGACCACGTTCCCGAACTCGCCGGCCGTGCTCAAGGGCGGCCTGGTCCTCATCGACCCGACCACCGCGGCCGTGCTGCGCGTCATCGCGCTGCAGTACAACCCCGACACGGTGACCCGGACGCTGCAGGTGAAAGGCGCCGGCGCCGAGGGCGGCGACCGCTCGGAAGCGCTCCGGCTCAAGGGACCGCCGACCGAGACCATCAAGCTGGACGCCGAGATCGACGCGACCGATCAGCTGGAATTCCCCGAGCAGAACGCGGTCACGGCGCGGTCCGGCGTCTTCCCCGCGCTGTCGGCGCTGGAGACGATCATCTACCCGACGAGCGCCCAGCTGCAGGCCAACAACCAGCTCGCCGATTCCGGGACGCTTGAGATCCTGCCGATGGAGACCCCCCTCGCGCTGTTCGTGTGGAGCCAGCGCCGGATCGTGCCGGTGCGCATCACCGACTTCTCCGTCACCGAAGAGGCGTTCGACGTCGCGCTCAACCCGATCCGGGTCAAGGTCAGCCTCGGCCTGCGCGTGCTATCGGTGGACGACCTCGGGTTCCAGCACAAGGGAGGCGGGCTGTTCATGAGCTACCTGCAGCAGAAGGAGCAGCTCGCCGCCCAGAGCGCCGGCGCGGTACTGCGCGCCCTCGGCCTGACCAGGATCAGCTGATGGCCGCCAGCTTCCCCGCCACGAGCCGGTACGCCAGCACGGACGTCGCGACCCTGACCGACGCCGACGGCCGGGTGACGGCGTACCTGCGCCGCCGCTTCCTGCCCCAGCCCGAACGCTTCGCGCTGCTGCAGACCCACACCGTCACCCAGGGCGAGCGGCTGGACAACCTGACGGCCGCCTATCTCGGCGACCCCGAGCAGTTCTGGCGGGTGGCCGACGCCAACCGGGCCATGCGCCCGGACGATCTCATGGTGGTCGGCCGGGTGCTGCGGATCACGCTGCCCGAGGGCATCCCGGGGGTGACCGGTGCTTAAGGGAGTGCACCTGACCCTCCTGGTGGGGCCGGCCGTCCCGGTGCCGGTGCCCCGCTCGGTGCTGGACGAGCTGACCAGCGTCGAGGTCACCTCCCAGGACGAGGGGGTGAGCGGCTTCTCGCTGTCGTTCACCCTGAGCAACAACTCGGTGCTCCCGACGCTCTTCCTGATCGCCGGGGGCAGCCCGATCCCGATCGTGCGCGTCATCGTCGTCGCCACCGTCAACGGCGCCCCGAACGTCCTCGCGGACGGGGTCGTCACCAAGACCCAGGTCCTGCCAGGCACCGACGCGGCGCACTCCACGCTGCAGGTGATCGGCGAGGACCTCACCACGCTGATGGACAAGATCGAGCTGACCGGACTGCCGTACCCGGCCATGCCCGGCGAGGCCATCGCCGCCGTCATCCTGGCCAAGTACGCGGTCCTCGGCGTGGTCCCGCTGATCGTCCCGAGCATCCTGCTCGACGTGCCGATCCCGACGGACCGCATCCCCACGCAGAAGGGCACCGACCTGGAGTACCTGCAGTATCTCGTCGACCGCGTCGGGTACGTGTTCTATCTCGACCCCGGCCCCCAGCCCGGGATGACCACCGCCTACTGGGGCCCCAAGATAAAGGTCGGCGTCCCGCAGCCCGCGCTCAACATCAACATGGACGCGTACACCAACGTCGAGCAGCTCAGCTTCGGCTTCGACAGCCAGGCCCGGTCGCTGCCGGTCATCTTCATCCAGAACGAGGAGACCAAGGCGCCCATCCCGATCCCGATTCCCGACATCGGCCCGCTCAACCCGCCGCTGGGGCTCGTGCAGCCGCTGCCGAGCAAGTTCCGGAGCCTGCCCGAGACGGCCAAGTACACCCCCATCCAGGCGGTCCTGCTCGGGCTGGCCGAGGCGAGCAAATCGGCCGACACGGTCACGGGCACCGGGAGCCTCGACGTGCTCCGCTACGGGCGCCTGCTCAAGGCCCGGCAGCTGGTCGGGGTGCGGGGAGCCGGGACGGCTTTCGACGGCCTGTACTACGTCACCCAGGTCAAGCACTCGATCAAGCCTGGTGAGTACAAACAGACCTTCGCCCTGTCACGGAACGGGCTGATCTCGACCGTAAGGGAGGTGCCGGCGTGAGCGGAGCCACCAAGTACTACGGCAAGTACCGGGGGACCGTGGTGCAGAACGTCGATCTCGAGCAACGCGGCCGGATCCAGGCGATCGTGCCGGACGTGTCGAACGTCGTTCCCACCACCTGGGCCCTCCCCTGCGTGCCGCTGGCGGGCAAGCTCATGGGCACCTACCTGGTGCCGCAGATCGGCGCCGGGGTCTGGATCGAATACGAGCAAGGCGACCCCGACTACCCGATCTGGACCGGCGGTTTCTGGAGCGTCGGCGAAGTGCCGCCGCTGGCGCTGACCGGCAACCCCGCCAGCCCGAGCATCGTCCTGCAGACCGGGCTGCAGAACAGCATCACGCTCAGCGACGTACCCGGTCCGACCGGCGGGATCATGCTGAAGAGCTCCACCGGGGCCATGATCCTCGTGAACGACATCGGCATCACCATCAGCAACGGCAAGGGCGCCACGATCGTGCTGAGCGGGCCGAGCGTGAACGTCAACAACGGCGCCCTCACGGTGCTCTAGGAGGGGTTGTGCCAGGATTCCTGCTGCATGTCGGCGCTACCGTTCTGTGCGCGCACGCCGGGCAGGCGCAGCCCACCGTGCCCAACCCGCGTGTCACGGTGAGCGGGCAGCCGACGGTCACGATGAGCGCGCCGTACGTGGTCGCGGGGTGCGCGCTGCCGCCGCCGCTCGCGGCCAACGGGCCGTGCCTGACCGCGCAGTGGGTCACCGCCGCCACCCGGGTCACCTCCGGTGGTGTGCCGCTGCTGCTGCTGGACAGCCAGGCCATCTGCGCGCCGACCGGGACGCCCCTGTCGGTCGTCCAGACCCAGACCCGGGTGAGCGCGCAATGAGCTCGCCGTTCAACATCGACTTCCCGTGGCATTTCGACCGGCGCGGGCGTACCGCCACGACCGGCGACGACGACCACATCCGGGACATGATCGAGCAGCTGCTGTTCACCAGCCCCGGCGAGCGGGTGAACCGGCCGGACTTCGGCAGCGGAGTCCTGCAGCTCATCTTCGCGCCCAACAGCCCGGAGCTGGCCGCCGCCCTGCAGTTCGCGATGCGGGCCGCCCTGCAGCGCTGGCTCGGCGACGTGATCGAAGTCCAGGACCTGGTCGTCAGCAGCGATGACGCCACCCTCAGCATCGACGTCGCCTACCTGGTCCGGCGCACCGCCGAGGTCCGCGCGGACACCTTCACCCGGGGAGGCACCCAGTGAACGCCAGCCAGGTGAACGCGAGCACTCTGGCCTGCCGGGACGACCGGCGTCGCCAGGAGCTGTTCCGGCAGCGCGACTGGATGAACGGAGTGGACTTCGTCGAGGTGCTGCCCGGGCCGGCCTTGTGCGTGCACTTCTTCGGCGAGGTCCCGGTCGTCCGCGACGACGATCACCCGGACGGCCTGACCCTGGCCAACGTCGTCGTCCGCGGCGGCCGCCGGATCCGCGACATCCAGGTGCTCCACCTCGACCGGGAGGTCTCGGCCGATCCCGACCAGGACGACTGCCTGCGTGTCACGCTCGACAAACTCGGCGACTTTTCGGTCTACCAGCTCTGCCTGACCGGCGTGCCGGGGTTCGACCCGCGCTACAGCTGCGCGGACTTCGGGTTCCGGGTGGACTGCCCGACCGACCTGGACTGTGCCGCCGCGCCCGCGTGCGTCACCGAGCCCGGGTCGGCTCCGGAGATCGGCTACCTCGCGAAGGACTACGCGAGCTTCCGGCAGCTCATCCTCGACCGCCTCGCCGTCACCATGCCCGGCTGGCGCGAGCGGCACGAGGCCGACGTGGACATCGCCCTGGTCGAAGTGCTCGCCTATGCCGCCGATCACCTGAGCTACTACCAGGACGCGGTGGCCACCGAGGCCTACCTGAACACCGCCAGGCAGCGCATCTCCGTCCGCCGGCACGCCCGGCTGGTCGACTACGCCCTGCACGAGGGCCTGAACGCGCGGGCCTGGGTGACCGTCTGGACCGACGTGGACACGCCTGCGGTGCGGGCCGCCGATCTCTTCTTCGTCACCGGCTTCCCGGAGCTGACCGGGGCCGGGCGGCTGCTGCGGCCCGCGGATCTCGCCCGCGTCCCGGCCAGCCGCTACCTGGCCTTCGAACCGGTCGCCGGCCCGGACGACGAGCTGGTGTTCCGCGCCGTACACCGCGAGATCGCCTTCCACACCTGGGGCGGGGCCGAGTGCTGCCTGGAGGCCGGCGCCACCTCGGCGACGTTGCGTGACACCGATCCGCCGCTGAGCTTGAGCCCCGGCGAAGTGCTCGTCTTCGAGGAGGTCAAGGGGGCAGGCACCGGCCAGCCCGCGGACGCCGACCCGGCACACCGGCACGCCGTCCGCCTCACCGGCGTGACCGCCACCCGGGACGAGCTGCTCGGCGTGCCCGTGGTCGAGATCGAATGGTCGCCCGCCGACGCCCTGCCGTTCCCGCTGTGCCTGTCGGCCCGGCGGCCCGCACCGGACTGCACGCTCATCCAGGACATGAGCGTCGCCCGCGGCAACGTCGTGCTCGTAGACCACGGGACGACCCAGACCGAACCGCTGGGCCCAGTGGGGGTATCGGTCACCACCGGCCAGTGCGCGTGCGAGGGCAGCGTGCTCGAGCTGACCGAGGTGCCGTCCAGGTTCACGCCGGTACTCGCCGCGGCCCCGCTGACCTTCGCAGAGACCGTCGACCCGGCGGCCCCGGCGGCCGCGGTCATGGTGCGCGACCCGCGCCTGGGGCGCCCGCAGCTCTCCCTCCTCGCGACGGGATCGGCGCAGCCGTGGACGCCCGAACCCGACCTGCTGTCGAGCACCGCCGAGGACCGGCACCTCGTCGCCGAGGTGGACGACGACGGGCGCGCCCACCTCCGGTTTGGCGACGGCGAGCTGGGGCTGATGCCGCCGGCCGGCACGACCTTCAGCGCGACCTACCGGACCGGGAACGGCACGGCCGGCAACGTCGGGCGGGACGCCATCGCCTACCTCGTGCTCCGGTCGCAGTCCTGGAGCGGGATCGACGTCCGCCCGCGCAACCCAATGCCCGCCTCGGGCGGTGCCGATCCGGAGCCCACCGCGCAGGCCAGGCTGCTCGCCCCGGACGCCTTCCGGTCCGAGCTGAAGCGCGCGGTCACCGCCGGCGACTACGCGCAGATCGCCGCCCTGCGACCGGGAGTGCAGGCCGCGGCGGCCGAACTCCGCTGGACCGGGAGCTGGCACGAGGCCAGGGTCGCGGTGGACGCCCTCGGCACCGACGTGGCGGGCCCGGCGCTGCTGGACGACGTCGAGGCTCACCTGAGCGTGACGCGGCGGATGGGTCACGACCTTTCCGTGGGACCGGCCACCCTGGTGCCGCTCGACATCGAGGTGCACGTCTGCGTGAAACCCCACTACGCCCGCGGCACGGTGCAGGCGGCCATCCTCGGCGTCCTCGGCAGCGGGCGCGGGCCCGGCGGCCAGACCGGCATGTTCCATCCCGACAACCTCACCTTCGGCACGAGTATCCGGCTGTCCCGGATCGTGGCCGCGGTGCAGGCCATCGACGGTGTCGCGAGCGTCGAGGTCACCCGGCTGCGGCGGCTCGGCCATCCCGACGCCGGCGAGCTCGACGCGGGCGTGCTCACCGTCCACGACCTGGAGATCGCCGAGCTGGCCGGCGACCCCAGCCTGCCCGAGAACGGCCGTCTCGTGCTGGTCATGGGAGGCGGACGATGAACCCGGCCGGAAGCTGCTGCGGCTGTGGCGGCGGGGCGCCCCCCATCCCCGTCCCGGTCGCCAATCGCCCTGGCCTGGACGCGCTCTCGTACCGCGCCGGCACGTACCCGACGTTCTTCGCGGCCATGCGGGCCCGGCTGTCGGCCGCGGACTACCCGGCCCTGGCCGGGCTGACCACGCACGACGTGAGCGACCCCGCGGTGGCCCTGCTCGACGCCTGGGCCGTGGCTGGCGACGTCCTGACGTTCTACCAGGAGCGGATCGCGAACGAGGGGTACCTGCGGACCGCGACCGAGCGCCGGTCGGTGCTCGAGCAGGCCCGGCTGATCGGGTACCGGCCGAGGCCGGGCGTGGCGTCGAGCGTCTACCTCGCCTACACGATCGACCCGAACGCCGGCCCGGTGGAGATTCCGGCGGGAGCCCGGGTAAACAGCGTGCCCGGCCCGGGGGAACAGATGCAGGCCTTCGAGACCTCCGAGGCCCTGGAGGCGCGGCCGGAGTGGAACGAGCTGCGCGTGCGGATGTCCCAGCCGCAGACCCCCCGGTCCATCCTGGACCACGGCCTGTTCCTCAAGGGGACGGCCACCGGCCTAAACGTCGGCGATGCCCTGCTTGTCGACTTCGGCGTGGGTCGCGGGTTCGAGCCGTTCCGCGTGTACAGCGTCACGCCGGACGCCGGGCCTGACCGGACCCAGGTCCAGCTGGTCACCTGGGACGGCCAGCCGCCGGCGGCGGCGCTCGTCGAGGCGACCGTGCGCCCGCTGGCCAGCACCGACCGCTTCGGCATCGACCCGGGGACCACCACGGCCGCCCGGGTGCTCGAGATGCTGGACGAGGTCGGCGCGCGCGGTGCCAGCGACGACCGCGAGGGCCTGGCGGCCTACCTCGGCGACGCGCTGCCGGCCCTGGCCGGGGTGCTGGACACGGCCGAAACCAGCGGCTGGACCCGGCTGCTCCCCTGGCTCAGGGAGGTCGCCACCGGGCTGTCGGGCTTGCAGCGGCTGGTGACGGACGGCCCGCCCGCGTCCGGTATCCGCCCGGCGGCCATGATCAAGGGTGAGCCCGCCCTCGGCGACGTGCTGGACCGGCTGGAGGCCCCGCCGACGCTGCCGCCCCGCAGCTCGCGGCAGCTAGGCCGGTCCGTGGCGACCGCGCTCGCGCCGCACGCCGATATCTATCCCGCGCTGCTTGCCGCCTTCAAGCCGCAGCTAAGGCCGGTGCTCTACACCGCGCTCGGCCACTCGCCCGCGGCACCGGCGCCGCAAATCAGCGTGCTGGCCCTGCGCCATGCGGCCCCGCTGTTCGGCGCCAGCGCTCCCCGGCAGGCCATCTTCCATGACGGCACCGTGCAGCGGCCCGAGTGGGACCTGGAGATCGACGAGAAAGGCAAGGTCGCCCACCTGGACCGGGTGTACCCGGGGGTGTTCGCGACCAGCCTCGTGCTCATCGTCCGGCCCGAATCGCCGAAGTTCCCCCGCACGCTGATGACCACGGTCACCACCGCCGCCGAGGTGTCGCGGAGCGCGTACGGCCTCAGTGGGAGGATCACCCGCCTCGAGGTCGCGGACGAGTGGTGGAATCCGGCGACCGACGGGCAGCAGGGGCAGGACTGGGACCAGATCGACGTGCTGCGCGCGGCGACTGTGTTCTGCCAGGCCGAAGAGCTGCCGCTCGCCGACGCGCCGATCGGGGACGACGTGTGCGCGGGGGAACTTGAGCTGGATCGGCTGTACGACGGACTCCGCTCCGGCCGCTGGATGATCCTGTCCGGCGAGCGGGCCGACATCCCGGGGACGAGTGGGGTACCGGCGTCGGAGCTTGTGATGCTGGCCGAGGTCGCGCAGCGGGTCAAGCTGACCGCGGCCATCGGGAAAAAGGGTCTGTCCGACCAGCCGCTGCCCGGCGACTCGCTGCACACGTTCGTGACGTTCGCCAGCCCGCTGGCCTACTGCTACCGGCGCGGCAGCGTCGTCCTGAACGGCAACGTGGTCCACGCCACCCACGGCGAGACCCGCGCCGAGGTGCTCGGGGCGGGCGACGCCGGCCAGACGCTGCAGACCTTCACGCTCAAGCAGCCGCCGCTGACCTACACGTCGGCGCCGTCGGTGACCGGCACGGCCAGCTCTCTGGTGGTCCGCGTCGGCGGGGTCGCCTGGCCGGAGGCCGGCAGCCTGGCCGCGCTGGGGCCGGGCTCGCGCGGCTTTCTCGCCAGGCAGGACGACGAGGGCCGGACCTCGGTCGTGTTCGGCGACGGGGACCACGGAGCCCGGCTGCCCACCGGCCAGGACAACGTCCAGGCGACGTACCGCAGCGGCATCGGCGTCCCCGGCAACGTCCAGCCCGGCCAGATCAGCCTGCTGGCGACCAAACCGCTCGGCGTCAAGGCGGTCACCAACCCGCTGCGCGCCTCGGGCGGCGCGGACCGCGACGGGCGCGACGATATCCGGCGCAACGCCCCGCTCGCCGTGCTGGCCCTCGACCGGCTGGTATCCACCCAGGACTACGCGGACTTCGCCCGGACGTTCGCCGGCGTCGGCAAGGCGAGCGCCGCGCGGCTGACGGACGGCACGCGCACGCTGGTGCACGTGACTATCGCCGGGGCGGGCGACATCCTGATCGACGTCACGTCCGACCTATACCGGAACCTGGCCGCGGCGCTGCACCAGTTCGGCGACCCGTTCCTGCCGGTCAGCGTCGGGGTCCGCGAGCTGCTCGCCCTGGTCGTCAGCGCCCAGGTGAAGGTGCTGCCCGGCTACGACTGGGAGCTCGTCGAGCCGGCCATCCGGGCCCGGCTGCTCGACGTGTTCGGCTTCGGCCGGCGCGAGCTGGGCCAGGACGTGCTGCCCAGCGAGGTGATCACGGCCATCCAGGGGACCTCCGGGGTCGACTACGTGGACCTGGACGTGCTGCGGGCGATCGACGAGGCCACCGTGGTCAGCGCCCTCTCGCCTCGGCCGCCGGGGAAGCCGCCGCAGCCGGGACAGCCGCCGCAGCCGTCCGTCGGGCCGGTCGAGGTGTCGCCGGCCCGGGTCGTCGCCGGGGCCGTCCGGCCCGCCCAGCTCGCCTACCTGCAACCGCTCATCCAGGACTCGCTCATCCTCAACGAGGTGCCGGCATGACCCGTTCCCCGGATTACCTGTACGATCTGCTGCCGGCCGTCTACCGGATGCGGGACGAGCCGCAGGGATCGCCGCTGCGTGAGCTGCTACGGGTAGTGGGGGAGCAGGTCAATGCGCTCGAGGAGGACATCGCCCGGCTCTACGACAACTGGTTCATCGAGACCTGCGACGACTGGGTGGTGCCCTACATCGGCGACCTGGTGGGCTACCTGCCGGTGGCCGAGGCTGGCCTGCCCGGTACCATCGCGGCCGGGTCGGCCGGGCCGGCCGCCGTGGCCAGGCGCCTCAGCCGGGTGCTGGTGCCCCGCCGGGACGTCGCGAACGCGATCGGCTTCCGGCGCCGCAAGGGCACGCTGGCGCTGCTCGAGGAGCTCGCCGTCGGCGTGGCCGGCTGGCCCGCCCGGGCGGTCGAGTTCTTCCCGCTGCTCGGCTGGTCACAGCACCTCGATCGGCAGCGTCCGGCCCGCGGGCAGTACGCTGACCTGCGCTGCACCGACCGGCTCGACCGCCTCGACGGGCCGTTCGACGACCTCGCGCACCGCATCGACGTCCGCCGCCCAAACTCCCACCGCACCGGCGGACGGTACGACATCCCGAGCGTGGGCGTGTACCTGTGGCGGCTCGGCTCGTACCCGGTGACGAACGCCCCGGCGGCCAGCATCGAGCGAGAGGGGCGGAACTGCTACACGTTCAGCGTGCTGGGCCACGACACGCAGCTGTTCAGCCTGCCGGTCCCCGAGACGGATCCCGCGCACATCGCCTCGGAGGCCAACCTGCCCGTCCCGATCAGGCGGCGGGCCTTCGAGCGGCGCATCTCCGAGCATCCGCTGGTCAGCGTGGCGTCGCCCGGCTATTACGGCACCGGGAAGAGCCTGTCCATAGAGGTTACCGACTGGCCGAGGCGGGGCCGCGGGGGCATGATCCGCGCGGAGGACGTCATCCCGGCTGACCTGACCGACTGGCACGGCTACCTCGCGCCACCCGGCAAGATCCTGGTCGACCCCGTCCTCGGCCGGATGGTCTTCCCGCCGAAACCGGCACCCAAGCGCGTGGTCGTCAGCTACCACTACGGGTTCAGCGCCGACATCGGCGGCGGCGAGTACCGGCGCCCGGTGTCGCAGCCGGCCGGGGCGAGGCTGTACCGGGTCCGGCAACGGGGCCCCGGGGCGGGGGAATACCGCACCGTCCGGCAGG
>Ga0210408_10005714_pt1 | contig 10885 bp, 12 predicted proteins | sample IncBWH4MmetaG_FD_155471 | JGI IMG/M metagenome (GOLD analysis project Ga0210408, IMG submission 155471) | Forest soil microbial communities from Barre Woods Harvard Forest LTER site, Petersham, Massachusetts, United States - Inc-BW-H-4-M | ecosystem: Environmental > Terrestrial > Soil >... | reverse complement strand
GAATGGCAGGTAATTCTTCAGGTCAAGCCAAGGCGGCTCGATGCCCTGCGTGCGCAGGAGCACGGCAATCTGTGCCGTGTGTCGCATCTCGTGAATCATCACGTGCCACAACAGGCCATCCACCGTGTACTGCTCCTCTGGGGCGTCGTGCACAATCACGATCCGGTTCAACTCGTCGTCTGTCAACGTGGCGAGGTACGTGAGGGTGCTCTGTTCCACAACCCGCCAGTAGTCCAGCAGCGTTTTGAGCGCGAAACCAGCGTAAACAGGGCCGCCCTCAGTATCCTTCAAGGCGGGAATGGTTTTCCACACGGGCTGGTGGCGCAGGATGTCCTCGTGAATCCAGAAGTCCTCCACGGCGGGTACGTGGATCACGAGGTCTTTGATGCAGTGCAACCGCGCACCATCCAGCAACGTGCGGGATAAAACCTCGTCCGGCACGCCCTCCAGCGTGGCCCACAAATCCCGGCGGGCGCGAACGAGGTAATCGTAGGCTTCAGGAATCTTCATTCGCCCCTCCCTCAAGGCTCGCCCTGCTATCCTACATACATCGCTATCAATAAAGGCAAGCCACTAACAAATCGCCGCGAGGGCGAGTCGTTCGGTTAGATATTCTGATCCCAGGTTGCACGAATTTTCCTCAGCAGGGCCGGATAGATAATCCACTTTCGGAACGGATCGATTAAGCCCATGTAGAACGGCGTAATCCACGTTCCCTGGCGCACGTAGACCGCAAAGTAGAATCGATAGCTATCGGCCCTTTCAACGAGGGCACTGAGGGCCGCGGCATGGACGGTACGATTCTGTATTTCAAGTAGCTGTTCGTTTTCGAAACGATAGACAACGCGGAACAGTCCTTCTGGCGTTCCCGACACGACAGAGGAACGAGCACGATCCTCTGCCGTTAGGCGGCTTCCAAACGAAGCTGCCAAGGCGTCCTTCGGTTCGGCCTCGAGTCGGAAAATGCGTCCAAGAAAAAACCGAAGACGGAAAAGCGCGCGGGCCGCTGGCGGAAATCTGTTGATCTCAGTATCGGCGGTGTCGCATCCGCCCTGACTCGCCCGGCAAAGAAATTCAGAAAGGGTGACACCGTCGCGGTGCGTAGGTAGGTCAACCGCCCAGACATCGTGCAGCGGGACATCGGCGAGAAACGTATGCACGCGAAGCGGCAGCGCGTAAAACTCCGTTGGAGAAATCTGCGGCATCTTCGATTCCTAGTTCCTAACTTCCGGATTGCCAACCACTCGTTCAGAATACTAGGAGGACTCCTCGGAATTGCATAAGATCGCTTTCAAAAAGTCCTTGGTGCCAGCGGGGCCAGTCACGCGGACGCTCACCGGTCCCATATTCGGTTGGGCGGTCAACTGAAATGTCAAGAAAGGGCAACATTCGCGCTCTGCCACAATTGCTTCCCACACGACCCCCATCCACTTTTTGTCCCCGGGCACCTGGAAAACATAACCGTCGGGGAGCTCCTCAGTTGCGATCACGGCGGACTCAAACCGGGCAAGGAGCGTTGCCACACGTTTGCGCACTTCCGCATCGGACAAACAGCAGGCTACCCGGATGTCTTCAGACATTGTTGTGCCTTCGTTTTCTACGTGAGGGTTGGTCATTTCGTTTTTAGAAACTGGCATCGGAACAAACTCCCCGGAACCCATTTTATGGCCGGCTGGCCGGTGGCACGACACCGTTCATCCGCAGGTATTCGACCATTTGCCCGTAATGGTCAAAAGCATGAATCATGGCCTCGACCGTCAGCGCGAGCCGAGTTGCCTCGGTACCTCTTAAAGGTGAAATCGGAGAAGACTTGACCGCGGCGTTTTTGTCGCCGATCGCAGCGATCGCTCTGGCAAGATGCTCGAACGACCCGTTCAAGTAGTCGAGAATCTCCGCCTTGGTTCGTACGGTTTCCGGCCCCATCTCGTCCCCCGCTCCGGTCGGGGGTTCCTCGCCCAGCGCGGCAGCAGCCAGGATATGGTTGGCCGCCGCCAGGTGTTTCACTTGTTGACCAAAGGTGCGGACACCCTTGAATTCGCCGTCGGTTGGTGCAAACCCGTACTTGTCGGCAGGCATCGCGTCAGTGGCCGACACGATTAGCGTTTGTCCCAACTTTAGAAAGACCTGTAGCGCGTGTTTTTCGCGCTGCGCGTCGAGGCCGGCCACACTCTTATCGGCTCGCTCCTGAGCAGCCGGAATGGTGGTTTGTGCAACAAGAACAGCGCTGCTCGGTTTATTCGTTTGTGCCAGAGCGAGGTTGTCACAAGCAAGTAAAAGCACAGCTGCAGATATCCATTTCGTGTTCTTCATAATTGCTCTTTCTAGACGCGCGGATTTGTGGTGTTTACTAGCGGCCTTTGAAGAGGTTACAACTTAAAGCCGACTTCAAGACAAGCGGTATTTGTACATAGCCGTCCATTCGAGGTTGGGAATTGAAAATACAGCGATACTAGAAGGCAGCTATGCCGCAACTGACGATTTCCGAAATGGCACAGCAGGTCGGACGGCAAGTTTCCGCGATTCGCTACTACGAACACATTGTATTGTTTCCTCCCGCCCCGGAGTAATGAGCGGGCAGAGACGATACGACACCACAGCGCTTTGTCGGCTGGCAATCATTTCGGCGGGCAAGGCAACGCGGTTTTACGCTGGATGAAATCCGTCGACTGTTCTTCGGTTTGGCGCGATGTCCCTCGCGCCTCGGAACGCTGGCAAACGCTGCCCCGAAAAACACTCGCGGAACTACACAATTTGATGGATGAGACAAAAACCGTGCGGCGCTTGCTGAAAAACGTGGTGAACTCAGAAGGGCGGGATATGATTTTTCCCTCACGAAAGCAATCCGTATCAGTTATTGCGATCGTGAATCCGCCTCAAGGGCGACTCAACGCGGATCACCAAGGACTGTGCGAAAGTGCTGGCGGTAGGCTCGACCCAATCGCAAACCTTCGCCGCTTTGCAACATCACAATTCGCTCCCCCGCATGTGCCGGCCGCAACTCCTTAATGATGTCAATCCTCACTATGGTGGATCGGTGAATCCTTACGAATTTGACCGGATCGAGCTTCGATTCGATCACGTTCATGGACTCCCGAATCAGCTGAGTTTCTTTGCCAAGGTGAAGCCTGGCGTAGTTCGAGTCTGCCTCGATCCACTCGACCTCATTAACAGAACGGAACAGAATTCGGTCACCCGACCGAATGACGAAACGCTCGAGATACTTGGATTTCGTCGGAGACTCATTCATAGACCGAGCAAGTCCTTCGCCGCTCGAATCTCGTCGCCTTCCTTCGATCTGCAGCCTGGCGCGAACCAGCGCTTTCGCAAAATGTTCCCCGTCGCAAGGCTTCAGTAAGTAGTCCAGTGCTTGCACACCGAAGGCTTCGAGGGCGTAGCGATCGTGTGCGGTGACGAAGAGCACGGCCGGAACCGTGCCTACACCAACGGCCTGCAACACTCCCAGCCCGTCGACACCCGGCATTTCCACGTCCAAGAAGAGGAGGTCCGGCCTCTCCGAGCGAATTTGGGAAATGGCGTCGTAGCCTTCCGAACACTCCGCCACGACGGACACGTCGGGATGCGCGCCGAGCAGGTGTCTGATACAGGAACGCGACGGCTTTTCGTCATCGGCGATCACAGCTCTTAAGGGTCGCATCTTGCTACTTCCCGGAGACACCGTTCCCGGCGATCGGCATCTACCCAACGGAAGGTCTCTATACCGCCTCGCAGATCACTACATCAAAAGGCGCAGACCTACTAAGAACAGATACGTGGCACTATCAGATTTGCTGGAAGGCGATTCCTTCGAGCGCCATGCGCACAAAACAGAGTCAGCCCGGTAAGCACGCCGGGCTGCACCCACAAAGCGTAGTGCCGTCGAAACATTCTGGTCTGAAAGTTTTGCTGCTTCCGCTCTGCTGCTCGCAGCTCGCCCAGGAAAGGTGACTGGCCGGCGGCGAACCTCGGAGATGGATCTGCACATTTCAAGAAGGTACTCATAGGGGCGCCTCGTGGAAGCTGGTAAATTCTGAATTGACATGCGAAATAATCATGTCAGTTGTGATACATCGATGCCCCCGGGCCGTATGCCACCCGCCAGCGCGACAAACAGCATCACAGGCGCCAGCTGCCGACTTGCGGTTCAGCTTTGATTTTCAGGTCGTAGTCTTCTCTGGTCGGCAAGATGTTTATGGAACAAAAGAATAGTGGCTAGTTGAGCTGAACTCTCCGGACGGCCCAGGTACATCAAGTCCCGAGAAATGCGAGAGTGTTGCTACTGTACGCCGATGGCCTCCCCATTGGGAATCGTGTTGCGCCAGAGTGATCGTTCTGCGTGGCGAGGAGATGGAACTATGCGGTGAAATGTATTCAAACGCGGAATAGTCGAGCTGACCTCTTCGGCACCTCAGTCATCGGAAGCGTCGAGAAGCTTTTGTTCAAGAGCATCGTTTGATATGACGGCTGACACAAAAGAGGTGTCGTGTCGTTCTGTGCGCCCCGAAAAACATCCAAAGACAATGGGAGAACACGTGCGTGTATCTACCTCTATGTAGGCGATAGGCTTTATTACAGTGATGGAATTGCGCCTCTCGATGTTCCGGCGAACCCGATCACACAGCAGCTCGTACAAGCCCAAGCCGCCATATCATCTCGAAGGTTCTTACTTCGAAGTTGCCTCCAGACGGCGAGGATCGTTTGGAGTGCCCTCTTGGCAGACAGGTTGAATGCGATAAGAGTAGCCAACCGCTTTCCCCGAAGGCGCGATCCCAATGTCTGTTTCAGACCTGCTCATTTTTGCTTCGGGCGAAACAGGTTCCGCGCCTCCCGAAATGAAGCTAACGGACAACGCGAATTCAACGCAAATTCTGCACCCTTCATCATGAACGATGCACTAACGAACGACAAAACCTCGAATCTGTACCTCCGGTCAGTAGACGAAGCGAATTGTTGTACGTAGATTCCACTCACCGGGATGCTCCCTGACCAATCGTGGCGCCTTCCGGCTCAGCGCGAACGATCTACGATCATTCGACGCTGACGATTGAAAACGCGCAGCAGATACGTGCGCAAGCAAAACAAATAAGCGACCGGGTCCCACGGAGGTTCAATGCGACGAATAGTGCAGCTAATGTATGTTATTCACCTGCTAGCCGCTACGGCAATTACCGCCAGCGCACAAGCGACACCCGATACATGTTCCAATTCCGCTGGAACAACGGCCACGTTCTGCGAGGTCTTTGACACCCCCAATCTGGCAGGAGGAAGAGGGGGCGATTTAGATCCAACCAAATGGGTCTATTACCGGGCCACGCAAGACTACAACACGGGCTCATCCGATGCCTTCCTCTTCTATCCATTCACGTTAGAGAAGTGCGATGGACTAGTGCCATGGGTTCTTTTCGACAGAGATTCGCAAATCTGCGGGCCAGAGTTCGGCGATCATACCTATTGGAGCCACGGCTTCAACGACGGGGGAAACTCCGCATGGACGGAAGCGCGAAGCCTCCAGAAAATTGATCTTTCAAACGGGACCACACACTTAAGGTTCAATGTCGACCTAACTACATCTGGCACACATGGAGAGTGGAAAGAGATTTTCATCGCCGATACGCCCGTGCCTGCTGTTCGCCCATCGGGTTGGCCTTCAACAGGCCCAGCCACGCTGCCAGCAAACGGAATCGACATTAATTTCGGCCAGACGAATTGCGTTACTGCACCGGCTTCCGGCAGATTTGCGGGCGATACTCAGAAGAGCACTGGAGGAATCCAATCGGTTACCGTGATTAGGAACTTTCAGGAATCCGACTTCTCTGCTAATCAGAATTGTTATGCCGTGCAAGCACGGCACCAGAACACTGTTGAGATTTGGCTATCCCAAAACAGGATACAAGTATTCGTATCGGATGCTTCGCCCAACGACGGTATAGGAACAGATGGTCCGAATTTCCGGCAGGTCCTCGATCTGAGCGGCATAAACCTTTCTTTTACCAGCGGATATGTCTATCTTATCCAAGCCGCATACAACGCCGGGAAAGTATTCGATATTTACGGCGCCACTGCCGAACACAATGCCCATTGGAGTTCGATTAGTTGGGATGGAGCCGCGCAGCCACGTCAGCGTGCGTATTCCGTTCCCGATTCTAACTACGTTCCAGGAGACAAAGGCGGCTTTCCAATCGGATACTGGCTGGACGAAAACACCCCCGTACAAACGTTTAGGCTAGAGAACGTTGATACCAGCAACGCCGGAGCAGCGCGGCTGAGCTTCAACTCGGAGTGCGCGGAGGAAGGAGGAGCGCCGCAATTTCGTTATCGGCTGAACGGGACCACCTGGCACACCTTTAGCGACCCCAAAGGCCCATCCTGTTGGATCTTTGTGTCGTCCATAGCGCCGGTCCCCTTGTCCGAATTGCTGCCTGGCACGAATACGCTCGAATTTGGGATGGTGAACCATCGAATCTCTTTCGCAAATCTCGATCTGTTGATCGATCCGGGGCCGAGCAACATGCCACCGCCTGCGACAGCGATTAGCGGTGTGCAGGCAACCGGCGTCACTACGAACTCCGTGAACATCCTCTGGATGACCAGCAATCTTGCGGACAGCCTAGTCGAATTCGGCCCCACCGCGGCGTATGGCCTCACGAGCGCGCTGAACCCCGCGATGGTCACAAGTCATTCGGTGAGCTTGACCGGCCTGACCTCCAGCACGCCATACCACTATCGTGTGGACAGCCATGACTCCAACGGGAAACTGGTAACCTCGCCAGATCAAACCTTCACCACTACTGCCCCACCTCCTCCGCCAACAACAACAACGATCATCAGCGGCGTACAAGCGACTTGCGTCACCACCACAACATCAGCCACGATTCTCTGGGCGACCAACAATCCTGCCGACAGCTTGGTTGAATACGGCACAACCACGGCGTATGGCCTCACCAGCACAGTGAATCCAACGCTAGTAACCAACCACTCGGCGTGCCTGACAGGCCTGACCTCCGGCATGCTGTATCACTATCGTGTAGACAGCCGTGACTCCAGCGGGAACCGAGTAACGTCGTCAGACCGGACCTTACGAATAAGGAGATAGAATGCGGCGGGCGACCTTGACGTGGTCCCAACCGACCCGTGTGATGTCCGCCTGCCGCGTTTGTCAACCATTGCGTTCGCGCATTCGTTTCTTGGCTGTGTACTTCATTTTCATGTATCGATTCCCCTGGGCCAGTTCCTGGAGCATTTGAGCGATTCGTCGGTTACGCGTACCGTCGACCCTTGCTCGGGTAATCCAACCAATATAGTCGTTCTGTTGATAAGGTGGACGGTCGCGATATGCCTTTAAGAGAGAATTTCGAGTTAGAGCCTCTCGTACGTCATCAGGCATTGCGTACCGTTGTCGCTTGAGAGGTGACATATCCAGATGACCCCTTCTTACGCTTTCACTAGCTCATCGCCTCCCAAGCGTCCTTCTGGACTTGCTTTAGCCAGTCTTCGGTGGCTTTCGGAACCACATTTCTGAACTTAACCTTTTCGTCCTCGACGATTTTAACGATCGCGTCAGCCATGATCTGCGGGTCGAACTGATTGGATAACATGTCGTACGTAGAGCGGAAGGTGTCCTCCGGTGTGAAATTAATCTTGGGGTCGTACCAGCTCATCATCGCTTCTACTCCGCGGTCATTGAAGCCGGTATTAAAAGCGCCTGGATTCAGTGTGGCCACCTTAATGCCAAAGGGAGCCAGTTCCACTTTCATAGCCTCCGCAATCGCTTCTATCGCGTGCTTGGTGGCGCAATAGGTTCCTCCAAGAGGGAAGGTTGCCAGCCCTCCCATGGAAGAAGTAAATATGACCTTGCCGCGTTTCTTTTGCACCATCTTGCGGACAAATCCCTGGATCAATTCAAGGTTGCAAAATACATTCGTCTCAAAATTGTCGCGGATCAGCTGCATCGGCTGCTCTGAGATAGGCCCTCCTTCGCAAATACCGGCATTGCTCACCAGAATGTCGACATCCCAGCTCCAGGCATGTTTTCGATCGACTTCGCTACGGACATCGAGTTTTTCAACCTTGATCTCGACGCCGAGCTTCTTTGCCTCATCGCGCAATTGTGACACCTGCGGCCATATCTGGGCGCCCGCAATTACGTTGTGACCTCGGCGCGCAAGTTCCAACGCCGCAAGCTTTCCAAAGCCACTGGCAGCACCACTCAAGAGAATAGTCTTTTTCACTTTGCCGGTTCCCCCGTTTCAGAGACATTCGTACAAGCCACGGAAAGTCTGTTTCACAACAAAGATGACTCTGCACCCGCTCGTGCAATGGCACCATCCTGATCAGGTAGGCCGCCTGATACGCCAATGGCACCCCACACTGCACCTGCGGCGTCCTTCAAGGGAACCCCGCCGGAAAAAGTAATAAGCCCGCCATTTGAGTTCTCAACTCCGTAAAAAGGTCCGCCTGGTTGTGAGGCCTGGCCCAACACTTCTGAATTCACGTTGAAATAGGCAGAAGCCTTCGCTTTTTTTTGCGCAATATCGATCGATCCCAAAATAGCATCGTCCATTCTTAGGAGCGTCTTCAAATGGCCGCCATCGTCAACGATTGCAATGGTTACCGCGACGCGCAATTCCGCCGCCTTTTTTGTTGCCGCATCAGCCACGCTTTTCGCGGTCGCACTCCCGATTTTGGCCATGATTCCTCGCCTGTCTCCTCGACATTCCTCGTACGCCCTAGGGACCGTAATAAATCTGGATCACAAGCCGAGGTTACAGGTGCGATGGAAACTGGTCTTGTATGTTTGTTACCCTCGGATGGATTCCTTTGCTTTGATCTTCTTGATGAGGCGTATCAATGGGTGACCTATCCGAGGAAAAGACCCGACCTGGACGCCTCGTCGCGGCGCCCTTCATGACCGCGATACTTCGGTCGAGTCTAGGTACTGCCTCTCGACTCGCCTTTTTGCGATCGCGAGCACCGGATCCGGCTAAACACATTAGGCACACAACAGAGCGCTAGTCACGCAAACCGCGAGAGTCGGTTGAATATCGCAGGATCGATAAGGCTGGTCTCCAAGATTCCGACTCTCGGCGGCTTTTAGCACCGTGCTAGCCTACCCAATCGCTAACAACTGGAAATGCGGGAGACAGCAAACGGGGATAGTTAAGAAACCACCACAACGTGTGCGCTGTCATAAACCACGAACCCATGGTCTCGAAGCCACGGTTCAACTTTTGATCCTTGGGTGCAAGAGGCAGAACCATGCGGACGTGGTCCTCCCTGTCCTGATGAGCCTTCATAGCCGGAAAACTCATGCCAGTCTCTTTTTCCAGGACGAACTTCGGATCAGACAGGATGGCAGTACGGAAGTCCGGCTCGGTCCAGATATGAGCGAGGAGTGCCACTTGAACTCCGTCAAGGAGAGCGCCTGCCTGGTCACCATGCTCCATGGACGACATAAAGAAATAGAAGCTGTGAGCCATCATCCACCAGTCCGCAATCTGCTCGAACCGATAGGTAAGCTCCGATTTCGAAGGCGTTACAGGAACCACAAAGTGCACAATGTCACCCGAGTTCTCTTCCATCGCAGTCACCGTAGTCTGGGCAGGAAGAATCACATTGGCTTCGCGCTCGAGGATCTCCTTGGGATGCGCGAGGAAATCCTTCTTGAAATTTGGGTCGCCCCAGGCCCAGCGTAGAAGGCGGGCCATACGTGCCTCTTTCAAGGGACCGAATTTGGTCATGTCGATCTTCGACCATACGGCCCTAACTGGCGCTGGAATCGAACGGTTCGTCGCATTGGACATACAAGTCTCCTTGATTTCCACACATGCCGTCGTACGAACGCTAGCGGCATGTCACAGTGCAGATCAATCTTCACTGCCGCCGCAGGTTAGAGGCATTCCAAAACTTCGTCTTGTATGTTTGTTACTGCCTTCTATCTCTTCCGCTTTCTGAGACACTGAAGGAGAATGCCCTTAAATCTGGAATGGCGCTGGTAATACTTGGCAAGAGCTCTTGCGGACTTCACATCGTTTTCGCTAGACTGCCAATCTCGCGCTATGTCATCGACCCTGTCCTGTCTTCCTGATGCGAAAGTGGAAACCAAAAGGTTCGATGAGCCGCTCGTGCCAGTTCCCTTGCATTCCCACGAGGAGTTCCAGTTTTCTTGCTGTGAGGCAGGAGCGGGCAGGTATAGGTTCACTCGTTCTTCTTATGCCGTGCCACGACGAACTCTAGTTGCTGTACAAGCAGCCGAAATGCATGGTTTTGACCCCTTGCTTCATCCGCCGATTGGGTCTCTTTACCGGGCCCTGTACATATCTCCAAGCGCAATCCGCGAGCTGCCCGTCGCGGGTCGAACGAGTTTCACCCTCGTATTGAGAGAACCGATTGTTCACTATCGGCGGCTGCGTGATGCATTTCTTTCTGCCCATCAGACTTTTCTAGAATCCGACATCGAACTTGAGAAACAAACGGTGATCGACAGCTTCTTACTTTTGATCGCACAGAGCCATTCCCGTGACAGCCTGCCCCTCGTGCGAATTGGCAGGGAGAAAGGTTGGGTACGTAAGATTCGTGAGTATCTTAAGGCGAATGCCTTTCGCAACATTTCGATCCAGGAACTTACGCAGCTTACTAACTTAAACCGTATGTACCTGACTCGCGTTTTCACCGAAGAAGTCGGAATGCCGCCCCACGCTTATTTGCTGGGCCTGCGATTGCACCAAGCCCAGGCCTTACTCTTGAAGCGAGAAGCAATCACCGAAGTTGCGCTCGCAACCGGATTCACTGATCAAGCGCATTTCTCCAGGCACTTCAAGAAGTATTTTGGTCGCACGCCTGGAGATTTCGTTATTGAGAACGCGTATGACCGCAACGACTCCGCCACCAA
>Ga0210408_10005711_pt1 | contig 10888 bp, 11 predicted proteins | sample IncBWH4MmetaG_FD_155471 | JGI IMG/M metagenome (GOLD analysis project Ga0210408, IMG submission 155471) | Forest soil microbial communities from Barre Woods Harvard Forest LTER site, Petersham, Massachusetts, United States - Inc-BW-H-4-M | ecosystem: Environmental > Terrestrial > Soil >... | reverse complement strand
CTGAATCTCCTTGAAGTTCGCCGTGACCCAAACTTGATCCGGCACGAACATCGTCAGATTGGTGCCGGGCTGGGCGAATTGCCCGACCGCGGCGCCGAGCTGGACGACCCGCCCCGGCTGGGCCGCGGTCACCGTCGTATAGGAAAGATTGAGCTGCGCCTGGTCGCGTTGCGCCTTGGCTTGCGCGAGGCTCGCGACGGCGCTGTTGCGTTGCGCCTTGAGCGCCTCGACTTGCCGCTGCGCCAGCTTGAGCGTCGCTTGTGCGCTCGCCAGCGCCGCCTGCTGCTGACGGAGCTGAGAGCTGTACTGCTGCGCATTCTGGACGGTGCCCGAGCCTTTTTGCGCCAGGGTTTGGTAGCGCGCGTCCTGCTGCTCCGCGAACACCAGCGCTGCCTGCGCCTGATCCACCTGCGCCTCGTTGGCGCTGATCTGCGCCTGCTGCACATCGAGCTGCGCGTCGATGTTCTCGATGCTAGCTTGCGCCGCCGCCACTTGCGCATCGGCTTGATCGAGCGCGATGCGGTAATCGCGATCGTCGATGCGCGCGATCACGTCGCCGGCGGCAACATGCTGGTTGTCGGTGACGGGAACGGCCCTGAGATAGCCCGACACTTTCGGGGCGAGCGCGGACTGCCGCGCCGCGATGAAGGCGTCGTCGGTCGATTGAAAATGCTCGCCGTAGTCCCAATAGACGTAGCCGCTGCCCAGAGCAGCGGCGAGAAGCATCGCACCGATGGCGAGGACGACGGGGCGCCGATGCACCAGGCCGCGCCGCCGCTCCTTGCCGCTCGGCTCCGGCTGCTTTTCTTCCGTCCGAACCGGCAATTCGGGCTGCTCGGCGGCGGGGCTGCCCGATGGCAAGGGAGCCCGCGCCTCGACCTGCTGGTTCCCGCGCTGGCCCTCCCGCGCGTCGCGCAAGGCTGGAACCGACTGGGGGCGATCATCCTCCAGGAAAGTCGTCTCGTCTCTTTCCAGAACGTCGTTCTCGAACATGGCTGCCACTCCTATTAAATAGAACGAAACCGTATCGTTTCGTTCCATAGATAGGCCGCCGGGCGCGCCCGTCAAGTGGAACGATACGGTTTCGTTTCTATTTATAGGCAGGTCAGCTATGCGTCGACCGACCGGACTGCCGGCGCCTGAGTGAATGTGCAGTAGAATCAATATTTTGAAGGAGGCGAATGGTGGGTAAGGCTTCCGCCAGGGGCGCGGGGGTCCGCATTGGGCGCCCGCCAAAGGAACGCGCGGGCGAGGTTGAGGAGCGCATCCTCGACGCGGCACGCAAGGCGTTTCTTGAGCGCGGATTCGAGGGCGCGAGCATCGACGAGATCGCCAAGGCCGCGCGCTCGGGAAAACCGACGATCTATGCCCGCTTCGCCAATAAGCGGGCGCTCTTCACCGCCGTGGTGATGCGCGACGTTGTTTCCCGTATCGAGCAGTTCGAGACCGAAATACCGCCCGAAGCATCCGCCGAGGAGCGCGTGGTGACCGCGGGAGTTGCCCTGCTGGATTGGGCTCTGAGCGACGAAAGGATGGGGCTGATGCGCCTCGGCGTCGCCGAGGTACAGCGGTTTCCGGATCTGGCGAGCACGGTCAGTCGGTCGGCGCGGAAGCGCGGCATCGAACTCGCGGCCCGGCTCCTCGGCGAGATCGCGCAATCCAGCGAACTTGGGACGCTATCGGCATTTGCCCCCGATCATCTCGCGACAACCGCGCGATTCTTCGTTGACCTGGTCATCGTGCCGATCCTGATGCAGGCTTTGTTTAGGGAAAATCTCGAGCCGTTGCGCGCAGAGATCCGCCCGCACGTGGCGCGCAGCGTTGCGTTCTTTCTTGCCGCTTGTCGCAACGGCGGCGTGACCTGAGAGACGAATCGTTACGCGTCCGCGTGGCGGTCGGGATCGTGCGCGGCGCTGCGATGGGCGGTACCATGGTCGTGGCGCTCGGCAACGTGGCGGGCCAGCGCCATGTACCCGCCGGCTACTTCCAGCAGCTTCTTGCGTTCGCCGGGGTCGCGCAGACGCTCGGCCGCCCGCAGGCAACGCTCGGCCATTCGCTGGTACTTTTCGCGGACTGGCACGGCAGCCCCCAACCATTGTGTCGTATTTTAAATTCGCAATGCACAACGGCCCCAATGGTTCCTTAGCCGTGCGGCTGAGTTTCTGATTTTTCGCAGGGGCGGATCGCCCCTCGGTGGGACGAAAAATTGCATGATTTCAGTGGCTCAGCGCGGGCCGGCGTAGAACCGGCCGGTCCGGCCGCGGCAGCCTCGATCGTCCCTGTCGGGAACCCGACCCGCAGCCGCGCATTGAGGCTCCATCGATCCACGTTGCAAGGGCAGGCAAATGGACATCATCGAGGAATTCCAGAAGCACGCCGACGAATGCCGCCGCATGGCGCGCGCCACCCGGGACTTCGAAACCAAGGTCACCTGGAACCGGATGGCCGAGCGCTGGCAGAGCTTGCTGGCGACCGAAGCGGCGCGGACGCGGCAGCGTTCCGAAGCCCGCCCGCGCCGGCGCCAGGCCGCACACGGCTGGGCGGACGAGTCCCGCGCCGCGTAACGCGGTCCGTAGGGTGGGCTAAGGCCGCCGAGCGTAGCGACGGCGGCGCGCCCACCATCAATCGTCACGAGCCATCGTTGGTGGGCACGCGGCCTTCGCTGCGCTTCGGCCGCTTAGCCCACCCTACGGCGCGTACCCGCGCCGCCGGCTGACCAGCTCATGTTGCAAAATCATTCGACAACAACAAAAACTGACGAAATCATTCGCTGCTATCTCAAGCCGCAGAACAACAAAAAATAATTTGAATTTGCTATCTCAAGCCGTAGAATCAGCGTTAAACTGCGCTCGCGGGAGCAATCGTAATCGAAGCTTAACTCGGCACCAACAAAATCGGCAAACTTGAAAAGCGCCGCTCGAACGCCTGGACGCGCCGAGCAGCCGCTTTGGCAGAGCAAGACACGGCCGAGAGCAGGATGCCGGGGCCTGAGCTTATCGTGATCGTCGATCGCGCGCGACGAGCCGCGCTGCCGCCCGAGATAAGGCACGGCGGCGGCGCCATCATCGATGCGCGCGACATCGCGGCGCTCTCCGGGGTCCGCAACGGCGCCATCCTGATCGACGTCGATCTGCGCGATGCCGCGCAAGTGCGGCTGATCAAAGACAGCGTGCCGACGACGCCCGGCACTCGGATCAGGATCGTGGCGGTCGACCGCGGAAGCCACCGGTGTGAAATCCAGGCCAACGGCCTGGGCGCTTCCGACCTGCTCAAGCGTCCCTGGGACATGGACGAATTGAGCAAATGCCTGCAGCGGCATGGCAACCAGCGCAGCGAACCCGCGTCTCCCGTCGTCGAGGCGATCGTGCGCGCGCCGGGCGGCGCTTCGATCCTTTCGGCGGCGATCGAACTCGACCGTCTGTTCACGACGCTGATCTCGAACGGCGTATTGGATTTCACCTGCGTGCAGCAAGCCGGCGACCGGGTCGTGGAAGCCGTTGCGGCAGTCGGCCTGGCAGAATGGCTCGATACCGTGCGGCGCTATCACCAAAGCACGTTCCAGCACTGTTTGGTGGTGACGGGGATCTTGACGACCTTCGGCCATAAGACCGGCATGCGCAAGCAGGACGTCCTGACTTTGACCGTCGGCGGCCTGCTGCACGACATCGGCAAGGCGCAGGTGTCGACCGACATCCTCGACAAGCCGGGAAAGCTCACTGACGAGGAATTCGCCGAAATCAAAAAGCATCCGGTGATTGGCTACGATTACCTGCGCAAACAAAACCTCGCCCCGGAAATCCTCGCGGCGGTGCGGCACCATCACGAATATCTCGACGGCAGCGGCTATCCGGACGGATTGACGGCGCACCGGATCGGCGACCTGACCCGGATCATGACCATTTGCGACATTTACGGCGCGCTCATCGAACGCCGCTCGTACAAGGAGCCGAAACCGCCCGAGGTCGCGCTGGCGATTCTCACAAGCATGGCCCACGAGGGAAAAGTCGAATACGACCTGGTCAAGGCGCTGGGATATTCGATCGCCGCGTGAGCAAAGGTGTAGGGCCGGAGCCTACAGCTCCTTCCCGATCAGGCGATCGACCGAGTAGCGGCCGCCGCCGCGGATCGCGATCGCGAACAGCACGATGCCGATCAGCAGGACGTATTCATAGCCGCCCTGGCCGGCGGGAAAGCCCTTGGGCAGGTGGACCACGAGGAAAGCCACGGCCATTTCGATCGCGAGCGCCGCGCCGAAAAACCGCGTGAACAGGCCGACGATCAGGCAAGCGGCGCCCACCGTCTCGAGGAAAATCGCCGCATAGGCGAAGCCGGTCGCCGGCTCGAGCCCGTTCTTGGCCATGCCGCCGGCCACCGCGACGGCGCCGGCGTGGAGCTTGACCCAGCCGTGCATGAACAGGATGTAGCCGATGACGACGCGCAGCAGCGCGTAGGCGATCTCGAAGCACGAGGAGTAGAATTTTTCGAGCGACGGCCAAAGCAGTTTGGTCTCGCCGGCTGCCGTTCCGTTCATCGCCTGATCCTCCCTCGGGGAAAGCCGAAAACAACCTTTACGGCACGATTCGTTCTACCACGCCGCGCGCCCGATCCCCAATGCCGCGCGCAACCGCGGCGGATCAAAAAGATGTAGGGTGGCGGCGCGGCGACGCCGGGGTTCAAATTCGCGCATGTCACGCACCAGCGCCATCGCGCCCATGACGCTCGGCAACATGCGGGCGAACGGCGTGCGTTCGCTCCGGGTCTATTGCAGCGCCTGTCCACGCAGCGTCGTGTTCAACGTCGATGCCTACCCGGAAACCGTGCCGGTGCCGGCGTTCGGGCCGCGCATGGTGTGCACCGGCTGCGGCATGATCGGCGCCGACGCCCGGCCGAATTGGAACGAGCATCGCCCGTCCGGGGCGTGGCGGTGAGGACCTAGGGTGGGCTAAGCGCGCCGGAGCCCGCAGGGCGAAGGTGCGCGTGCCCACCAAATACCCGCTCAAAAAACTCTGGCTCGTCATGCCCCGCGAAAGCGGGGCATCCAGTAACCACCGACCGTACTTTTATTTGAAGACCTGCGGTATTATGGCACAAACGCCACCCGATTTCACTGGCACAGGAATCGTTCCGCCCTAGCGTTGGGGCATGGCACCCGACATAGCCCCGTAGTCCTAGCCATGTTGCGGCTTGCACGCCGATCTAACCCGGAAACTAGCACGCCCCGGCGACGCTGAGCGCCCAAGCGTACGCATCGATGTCTGGCACCTCGAGTGCGTCATACGACTGCTGGAACCGGGCGTCAAAATTCGGCAGATAGAGCGCCGCAAGCCAAACCCCTGGTTCAAGCACGGCACGATCTTCCCGGCGGCCGTCGAAGTTCTCCGCGCTGCCGGGCGCCCAATGCACACGCGGGAAATCGTCCACGCAATTATTGAGCGGAGAGGCATCAGGCCCGACATTCTATCCGTGGCTGATCTAGTTAAATCGGTAGAGCGGTCCCTCAGGTTCCACCAGGGCCGCAGCATCGTGGCCGTAGGCTCGCGCCCGGTGCATTGGAAATTGGCCGATTAGAGCCGCGAATCAGCTACAATCTAGATTCGTGAAAAAGGCCGGGGTTGCCGCCCCGGCCTCGTTGTGAACCCGCTGGAGTAGAGCGCCGCGCGGGCACAGGATCGTTTTGTCTCAGATTCGGATTCTGTGGTCAAGCGGCGCGCGCCAGTAACCGGAGCGTGTGCCATGTCTATCTTTGTAATCAGCTTCCGCATCACTTGCTCGCCATTCGACAAGCGGCGGTTACGGGACGCGAACAGCGTGCCCAACGTGAGGCTGAAATCCTTCCGGCAAGCCGAGCACCGGAACCGCAGGAGGCCATTGCGCCGGGCCTCATAGGCGTCCAAGGCGCCACAATGCGGGCAGACCGGCTCACCCTGAGTGTCGGGCCAGCGGATGGCCTGAAGGCCGCCTCAGCCTCCGAATCCGACATGCGGAATACGGACGCCAGGGAGAGCGTCCGGGCCGCTTTCGTCAGTAGGAAGTGTTGGGCCATTTCTGCCGTATCCGACCGTGTGCTGTCAGATATGGCAGATTTTATTCGGCTTGGAAAGCAGAAAAGCGTCAGATATGGTAGGTTACGGTCGGACGTGGCAGAAAGGCAACACCATGGGATTCGCCAAATCGGAAGCCGAAATAGCCGAGCGAACCGCCCGGTTCCTCAAGGCCGAGCTGAAACGGGCGAACCTGACCTATGACGAATTGGCTGAGCAGATGAAAAAACACGGCATGGCGGAAACTCGCAATTCGATCACGGCAAAGCTGAAGCGCGGTACCTTTCCGGCCACATTTTTTATTGCCGCCATGGTTGCAATGGGTGCAGAGGTGGTCAAACTAGAGGATATTTAGAGGTGGCAAAATGAGCCGGAAGATTTTCTCTTTTCATAAGACCACAGAAGCTGATCTTCGGAAAAGGCCGCTCGCAAATCTTCATACATGGTCGTTCAAAGATTTGAAAAAAAGGGAAAGAGGATATGGCGTCCATGACATGCAAGCCGAAGAATTGCGGGCTGAAATAAAGCGACGGCGCGAGCACAGAAGTCAAATCTATACATTGTCTAGTGTTACTGCGGCCGCAATTTCCGCGTTCGGATCGATGATCGCCGCAATCGTTAGTCTGATGTCAGCGCGCGGAAAATGATCCTGGCTCTTCAAATTTAGCGGTCCCGCGCCGCAAACCATCCGATAATTGGAAGCGCAACCAATATTGCAAGAAAGACTAGGGAAATTAGGTGGCCGCGTTCTTGGAGAAGATTTTCACCAGTTTCTGGTTGGTTATAGTCTTCCTTCAAGAATACGATGGCGCTGTCACGGCCCTGGCGACGATCGCAATCGGAATTTTCACTTTCTGTCTGGTAATCGTTACTAACAGACAGGCACGCTTGACGCGTGAAGCTATCGCCCTGACGCGGCAAGAACTTATTTCGACGCACCGTCCCCGCATCATTCTGAGGGATGTTCATCTGATAGCCGAAACAATCCATTATATGCTGGTCAACGTCGGCGACACGGCAGCAACCGTAGTCGAAAGTAGGATCACGGCCGAATTTGTCGAACACGGGAATCGCATGCTGCCTTTCCGGTCCTCCGGCCACGATGACCTTGGCCGCGTCGTTTTTGCCGGGGGCGAGGCTAAGGATTTGACCTGTGAGCTTCCGGCGGAAATTAGTTTCCACATCAAGTTCCCCATGGCGCAAAGAATCGGCCATGGGGAGCGCGGCCCATCTCTGGGGGAACGCTATTTTGTCGGGGCGCTGATTTACGCGGATGATCTTGGCGTCAAACGCCGAAGCACTTTTCGGCGCCGTTGGGATGATGCCAGCCTGACCTTTGTTCGACTGAGCCCCGACCAAGAGCGTGACCACGAATATGCCGACTAGCGCGCGTGGAACGAAATTCCGAAACCACCCAAGGAAGGAGAAGGATTTTCTGCTGGCGCCCGCCTGTGGCGTTTGCGCCATAATACTGAAGACCTGTGATTACTGGATCGCCCGCTTTCGCGGGCGATGGCGAAGCGGTGGGCGTCGATGTTATTTCTTCGTGACGACGGTGGTTTCGAGAATGGCTATCTCTCCGAGCGCTTTTACTTGCATGGTGGTGCCCGGCTTGACGGTCCAATAATCGCCCACGCGATGCTTGGTTGTCTGTCCGTCGACGGTCGCGGCGATTTGTCCGCTGATCAAGTGGGCTATGTAGAAGTCGTGCAGGGGTATTTCCCGTGTTTCGCTACCCGGAGCGGCCGTGATCGCCCACGTCTGAACACTGAGATTCACCTCCGGCGTGGTTTGATCTTTTGCAATTGCTGTCGTGGTGCCTTCAAACACGGAACTCGGTGACAGATCGGGGGGCGCGGCCCAAGCGGCCGGGACTGTCATCGCGAGCGGCAGTACGATACGCAAAGCGCATTTTGTCATGATCTGCACCGGCCACTCCCATTTGATCGGACGAGGTACTGCGTTCTTCTCCGAGTGCTGTGGAGCCTGGAGGCGCTCCGGACGGGTCGTTATTGTCGATGGATAGGACGCAAACAAATTCCTCCTCCCGGCGGCTCGATCCTCCAAATACCGCCGCTGCATTGGCAACATCGCGGGTCCATCACGGGGTGCCCCTTACAGACTTTGCACTCGTCGGGCGGCGGCGGGACGACAGCCAGCATGTAGACGTGGCCGTTGCCGGTGGCGACGAAGACCCTGCCCTTCGCCAATGCCGCCTCTCTCCGCAGTCCCGCAATATCGCCGTGGTCGGGCATCGCGACCTTGGTCAGCACGCTCGGTACATCAATCATCGAATAAGGGGCAACACAGTTCGGAGGGTTGAACATGGGATTGGTGTTCGAGCAGCGTTTCCCGGCAGCGGGGACGATGCTCGGATCGGCAAGAACAATCAAAAACCCCTGGTCGGTACCAACAAATATGATACCGCCGGTCACGGTCGGAACGCCAACCGAGTATCCGTCTCCCGAGCTGTTTGGGATATCGGCAATCCAGCGGACGCGGCCGGCGTCGCTTGCACAAGCGTCGAGCGCATGGAGCTTGCCATAACCCGCCCCGACCTCGACGGGGCTCAACGCCCAGCCTCCGGTGCCGATGATAAGCACATCCTTCCACACCGCACCCGGCCGCTTGTAATCGTCGTCGCCATGCATCGCGTTTAGGAAGTCGGATCCAAACCCGGTCGGCGGAAATTGCCACCGTAACTTGCCGTCGCTGGCATTGAGAGCGTAACTCCATCCGTCCTTTTGCACCGACGCGATCAATCGGCCGCACGACGCGGCCATGACGGCGGCGCCAGCAGCCCAGTCCGGATCGCCGTCGCGATTGAAAGGCACCGGTTGGAAGGCCCAGCCGACATGGCCGGTGTCTTTGTCAACACGGATCATGCTGAGGCCGTGGTTCGGTGACGGCTCCGTGGCGGGAGGGCAAGCAGTGTAGGGATAAAAACACCCAGGATTTCGCGTGTTGCCGGTGGTGAAGAAAACGCCGGCCCAGTCGGTTGCGGGGGAATTCCATATCCCGCCTCCCCGCGAGCCGTCACCAAGGGTCCCGGTCGACGCGTAAGGAAACGGAACCAAGTTCCCGTTCGCAAGTTCAACGACGCCAAGCTGGCCCTGCTGTATCGGCGAGTCATCGGCATCGTGAATGCCCACGTACACCTTGTTGGCGAAAACCAGGGGCGAGGAATATCCGATCCGCTGATGCTGCTCGTTAGATGAACCGTAGTTGCAGCCTGTGACGTGGGCGACCGGCGGGCTTTTCCAAATGAGATTGCCCGAGAAGTCCAGCGCAAACAGCGCCCCGCTGCCCCGGCCCGCGTCGACGCTGGGGTCTGGGTCCGGCGCGCCAAAAATAACGGCGTCTTTGCCGCCTATTTTCGCATAGCTGGCGCTCGACCGAATACCGTACTGCCCATAAGTGCCATTACCTCCTTGATTGCATGTGCCGCGCAGCTGCGGGTGTGGATCCGTGGCTTTGGGATATCGCCATTTGACAGCCAGGGTTGCGGCATCGAGGGCGTAGAAAATTCCGTCCAGACTTCCAATGAAGACGGTGTCTTTGACCACGATCGGCGATGCTGTGAATGCACCAGCTGCCGGCTGTCCGTCGGGGGGGAATGATCGTTGAACAGCGAGCGTGGTGACTTTCGTCGGGTTGGAGAGATCGCTTGAGCTGGGCTGCGCCCCGGTGCGCCAGCCGTTGAAACGATGGGTATACCATTCATAGGGAGGTGCAGCATACACCGGCGCGGCGGAGAGAAGATAAAGAGGAAGCACGTAAAGAAGGATCGCCGGCAGCAGCCAGGCTAACTTGATTGTCGGAACAGACTTCGCGGAGACAGAATTCTGCATGGGCAACCCCCTCTAAGCAAAAACGGCCGTTCAAGCGGACGCCGATGTTATGATTCTGCCAACGACTATTTGGGCTCCAGCATCAATGAGCGCATGATGACGGGAGCATTGCCATTATTTACCACAACCAGCGGCGCGCCGGCCGGCAGGGCCGTCCGTGCGCCGGCACTTAATAGGGACTTCAGTTTGTCGGTGCCGACTTCGGCCTGCCCGCTGACGACGCGGGCCAGTGCAAACGATGGCAGGTTAACCGTATGAGCCTGCGGTTGTGGCGGAAAACTGAATTCGCGAATGGTAATCTTGAAGTCGGGATTGTCGTCGCTCTCGAAGACGATGCGCGATAGCCAGCCCGATGGATCGCGGATGAATCCGCGCGGTTCGGATGCAGCCGGCGCTTGCGTTCCAGGCGCGGGTTGCGGGCCTTGCGCGAACGCCGCGATTGACATCGCCGCGGCGAAGCCGGTTATGAGCGTGAGGAGTCGGCGCATGGTTCAGGCCTGCCGCGCGCGCTTTCCCTAGCGTTAGGCGCGGCGCACACGGTGAACGCAGATATAATAGTACACTAATCTGATCCAATGTCAAGTTGCAAGCTCGGCGTGATAGTATTTTTATTTACCTCCATTCCCCGCTTTCGCGGGGACAATCTCTTCGAGACGGCCGCGCGCGAAGGCGCACGGCCTTTTCGGGATGACGTTTCTATTTGTCGCAAGGATTGACAATTCCTCCGCGTGGGCACGCGGCGCGAAGGCGCGCCGCTTAGCCCACCCTACGGCGCTACGGCGTGGGTTTCCACTTATACACGCGCTGCAGGGTTTCGCCCATCAGCTCGGCGCGGTCGCTCTCGGACAGGCAGTCGGTGATGAGGAACGCGTCGACGCCTTGTTTGTAGGTCAGCAATCCGGTCGCGCGCGTCCAGTCGGTGCCCCACAGGCAGCGCTCGAGCCCGAAGGTATCGAAGATGCGACACAGCGGATCCCAGATGTCTTTATAAGGAAA
>Ga0210408_10005710_pt1 | contig 10888 bp, 11 predicted proteins | sample IncBWH4MmetaG_FD_155471 | JGI IMG/M metagenome (GOLD analysis project Ga0210408, IMG submission 155471) | Forest soil microbial communities from Barre Woods Harvard Forest LTER site, Petersham, Massachusetts, United States - Inc-BW-H-4-M | ecosystem: Environmental > Terrestrial > Soil >... | reverse complement strand
CACCTTGGTGTGCAGCAGGCTGCCTGCGCCGCGGTCGTTCATGACAAGAAAGACAAAGTCGGTAGCTTCTCCACCAATCTGCAACCCAATGCTTCCACCTTCAAGCGCATACATGGCCGGCGCGCCCCAGGAACCGGAGAAGTCCTTGCCCGTGCGGCACACCATGGTGCCACGGCCGTAGCTGCCCCCAACAACGAAAGCAGCCTTCAACACGGACGGCATGACGACCACACAGCGAGCCTTGTCGATCAGGTCTTGGGGAATGTCGTCAGGAACCTTGAGGATCTCCTGCATGACCGTTCCTGCGTTTTGAAGACGATCCTGCTCGGTTTTTGCTTCGCTCGAATTGTTTGCAGACAGGAAAGGTCCCAAAGCGAGCAAGCCCGCCACTAAGACGATGCAGCACTTTGTGTACGTCATGCGAAGCGCCTCCTTGAGCGCCTGGTTTGTTTCTCCGTGTACACTCGTATTTTCTCTTCGAGCGGGCTGATCCCCTTAGAGTTCTTGGTCCCACTGTTGGAAGGGCATCCTCCCTTCCAAACTGGGCTTGGATTTGCTAATAGGCTGAGAATTCAATCACATAGGCCAACGGGGTGGGGCACCAGGCGATGGAAGCGGAAATGTGATGCGTGTAGAAACTACAGGGCAAGCAAGAGGGGTGGTCCCTTTCTGGGTACTGGGACCCATGTTCAACAAAGCTTTCGTATAGTCCGAAAATCTCTAAAAGATGGAACGTTTCGTCTGTCCACACGTTCCTGGCTATCTTTTGGAGCGGCGTGGGCTACTTTCTGGTGACTCGGCGGGCAAAATCTGCGTTTCATTAATCGTTCGAATAACTTTGCCCTCGTAGAAATTCACAGTGATATCAGGATCAACCCTTTGAATAGGGGGCGTCCAATTCTCCGGAAAGCGAACCGTTCGCGATGCTAGCTTCATGACATACGAAAGTCTTCCGCTAAACGTCGGTTGCCTAAGCGCAGCAATCAAGGCATTTTGAAAGAGCGGTTCCAGATTCACTGCCACTTGTTCGAACTGACCCACAGACCACTCTAAGTCTCTCGGACTAACTCCATCTACGCTGAACAATGTCAGCATATGTTCAGACCACTCAAATATCTTGGGATCTGTTTCCTCTGAAATTCTCGAGATCAACTTGGCCTCCGCTGCTCGCAGAACCAAAATCTTGTGGACGACAAACGCAAGACTCGTCAGCATCACAGTAATCACGAGCCAAGCGAAGAACTGAACAGGAATCAAGCCAATCACTCCCATTCGAAGAATGCTTCCCTAAGCAGCAAATGCCGATACATACGCTCAAACATATGAACAACGGCGGCTATTAGAATTAGATCCCACGAAAGCTTCACAAGCAACCACGTGGGATCAGCCCGAGATTGGAGAAGAAGCGATTGAGCTTGCTCTCCGTACTCAACGCCCACCTGCCAGCCGTACATTGCAGCTGAACTAAGACCTGCAAGCAAGCTTAGCACTAAATAAATGAACATTCGAGAAGATAGACCCAAGGCTATCGTGTACATTGAGGCCGTAATATAAAGGGATTCATGCTTGACGTGTCTAGTAAAGAGCCATTCGAACCAGAGTGGCATAAGCGGAAGTATAAGGAGAGCTGCACAAGCTGCGATGAAGTTTTGAAAGGGCGTGAAGCGCCCCAACTTAATTGACTTCTCGGCCATTAAGGTCAACGTGATAAATTGTATGAGCGCATGGGAGATTATCACTGAAATGACTACGCTGCAAAGTAATAAAATAAGGCTACTGAAAGCGGGTGCCCCAGGTTCGTTGTTGGAACCTGGGTCTCGGGGTTGACGTTCCTTCCGCGGGTGCCGCTTTTCCGCCCTTCCCATCCGTTTGAATTTCTTATTCGTGACAATCGGGGTCAAAATTCAAACGGGCCCATTACACACTCCCGGCGATTCGTCCTGCTCTTCGCTTTGCACTGCGCCGCTTCGGTTTATGAATCGAGAGCTTCTTCGGGAGCGGATTCCGGGTCTTCAGGTTCGCTTGGACTTTTCTGCGGTGGGCCGAGCGTTCCCCAAGCCTCCAAATACTTGTCCGTCCAGCCCTGACCATAAAGCGGATGGCCCTCTCCAAAGATGTTCGTGTAATCGGGACGGAACCGCCGCATGACGGAATCCTTGCGAGCTTGCCCTTTTGCGCCGGGTGTCTCCAACCAGCGTTGGTGTGAATCCCGGACCGCCGCTGCAACCACTCTACTGGGGACGATATAGGTCTTCGTCCGGTCATCAAATGCGCCCCCAAAGTCCACGAAAGAGTAGAAGAGTGAATCTGAGACAAGACGTTCGTGTTTGGCCTTCATGTGCCAACCGTGGTCGGACCCGATGTCACGCCGTGATTTCACTTGAATTGCAATCAACCGCTGACCTTCCGTATCAGTAATCAAGATGTCCGCATTCGGAACGCCGACCGGAGCCAGTGCAGCAATGTAACCCCGACGAAGCAATTGGCACAAAACATAGTGCTCGCCTGCGGCACCTAGCAGAGTGGATTGGGACGGCATAGGCGAAGCCTATCACTTGCACGGAGCGAGCGACAACGCTCGAACCGCTAGTTACAATCAGGAGGACAGTACCACGGGGCCTCACCTTCTCGCCCTCAAGGAGGATGTCACCAACGTGCGCCGGACGCTGCAATTCCTCGGGATATTCTTTTGGTCGGTCCTATCGCTCGACATTGTCGTCGGGATTTTGGATTGGCTGGGAAGATGGGACTGGCTGGTCTCATTCATTGGCGCACACTCTCGTGTGGCGTCAGTCGTTCGCACTCCGTTCGCATACCTCGGACTCTTAATTCTCGGATTTCTGTTTCTGGCGAGCGAGAGGTTCTTGAAGCAACCGAGACTTTTGGTGCACTTGCTGAATAGTAGAACCATTCCAGACTTGCATACGACCCCGGTGGCAGCTCTGTTCGAATCGCAAGCCAAGTCGTCGGGGTGGGACGAACGCAAGCTTGACTGGGACTGCTTTCTCGAAACGCAAGTCACGAACGATTCAGATACTCCAACTACGGTCACTAGGGTGGAAGCACGAGCACGAGTGAAGCACAAGTGGTGGGAGACTGAGGAGATCGGGATCACGCACTCGGAAGATTTTGGCGGATTCGTGATGGACAGAGGACTGGATGTGAACCTCAAGGGCGTTGCTCACAGCGGCGAAAGGTACGTCCAACTCCCCAGCCTGACGGAAAAGATCAGAAACATTCCGCTGACCCGTGGCATTGGTCACAGTGGGTGGCTGCGGTTCAGGCTCCCGCAAGTCAGCCAGAAGGACATGAACGGAGGAAATTTGCGGATAGACTTCTGGCTGGTGGACGCACTCGGAGTAAGGCACAAAATGGAGCACGACAAGAAGAGTGAACAGCAGTGGGACAAGAACTTTTACATTTTCAACGATAAGTAGGCAGGTGGCCGCGCCTTAATTCCGAAAAACGCCTTTGGTTGGCCCATCCTTGCGGGTTTTGCAATGGTGGGGTCTTTCTCTTCTCCTTTTCCAATTTCTATTTTCTAGTTTCAACCGCGAGGGTGCGGGTTTGGCGGTGGCGTCTTCCACTCTTCACGGATCACGGAACACATCTTCCACGGGACACGGCCAAAGCCTTTCTCTTGTCCCTTTTCAAATTTCTAATTTCAATTTTCTATTTTCTGCTACTGCGAACCCGCGCAGCGGAGCTGCACTTCCGCCGCGAGATCGGCATCCATCAGCGCCAAGCGTCCATGCGACGCCGAGCAAACTTGCTGCGAGGTAACTCCTAAAGCCCCGCGCAAGTCCGCACCTGCCAGGTTCGCGCCATCCAACTCGGCTCCCCGCAAGACCGCTCCCGCCAGAAAAGCTCCGCGCAAGTCCGCTTTTTTCAAATCTGTATCCAAAAAAATCGTGTCCTTCAGGCGCGCTCCGGTCAGGTTGGCTTCGGAAAGTCTGGCCGAGGACAAATCCGCCTGCTCCAAATTCGCAAACGAAAGCACCGCATGTTCGAGTCGGGTGTCTCGCATGTCCGTGCGTGAAAGGTCCGTTCGAAGCAATTGAGCGTTCCTCAAATTTACCGCGTAGAGCGAGGCGCCGGAAATTCTCGCGTTCGAAAGCACCGCATTCTCAAAAGTCCCGTAAGAAAGGTCCGCAAAACGCAGGTCCGCGGCCGTCAGATTTGCGCCTGTAGCCTTGGCGGAGACCAGAATCGCGTGCGCCAGTTGGGCGCGATCCAGCACCGCCGAGCGCAGCAACACTTCGCGCAAATTCGCTCCTCGCAAGTCCGCTTCGGAAAAATAAGCTCCATCGAGGTTTGCGCGCCACAATTTTGCATTGATCAGAAAAGCGCGGTAGCCTCGCGCGAACCGCATGTTCATTTGATTCAGGTGCGCGCCGGTGATTCCCTCTACGGTTTCGTCGGTCCACTCCGTGCCTCGTGGAGGTGGCGTCGACAGCGTCGCTTCCGTCAAATCCGCGTACGGCCGGTAGCCCACCGATTGAAAGACCATCGCCGCCCAGCGCCTGAAATCGGCCGGCGATTCCTCGGTGGCCGCGGTCCGGTCAAACGGCAATCCCCGGTTCACGCCAAGAGAAAAAAGAAAAAGGACGCAACCCGTCGCCAGCGCCGCGCGCGTCGTTCCCAGAATCATGCGCAGAATATTGCTGTTTTTCGGCAGGCGGATGTCGCCCGGCCGCAGCACTCGCGACACCACAAAAGGCAAACACGTGGCCGTGGCCACCGACAGCGTCATCAGAAACACGTGCAGCAGCGTTCCCCGAAAGTCCTCGCGCGGCAAATACCGTAACCAGAAAAAGAACAGCGTCGTGGGAACAATCCAATACGCCAGCACGGTCGAAAGCACCGTTTCGAACACCGTCATCGCCGAACGCGATTCCCCCTGCCACCGGAAGTGCCGGCGCACCAGGCCCATCAAGTACCACGGGCCATCTTTCTCCATGGTTTGCCCATCCGGAAAAACCGCCGGGAGCGCCGCCATCCCGCCCCACAACCGCAACAGCAGAAAATGAAATCGCAGGGAAAGCACCAGCAGCACCATCGGACCGCCGAGATACAGCCCGGTCATGGGCAACACATTGCCCAGCCGCAACCAGGGCACCGCCGACGAATTGAGAAGCAGCCGCACGTCGGTCGTGAGAGCAATCAGCGCGCCGCACAGCACGCTCACTCCCACTGTGAGAAAGTAAAACCATCGCGCGACTTTCGTCGCGTCGCCGATGGCTTTCGAACTGTCCACCGCGGAAATCGATTCCGGAAGCACCGCATCGAATAGGTTCGTCCCGCCCAGCCGCCCGAACCACAATCCTTCCGCGCCATACAAATTTGCCCCCATCAAATTTGCGCCCCTCAATTCCGTACCCAAAAGGTTGGCGTTCTGGAGATTCGAACGCACCAGGCTCGCTCCCCTCAAATTGGCCATCGATAAATCGGCGCCCACCAAATTCATGCGATGGAGGTGAGCTCCCTGCAAATTAACGCCAGTGAGGTCGGCCTTGGCTAAATTCACTCCGCAGAGATCGGCCTTGACGCCGGATTCGCCGCCCGATTCCACCCAGATCTTGTGCTGATCGAGGATTTCGGCAAGATCCAACAGCGAAATCCCGATGGAATCTCCGGCGTTCGAAACGTCTACTGCAGCGGGATTTTCGCCGCCGAGTTCGCTCTTCCCTGCTTCAGCTTCTTTTTCTTTGAGTGTCTCTAGCTTCAGGCCCATTCGAACGTCTTCCCCCAAATCTCTCTGCCCGCTCTCGGGCATGTTTCCGCGCTCCAACCCTTCCGGCGGGCGCGCCATTGCGTTTCTCAATGGATTTGAACTCTTCGAATTTTTTCCGGCACGGTCCGCGTTCCCTCGCTTCGGGCCGGTCTGCTGGGCAGACTCCATCGTCTCCCAGCAACCCTGTGGAAATCACCTGCCCGCAAGTACAGGCGGCACACAAGTAACGGGCGGATTGCAAGCCGGCGGAGCGGGAGATCTCGAAGAGGTCTCGAAGAGGGAGGGTGCCGCCGGCAAGAAACGCCGCCGAACAAAAAGGGGGGAGTGGAAATACTAGCGCATTCGAAAGGCTAAAAGAAGTGCCGGCGTAGCTTCGCTGAGGAGTGGCTCACCCTTTACAAGAGCCGCAAAGACCTCACCCTTGCAAAACCTCGCAAGGATGGACCACCCAAAGGCGTTTTTCGGAATTAAGGCGCGGCCACGCGCCAGGCTTTGGCGGGTGGCGAGCGTGCCGGACGGAGGCTATCATGGATGCGTTCGCAAATCGGCGTAATGGTCCTTGAACAGTTCTTGGGGGGGCAAACGATGCCTTTGGAAATAACGCAGCGTGAGATGAATGGAATCTACGTTTTGGGGCTCAAGGGGCGCCTTGTGCTCGGTGAAGAGAGCAGTGGGTTGCTTACGGTGATCGACAGTCTGCTGGCATCCGGGGCTACGCGGATGGTCGTTAATCTGGAGCACGTGAATTATGTGGACAGCGCGGGCCTCGGCGCGCTCATCGAGATGCATCGGAAGACGAAAGCCAAAGGCGGAAGCCTGAAGCTTTGTCATCTCCGGCCGAAGTTGAGGGAAGCGCTGGAAATGGCGCGGCTGCTGACCATATTCGAAACGTGTCCGAGTGAAACCGCGGCGGTGGCAAGTTTCTGAGGACGGGGGACGACGCCATAATTCGCTTGGGCATTTGTAAGCACGATGGAGTACAAGGAGCGGCCGTAAGAGGCCGACCAAGTGCAAAGCATTCCGTTCGGCAATAGCGAGGTTACATTTAATGAACAACGCGCGGCCTTGCATCAAGAAGCTCGCGTTTTTTGACCTTCATGGCGTACATCGCCGCGTCCGCCTTCCGTAAGAGGGCTTCGATTCTTTCGCCGTCATGGGGATAAACTGCAACACCGATGCTGACGCAAAGCACTGGTTCCATCCCGTCATTGGCAATGCTGTCGCAGATACGCTGCGCCACCTGGTTGGCTGCCGCCGCGCCTGTTTCCGGCAAGACAACGGCAAACTCGTCCCCGCCGTAGCGCGCCGCAGTATCGATGTCACGACAGAAGCTCAAAACATCAGCCACCCGGCAGAGCGCATGGCTTCCTATCAGATGGCCATAGCAGTCGTTAATTTGTTTCAACCCATCCAGATCAAATAGCAGCAGGGCAAACTCCCGCCCCGTGCGCCCGGAACGCTTGACTTCCATATCCAGCACTTCCGTAAGACGGCGATAGTTGCCCAGTCCTGTCAGCGGGTCGCTAGCCGCCTCCTGACGCAGATGATCCTCCAACTGGCGCTGTTTGGTGACATCCTCACTGATAACCTCATAGGCGTCCAGCCCGCCCTGCTCACCAATGACTTCTTGTGCGCTGAGCCGGACCTTCAGGGTTGTTCCGTCCTTGCGCCTCCATTCTGTTTCAATGGGATCGACTAGACCTTGCCGGCTCGATTGCCCCAACAATTGAGTCCTTTTGTCAGGATCTTGAATCAGGGCACTCACAAGGTTTACACCCAAGAGCTCGTCTTTTGACGCATAGCCGAGCATTTTCACCAGGGCCTCGTTCACTTCGAGAAATTTGCCGTCAAGGTCGCAGCGGCAAGTTCCGTAGCTTAGATTTCCAGCCAAAGCGCGGTAACGTGCTTCTGAATGCCTCAAGCCGTTTTCGGCCCGGTCGCGTTGGTCGCGCAACGCCTTCTCATCCAGAGCTCGAAGAACGGCTACGGGAAGATGACCAACGTGCCCCATTTCGATGCAATCGTAGGCTCCTCTTGTAATGAACTCCGCCACGGTCTCGCGGTGGAGAAGGCGACCGATGAAGATGAGCGGGATCTGCCTCTTCGATCGGTACAAGAGTTCCAGTGCTTGCGTTTCCTGCCAATTGGGGCTGGGGTATTCGGCGACAACAAGGTCATAGGCGTGCGAGCCCAGTCGTTCGCTAAACTCCTCGGGAGTACTGACTATCTCCGCGCTCACCGTGAAGTGCACGTTGTCGAGTTCTTGTATGCAGCGCGCTACTTCGGCTACGTGACTATGAACAAAGAGGATGTGCAAAGGCGGATGTCTGCCTTCTGATCTGCTCAGGGCGACTCGCTTGAGGCGGGCTGGTGGGGTGGAAGCCATTGGAAGCTAGCGAACAATGCCGGGGGCCAGTCCCCTCCGGTTCCCATGCTGGCCCCCGAGATTGTTTCGGTTCTAAGCAACTAAAACTTACAACGAGAGGGTATTAGCGTCTGTTCAATATTAGACACGTTCTATTTTATATGTTAACTCGCACAGTACAGCCACTGCACGCTAACTACACCGATCCGCGCCCAGGTATGGGGCGAAGACCGTGGTAGCTGATTATCGACGAGGAAGTTCACGTGAGTGGCGAGAAATCAGAAGAAGAAGCAGATCCCTCACCGCGTTCGGGATGACATTTGTTTCCAATTGCCCGGGGGCGGTTTTTCACTTAAAGTGTGACTATGAGTTACGCTGACATTATTACGATGGAGCCGGGCAAGCGGGGTGGAAAACCGTGCATTCGCGGGCTGCGCATCACCGTCTACGACGTGCTGGAATATCTCGCCAGCGGCATGACGCATGAGGACATTTTGCGGGATTTCCCCTATTTGACGGAGCAAGACATCCGTGCGTGCCTGGCGTTCGCGGCTGACCGCGAGCGCAAATCGGAAATGCTGAAAGCGTGAAGCTTCTTCTCGATGAAAATCTTTCTCCTCGGCTGGTCGAGCAGTTGTCTGATCTGTATCCGGGCTCGGCCCATGTTCAAAAATGTGGATTGGGTAGCGCAGGCGATGCGGCGATCTGGGAGTATGCAAAAAGCAACGATTTCACCATCGTCTCGAAGGATTCTGACTTTGAGGAGCGCGGCATTCTGTCAGGTTCTCCGCCGAAACTCGATTGGATTCGTGCGAGAAATTGTACGAGCGCAGAGGTAGAGAGTCTCTTGCGGGCGGCGTTTTCCTCGGTGAAACGATTCGTTCAGGAAGATGAAGAAACTTGTCTCATTCTAGGACCCCGGCACGGCAATAAGTAGGCGCCTACTTCGGAATCATTCCGATCGTCGCCAGCCACGTCTCCACCAACTGAGGCCATCCCGTTATGGGAAATTTTGTGCGCCGCAGCCCAAATGCATGCCCGCCCTGCGCGTACAAATGCATCTCCACGGGAACGCCAGCCTTCTTCAGCGCAATGTAGTAAGCCAGCGAGTCGTCTACGTTGTCCACGTGGTCATCCTCGGCCTGCAGCAGAAACGTAGGCGGCGTCTGGCCGGTGACACGAACATCGGGATTCAACCCAAGATCTTTATCGGCATTCGCCGGATGACGGACCACGTACTTTTTGACGCCCTGGTTGGCATCCCATTCCGCCGCGGAAAGAGACAGATGTCCCGGATAGATAGACACGGCAAAGTCCGGGCGGCAGCTTTCCTTATCAGCGGCGTCGACAGGCGGATACAAACGCTTCGCAAAATGCGTGCTAATCGCCGCCGACAAATGCCCGCCAGCCGAAAATCCGAGCACTCCGATCTTGTGGGGATCGATGTGCCACTCCGCGGCGTGAAAGCGCAGCAACCCCATGGTCCTCTGCGCATCTTGCAAGGCCATTGGTGATTCCGGGTAGGGCCCTGACTTCGGATAGTCCCCCACATCCGTCACGCGGTATTTCAACAGCACACACGTAATCCCTTTGGGCATCAGCCAGTCGCAGACTTCCGTGCCTTCCAGATCGATGGCCAGACCCTGATAGCCCCCACCCGGAAAGACGACGACTACAGCGCCCGTATTCCTTTCTTTGGGCCAATAGACCGTCATCGTAGGCAGTGTCACGTTGCTGACCCCCACCACTGGCCTGCCGGCGATCAGCCCATCTTTCCCGGACGACGTCTCAGCGAGCTCTGGCCCGGCGACAGGCTGGGGATCAGGCGCCGGCCCCGGCCATATCGGCAATTGGGTATGTCCCGGCGAGGGCTGCCAGCCAGTCTGTTGCGCGCGTGGGGCGCTAAACGCAAACACTACACAGAGAGCAAAGATGAATGGCTTCATCACAATGCTCACAGTTTAATATACGCGTCAAATGCAAATGACTAGCAACTAATTTTGGACTTGACAAGCCGGTTACGAGTGTGGTAGGATTCGACCTGGAAAGAACTACGCCCCGACCTGGTCGGGGCTTTTTGTTTTTGGGGCCACTCCCGCACTGAAAACACTGCCCTTACGAGAGGAATGCAACCAAGAATGGCAGTGCTACAGGGCATTTTCAGCGGCCTCATAGGGAGGTTGTCCTAGAAATAAAGCAAAACTTTAGGCTCCACGCGGGCGGGGCATGGTTCGACTGCGCTCACCAGGCCCCCGCCCTTACTACGCGCTGGTACGGGTGGCCGGAACAAGCTCCATCCCACGGAGCAAGAACCGCGGGTCTTCCCGGCAGGGCCGGGACGCCAAAAACGCGAAACACGAGCCCACGTAGGAGCCGGAAGCAAAAACCACGGGTCTAAAGACCCGCCACTACCAGGTGCCGGAAGTTTTTGACAGTTGTTTCTGGGACCCGCCTCTAGAGCTCCGAGCTGCAAAACCATCCTCCGGTTTAGCTACAAAACATCCTCGGGATTCAGCTACAAAACCATCCTCCGGAATTTCTGACTTGGGACACGCTGAAGCGCGCCCCTACAACGGAACACTGAACATGAAAAACAGAAAACTCAACGTGGTACGCGTGTGGAAAGAAATGGAAGACTTGCTGGTGCCGCGGCTGCCCCTCTCGGTGATGGACCGGGCGGTTTATTCGCACCTGCTGCGGCACAGCTGGCTCGAAGGGAAGCCGGAGCTACGCTTTTCGATTCTGTGGCTGGCTCGCGGCGCATGCATTTCCACCGGGATGGCCCGCCA
>Ga0210408_10005709_pt1 | contig 10888 bp, 7 predicted proteins | sample IncBWH4MmetaG_FD_155471 | JGI IMG/M metagenome (GOLD analysis project Ga0210408, IMG submission 155471) | Forest soil microbial communities from Barre Woods Harvard Forest LTER site, Petersham, Massachusetts, United States - Inc-BW-H-4-M | ecosystem: Environmental > Terrestrial > Soil >... | reverse complement strand
CCGATTTCGCCCGCAAGCTGCAGCACTTGCCTTGATGGGCAAAAGGCCGATAATCGCTCCCAATCAACGAAGATTGGTTCAAAACGGGGAGCGCATGAAGGTCGCGACTGTGTCCATCGCCGGCGAGCGGCGCATCGGACGGGTGGCCGACGATGGGCGCTCGATCGCACCGTTCGACCTGCCGCTTGCCGAAGCGCAGGACGGCGTTCTCGCTCTGGTGCGCCGCGACGGAAGCGGCCTCTTAGACATTCCGACGATCATCGAGATGCTTTCCGCCGGCATCACGCTGCAGCCCGGGGACGTGATCGCCACCGGCACGCCGGCGGGCGTCGGCATCGGCTTCAGCCCGGCGCGCTATCTCAAGAACGGCGACCTCGTGCGCATCGAGATTGGCGGCATCGGCGTGCTCGAGAACGAGATCGTGGAGCGCTCGGCATGACGTCGGTCCGCCTGCCAGGGATGGTGGTGGAATCCGAAGGCGAAGGCCCGCCGGTCATCATGCTGCATGGGCTCGGCGGCACGTCGAACAGCTTCCAGCCGCTCCTCCCGCCGCTCGCCGGCTTTCGCATCGTGCGGCCTGACCTTCCGGGAGCCGGTCGATCGCCGACGCCGCCGCAACAAATAACAGTCGCGCTGCTGGTCCAAGCGGTCGCCGACGCGGCCGCGCATCTCGGCGTCAACCGGGCGCACGTCGTCGGTCATTCCTTCGGCACGCTGATCGCCCAGCATATCGCCGCGCGGCATCCCGAGCGCGTGGCGAGCCTCACACTATTCGGACCGATCCTCGAGCCGCAGGATGCGGCGCGCGAACGGCTGCGCGAGCGCGCCGCGATCGCACGCCATGAGGGCATGAGCACGGTCGCGGAGCAGCTGACGCAATCGGCCCTGTCAGGCGCGACCGCCAATGACAATCCCGTAGCGGTCGCGTTTGTGCGCGAGAGCCATATGCGCCAGGATGCCGAGGGATTTGCCCGCTCCTGCGAGGCGCTGGCGCAAGCCGAGCGGGCCGACCACCGGCTCATCGACTGCCCGACCCTGATCGTCACCGGCGACGAGGACGCAGTCGGGCCGGCCAGCATCGCGCATGAGCTCGCCGAGCGGATCGGCGGCGCCAAGACCGTAGTTCTCCACCGCTGCGGCCATTGGACGCCGATCGAGAAATCGCGGGAGTGCGGCACGCTGCTGTCGGATTTCCTGCGCGGAATTCCGATCTGAGGAAAAGCAGGCGCGGCGAAAATGCGCCGCGGGAACGAACAGGAGCAACCATCATGGCCTACGAGCAGAACGGCTTTAACGGCACCGGGCCGATCCATTTCACCAATGTCCGCATCCTCGACTCGACCGGCGAGTATCCCTACACCGGCGAGGTTCTCATCCAGGGCAACCGCATCAAGCAGGTGACGCGCGGCTCTTCGCGGCTCGGCGGCGGCTCGAGCGCGACGCATGGCGGCGCGACCGTGATCGACGGCATGGGCGCCACGTTGATGCCGGGCCTGATCGACGCGCACCTGCACCTGTCGTGGAACAACGCGCCGGGTATCGACCCGATCCAGATGATGGAGCTGGAAGAGCACATGCTCGTCACCATGGAGATGGCGAAGCTCGTGCTCGACGCCGGCTTCACCGCCGGACGCGGCGCGGCGGCGGCAAAACCGCGGCTCGACGTCGTCGCCAAGAAGTTCATCAACGAAGGGCGCTTCCCCGGCCCGCGCTATCTCGCCGCGGGTCCGGAGATCACGACGGTCGGCGGGCTCGGCGACGCGTCGCCCTCGCACATCCCCCACGAGGGCCTCAACCTCGGCATCGTCGTGTCGGGGCCGGAGGAAGTACGGCGCACGGTGCGGCAGCTCATCAAATACGGCGTCGATTCGATCAAGCTCAACCTCTCCGGCGAGGAGATCACCGGCATGGGCGCCGAAGAGACGCCGATGTCGGAAGAAGAGGTGGCGATGGCGGCGAGCGAGGCAAGGTGCCGGAACAAGGTGCTTGCCGCCCACGCCCGCTCCTCGGGATCCGTGAAGCAGTGCGTGCGTCACGGCATCCAGAACATCTATCACGCCTCCTTCGCCGACGAAGAGGCGCTCGACATGCTGGAAGCCAACAAGGACAAGCATTTCGTCGCCCCCGGGATTGCCTGGCTCATCAACACCGCGCGGCATGCCGAGCCCTGGGGCATCAAGCCGGGCTCGAAGGTGGCGATGCTCTATGAGCGCGAGCTCGAAATGTGCGTCGAGACCATGAAGAAGATGCACCGTCGCGGCATCCGCGTCTGCATCGGCGGCGACTACGGTTTCGCCTGGACGCCGCAGGGCACCAACGCCAAGGACATCCAGACCTTCGTCGAAATGCTCGGCTTCACGCCGATGGAGGCGATCCAGGCCGCGACCAAATACGGTGGCGAGATCATGGGCATGGCGAACGAACTCGGCATGGTGCGGGAGGGCTATCTGGCGGACCTGCTGCTCGTCGACGGCGATCCGATCGCCGACGTCCGCATCCTCCAGGACAAGACCCGTATCCTCGCGATCATGAAGGACGGCAAGTTCCACAAAGCGCCGCGGATGAACCAGCAGCGGCTGCGGCTTACGGCATGAGCGTCGTCGAGCAATCGGCGCCGGGACCGACCTGGCGGCAGGCATGGGCCTTGATCTGGGCCCTTGTCGCCGCCCTTGTCGTCTGGTTGTTCGTCGCGGTGTGGCCGGAATGGCTCGACGCGGTCCTTATTTCCAAGAAGGCTTTCATCAATTCCATCTTCAACGGCGTGACGCTGGCAGGCCTCTATTTCCTGGTCGCCAGCGGCTTCACCCTGGTGTTCGGGCTGATGCGCAACGTGAACCTCGCGCACGGCTCGCTTTATCTGCTCGGCGCCTATATCGGCTACGAGGTCGTGCAACGGACCGGCATCTGGCTGCTCGGCGTCGGCGCCGGTTTCATGGCGCTCTCCCTCATCGGGATACTGATGCAGGTCTTCGTGTTTCGCCGCCTTGAAGGCGACGAACTGCGGCAGACGCTGGTGACGCTCGGCATCTCCATCGTCGCCGCCGATCTGATGCTCGCGATCTGGACCGGCATCACCTACCAGATCGGCGTCCCGGCTTGGCTCGACGGCGCCATCAAGCTGCCGATCGTGACCACGGTGCGCGCGAACGGCACCGCGGTGATGATGACCTATCCGTTCTACCGCCTGATCGTGCTCGGCACGGCCATCGTTGTCGGCGTCGGGCTGTGGCTGATGATCAGCCGCACGCGCATCGGCATGATGATCCGCGCCGGCGTCGATGACCGCTCGATGCTCTCGGCATCGGGGATCAACGTGCACACGGTCTTCGCCGTCGTGTTCGCGGTCGGCGCCGGGCTCGCCGGCTTCGCCGGCGTCGTCGGCGGCTCGGCGCTCTCGCTCGCGCCCGGCGAGGACGTGCGCTACCTGATCGCCTCGCTCGTGGTCGTGATCGTCGGCGGCATGGGATCCATTCCCGGCGCCGCCATCGGGGCGCTGCTGGTCGGCTTGGCCGAGCAGATCGGCCTCGTCTACCTGCCGACCTACGGCATCGTGCTGACGTTCGTCATCATGGTCGTCGCATTGGCGCTGCGTCCGCAAGGCATCATGGGAACGACGCGTACGTCGGCGACCCCCGTCCTCGCCCTCGATCAGCCGAGCCGCGCCGCGGTCGTCCCGGCCTGGTTCGGCCCCGCCCAGATTGCACTCGCGGTCGCACTGCTTCTTTATCCCGCCGTTGCGTCGGAGTTCTTCGTCGCGCAGATCGGCGCCTATTCGCTCATTTGGGGCTTGCTCGCACTCTCGATGATGCTGCTCGCCGGCTATGGCGGCATGGTGAGCCTCGCCCAGATCACGACCGCCGGCGTCGCCGCGTACACGGTCGCAATCTTCGGCACCAACAACATGAACATTCACGGCTTTGGTTGGCCGTGGTGGGTGCTGGTGCCGTTCGCGGTGCTGCTCGCCGGCACGGTGTCGGCGCTGATCGGTGCCATATCGGTGCGCACCGAGGGCATCTACACCATCATGATCACGCTGGCGATCGCCGCCGCTTTCTTCTACTTCGCGCAGCAGAACTACGCTCTGTTCAACGGACATTCCGGCTATGCCGGCATTCCCACGCCGCGCGCCTTCGGCATCGACTGGCGCGATCCCGTGCCCTTCTACTATCTCTGCCTGCTGGTCGCGGCGGCCTGCTACGCGGCCGTGCTCTACTGCTCGCGCTCGACCTTCGGCCTGGCCTTGCAGGCGATCCGCGACAACGGCCGGCGCATGCGCGCGGTCGGGTTCAACGTCACGGCGCACAAGGTGGTCGCCTACTTCTACTCCGGCGTCATCGCCGGACTCGCCGGCGTGCTGCTGGTCTGGTTCAACGGGCGCGTGTCGCCGGGCACGGTCGACGTCGGGCAGGCGATCGAGGTGCTGGTCATCGCAGTGATCGGCGGGTTGCGCCATCCGATCGGCCCCTTCGTCGGCGCCGCGTTCGTTATCCTCATCCAGACCTTCGCCATCGATATCGTCGGCGCCGAACGCTACAATACGTTGATCGGCCTGGTCTTTCTGGCGATCGTATTCGTCTCGCCGGATGGCCTCCTCGGCTTGTGGGGGAGGCTCAAGCCGCTCCTTGCCGCGGAGTCCTTGCGCTCCCGCGTGTCGGGGGAAGCGTCACTTCGAGCACAAACAGAATCCAACCCAGGGAGGATCGGATGAGTATAAATCGACGCCTGCTTCTCGGCCTCGGGCTCGCCGCGGGATTGACGGTCCAGTCGGCGGCGATGGCCCAGGACTCCATCAAGATCGGCGTGCTGGCCACGTTCGAGGGCGCGTTCGCGATCCTCGGCGACGACAGCATGCGCGGCGCGCTGATGGCGGTCGACGACTTCGGCGGCAAGGTCGGCGGCAAGAAGATCGAGATCGTCAAGGGCTCGTCCGACGGCTCGCCGGACAGCGCGGTGCGCGCCGTGCGCAAGCTCGTGGAACAGGATGGCGTGAAGGTCTTGGTCGGGCCGCTGTCCGGCGACGAAGGCCTCGCGGTCAAGGACTACGCCAAGACCAAGCCGGATGTGACCATCGTCAACGGCACGTCGGCGGCGCAGGACACGACATTGCGCGATCCGGCGCCGAATTTCTTCCGCTTCTCGACCGACGGCGCGCAGTGGATGGCCGGCCTCGGCGACTACGCCTACAACACCAAGAAGTACAAGAAGGTGGCGACGCTGGCGGAAGACTATTCCTTCCCCTACACGCAGGTGTTCGGCTTCATGGCGCCGTTCTGCAAGGCTGGCGGCCACGTGGTGAAGAAGTTCTGGGTTCCGATCGGCACCAAGGATTTCGCCTCGGTCATCGCCGCGATGCCGGACAGCATCGACGCGATCTACGTCGTGCTCGGCGGCTCGGACTCGGTCAACTTCCTCACTCAATACAAGCAGGCCGGTGGCCAGGCGCCGCTGATCGGCGGTTCGGTGACCGTCGACCAGACGATCCTCGGTTCCAAGGGGAAGACCCACGATGTCGTCATCGGGACACCTTCGGCGGGCCCGATTGCCGACGACAACAATACGCCGGCATGGAAGAAATTCGTCGAGGCCTACAAGAAGGTGCCGAACGCCTTCCCGTCGCCCTCGCTGTTTGCTCACGGCTACTACGTGAATGCGACGGCGCTGCTGACCGGGCTGCAGAAGGTCAATGCCGACGTGTCGGACGGCGGCGGCAAGCTGCGGACGGTGCTCGCGAGCCTCACTCTCGATACGCCGACCGGCAAGGTCTCGCTCGACAAGAACCGCAACGCCATCGCCGACATATTCCTGACCGAGGTCGCGCAGAACACGGACGGCACCCTCTACAACAAGCTCATCAAGACCATCCCGCAGGTCAACCAGACGCTGGGCATTCCGGAAGCTGAATTCCTGAAGCTCGGCCCGGTCGGCCGCGACAACCCGAGCTGCCCGTAACGAGCAAGGGGAGTGGAGGCCGCCAGTGGCCGAGGTGTCCGTTGCCTCGCGTTTGCAGGAGTCAGGCGCGCACGCGCTCGAACTCGACAACGTGGCGCGGCACTTCGGCGCCCTGGTGGCCCTCACCGGCATCAGCATGCGGATCGCGGCCAGCGAGCGGCGCGCGGTCATCGGTTCCAACGGCGCGGGCAAGACCACGCTGTTCAACGCCATTACCGGCGATTTCCTGCCGACGTCCGGCCGCATCCGCTTCTTCAACGAGGACATCACCACGCTGCCGGTGCAAGAACGGATCCGGCGCGGGCTGCGGCGGACGTATCAGATATCGCAGCTCTTCGGCGGGCTCAGCGTCCGCGATTCCGTCTATCTCGCCTGCCGCGGCGTTTCGCGCGGCCGCTTCGCCCTGTCGCGGCCGCGCCCTGACGACCGCACGATGATGCAGGCGGAATCGATCGTGCACGCCGTGCACCTTGAAAGCCTGCGCGACCATCTGGTCGCGAGCCTCAGTCACGGCCAGCAGCGGCAGCTCGAGATCGCGCTCGCGCTCGCCGGGGCGCCGCGCTTCATTCTGTTCGACGAGCCTGCGGCCGGCCTGTCGCCGCCGGAACGCCGCGATCTCGTCACCATCCTCAACGCGCTGCCGAAGCATATCGGCTTCATCATCATCGAGCACGATCTCGACGTTGCGCTGCGCGTTACAGAATACGTCTCGATGATGCACAACGGGCGCCTGTTCAAGGAGGGCACGCCGCAGGAGATCGAAGACGACCCCGAGGTGCAGAAGGTCTATCTCGGAGGCGGCCATGGCTGAGGCCGGCGGCAATCCCGCACTCGAGATCAGCGACCTCCACGTCTATTACGGCGAGAGTCACGCCATACAAGGCGTGTCCATGACGATCGGCGCCGGCGTTCTCGCCGTGGTCGGCCGCAACGGGATGGGCAAGAGCACGCTCTGCAACACCGTCACCGGCCTCAAGGCCTCGCGCTCGGGCAGCATCCGCATCTTCGGCCGCGAGACCTCCCGCCTCGAGCCGCACGTCATTCACCGGCACGGCGTCGGCTACGTCCCGCAAGGGAGGCGCGTCTGGCCGAGCCTGTCGGTCGACGAGCATCTGCGCCTGGTCGCCACCGGCGGCGCGGATGCGAAGTGGACGGTCGAGGGCGTCTACCAGACCTTCCCGCGGCTCTACGAGCGGCGGACCAGCGGCGGCTCGCAATTGTCCGGCGGCGAGCAGCAGATGCTGGCGATCGGCCGCGCGCTGCTCGGCAATCCGCGCCTCCTGGTCATGGACGAGCCGACCGAAGGGCTCGCACCGATCATTGTCGATCAGGTCGAGGCGATGCTGGTGCAGCTTGCCAAGGACGACGACATGGCCGTCCTGCTCATCGAGCAGAACATCGGCGTCGCCACTGCGGTGTCCGATCACGTCGCCATCATGGTCAACGGCAGGATCAACCGCGTGATGGAGACCGGCGCGCTTGCCGCCGACCGCGAGCTGCAGCAGCGCCTTCTCGGCGTCGGCAAGCAGGACGAAGAGGAAGGGCCCTTGCCGGAGGAGACCGCGGCCGGCGAGAGCGCCGAAGAGCTGATGGCGCAAGTCTATCGCGTGGAACGCGGCGAGGCCGCCGCAGCCGCCGCTCCGTCCGCGACTCTCCGGCCGAGCGCTCCACTTTCCGAGCGCTGGAACATGCCGGCGACGAGCCTGCGGCAATCGATCGTCGAAGCGTCGCAGCCCGAGCCCGAAGGCGCGCGGATCTTTTCCATCCCGTTCGCCGAGCGTATCGGCCGCACCGCCATTGTCGCCGGCACCTTCGACACCAAGGGCCGCGAGCTCAATTTCATCCGCGACCGGCTCAAGGCACTCGGCATTCCGACCCGCACGGTCGATCTCTCCACCTCGCGCAAGCCCTCGACCGCCGACGTGACGCCGCTCCATGTCGCAAGCATGCATCCGCGCGGCAGCTCCGAAGTTTTCTCCGACGATCGCGGACGCTCGGTGACGGCGATGGCCGAGGCGTTCGCGCGCTGGATCGCGCGCGAGCAGCGCATCGGCGGCATCATTTCGGCCGGCGGCTCCGGCGGCACGACGCTGGCGACGGCGGGAATGCGTGCTCTGCCGGTCGGCATTCCGAAGGTCATGGTGTCGACCGTCGCCGCCGGTGACGTGCGCGCCTATGTCGGTGCGAGCGATCTCGTGATGTTTCATTCGGTCGCCGACATTCAGGGCCTCAACGCGATCACGGAACGCGTGCTCGCCAATGCCGCACACGCGCTCGCGGGCATGATCGCGCAGATGCCGACGCGCGAGGCCTACGAGGCCCGACGCAAGATCGCCCGCCCGGCCCTCGGCGTCACCATGTTCGGCGTCACCACGCCCTGCGTGCAGGCGGTGACCCGGCGGCTCGAGGCCGACTACGATTGTCTCGTTTTCCACGCCACCGGCACCGGCGGGCGGGCCATGGAAGCGCTCGGCGATTCCGGGCTGCTCGCCGGATTCCTCGACCTCACCACCACCGAGGTCGCCGACATGCTCGTCGGCGGCGTCCTGCCGGCCGACCAGGATCGGCTCGGCGCGCCGATCCGCACCGGCCTTCCTTATGTCGGCTCCGCCGGCGCGCTCGATATGGTTAATTTCGGACCGCGCGACACCGTGCCGGAGAAGTTCAAAGGCCGAAAATTCGTCGTCCACAATGCCAACGTGACGCTGATGCGCACGACCAGCGATGAAAACCGGGCCGCTGGCGAATGGATCGGCGGGCGGCTCAATCAGATGGAGGGCCCGGTCCGCTTTCTGCTCCCGGAGGGAGGCGTGTCGGGGCTGGACCGGCCGGGCGCGCCGTTTCATGATCCCGAGGCGGACGAGGCCCTGTTCGAGGCCATCGAGAAGACCGTGCGCCCGACCGGGCGCCGGCTTGTGGAGCGTGTGCGCGCGAACATCAACGAACCGGTTTTTGCCGACGCAGTGGTCGAGGCCTTCGGCTCCATATCGCCGTCGGTCCGCAAGAGGGCGTGAGCGGCGACGCGGACATGAACATCAGGGCGTCGTGTGTGGAGGGGTAACATGAGTGCGAACATCTTTGAGACCGTGCTGCTCTCCCTGATCGGCCCTGCGGTCGCCATCGTCATACTCGTCTACATCATGCGCTGGCTCTACCGCCGCTCGACCAAGGAAACGGCGTTCGTGCGCACCGGTTTCCTCGGCGAGAAGGTCGTGGTCAACGGCGGCGCCTTCGTCATCCCGGTGCTGCACGAGATCACCCCGGTCAACATGAACGTGATGCGCATCGAGGTGGTGCGCCGCGACAACGGCGCGCTGATCACGCGCAACCGCATGCGCGTCGACATCATCGCCGAGTTCTTCGTGCGCGTTGGCGCGTCGCGCGCGGCGGTCGCCGCCGCCGCGCAGACGCTCGGCCGGCGCACGCTGCAGGAGGACGGCATCCGCAGCCTGCTCGAAGGCAAATTCGCCTCGTCGATGCGCATGGTGGCGGCACAGATGACACTCGAGGAAATGCACGAGCAGCGCCGCGACTACGCCAACCAGGTCCGCGACCTCGCCTCCGAGGCGCTCGCCGCCAACGGCCTGGAGCTGGAGAACGTCGCCATCGTCGACCTCGACCAGACCAGCCTCGAATATTTCGATCCGTCGAACGCCTTCGACGCCGAAGGTCTGACCCAGCTCACCGAATCGATCGAAACGCGGCGCAAGATGCGCAACGAGATCGAGCAGCGCACCCTGGTCGAAATCCGCAGCCAGAACCTGGAGGCACAGAAGAAGGTCTTCGAGATCGACCGGGAGACCGAATACGCGCGGCTCGAGCAGGAGCGGGAAGTCGAGTTCCGCCGCGCGGTCCAGCGTTCCGAGCTGACCCGGGAGCGGGCGCTGCGCGAGCAGGAGGCGGAGGAGGCGCAGCTCTCCTCGCGCGAGTCGGTCGAGAAGGCGCGGCTGGCCCAGCAGCGCGCGATCACCGAGGAGCGCATCAGGCATGAAGAGGATACGCAGCGCCGCGAAATCGCCCGCCGCCGGGCGCTCGACGAAGCCGAGCTCAAGACCCGCGAGCAGACCGAGCGCGAACAGATCAACGTCGAGCTGCAGCTCGAAACGGCGCGCATCGCACGCGAGCGCGAGCAGCGCGAGCTCGAAATCACCCGGCAGAAGGCGCTTGAGATTCTGGAGCTCGACCGGCAGATCGCTCTCTCCGAAAAGACCCTGTCGGTGATCAAGGCCGAGGCCGAGAAGCGCCGCACCGAGATCGTCGAGAACCAGCATACCGAGGCCGAGCGCATTGCCCAGGACCGCGCGCTCGACCAGGTGCGGCTCGAGCGTGAGCGCCATCTCGAGGGGCTGCAGATCGCCAAGCGCCAGGCGTTCGAGGAAGCCGAGATCGCGGCGGCCGAGGAGGTCGAGCGCGCCCGCATCGCCACCGAGCGCGGCATCGAAGAAGCGCGCATCGCCAAGGATCGCGACATCCGCACGCTCGCGACCGAGCGCGACAAGCTCGTCGAGATCGCGGAGATGGCCAAGGCCATCGAGCTGGCGAAGAAGGGCGCGGAGCGTTCCGCCGCGCTCGCTGCGTCCGAGGCGGTGCGCGCCAAGGTCATCGAGGCCGAGGAGCAGGCGATCACCACCCGCGAGCGAGAGATTGCCGAACGGCGCAAGCTCACCGACATGATCGCGGCACGGCGCGAGGCCGAACGCGAGGCGCTGCGCATCACCGCCAAGGCCGAGGCCGACATGAAGGCGGCGAGAAGTTTCGCCGAGGCGCAGAAAATCGCCGCCACAGCCGCGGCGGAAGCGGAGAAGATCCGCGCGCTCTCCGCCGCCGAGCGCTATCAGGTTGACGCCGCCGGCGCCCGGCAGATCAACGAGGCGGAGAACGTGCTGAGCCAGGAGGCTCGCGCCGGCCGCCTGCGCGAGAAGCTCCTGGAGCGCATCGA
>Ga0210408_10005708_pt1 | contig 10891 bp, 5 predicted proteins | sample IncBWH4MmetaG_FD_155471 | JGI IMG/M metagenome (GOLD analysis project Ga0210408, IMG submission 155471) | Forest soil microbial communities from Barre Woods Harvard Forest LTER site, Petersham, Massachusetts, United States - Inc-BW-H-4-M | ecosystem: Environmental > Terrestrial > Soil >... | reverse complement strand
GCGATCATGGTTCTTGGGAACCCGGGCGTACCACGGCAAGGCGCCCGAACAGTCGCGGCGAGCGAAATACACTTCACCGAGTGCAAAATCGGGATCGGGCCAGTCCGGCTCGAGGCGAGCGGCTTCGCGGAGGTTGCGCAGCTTGGCGTCATCATCGGCGGCGATGAGTCCGCGAATGTAATGCTCGAAAGCATCGAGACGAACGGCGCGCTGCTTTTTCGAGAATTCGGCGAGGCTTAGCGGATAGGAGCGGCCGTTGGTGGAAACGGTGCGCCAGGTGAGTTTGTTGGCGACATCCATGAGCGAGTCGAGGGGCCCAGTCACGCGAATGGGCGCAAGCAGCCGGGTGGCGGCGACGCGCAAGACCCGGGCTTCGACCGAAAGAGAAGTTCCATCCGAGGCAAAGCTGCCCAGAACGACGTAGTCAGCGTCCAGATCTTCGGCGATGCGCAGCATGGTGGCGCGGCTGAGCTTGGCGGAGGCTGGCAAGCCATAGCGTTCGAGCTCGTTCATGCGGCCGGAGTGGGAGTAGACGGACTCGCCGGCGGCGGAGAGGCGCTGAATAGCCAGCTCAGCGAGGCCTTCGCCGAGCCAATCGAAGTGCTGGGATGCGCCGCGATTCTCGAAAGGGAAAACGAGATAAACACCATGTTGCGAGGTTCCCGCTTGCTGAGGATGCGGGCGGGCGAAAGGGGCGGCGGCGAGAAGCGCCGCCAAGAGCACCAGCAAAAGCGCCCCACGGGCGCCCGCTAAAACACGCGTGCGAGACACAGCGGCCAGCGATTCCATGCTGAGGTCATTGTAACAGAGGCATGAGCAAGAGAAGATAAAAGCCGGGGGCGCTAAGACCGAAGGATGCGACATTCAAACTGACTCATGAAATCTGCGGCAAAGCTTAGACTGAAGGTCCGCCTCAGAACGCGGACCCTACGACCTGATGGTTGACACCGAAAGCGCACAGGCCCTTCGAAAGCTCAGGGCAAGCAGGAGTGTCTGGGCCACTGGGGCGCGCTGGTGCTGGACGCTGAAACCGCACAGGCAGGAGTGCCCTTCGAGGCTCAGGGCAAGCTCTGTGCTACTGGGACGCGTCGACAGGCTTGGGAGCGAGGATTTCCTGCATCCCCGGATCTTGGAGCACGGCTGAGAACGCGGGATCGGTCTTGACCGCGGCGAGAGACGTGTAGCCCTCATCTTTGGCCTTGCGCAGATAGTGCAAGCAGCGCTCCAGGTCGCCCGCTTCGGCAAAGGATTTAGCCAGCAGGAAATAGAAACGGCCGCGATCGGTGACGGAACGATCCTGCAGGACCGAACCGGCGCGCGAGCCACTGGATTCGAAAAACTTGGGATCGAGAGCCAAGGCTTGGCGGAAGGCGGCGATGGACTGCTCGTATTTCTTGTCGCCGAAATAAGCGTAGCCGAGATTGCTGTAGAGCACGGCCATGTCGGTACGGATGGTCAACGCTTTTTGATAAGCGCGGATGGCTTTGCTGTACTTCTTGCGCTCGTACCAAATGGTGCCGATGTTGTTCTGAGCGTCGGCGTACATGGGATCAACTTTGGAGGCGCGCTCGTAGTATTTGAGGGCCAAATTCCGCGCGCTTTGTTGGTGCAAGGCGATGCCGAGCTTATTGAGAAACACCGCGTTGCGGGGTTCCTGATCCGCCAGCTGCTTGTAGAGTCCAGCAGCTTCGCGAAATTCCTTGCGGACCATATAGAGGTCGGCGAGCTGCTCGTTAGTGAGCTGCGGCTTGACGACGATGACCGAGGGATCGACCGAAGCAGGCGATTGCGGCGGCCCGCCGGACTGCACGCCGCGAGGCGCGATATACGGCGCCAGAGCAGTATCGTCAAGAGAGGAGCGGTTGGACTGGCCCGCGGAAGGAATCGAAATCGCAAAGAGGAGAATACCAACTGGAAGCGCCACCGAATACCTGGACATGGCGAATCACCCTTACTCCGGCTTTGGCGTAGGCTTATCCTTGTCGGAGTCCTTCTTCTTGCCTCCAAAGATACCAAATATCTTCTGTAAAGGATTCTTTTTCTTTTCGCCGGCCTTGGTTAAGTCACCCGGCTGGGCACCCTGGCCGGTGGCATCCGGGGGCCGGTTGGGGTCGTAGGATTTGGCGGGCTGGCCGTCGGCGCCAGGCTGGTCCGGTTTCTTGTCGCCGCCTCCGAAGACGTGGGAAAGCCAGGAACCGCTGGTGGAAAGCAAATTGTGGCCGCCGTGCAACTCGCAGTACTGGGTGGGGGCGGAGCCGGCTACGTAGATCTCGGAGCGAGTGGTAGGACAATTGGCAGTGGCCAGTTCCAGGCTTTCGGGGTCGATGAGCACAGACTGGACACCCTCGGGCATGTCGAAGTCCTTGACGTCGCGATAGGCCGCGAAGGACGTGGCGGCTTTCATAAAGTCAGCGAAGATAGGGGCCGCAGTCGAGCCACCGGCGAGGCCGAGGTCGCGATTGTCGTCGAAGCCAATCCAGATGACGCAGACGAGGTTGGAGGTGAAGCCGGCGAACCAGCCGTCGCGCGAGGTTCCGGTTTTACCGGCGGCGGGTAGATCGAAGCCGCGGGCACGCACGGATGCGCCGGTGCCGCGATTCAGAACGTCCTTGAGCAGGCTGTCTACGAGGAAGGCTACGCGCGGGTCGAGAACTTTGCGCGTCTGGGGAGTGAGTCTTTCGAGCGTGCTCCCGTCGGCGCCAACGACGGAGTGCAGAAACTCGGGTTCGGCGCGCGTGCCCACGGTAGCGAAGGTGGTGTAGCCCGCGGCAACGTCGACGGCGGTCATCTCATAAGCGCCAAGAGCAACGGCGGGCGTGGCCTGGATATTGTTGGTCAAGCCCATCTGCTTGGCGACCTGCACGACGCGACCATAGCCAATGAGCTCGGCGACTTTTACCGTGGCGACGTTGAGCGAGTTGGTGAGGGCGTCGCGGACGGTAACGCGGCCGAGGAATCTTTCGCCGTAATTGTTCGGAGTGTATTCCTTGCCGTCGAACTGGAAGGTGGTGGGCTCGTCGTCGATGGTAGTAGCGGGGGTGATAACTGGTTGCACGCCATCGACGGCATTCTCAAAAGCGGCGGCGTAAACGAAAGGCTTGAATACGGAACCGGGCTGGCGATGCGCCAAGGCGTGGTTGAGCTGGCTCTGGCCGTAGTCGCGGCCGCCAATGACAGCTTTAATTTCTCCGCTGCGGGGATCGAGAGCCACCAGCGCGACTTGCACTTGCGGAATCGGCTCGGTGGAACCTTTTTTGGCATTTTCCTTTTTCCACTTGTCGTAGCGCTTGGCCAGCAGCAAGTCGACATTTTTCATTCCGGCATCGACGGCCACGGCCGCGGCGTGCTGCAGAGCGGGATCGAGTGTGGTGTACACGCGGAAATTCTCGCTGAGCAATTCGTTTTCGGAATATTTATCGAGGAGATGGTCTTTCACCATGTCCACAAAATAAGGGGCTTCGCTGCCGGAGATGGAGGTGCGGACGAGTTTCAGCGGGGCATGTTTGGCGTTCTGCACATCGGCTTCAGTGATGTATTTGTTGTCCAGCATCTGGGTAAGCACGCGATCGCGCGCCTGCGCGGCGCGCTCCGGGCGGCGGTCGGCGGAAGAGTAGTAGTTGGGCGCACGGATGATGCCGCCAAGGAAAGCGCATTCCGCCACGGAAAGCTGGCGCATGTCTTTACCGAAGTACGCGACGCTGGCCTCGGAGAATCCGCGGATGCCAAAACTGCCGCGATTGCCGAGATAGACTTCGTTGGCATACAGCTCGAAAATCTGTTGCTTGGAGAAGCGCTTTTCCAGTTCGAGTGAGACCATGGCTTCGGCAAGTTTGCGGCGCCAGGTGCGTTCGTTCGAGAAAAAGAAGGTGCGCGCAACTTGCATGGTGATGGTGCTGGCGCCTTGATAATGCTGGCTGGAATGGCGCAGATCTGCCCAGGCGGCGCCGGCGATACGCACAAAATCAAAGCCGCCGTGCTCGAAGAAGCGTTTGTCTTCGGCGGAGAGAATGGCGTGCACCAGGTTCGGAGGCAAGTCTTCGTAATGCACTGGGCGGCGTTTTTCGCGGGCGCTGTCAAAGAGATTGGTGATGAGCTCGGGCTCGATTTCGGCGGAGTCCAGCGCGGCTCCGCCGGCGAGCGGGCGGATGGAGCGAATCGTTTTCGAGGCAAACTGCACGGAGAACGCGTTGGAGCCGCCGAAGTAGGAAAGCTTGGAAGGACGGATGTCCACGGTGTTGCCTTCGAGTTTGAATTGGCCGAGGGCGCTGGGATCGCTGGTCGGGCGGTAACCGACGCGGGTCAGATAAGTGACCAGGTCCTGCGGCGACCAGGTTTGCCCGACGGAAATGCGCTCGGGCGCGGAGAAAATTTGCGTGGTGTTCTGCAGCACGTGCCCGGAGAGGCGGGCATCGATCATGCGGGAATATTTGACGTAGTAATAGGTGAACACCGAGGCGGCAGTGAGGGCCAGCGCCGCAAGAACGCCCAGGATGGTCAGGCCAATGATAGAGGTGAAGAAACCTTTTTGAATGCGAATGCGCAAAGAGTGGCTCCCCGTGGGCGGACTATCTATTCTCTCGCATCATGCACCGCTAGGAAAGCTGGCGTTCGGGAGCAGCACCGAAGCGCTGGCGCTAGATTAGCGACTTGCCCTCGCTGGTGGGCGTGAAGTGGAGCTCCACCTGGTAGACCATCAGATCCACCGGGACCGTGTAGTCCATGGAAATTTTGACCACGGAGCGGTCGACAGAGACTTTGATGTCTTCGCGCTTGAGCGGGATGTCCAGGTCCTTGACAGTCTTGAAGACTTCGTCGCGAATCTGCTCCTCTTTATAGCGATTGACAATGCCGAAGCGGGCAATCTCCTGAATTTTGTCGGAGAGTTGATAGTTGGCGATGTATGGAGGGAGGAGCTTGACGGTGGCGTAGATCGCCGCCAGCAAGATGGCGGTGTACAGGATGGCTTTAACCTTGCCTTCACCACGCTGACCGCGCAGGCTCACACGACTCCAGCTACGCCGATGGTCGGCTTCGAGCACAAAAGTCTCCCGGAAATACCAGTTTGGCGCCGGCCGCCTACCGAAGAGCCGGCGCAATGAACCGATAAGAAAACGTAGCATCGCGGAGCAGCGGTGTCGACGGCAACGCGCGGCGGGTGTTCCAGAAAAGCAATGGGAACAAGGGTTTTTGTCGGAGATTGCGCTAGTAGGCGCGGCCGAAAATGGCGCGTTCGCCCGCGGATTGGCCGCAATAAACGCACTTGCCGGTGCCGCCGGGCTGTTCGAGCGGGATGCAGCGCATGGTGGCGCGGGTTTCGTCCTTGATTTTGGCTTCGCAGTCGGCGTTGCCGCACCAGAAGGCGAAGGCGAAACCGGTTTCAACGGCTTTCTTTAGCTCTTCGTAGTCTTTAGTGTCGTGCGTGTTGCTTTTGCGAAAGGCCAGGGCTTTGTCGTGCATGGATTGGTGGATCTCGCCGAGAAGCCGCTGGATGGTTGAAGGCAGGTCGGCTAAGGGCGCGCTGATTTTCCCTTCTTTGCCGGGGCGGTCGCGGCGCGCGAGCACGGCGGCTTGCTTGGCTACGTCCTTGGGGCCGAGCTCAACGCGCACGGGAACGCCGCGCATCTCCCAGTCGTTGAATTTCCAGCCGGGGCTTTGGCCTTCGCGTTCGTCAAGGGTGACGCGGATTTCGGCTTTGGCAAGTTCGATTTTGAGTTGCTTTGCGGCCGAGAGGACGGAGGCTTTTTCTTCGTCGGTCTTAAAGATAGGGACGATGACGGCTTGATAGGGCGCGAGCTTGGGCGGAAGCACCAGGCCTTGATCGTCGCCGTGGACCATGATTACGGCGCCGATGACGCGCGTGGAGAGACCCCAGGAAGTAGTCCAGCAATGCTGGAGTTGGCCGCCTTGATCGAGGTACCGGACTTCGAACGCTTGCGCAAAATTCTGCCCCAGATAATGCGATGTGCCGGATTGCAGGGCTTTGCCGTCACCCATCATGGCTTCGATAGAATAAGTAATGTCGGCGCCGGCGAATTTCTCCGCGTCGGATTTTCTCCCGGGGATCACTGGGATAGCGGCGTCGTTGACGGCGAAGTCGGTGTAGACGTCGAGCATCTGGCGCGTTTCGTCCATGGCTTCCTGCTGGGTGGCGTGCGCGGTGTGGCCTTCCTGCCAATAAAACTCGAGGGTGCGCAGGAATAATTTGGTGCGCAGCTCCCAGCGGACCACGCTGTTCCACTGATTCATGAGCACGGGCAAATCGCGGTAAGACTGAATCCACTTCGACCACATATGGCCGATGATTGTTTCGGAGGTGGGGCGGATGACCAGTGGCTCGGCTAATTCTTCGCCGCCGCCGATGGTGACCACCGCTAGTTCGGGCGAGAAGCCTTCGACGTGATGCTTCTCTTTATCAATGAAGCTGCGTGGGATGAGCAGCGGGAACGCGACGTTCTGGTGGCCGGTGGCTTTGAAGCGGCGGTCGAGACCCTGCTGAATATTTTCCCAGAGGGCCCAACCGTAGGGACGCACGACCATGCAGCCGCGCACCGGCGCGTAGTCCGCGAGCTGCGCGCGCAGCACCAGTTGGTTGTACCACTCGGAAAAGTCTTCGGCCCTTGTCGGGAGCTTCTCTTCAGCCATGTACCAATTGTCCATTCTCAGCGGGGAAGGATCGCCGCTCGTAAACAAAAAAGCGTAGCGGACGCGCTGCATCGTGTCAACGAAGCACGGTTCGTGCCTTTGCAAGAGTTGTGGGCTACTCGCGATACCAGCGGAAGCCGTGGCGCTGCTCTTCGGCGGCTTTTTTCAGCAGGTCAAGATTTTTCTGCGGGTCGAGATGCCCACAGGCGGTGAGAATTCCGTTCAGCAGGCTCATCGGAGCGGAATAGGAAGCTCCAAACGACGGCGTCTCGACGGACGCCACAAAACACTCGTGCGAGAAGCGCGCGATGGGAGAAACCAGGGTATCGGCGATACCCACGCAGTACGCGCCATTGGCGCGTGCCTGTTGGAGTCCTTCCACCGTCTGCCGCAAGCCGCGGCGAAAGCTGAGCGCGATGATCAAATCGCCCTTGCGAGCGGACCGGGTCAAATGGACTGCTTCGCCAGAGGTAACCGCGCTGATCGATGGCAGCCCGAGCAAGAGCAGGTGATAGTGAAAATAGCCGACGAGATTCGCGGCCAAATCTCCGCCGAGCACAATGATGCGGGCGGCCTTCTGAATCCTCTTAGCCAGCGCCGCCAGGCGATCGGGGTCCAGGGCATTGCGAAGGCGCTGCACATTCTCGACGTCGCGGTCGACCGCTTCACGAATATGCGCCGCCAGGCTCGAGCCTGTGGTTCGGCTGGTCTGCATGGTGTCCATCGAAGTGGATTGCGACACGGACAGTTCGTGCAGGTAGTGCTGGAATTCGCGATAACTGCCGAACCCCATCTTCAGGATGACGCGCACGGCGGTCGCCGGGTCAACACGCAAGCGCTTGGCCAGTTCGCGCACGTTGAGCAGCACAAATTCGCGGGGATTCTCAAAGACCGGCCGGAACAGCTCCTGGCGCTTCCTGGTAAGGGAAGCGAAGGTCTCGGCGAGATTGGGTGGCTTGCCGGGAGATGCGCCATTCTTGCGGCTCATGGGCAACACAAGTACTCTGACGGAACGCAATTGTCAACACAGGAAAGACTAGTTTTTAGAAATGGGCTAACAGCTTTCTTAGAATGCAACGCTTGTTGTCATTTCCACTAGAGCCATAAATGCCTGTAAAAACTGCTTGACAGGCACATTCTGGCGTCCTAGAGTGTGCGGCAATCGTGCAGCGAGTGAAACAATGCACCAGTTGTTGCAGAACGGGTACAGCCGTCGAGGCGCTTCTGCAGGGGCCGGGTACGTCCCACAAATTCACATCGAACTGCCTTCAGCAGGAGGCTTTATGAAATCGCTTCTCCGCCGTGTATATTCGGCAGCTACCGCGCCATCCATGGCCCGGAGCATGGTTCTCGCCGCCAGGCTAGCACTTGCGTTCACTTTGCTAATTGGAGGCGCGGGCTTGGTCTCTCCCGCCGGGGCACAGACCACTTCCACGATCTTGGGCACGGTCACTGACAAGCAGGGCCTGGCCATCACTGGCGCGGACCTCAAGCTGGTTGGCGACACGGTCGCCACCAGTCGCGAAACCACGGCCGACGCAAATGGTTCCTATCAATTCCCAGGGGTCCCCGCGGGCATCTATAAATTGACCGCCTCGCATTCCGGATTTACCACGCGCGTGTTCACGGACATTGAGGTCACGCTCAATCGCACCGTGGTCTTCAACGTGAACCTGGAGGTCGGCCAGGTCACTGAAACGGTCAACGTCTCGGCAGCCCTCCCTTTGCTCGACACCAATTCCTCGTCTTCTGGCGCCACCATCCTCCCACAGGAGATCGTCGACACTCCCTTAAACGGCCGCAATTACCTCGACCTGCTGCAACTCGTTCCGGGCGTCGCGATCAATCGCCATGCGGATGCCGGGTCTGACACGGCTACCCCGGTCCTTGGGGAACGCGCCAACAACACCGGCTTTCTCATCGACGGTCTTCCCAACTCAAACGAGCTGAATGGCGGCGCCGCATCCCAATTCAACCAAGACACGATCGCTGAGTTTCAGGTCATCACGACGGGCTACAAAGCCGAATTCGGCCACGCCTCAGGTGGCGTCGTCAATGTCATCACCAAATCGGGCAGCAACACTACACACGGGTTGGTGTCGGCTTACCATCGAAACAGCGCGCTCGACACGTCCGACATTCCGGGAACGGACAGCGCACCGTACTTGCTGCGCTGGGACTACGACGCCGCGGCCGGCGGTGCCATGGTCAAAGACAAAGCCTTCTGGTTTGGCTCCGTCGAGCGCATTCACGAAAACCGCCAATTGAACTTTGTGACGCCCCCGGGGACGCCGCAATTCATCGTCGACAACGAGGCGGCCAATTTCAACCAGCCCACCACGGACCGTGAAACGCGCATCTTCGGAAAACTCGATCAGGTGCTGGCCAAGCACCACCTGAGCGAGCAAGTGAACTATACGAACGCCCACGTCTTTAGCACGAATCCGCTTTCTAGCTCAACCTCTCTGCCCTCTACGCGTACGAGTCTTGGCGACAGCAGTCTGTTCCTCGGCTTCAGCGATACGGCCACTCTAGGCGACTCGACGAATCCATTCATTCTCAGTCTGCGCGGGCAATACCGCCGGGAACGCACCCTCAGCAGCCCTGCTCATGCGGCCGCTGGACCCTTCACTCTCTTCAACGTCTTCAGCAGCCTAACCACTGGCGGCGTTTTCGGAGACCTTGGCCAACCACAATTTGGCGCGACGTTTACGCCCTCCGCTATCGACCAACAATACGGCACCGCCGGCGCCAGCTTGGCGAAGACGATCGGTCGGCATACGCTGAAATTTGGTTGGGACTTCGAGCGCACCAACGTTGACGGCAACGAGGCCAATGCGCAAGAGAATCAGCTCTTCGCTACAGAAAGTGATTTCCTGCAGTTTGGACCGATCAATGCCGGCTTCTTCCTTCTTTTGAACATTGGCGGGCTTACTCCGCAAGCCAATCAGATCAAGCTGCGGAACAACTACGACGGCCTATGGGTTCAGGACGACTGGAAAGTGACCCACAACCTGACCATCAACGCCGGACTGCGGTGGGACTACGATTCCAAGTTTCAGCAGACCCACGATTTCGCGCCAAGACTAGGCTTTGCCTATTCCCTGAATCCAAAGACCGTGATTCGCGGGAGCTTTGGGCTTTTCTGGGATCACTTCCGTCTGGGGATCGCCCGCGACGTACCGGGATTTGGCGGCGCGAGTCTTCAACAAATCCAGCCGCTATCCTACCCGCGACTCTTCTCCGGCGTTCCCACCATCGCTCCAGTCTTATTCCCGCCCTTCCTATGTTTGAACCCCACCATGACGGATGCGCAGCTGGCGGCATCCGGCGCCACATGCCCGTTCGGCCCCCTGCCGTACTACGGCATCGACCATCTCAATAACGTGGTGGCTCCGGGTCACGCGCCGATTCCCGTTAATACCCCCGTGAACGTGAACAACATCCAACAAGTTTCAGGACTCAGTCCTGCGGCCTACCTTACCGCCGCGGATGCTGCCATCGGGGTGAGCCCAACGGCCGCAGATGCGCTATTCTGGGGTCCGTTCGGAGCGCTATCCTACAACGTATTCTCCCCGAGCAACTTTCCTGTAACCATCGATCCGAGCTTCGCTACGCCGTACACGCGCAGCATGACCTTCGGAATCCAGCGGCAGATCACCAATGATCTTGTCGTGACGGCCGACTACTATCACAAGGGCATCGAAAACATTCTCGGAACCCGCGAAACGGATATTCAGTTCGCGGCCCGTGTTAAGTTCATTCCACCTGGCTTTGTCAATGGCTACGGCCCTTGGTACACCGGCACCTACGATGCCGGCATCTTTGCGTTCACAAAGCGCCTGAGCAACCGGTTTACACTTGGCGGCAGCTATGCCTACGTTTCGGAACACGACGATGCCCTTTGCGCCAGCATTGGGACCACAGCGGTTAGCGCCGGGTGCTATGCCACGGACAGTTTCCGGGGAGTACCGCCCGTGGTCACCAGTCCCAGCGGCACCGACGTGCTCACTGGTAAGCCCTGCGGTGGTACTAACGCGACGGCGGCCTTCTTCACTTGCTCTACTAAAGCCCACTTCGGGAACTACGTCCCGGTTGCGGGCAAATTCTACGACGGCGCCACACTGGACAGCGGCCCGTCCGACTTTGCTCTACGCCACACCTTTGAGATGCATGGCCTGTTAATGCTGCCCTGGAAATTCCAGTTCAGCAGTGTGTTTCGCGCGCAAAGCGGTTCCCGGTATTCGCA
>Ga0210408_10005707_pt1 | contig 10893 bp, 8 predicted proteins | sample IncBWH4MmetaG_FD_155471 | JGI IMG/M metagenome (GOLD analysis project Ga0210408, IMG submission 155471) | Forest soil microbial communities from Barre Woods Harvard Forest LTER site, Petersham, Massachusetts, United States - Inc-BW-H-4-M | ecosystem: Environmental > Terrestrial > Soil >... | reverse complement strand
TGGACAACGGCCTGACGCCTGCCCAGGCGCTCTCGTCCGCAACACGTGCCGGGCCTGCGTGGTTCGGCACTCTGGACCGCTATGGCGCGATCAGCCCCGGCAAGATTGCAGACATCGTAGTGCTCGGCCGAAATCCACTCGGGGACATCCGTGCGACACGCGACATCCATGCCGTCATCCTGCGGGGGACACCCTACGACCGCACCGCCCTTGATCATCTGCTGGCGGCGACGCGCGCCAAAGTTGCCGCGTGGAATGCGGTGGACGCCAAGTAAGGCAACGGCAGTCACTGCCGCGCGCTAAGAGCCCCGCAATACTGCACGCGACCGGGGACCGGCTCGATTTCATTGATTGGTGTGACTCATGAGTCATCTTCCGAGCGGGCCTGAACGTCGACGATTGGGACTGGATGCCCACATCACCCGGCGCGATTTTGTCAATGGTGTGCTGGTCGGTGCGGGCGCAGCCGTGCTGGGCGCCTCGTCGAGCAATGTAGCGGCGGCTTCGGGAAGAGCGTGCCGTAGGACTGCGAGCGAGCCAGCCACCGCTGCGCCGGCCATCGGGGAAGACACTTTCACAGGTTATGGCGGAGTGGGTGATTACGCGCGAGCCAACGGCAACACGTGGCCGGTCGTGCAGGCGGCGCACCGCCTGCGCGACGGGCAATATGACTCGGCAGCGTTGGCCAATGCGAAAGCCGCTGGTGATTTTGATCTCGTGGTGGTCGGTGGGGGTATCGCGGGACTGAGCGCGGCCTACTACTTTATCAAGGCAACCGGGGTCGGCAGGCGCGTGCTGTTGCTCGAGAACCACGACATGTTGGGAGGCGAAGCCCGTCAGAACGAGTTCGTGGTCGAAGGCGAGCGGCTGCTCGGGCCGCAGGGCTCCAACGACTTCATCGTTCCGGAGCGCGGCAAGGGCTCATTGCTCGACAGCTTCTTTGCGGAGTTTGACCTGCCGCGTGAGTACGCCTGGCAGAGTTGGGACTCAAAGCTTCGACCGCTGCGCTTCGCACGGGACAATTATTCCAATATGGATGGCTTCCAGGAGAGTCAGGTTGACATCGGCTACTTCTTCGGCACGGCGGGTTGCCGCAAGAACATCTGGGCCAACGCCTTGGCAGAGACTCCGTTCTCCGCGACCGCGCGACGTGACCTGCTCAAATGGCGCGCCAACCACTGGCCAATCAGCGAGGCGGAGAGCCGCCATCTCGATACGCTCACCTATAAGGACTATCTCGAAAAGGTCTGCGGTTACGATCCCGCCGTCACACGCATGGTGGAGCCCATCGTCGGGCTCCTGAGCGGCGTGAGTTCGGATGCGGCCTGCGCCCGGCTTGGGCGGCAGCTCGTAGAGGCGCCGGACAGGGCCATGGCCGTCTCTTTCCCCGGCGGAAATTCGCCGTTCCCACGCGCGCTGCTGCGCGGATTGTTGACTGACAGTCTGCCTGGGAAAGACTTCAGCACCCTGATGTACGGGCCGATGAATTTTGAGGCGCTGGATCGTGACGGCCAGTCGGTCCGCATCCGGCTCAATGCGACCGCGCTGCGTGTCGAGCACGCGAACGGTGATGCCAGTCGCGACTCGCTCGCAGTCACGTATGAAAGAGGTGGCTCTCTGTTCAAGGTGGGAGCGCGCGCGGTTGTGATGGCCAGCGGAGGTTGGATCAACAAGCACACCCTGGTGGACATGCCACCAGACCTACGCGCCGCCTACGACCAGTTCTCCTACGCACCCGCGCTCATCGCGAACGTGGCCCTGCGACAATGGAGGTTTCTATACGACATGGGTATCACGGCGTGCCGCTGGTTCGACGAGGGCGACGGCATCGGCTATTGCTGCAACATCCGCCAGAACATGGTCACCGGAGGGCACTCGCCAGTGCTGCATCCGGATCGCCCGGCGGTGCTCGCCTTCTACATGGGATTGCCCATACCGGGGCTGCCCGCGGCGGTGCAGGGAGCAACCTCCCGGGCAAAATTCCTTGCCACCCCTTACATGGACTTCGAGCTGCGGATCCGCCGGCAGATGATGGCGCTGTTTGCCAGCCGCAGTTTCAAGCCCGAGCGGGACATTGCCGCCATCGTGCTGAACCGGTGGGGGCACGCGCGGCTGATCGAACCACCGGGCTTCCACTATGGTGTGGAGGGTAGACCCAGCCCCCTGGAGCGGGCGCGGGAAGGCTACGGCCGCGTCGCGATCGGCCACTCCGAGCTCAATGGCGCACAGCACTGGGGTTCGGCCCTGGAGTACGGCAAGCGGGCGGGGGAGAAGGTAGCGGCAATGTTGTAGCGAGTATCCCCTAGTCTGCGACTTGCACGAAGCTGCTTGGAGGGAACTACCGACCACCGCGCCCATGAGCGCATCGGATATCCTGGCACCAGTGGCTGGGGGCACCGCAGCCGATATTCAAATCACGCCGGCCTCGGTCAATCCGCAGGCGGGCAGATCGACGGGATGATTTCGCGCTTGTTGCGCCGATAGACGCGAACATCTTCGCGATCGACGGTGATCACGGGAAGCTTCGGGTGCAGCTCGCTCATCCGGATCAAGCATAACTGATCTCGCTCGCCGGCCGTGCGCTCGGGTTCATACGGTCCGGTGCTCATTGCGCCAGCCCAGCCGATCCTGTCGTGTGCTCAGGCACAGTCGGACGGTGCTTTCAATCTTGCCTAATGGGTACGCGCCGAGCGAGCGCATGAATCGCCGCATCGCTTCGTTGTCAGCGAGTGCATCGCCGCACAGACGCTGCACGCCTGCCAGGCGGGCATGACGCAGCAGAGTTTGCATTAGTGAGGAGCCGAGGCCGACTCGTCGCCAACCGTCGGCGACTACCAGAGCGAATTCGGCCGCATCCGAGTCGCGGCACCGAACGTAGCGAGCCTCGGCAACGAGAAGTGGGGCTCCATCTGCGGCCCGTCCGTGCGCTTCGGCGATGAAGCCGACGTGCTCGCGCTGGTCGGGCTTTGTGAACTCGCGCAACAGCCGCTCCGGCACCTCGTTTATCGGAGCGTGGAATCGCAGTCTGCTGGTCACGGGCGACAGCGCGGCGAAGAAGCCCTTAAGTGCATCCCGATCTGCTGGCCCGATTGGCCGGATCAAGACCTGTCTCCCGTCCCTGAGTGGTGTACGTGTCCTTAGCGTGCGGGGGCCGTGCAGCAAGCCAGCCGAGGGGAGCGCGGTCTCCGGGTGCGCGGCCGATTTATGGCGCGGGCGCGTCGCCAGATAGACGCCGAGCGCTGCAAGCGCCAGCCCCGCCACCTTGTATGCGGTCAGTGCATCCCCCAGTACCAGGTAATCGATCACGGCCGTCACCGGCGGCATCAGGAAGAATAACGTGGCCACTTGGCTGACCACCCCGCGCCTCAGCAGCACGAATAACAGCGCGAAGGTGGTGAGCGAATTGACACCGATCACCCAGCCGAGGCTCGCGAAGAAAGCGGCCGAGGTGTCGGCGCGGAAGCCTTCATGTACGGCGAACGGCAGTAGCAGAAGAGTCGCGGCCAGATGCTGCAATGCCAGGCCGCTGCGCGGATCCACGTTCGAAGCGTGACGCTTCTGATACAAGGTGCCGACGCTGATGGCGAGCAAGCCGGCGAGGACCGCCAGATAGGCGACTGGCGGAGCGCCCCGGCCCGGCGTGACACTCTCGCCCACCGCCAGGGCGACCCCGGCGAAACCGAGTGCGAACCCAATCCACTGGAATGGGCGGACTACTTCGCGGAACAGGGCGCGCCCGAGGAGGGCAGTGACGATCGGCATGGTGCCGATCACGAGCGCGATCAGCCCGATGTTCACGCCCTGGGCGGCGGCCCAGTAGAGCGCTCCGAACTGAAGTCCGAGCTGCAAGGTACCGACCAGAGCGCTGTGCAGCGCCGACCGCCCGCGTGGCCAGGTAACCCCGCTGACCCCGGCTAGCGCGGCAAAAACCAACCCCGCGCCACCGAAGCGCAACATGAGCAACGTGAACGGACCGCTGTGATCGAGTGCGATCCGGGCTGCCGGATAACCCGAGCTCCACAACAGCACGAACGCGACACCGAGCAGGCCAGGCGGCACGCGGCCGCCGAGCTGGCGCTCGGCCGCGGAGCTCGTAGGCGGCATCACGGCCTGCTGGCCCATTGTCTGCCCACGAGTTGCTGGCCCATGGCCTCCTCCGGGAGTTTCGAGAATCATCTACGTCACTCGTCAAATGCCACCCCGTCGAGGATCTGCGCAGCTCTCAGCTCCCCATGGTCGATGGCGGCACCACACCGACTTTGCTGAACGCGGCGATCACGGGACTGAAGTTCTCCTTCGATATCCGCTCAGGGCAGCTCGGCACGCCGCTCGCGCCCTATGGGCTATCGGCTCCGCGACATTACCGCCCGGCATGAGCTCAGAACGGGCACGCCCAGGACCTTCGGAACGCTGCTCGCTTATCCCGATGGCGATGAGAAGGAAATCCATGGAGCACTTGTCGTGGCTCTCCAGGTCGCTGAGCTTACGCACGTGCACGCGCAGGGACAGCCCCCGGTCGGGTGACCAACGGCAAGGATTATTTGGGTCGGCAGCGTCCATCGTCGGGGGGATTGCAAGAACGGAACCGCGTGGCCGCCGATTCCCATCTCGGCAAGCTTGAGCTAGGTCACTGTCGGCGTAAGTGCTTCCGAAATACGGGACTTTCTCACCGTGCCTCCGCCGCGAAGAGATCCCCGGCGGCGTGGAAAACCCAGATCCGTGCGAAGGAATGTCGCGGGGCGCGGACACTTCCCGCTGTCAGCTGATCAGTCGTACGCTCGCACTCGATGAGCGAGCGATTGGTGATTCCCGACCGGGCGGACGCGGAAAACGAGCTGTCCGTGACTCATCCCTGGTGGCAGTTCTCCGTACGCTTCAACGTTGCCGTGTCCCAGAGCGTCCCGGTGGTTCGAATGCACGAGCGCGAATCGGAGGGCGTGATGATGCGATGGGGTCTCGTGCCTTCGTCCGCGAAAGGCGACGTCGCGCGGCGCGGGTGCGCTCTTGTGCGAGCGGACGCCCTTCTGAGCTCGGAGGATTCCCGTACCGTTTGGCTTAATGGACAGCGCGGCATCGTGCCACTCGCGGGCTTCTACGTTTGGCAGCGCACTCAGGCCGGATATCGCCAGCCGCACTACGTGCGTCTAGTCAACCGTCTGGTCTTTGGGGTTGCAGTACTTTGGGAGCGTTCGGTGACCGACGATGACGATGTCGTCGAGAGCTGCGCGCTCATGACCGTGCCGGCCAATCCGTTGCTGGCCGAAATCGACGACAGCACGCCGGGACAGATGCCGGCGATCCTGCGCCGCGAAGATTACGATACTTGGCTCCGGTCGAGCGTAGCTGAGGCGAGTCGGCTCCTGGGGACCTATCCTCAGACTCGGATGGTTAGTCATCCGGTGGCGCCTCACGTCAACCATCTCGAGTTCGACGACCCATCGCTGATCCAGCCGGCACCCCAAGATCCAGTTCAGTAGAATCCTGTCGCATTACATCGCCCAGGTACTCGTGGGCTTGGTGAAGCTCCACGATCTGTCGCGTGCGCCGAGCGCATGCTAGTGCTCGACTGCGCGCCCGGGTGTAGATTCGTGAGTTCCAGGTCCGTGGAGGTGACATGCCTAGACAGTGTACCCATTTGGGCTTTGTGCGCACCGATCGTCCAGGTAGTCGCGGTTGCGAGGAGTGCCTCAAGCTCGGCGATACTTGGGTGCACCTGCGAGTTTGCAGGACCTGCGGGCATGTCGGTTGCTGCGATGACTCGAAGAATCGGCACGCGACCAAGCACTTCCATGCGACGCAGCACCCCATCATGACGTCGATCGAGCCCGGCGAACATTGGAGCTGGTGCTACATCGATGAGCTGGTGATGGAGCTCCCGTCGTGACTCGACTCGATCTGTAGGAGCGACTGTGGCGAACAATCTCCTGGTGCAACGTCGCGCGCAGATGTTCCCCAAGCTCACCTCCGCGCAGCTCGCGCGCCTGGAACGCCACGGTACCCGCATGCTGACGCGCGCGGGCGAAATCCTCTTGGAACTGGGCGACTCACAGCGCGGTGTGTTCGTGGTGGCGGCGGGAAGTCTCGAGGTGATGGTTCCGCCGACGGCTACTCAGGCCGCGTCGGCCTATGAATTGCTCAACCTTCTGAGCCCGGGGGACTTTACCGGCGAGATGAGCACCTTGCGCGGCACCCCCGCGTTGGTACGCGTTCGCGTGCGCGAGGCGGGCTCCGTTCTATTGATCGATGGGGAACAACTGCGACGCATCGTGCAGAACGATGCCGAGCTCAGCGAGCTCTTCATGCGCGCTTTCATCCTGCGCCGCATGGGTATCATCGAGTCCGGCCGCAGCGAGGTGCTGCTTCTGGGTACGGACCACTCCGCCGACACGCTGCGGTTACGGGAGTTCCTGACGCGCAACGCCCGCCCCTACGTGAATATCGACATCGAGCACGATGCCGACGCCCAGGCGTTGCTCGAGCGCTTTCAGGTCCGGGGCGAAGACGTTCCCGTGGTGATGTGCCGAGACGGCGAGCTGCTGAAGAACCCCAGCAATGCCGAGGTCGCCGCATGCCTGGGCATCAACGCTCCGGCCGCCGACGATCGCGTACACGATTTACTGATCATCGGCGCGGGCCCTGCAGGACTTGCAGCCGCTGTATATGCGGCCTCTGAGGGCCTGGACGTGCGCATCGTGGAGACATTCGCCCCTGGCGGCCAGGCCGGAACGAGCTCCCGGATCGAGAACTATCTGGGATTTCCGACCGGCATTTCGGGAGCCGCGCTCGCCGGTCGAGCCTTCTCTCAGGCACAGAAGTTCGGAGCACAATTGAGCGTGGCCTGGCAGGCCGTGAGGGTTCGATGTGAGGGTTGGCCATACTCGGTCGACATGGCTGACGGCAAATCGATACGCAGCAGAGCCATCCTCATCGCGAGCGGAGCCCGGTATCGGATGCCCGATATTGCCGACCTCTCGCGCTTTCTTGGCCGCGGCATCTACTATGCCGCAACTCACCTCGAGGCCAAACTCTGCGCCGACGAGGATATCGTAGTCGTCGGTGGCGGTAATTCCGCAGGCCAAGCGGCGGTCTTCCTCGCCGGCTCTTGTCGTCACGTTCACATGTTGGTGCGCTCCGACGGACTGGCCGAGAGCATGTCGCAATACCTGATTCGCCGTATCGAGGAGTCCCCGAACATCAGCCTGCATGCGCGAACGCAGCTCACGGAGCTCGACGGCTCTGATCGACTGGAGCGCATCTCCTGGACAGGTCGCAACGGGCAACCCGAAGCAAGCGATATCAGACACGTGTTCCTGATGACGGGAGCGCAGCCTAATACCAGCTGGCTCCAGGGCTGCGTCGTGCTCGATGATCACGGCTTCGTGAAAACTGGGCCCGACCTCAGCAAGGAACAGTTGGTGGATGCCCGCTGGAGCCTGCCACGTCCGCCGTATTTGCTGGAGAGCAGCGTGCCGGGGGTATTCGCCGCTGGCGACGTGCGCGCGGGAAGCGTCAAGCGTATCGCGTCGGCGGTGGGCGAAGGATCGATCTGCGTTCAGTTCGTTCATCGGGTGCTGCGAGAGCTCGCTGACGCGGGGAACCCGCGCGCGTTTGCCGCAGCTTAGAGACTATGCGGTATGAGCGAAGAACCCAAGTCCGAACAGACCCTTGACGCGCGTCTCGATGAGGCACTCGACATGACCTTCCCGGCAAGTGATCCGATCGCAGTTCATGCGTCGGATCCCCGCGCCCCAGCTCGTCCTCAGCACACCGCGGAGAGCAGCTTCCACAGTCCAGATGAGGAAGATCCAATCAAAACACCTTCTGTTCGCTACTAATGTCCCCTCTAGAGGCGCACAGCTTTGACGCGAGGCATTGCGACTATCGTGTGGTGAGTTGAATCAAAGTGCGCGCGCAATGGGCTGCGCCATTGCCCGTACTCCGGGCGGGCAAGACGCCTCGTCCATGGATGGGAACTCGGCAGATTGCGCCTTTCTCTAAGTTAGCCAGCGAATCGAGCGGACGAGCGACATGAGCTTTCAAAAATGGATCCGCAAGGCGCGTGAGTTTGGGGCCAGCGATCTGCACGCGGAAGCCGATGGCCCTCTCGTCGTGCGGGTGCGCGGCAAACTTCAGTCTCTGGGCGAGACCTCGAGGGCGGTGGATCTACAGCGAATGGGCGAGGAGCTTCTCGGCGCTGACGGCTGGGCTGGTTTCTTGAGCCGGGGCTCGGCGGATATCTCCCTCGAGGTCGCTGGCACGCGCTGTCGTATCAACCTGTTCAGAACAGTCCGCGGCGTGGCGTTCGCGGTGCGCCTGCTGGCGCCCTCGATCAAGGACCTCAGGTCCTGCAATCTGCATCCGGATCTGCGGCGACTTACCGAACAGACTACCGGCCTCGTCGTGATCTCGGGTCCGACCGGTAGCGGCAAGTCTACTACCCTCGCCGCTCTGATCGAGGAAATCAACGCCACGGAGGCGCGCAACATCATCACTCTCGAGAGTCCCCTCGAATACGTGTACGCAAATCGGTGTTCGTTCATCCGGCAGCGGGAGATCCCGACTCACTCGCCGAGCTTTGAGCAAGCGATCACAGATGCACTGCGGGAGAACCCCGACGTACTGGTGATCAGTGAGATGCGCACCCCGGAAGTCATGCGGCTTACGCTGAACGCGGCGGAGACGGGCCACCTCGTGCTCGCAACTATGCACTCCGCCACCTGCGCGGAAGCCCTGACGCGCGTCTGCATGTCCTTTCCGGCTGAGATTCAGGGCAGCATTCGCGCTCAGCTCGCTGATTGTCTGGTGGGCGTGTTGTGCCAGCGGCTTGATTTCTTGAGCAACCGGCGTCTGCGAGTACCCCGCTGCGAGCTGCTGCTCGGGAGTACTGCTGCCAAGGGCACGATTCGCGCAGGTACATTCAGCCACCTCGCGAACGTAATCCAAGCCGGCGGTGAGGAGGGAATGTGGTCGTTTGATCGCTATGGGCGATGGATCGAGCAGCGCACGGACTGGGCATTCGCGGGCACCCGTTCTCCCATCGAAAACGAGCGCGGCGCGGCCTCGTCCGAGGAAGCCATAGACCTAGCCGAATTGACTGACCTAGTTGACAAGCTCGAAAAGCGTGGCCACTAGGCGCCCCGTCCGATCGGCGGGTCGGGATGTGATTCGCGTGCTACAGGAACGGATGAACGCGCCACGTCACCTCTAGCCAAGATCGCCCTGATGGAAGGTGAGTCCGCACCTGGTCGCTCAGGTCCAGTCGTCGCCGCCACCACGCTTAGGGCAAACTCCAGCGCGATTTTTCTATTCCCCAGGGGTAATCACTCATGCGTTCATGGCCGGCGATTGTCGCCTTCGTAGTGGCGGCGTACTCATGCCCGGCGGGCGCCGCCAGCGGTTACGACCCGCTGCTCAAGCTGGCCGAGGACTGGCGGCGATTCGAGCAGCCGGCCATCAGCAATTGTTTGCCCGACTACGGCGCCGCAGCCATCGCGGCGAGAGCCGCGGCGTTACCGGCCTACCGTGCGCGGCTGCATGCACTCGATACGCGAGGATGGTCTCCCGCACAGATAGTCGATTATCGGTTGATCGAGGCGGAAATGAACGGGCTGGACTTCGATCTGAGAGTTCGGCAACCGTGGGCACGCGATCCCTCATTCTACGCGACGGTGTTTGGCGAGCGCAGCGACGTGCCACAACACGAAGGTCCAACCGCCGCGCCAGCGATCGATCTATTCGCCTTTCAATTTCCTTTATCGCGCGCAGATCAGCGCAGCTTGACCTGCCTACTCAGCGCCATTCCAGCATTGCTAGATCAGGCTAAGATCAACTTACGAGAAAGCAACGCCAGCGACCTGTGGGTATATGGCGCCAGCACCATACGCGGTCAGAGCGAGGTGCTTGGTAAGTTGCGAGCCGGGACGCTCACCATGCGCACCCTGGAAGGATCGAAGCATGCAAGCCTCGCCGGTGCCGACGCGGCTTTACTGTCCGCGGTGGACCGCGCACAAAAGGCAACCGACGTGTTCGGCTCCTGGATCGAGTCGGAGGCGCCAAAGAAAACAGGGCCCTCAGGAGTCGGCAAGGACAACTACAACTGGTATTTGCAAAAGGTGCATCTGGTGCCCTACGACTGGGACCAGCAGGAGACGCTATTGCGCCGGGAACTGGAGCGCGCCCGGACATCCTTGACGCTCGAGGAATTCCGGAACCGAAATCTCCCACCGCTGGAGCCCGCGAACACGCCCGAAGCTTGGCGCGTATTGGTCGAGACGCGCATGCGTAAGCTCACTGCTTTCCTCATTCAGTCCGGCATCGTCCCGGATCGGGATTATTTTCGCGATGCGATGGCACAGCAGGTGGAGAAGTTCGCGCCGCCGGACCAGAGGAATTTTTTCCAGCATGCGACCGCGCTCGAACCACTGGGCCTGTTCTCCCATGACTATCACTGGATCGAGCTGGCGCGGATCAAGCAGGAGCCCAACCACAGTGCGATTCGTCGCCTGCCGGCGTTGTACAACATGTTCGACAGTCGCTCCGAAGGCTTGGCCACAGCGATGGAGGAAACGCTCATGCAGGCCGGACTCTATGACGACAATCCGCGGGGTCGGGAAATCGTCTGGATCATGCTGGCCAACCGGGCCGCGCGTGGTTTGGCGTCGCTCTACGTGCAGGCGAATCAAATGGGCCTGCGGGACGCCGCGCGCTTTCACGCGCGATGGACACCGCGCGGATGGTCGGACCCTGGCAGCGACCTGGTCGCATTCGAACAGCTTCTCTACTTGCGGCAACCGGGCTATGGCACGAGCTATATCACGGGCAAGCTGCAGTTCGAACGGCTTATGAGCGACTACGCACAGCAGCAGCAAAGCGCCGGCGGGCATTTCAGTCTTG